>Ga0222427_100181_pt1 | contig 158241 bp, 159 predicted proteins | sample 2B20Ametagenome_FD_182890 | JGI IMG/M metagenome (GOLD analysis project Ga0222427, IMG submission 182890) | Enriched microbial communities from leaf-cutter ant dump, University of Wisconsin, Madison, United States - 2B20A (version 2) | ecosystem: Environmental > Terrestrial > Nest > Insects... | reverse complement strand
CAGGTTCATCATGTCGTCGGTCATCGGTGGTCTCTCCAGAAAGGTTGGCTTCGCAACCAGACCCTACCGGAAAGCGCCGATGACCACCGCGCTATCCAGCTACACCACGTCTCGGGACGTCACCGCGCCGCACACCGTTCCTTGCGCGCTCGCTCGATCGTGTTCAGGCCTTCCCTCGCACAGGTCTCACACGTTTCGGCCAGATCCGGACGAATGGCTGTCTTGCGAAACCACTAGCGGCGGTGATCGGACGAGGTCACAATCCTCGTGCCGGTCGTCATCTTGCCGCGACGAAGTCTTGCCAAGCTCGGTCACGAACCATGACGCATATCCGGCGGGATGAGGTGATTTCGGCCGGCTCGCTTCGCCTAGCGGGCGCGCTCGGCGATCTCGAGCAGCGATTCCAGAAGCAGATTCTGCTCGGAGCCCGACAGGATGTCGAAGTCGAAAAGGTTCATGCTGCGCAGTCCTTCGATCGCCAGATAGCAGATCAGGACGGAGCGCAGGTCGCCCGTGTCTTCCTTCAGACGAGAGAAAAGCTGTCGGTGAAATGCCCTGAGCGGAGACAGGAAGTCCGGATCCTCGGCAATCGCGGAGAATATCCAGTCGGCCTTGTCCGCCTTCTTGTTCTCGCATTCGTCGAGCGCGCGCTTCACGAATGCCGCGAGCAGTCCTTCGCCATCAGCCTGCGCGTCGGTCAAGGACGACTGGAACTCCGCAAGGTAATGTTCCACCAGAGCCTGCATGAGCCTGGCCTTGCTGGGGAAATTGTAGAGGAGACCGCCCTTGGAGACCCCGGCGCGCGCCGCGACGGCATCGAGGGAAAGGTTCCCCGGGCCGCTTTCACGCGCCACATCGGCCGCGGCGGCGAGGATTTTCTCGCGCGAATTGCCTCTTCGAACCTTCAATCACGCCTCCACTGCGCCCTTCCATCAGCGTAAGCGCAATTGACAAGACCGTCCAGACGGTACAGTAAAGGTTTTGGCATGTGAAGTCAGCAGAGCCCCTGGCATGCGACGACAACACTTCCCACATGCTGCCAGTCAGGCTATCCGACAGCTTGTCGCTCGAGGGGACTTTTTCGTGATTAAGCGCTTTATCATCGCCTTCATCCTGCTTGTGCTTGTCGTCGGCGGAATCGTGGGCTTCAACATTTTCCGCGATAACGCCATCAAGCAGTACTTCGCCACCATGAAGCAGCCGCCGTCGACCGTGTCGACGGTAGAGGTCAAGCCGATGGACTGGGCGCCCGGCATCGAGGCGATCGGCACCGTGAGCGCCGTGAGCGGCGTCGACCTCACGGTCGAGACCACGGGCATCGTCAAGGACATCGCCTTCCATGCCAACCAGAAGGTGGAGGCAGGCGCGCTGCTCTTGCAGCTCGACGACGAGGTGGAGCGCGCCGACCTGGATTCCGCCAAGGCACAGGCCGCAGTCGACCAGCTCGCGCTGAAGCGCGCCCAGGAGCTGCAGAAACGCGGCGTGGGGTCCGACTCCACCCTGGACAATGCCCAGGCCCAGGCGGCAGCCTCCGCCGCGCAGGTCGCCAAGCTCCAGGCCGTGCTCGACCAGAAGCAGATCACCGCGCCGTTCGCCGGCACCGCCGGCATCCCCAAGATCGACCTCGGCCAGTATCTGGCGCCGGGAACGGCGGTGGTGACGCTGCAGGACCTCGACACGATGCGCGTCGACTTCACCGTGCCCGAGCAGCAGTTTCCGATGCTCAAGATCGACCAGCCGGTGAAAATCGGCATGAGCGACGACGACCTTCCATTCACTGGCAAGATCAAGGGCATCAATCCCAAGATCGACCCGACGAGCCGGCTGGTGTCGGTGCGGGCCGAAGTGGCCAACCCCGACGGCAAGCTGACGCCCGGCCAATTCGCGCAGGTGCGGGTGGAGCTTCCCAAGGAAGACGGCGTGCTGGCGGTTCCGCAGACGGCGCTGACATCCAGCCTCTACGGCGATTACGTCTTCGTCGTCGAGCCCGCCAAGTCGAAGGACAAGCCGGCCGCCGCCGATGAAAAGGATGCGGCGAAGCCGGCAGACGACAGCGCCAAGCCGGAGGCCGACGCCGCAAAACCGGCCGAGGGCGATGCAAGCAAGCCCGACCTCGTCCTGTCGCAGGTGTTCGTCACCACGGGCCGCCATGACAAGGACCTGATCGAGATCGTGAAGGGCATCAAGGCCGGCGACCAGGTCGTCACGGCCGGGCAGAACCGGCTGTTCAACGGCATGTCCGTCGTGGTCGACAACACCATCGATCCCTCCAAGCCGCCCAAAGAGCAGGCCGCCCAGCAATGAGCATTTCCGATCTTTTTATCCGTCGCCCTGTCCTGTCGACGGTGCTCGCGCTGCTCCTGTTGCTTCTCGGCTTCCAGGGCATATCCGGCCTGTCGATCCGGCAATATCCGAAGGTCGAGGAAACGGCGATCACCATCACCACGGCGTATCCCGGCGCCAGTGCGGACCTGATCCAGGGCTTCATCTCGGCGCCGATCGCGCGCGCGGTCGCCTCGACCGAGAATATCGACTACGTGACCTCGCAGAGTCGTCCCTCGTCCAGCACGGTAACCGTGCAGATGAAGCTCGGCTCCAATCCCGACGTCGCGCTGACCGAGGTGCTGTCCAAGGTGCAGGGCGTGCGTGGCACGCTGCCCGACGATGCCAAGGACCCGGTCATCGTCAAGGGCACCGGCGATTCCTTCGCGATGATGTACATCTCGATGCAGAATCCGAACATGACGAAGGAACAGCTCACCGAATATATCGAGCGCGTCGTCAGGCCCCGTATCACCACGGTGGAAGGCGTCGCCGACGTGCAGATCTTCGGCGCCGCCGACTATTCCATGCGCATCTGGATCGACCCCGTCCGGCTCGCGGCGCGCGGCATGACCGCCACCGACGTGCTGACGGCGGTGAACAACTCCAACTTCCTGTCGGCGCCCGGCAAGGTGGAGAACGAGTACACCGTCTCTTCGATCACCGTGCGTTCGACGTTGCAGACGCCGGAAGCGTTCGGCCAGTTGCCGCTGCGCACCACCGACGACGGCAGCGTGGTGCGTCTGCGTGACGTGGCCAAGATCGAACTGGCGGCCGAGAGCACCGACACCAGGGTGAGCTTCAACGGCAAGCCCGGCACGTTCCTGGCCATCTTCCCGACCCCGGCGGCCAACCCGCTGACGACCGCGGACGCGATCACCAAGCTGGTGCCGGTGATCCAGGAAACCCTGCCGAAGGGCATGACGATCGAGATCGTCTACGATTCCACCGAGCAGATCAGCGCGTCGATCGAGGAGGTGTTCAAGACCATCGGCGAGGCCGTCGCCATCGTCATCGTGGTCATCCTGCTGTTCCTCGGGTCGTTCCGGTCCGTGCTGATGCCGATCGTCACCATTCCGCTGTCGCTGATCGGCGTCTGCTTCATCCTGTTCGCGGTCGGCTATTCGATCAACCTCTTGTCGCTGCTGGCCATGGTGCTCGCCATCGGCCTGGTCGTCGACGACGCCATCGTGGTGGTGGAGAACATCCATCGGCACATGGAAGAGGACCACATGTCGCCCATGCAGGCGGCGTTCAACGGCATGCGCGAGATCTCCTCCGCGATCATCGCCATGACGCTGACGCTGGCGGCGGTGTTCGCGCCGCTGGCCTTCACCGGTGGCCTGACCGGCGCGCTGTTCCGCGAGTTCGCCATGACGCTGGCCGGATCGGTCGTGCTGTCGGGCATCATCGCCATCACGGTGACGCCGATGATGTCGGCGCGCGTCCTGAAGGCCCAGGCGCCCGGCCGCTTCCAGCGCATCGTCGACGGCACATTCAGCCGCGTCGAGCATGTATATGAGCGGCTGGTTTCGGGATCGCTGAAATATCGTCCCGTCACGCTGATGATCGTGATCGCTCTGGTCGCGGTGACCGGCTTCATGTTCACCAAGACGTCGAGCGAGCTGGCGCCCGAGGAAGACCAGGGCTTCCTGCTGTCGCTGGTGACGGCGCCGCGCTATGCGACCTCGGACTACACCGAGACATACGTCAACCAGATCCTCGGGCTGGTGCAGGACATTCCCGAGACGCGCGCCGTATTCTCGGCCACGGCCTTCGGCGCCGACACCAACAGCGCCTTCGTCGGCTTTGCCTTCAAGGACTGGGCCGACCGTACCCGCAACTCGAAGGAGTTGCAGGCCGACATCCAGAACAGGCTGACGCATGTAGCGGGCGTGCAGGCTTTCGTCTTCGCGCCGCCCACCCTGCCGGGTTCCGGCGGCGGGCTGCCGATCTCGATGGTGGTCCGTTCGACCGGCGATCCGGCCGAGGTCTACGAGGCCGCCGAGGAGATTAAGAACAAGGCACAGGCCTCCGGCCGCTTCATCGTCGTGCAGGATTCGATGGCGTATGACGCGCCGCAGGTGACGGTGACGATCGACCGCGACCGCGCCGCCGCGCTCAACATCCCGATCGCCGACATCGGCCGAACCCTGACCCTGCTGGTCGGCGGCGCCGAGGTCGCCCAGTTCGACCGCGATTCCAACAGCTACGACATCATTCCCCAGGTGCCGAAGAACTTCCGCAACAATCCGGAGAAGCTCGCCCAGTATTTCGTGCGCAGCGCCGGCGGGGACATGGTGCCGCTTTCGGCAGTCGTGAAGGTCTCGACCAACGCCTCGCCGGCGGCGATCGAACAGTTCAACCAGTTGAACTCCGCCACGATCACCGCGCTGCCGGTGCCCGGAGTGACGACGGGAACCGGCCTGCAGACGCTCGAGGACATCGCCCACGAGAGCCTGCCGGACACGTTCTTCATCGACTATTCCGGCCAGTCGCGCCAGGAGAAGGAGCAGGGCAACACGATCCTGATCGCCTTCGCGGCCGCCGTGGTGGTCATCTACCTGGTGCTGGCGGCTCAGTTCGAAAGCTTCCGCGATCCGCTCATCATCATGATGGCGGTGCCGCTGTCGATCTTCGGCGCCATCGTGCCGCTGAACCTAGGGCTCGGCACGCTGAACATCTACACGCAGGTGGGTCTCATCACGCTGATAGGCCTCATCACCAAGCACGGCATCCTGCTGGTCGAGTTCGCCAACCAGCAACGCGATATGCACGGGATGCGGCGGCGAGAGGCCATCGTCGCTTCCGCCAAGGTGCGCCTGCGGCCGATCCTGATGACCACCGCCGCCATGGCGCTGGGCGTCGTGCCGCTGATCACGTCGAGCGGCGCGGGTGCGGCCGCGCGCTATTCGATGGGTCTGGTCATCTTCACCGGCATCCTGGTCGGCACGATATTCACCCTGTTCGTGGTGCCGATGTTCTACACCTTCATCGCCTCGAAGGATCTCCCGCAGCACGCGGAGAAGCCGGATCCGACCCTGATGCCGGCGCTGCCGGACTGACGGGCAAACATCAAAAAACGGCGGAGCAGGTCTCCGCCGTTTTTGTTTCAGCCGAGGCCGAAACGATCAGCCCCGGGCGGCTTCCTCGATCTTGGCGACGTCGATCTTGACCATCTTCATCATCGCCTGCATCACCCGCGCGGCTTTTTCCTTGTCGGGGTCGTTGAGCAGGCGCGGCAGGATTTCCGGCACGATCTGCCAGGAAACGCCGTAGCGATCGACCAGCCAGGAACAGGCGACGCCCCTGCCCTTGCCGTCGATCAACCTGTCCCAGTATTCGTCCACTTCGGCTTGATCCTTGCATTCGACGGACAGCGATATGGCGTGGTTGAACGGATCGTCATTGTTGCCGTTGAGCGCCTGGAAGGACTGCCCGAACATCTCGAAGTTCACCATCACGACGCCGCCCCTGGACCTGACGCCGACATCGTCGCTGCGCAGGATCGTTCCCTTCTTGGCGCCGGGGAAGATCGACACATAGAAATCGACGGCTTCCTCGGCTTCTTCCTTGAACCACAGGCACGGGCTGATCTTCTGCATGATTGCCTCCTTGGTATCTCACGGCCGCGCGCTTCGGCGTCCCGGACGGCCGCATCATGCCGCCGTTGCTTCAAGGACGAACGGGCCGCTTTCGTTCCGACACGTCCACGATGCTTTTATTCTCGATGCGAACGGCCTGCCGGCATACAGGCAGGCTGGAACAGCACAAAAGCATGGTCACGAGGCCAAGCGGGTTATATAACGCCGTCTCTTCAAGTCAGCCCAGCCGTCCGATGCGGCAAGGCAACAAGGACGATCCGATGCCAGCTTACCGTTCCCGTACAACCACCCACGGCCGGAACATGGCCGGCGCGCGCGGCCTTTGGCGCGCCACAGGCATGAAGGACGGGGACTTCGGCAAGCCGATCATTGCCGTGGTCAACTCCTTCACCCAGTTCGTGCCGGGACACGTGCACCTGAAGGATCTTGGCCAGCTCGTCGCGCGCGAGATCGAGAAGGCGGGCGGCGTCGCCAAGGAATTCAACACCATCGCCGTCGACGACGGCATCGCCATGGGCCATGACGGCATGCTCTATTCGCTGCCGTCGCGCGAGCTGATCGCCGACTCGGTCGAATACATGGTCAACGCCCACTGCGCCGACGCCATGGTCTGCATCTCCAACTGCGACAAGATCACCCCCGGCATGCTGATGGCGGCGATGCGCCTCAACATCCCTGCCGTCTTCGTCTCCGGCGGCCCGATGGAGGCCGGCAAGGTGGTGTGGAAGGACAAGGTCACTGCCGTCGACCTGATCGACGCGATGGTGGCAGCTGCCGACGACAAGGTGTCCGACGAGGAAGTGACGGTGATGGAGCGCTCGGCTTGTCCGACCTGCGGTTCCTGCTCCGGCATGTTCACGGCCAACTCGATGAACTGCCTGACCGAGGCGCTCGGCCTGTCGCTGCCCGGCAACGGCTCGACGCTCGCCACCCATGGCGACCGCAAGCGGCTGTTCGTCGAGGCCGGCCATCTCGTCGTCGACCTCTGCCAGCGCTACTACGAGCAGGACGACGACAGCGTGCTGCCGCGCAACGTCGCCTCCAAGCCGGCCTTCGAAAACGCCATGAGCCTCGACATCGCCATGGGCGGTTCCACCAACACGGTGCTGCATATCCTGGCCGCCGCAGTCGAAGGCGAGATCGACTTCACGCTGGACGACATCGACCGGCTGTCGCGCCGCGTGCCCTGCCTTGCCAAGGTCGCGCCGGCGAAGTCCGACGTGCATATGGAGGACGTGCATCGCGCCGGCGGCATCTATGCCATCCTCGGCGAACTCGACCGCGCAGGCCTCGTCAACCGCGAGCAGCCGACCGTGCACACGGCCACCATCGGCCAGGCCATCGCGCATTGGGACGTCATGCAGACGAACAGCCAGACCGTGCGCGACTTCTACCTCGCGGCGCCCGGCGGCGTGCCGACGCAGGTCGCCTTCAGCCAGGACCGGCGCTGGGACGAGCTCGACCTCGACCGCGAGAAAGGCGTCATCCGCTCGGCCGAACATCCGTTCTCCAAGGACGGCGGCCTCGCGGTGCTGAAGGGCAACATCGCCATCGACGGCTGCATCGTGAAGACGGCCGGCGTCGATGAATCGATCCTCAAATTCACCGGCCCGGCGGTCGTCTTCGAAAGCCAGGACGCAGCGGTCAAGGGCATCCTCGGCAACGAGGTGAAGGCCGGCGATGTCGTCGTCATCCGCTATGAAGGGCCGAAGGGCGGTCCCGGAATGCAGGAAATGCTCTATCCGACCAGCTACCTGAAGTCGAAAGGCCTGGGCAAGGCCTGCGCGCTGTTGACCGATGGCCGCTTCTCCGGCGGCACGTCCGGCCTTTCCATCGGCCACGTCTCACCCGAAGCCGCGCTCGGCGGCACGATCGGACTGGTGCGCAGCGGCGACATGATCGAGATCGACATTCCGAACCGCACCATCCATCTCGCCGTATCGGACAACGAGTTGGCCGAGCGGCGTGAAGAGCAGGATCGCCTTGGCTGGAAGCCGGCCGAGAAACGCAGGCGCAACGTCACGCCGGCGCTGAAAGCCTACGCCGCCTTCGCCACCAGCGCCGACAAGGGCGCGGTGCGGAAAGTGCCGGAGTAACAACACCTGCGTCATCCCGGCCAAGGGAGCGATAGCGACCGCGAGCCGGGATCCATTCCGTGACGTTTCGATCGGCCGGAATGGACCCCGGATAGCCGTTCTGTGCTTCGCTTCGAACGCCTTCCGGGATGACGCCGTTGAATGCGAATGGGAGCGGGAAATGAGCTTCGACATCATCGTGCGCGGCGGGACGCTGCCGGACGGTCGGATCGCCGACATCGGCATTCGCGGCGAGGCGATCACGGCAATCGAGCCGCGCCTCGACGCCGAGGCCGGACGGGTGATCGAGGCCGCCGGCAATCTCGTCTCGCCGCCCTTCGTCGATCCGCATTTCCACATGGACGCGACGCTGTCCTACGGCATTCCGCGCATCAATGCGTCCGGCACGCTCCTGGAAGGCATCGCGCTTTGGGGCGAACTGAAACAGGTCATGACCCTTGAGGAGGTGCGCGACCGCGCGCTCGCCTATTGCGACTGGGCGGTGTCGATGGGCCTGCTCGCCATCCGCTCCCATGTCGACACCTGCGACGACCGGCTGCTCGGCGTCGAGGCGCTGCTGGAGGTGAAGAAGACGATCGCGCCCTATCTCGACCTGCAACTGGTCGCCTTTCCACAGGACGGCTTCTACCGGTCGCCGACGGCGCGCGACAACACGATCCGCGCGCTGGACATGGGCGTGGACGTGGTCGGCGGCATCCCGCATTTCGAACGGACCATGACCGACGGCACGCGCTCGGTGACGGAGCTGTGCGAGATCGCCGCGCAGCGCGGCCTTGCCGTGGATATGCATTGCGACGAGACGGACGACCCGCTGTCGCGCCATATCGAGCAGCTTGCCTATGAGACGCAGCGACTCGGCCTTCAGGGACGCGTGGCCGGTTCGCACTGCACGTCCATGCACTCGATGGACAATTACTACGTCTCCAAGCTGCTGCCGCTGATCGCGGAAGCGGATGTCTCGATCATCCCGAACCCGCTCATCAACATCATGCTGCAGGGTCGGAACGACACCTTCCCCAAGCGGCGTGGGCTGACGCGTGTGAAGGAGATGCAGGCCCTGGGCATCCGCGTCGGCTGGGGTCAGGACTGCGTGCTCGACCCCTGGTATTCGCTCGGCACCGCCGACATGCTCGACGTGGCCTTCATGGGCCTGCACGTCGCCCAGATGTCTTCGCCCGCCGACATGGCGAAATGCTTCGACATGGTGACAAACGTGAACGCGGCGATCATGGGGCTCGACCATCTCGGGCTTGAAACCGGCAAGCGCGCCTCGCTGGTCGTTCTCGACGCCGGCAACGCCATCGAGGCGGTGCGGCTGCGGCCCGACCGGCTCTGCGTCATCTCGCGCGGCAAGATCGTCGCCGAGCGTGAGAAGCGCGATACGAAGCTGTCGATCGACGGACGCCCTGCAGCGATCAACAGGCGGCATCGTTTGCCGGTGTAAAGATGACCTAATTCGTCATCTTTACACAATTGCGCCGCAAACTCGCCTATGTTGGTTGAGCACCGGATCGAAGCCGGTTTCGGTCCGATGCTCTGGAACGACATGCTTTCGGGAGATTTCGATGATGCGCCTGCCTGTCATCGTGGCCCTTTGTGTCCTGGTCAGCGGCTGCATGACCGCAGAGCAACAGCGCACGGCCGACGAGGACAGGTGCCGCTCCTACGGGTTCAAACACAGGAACGACGCCTTCGCGGAGTGTCTCCAGCGGCTCGATCTCGACCGAAGGGCAGCGCTGCGCCGGGACAGTCTCGATCCGTGGTTTGAACCGCGCGTCATATATCGCCCCGTCTTCGTGCCGCGGCCGAAGCCGTAAGTCTGACCCAAGCGATTTCCCTCGCCAGATTCGGAAGGCCGCGCTAAAGGCCGGATGACCGGAGCTGCCGGGAGGACATCGACGGCCATGGCCCGCATCGCCGAGACGCTGACGCTCAGGAACACGCTTGCCGCCGGCATCGTGCTGATGCTGCTCGGCGATTTCATGTTCGCGCTCAACGACGCGCTGGGCAAATGGCTGGTCGTCACCTTCTCGGTCGGGCAGATCCTGTTCGTGCGCTCCATCGGCTCCTTCTTCGTGCTCGCCCCGATGATCGCGCGCAACGGGCCGGGAAAGCTGTTCAGCCGCGAGCGACCGGTGCTGCAGGTGTTGCGAGCCTTCATCACCGCGCTCGAAACGTCGCTGTTCTACGCGGCGGTGGTCTATCTTCCGCTGGCCGACGTGATGAGCTTCTACATGGCCGGGCCGATCTACGTGGCGGTGCTGTCGCACTTCTTCCTCGGCGAGCATGTCGGCTGGCGGCGCTGGTCGGCGATCCTGATCGGATTCGTCGGCGTGCTGATCATCCTCAAGCCCGGCTCGGCGGGGTTGGGCGTCGGCTCGCTGATCGCGCTGGCCGGCTCGCTCGCCTTCGCCATCCTCATCGTCATGACGCGCATGTTGCGAGACGTCAGCGACACCAGCCTCGTCACCTGGCAGACGGTCGCCTCGCTGATCGCCGGCGGCATCATGGCTGTGCGGGCGTGGGCGCCGGCCACGGCGCTCGATATCGGCGCCATGCTGCTGCTCGGCGTCGTCGCCTGCATCGCGCATCTGCTGATCACCCGCGCGCTCAAGCTGGCGCCGGCCTCGATGCTGGCGCCGCTCCACTATACGCTGCTCCTGTGGGCGGCCGTCTTCGGACTCATCTTCTTCGGCGACGTACCCGGCCCCCGCACGCTCGTCGGCGCGGTGATCGTCGTGCTGGCCGGGCTGTTCATCTTCCATCGGCAGAAGGTGGTCGATACCGTGCCGCCCGAAACCGTGCCGAAAGGCGTCAACTGAGACCCTGCCTCAGGCCCAATCGCTGTCGGCGGCTGCCGGCTTGAGCAAGGCTTGAATTGCGGCCAGAACAGGCGCCACAATCCATATGACAGCAGCCGCCCCACCGGAGGACCAGATCGTGAAGAACTCCACCCTGTCCGAGCGCAAGAACAAGGCGATCTCGCGCGGCGTCGGCATGACGACGCAGATTTACGCCGACCGCGCCGAAAACGCCGAGATCTGGGATGTCGAGGGGCGCCGCTACATCGACTTCGCGGGCGGCATCGCGGTGGTCAACACCGGCCATCGCCACCCCCGAGTGATGGAAGCGGTGAAGACGCAGCTCGACCGCTTCACCCACACCTGCCACCAGGTCGTGCCTTACGAGAACTACGTGCACCTGGCCGAGCGGCTGAACGCCATCACGCCGGGTAATTTCGACAAGAAGACCATCTTCGTCACCACCGGCGCCGAAGCGGTCGAGAACGCGATCAAGATCGCGCGCCACGCCACCGGGCGCCAGGCGGTGATCGCCTTCGCCGGCGGCTTCCACGGCCGCACCTTCATGGGCATGGCACTGACCGGCAAGGTGCAGCCCTACAAGGCCGGCTTCGGGGCGATGCCCGGCGACGTCTTCCATGCGCCCTTCCCCGTCGACCTGCACGGCGTCTCGGTGGCCGACTCGCTGGCCGCGCTCGACCGGCTGTTCAAGGCCGACGTCGACCCGTCGCGCGTGGCCGCCATCATCGTCGAGCCTGTGCAGGGCGAAGGCGGCTTCTACGAGGCGCCGCGCGACTTCGTGTCGGCGCTGCGCAAGATCTGCGACCAGCATGGCATCCTGCTGATCGCCGATGAGGTGCAGACCGGCTTCGCGCGCACCGGCAAGATGTTCGCCATGCAGCATCATGACGTCGCGCCCGACATCACCACCATGGCGAAGAGCCTGGCCGGCGGCTTCCCGCTGTCGGCCGTCACCGGACGCGCCGAGATCATGGATTCGCCCAATCCCGGCGGGCTCGGCGGCACCTATGCCGGCAACCCGCTCGGCATTGCGGCGGCACACGCCGTGCTCGACGTGATCGAGGACGAGAAGCTCTGCGACCGTGCCGATGCCCTCGGCTCGCGGCTGAAGCAGCGGCTGGACTCGCTACGCGCCGACGTGCCCGAGATCGTCGACATCCGCGGGCCGGGTTTCATGAACGCGGTGGAGTTCAACGACGCGCGCAGGAAACTGCCGTCGGCCGAGTTCGCCAACGCCGTGCGGCTGAAGGCGCTCGACAAGGGGCTGATCCTGCTCACCTGCGGCGTCCATGCCAACGTCATCCGCTTCCTGGCACCCATCACCATCCAGGACGAGGTGATGACCGAGGCGCTGGATATTCTGGAGGCGTCGATCCGCGAGGCGCGCGCGTAGGCGCCAGCCCAGCTACGCGGCCGCGGTCTTTTCCTGATGCGCGGCCAGTGCCGCCTTCAGGTCGGCCCCGGCGGCGACGAGGTCGGGCGCGGGCGAGAAGCCGGCGGCCAGCATCTTGCGGCCCAGCATATGGTCGGCCGGACGGTTGACCGATTCGATGCCGAGCAGCCGGTCGCCGAGATAATGGTAGATCGAGAAGCGGTTCTCGGCGGGATCGCCCGACACCACGTTGCGGTCCCCACCCGCGGTCAGCCCGACCATCTGCAGCTTCATATCGCCGATGTCGGACCAGAACCATGGCACGGCCGCGTAGTCTTCCGAATGACCGAGGACCGTGCGGGCGGCGAGCCTGGCCTGGTCGGTGGCGTTCTGGACCGATTCCAGCCGCACATCCTGTCCGGTGAACCAGTGGCGGTAGCTGGCGGCGTCGCCGATCGCCAGGATTTCGGGAACCGAGGTGCGCATCGACGCGTCGACCCTGATGCCATTGCCTGTCGCCAGGCCGGCCGCTTCCGCCAGGCCCACATTGGGCGCTGCGCCGACGCCGACGACGACCATCTGCGCCGGCAGGCGCTCGCCCGAACCGGTGACGGCGCCGGCGACCCGGCCATCGTTGCCCTCGAGCCGGAGCACGGTTTGCCCGGTCAGCACGCGCACGCCGGCCTCTTCCAACCGCCGGTGCACATGGGCGGCGACGCCGGGCGCGACGGCGCGGCCGAGCAGCCGATCGGCGGCTTCCACGACGGTGACCTTGCGGCCGCCGGCTGCCAGGGTCGCGGCGATCTCCAGCCCGATGAAGCCACCGCCGAGGATCACCACATCCGAGGCCCCGGCGCTCAATTCGCGAATGAGCCGCGCATCGGCGAGCGAGCGCAGCGAAACGACACCGGAAAGCTCCGCACCGGGCAGCGGCAGGGTGCGCGGCGTGGAGCCGGTCGCCAGGATCAGCCGGTCGAAAGGCAGCCGCCCGCCATCGGCGAGGTCGAGTTGCCGGCCAGCGACATCGATGCCGGCAACCCGGACGCCGGGCCTGAAGTCGATGGCGTTGCCGCTGTAGAAGGTCTCGCCGCGCAGGAGCTGCGGCCTCGCCTCGGCGTCCTTGATGAAGGTCTTCGACAGCGGCGGCTTGTGATAGGGCAGGTCGGCCTCGTTGCCGAGCAGGATCACCGGGGCCGAATACCCCTCCTCGCGCAGGCTGGCCGCGGCCTGGACGCCAGCATGACCCGCTCCCACTATGACGACGCCGTTGTTCATCGCGATCTTCCTCTCCCGCCAACCTACCGCCGCCGCGCAGATGGCGATTGTCCGGCGCCGTCGCAAGCAGCCGCCTGCGGTCGCACCCGGGACAGGCTCGTGTCAACACCCTCCCCAAGAGCGAGCGCGATAGGGCGGCAAGTAAACTTGACTTCTCCAGTTTAGAATAATTCCAAACTGTTGTTTTAAATATGTTTTCCTCCTGAAATTCATTTGACTTTCCTCTTTTTCTCAACTTTATGAACAGCAGCGCGCTGTGGCGCACCTTTGATGTCTGGGCCTTGAACCCTTTCGATTGGAGGCATTCCGGTGCTTTGTTCCTGCCCTGACCGCCCGCGGCGGCCGGCCGTCGAGGCTGCAAGGAACCCCGATGTCATCCAGAAACCAGATGTCTCGTCGCCGCCCCCGGCGATGCGGACCCGTTCTTAACTCGTTGAGGGAGACGACAATGAAGAGACCGAACCTGATCCGCTACGGGAGCCGGATCGCGGCTATCGGAGCCACCGCAATGCTGACGACGGCGGCCTTCGTGCTTCCTTCCAAGGCCGATACCGACCCGAAAGCGGTCATCAAGACCTATTCCGACATCGCTCTCGCCAAATACGAGGATTCGCTGACCACCGCGCAGGCGCTCGACAAGGCGGTCGACGCCTTCCTGGCCAATCCCTCGGCCGAGACGCAAGCTGCCGCCAAGGACGCATGGAAGGCCGCGCGCATTCCCTACCAGCAGACTGAAGCCTACCGGTTCGGCAACGCCATCGTCGACGACTGGGAAGGCAAGGTGAACGCGTGGCCGCTGGACGAAGGCCTGATCGACTACGTCGACAAGAGCTACGGCACCGAGTCGGACGAGAACGCGCTCTATACGGCCAACGTCATCGCCAACAAGGAAATCGAGATCGACGGCAAGAAGATCGACGCGTCCAAGCTGACGCCGGAATTCCTGTCAGGCACGCTTCAGGAGGCCGGCGGCATCGAGGCCAACGTCGCCACCGGCTACCATGCGATCGAATTCCTGCTGTGGGGCCAGGACCTGCACGGAACCGGACCGGGCGCCGGCGAGCGCCCCTACACCGACTACGACCTGAAGAACTGCACCCACGGCAATTGCGACCGCCGCGCGGAATATCTCAAGTCGGCGTCCGACCTCCTGGTCTCCGACCTTCAAGACATGGTGAACAACTGGAAGGACGACGGCGCGGCGCGCAAGAACCTCGAAGACGGCACGACCAATGCCGGCATCTCCACCATCCTCACCGGCATGGGTTCGCTTTCCTACGGCGAGTTGGCGGGCGAGCGAATGAAGCTCGGCCTCTTGCTGCACGATCCGGAAGAGGAACACGACTGCTTCTCCGACAACACCCACATGTCGCACCTCGAAGACGCCGCAGGCATCCGCGAGACCTATCTCGGCAGCTACAAGCGCGTCGACGGCACCGAGGTCTCCGGCCCGTCCGTTTCGGACCTGGTGAAGGCTGCCGATCCGGCGCTCGACACGGAGATCAGGGGCAAGCTGGACACCACCATGGCCAAGATGGAGGCCATCAAGGCGCGCGCCGACAAGGGCGAGGCCTATGACCAGCAGATCGCCGAGGGCAACACGGAAGGCAACGCCACCGTGCAGGCGGCGATCGACGCGCTGGTCGACCAGACCAAGTCGATCGAGCGCGCCGTGTCGGCGCTGAAGCTCGACGCCATCGCCTTCGAGGGATCGGACAGCCTGGACGCGCCCGACAAGGTCTTCCAGTAAGCCCATCGAGACAGCGAGCGGCGCGCATGAGGCGCGCCGCCAGCCATCAGAGTTAGAACCATGCTGGTCTGTCACTGCAACATCATCACCGAAAAGGATATCGAGCGGACGATCATCGGCCTGCTCGACCAGGACCCCTGGCAGCTCATCGTTCCGGCGAAAGTCTATCATGCGATGGCCAAGCGCGGTCGCTGTTGCGGCTGCTTCCCAAATGTGGTGGAAACGATCATTCGGGTGACCGAGGAGTACCACGCGCGCTCGGAGGCGGGCGTCGTGGATATCGTTTCACACCTGGAACGCGTGAGGGAATTGCGCGTCCAATACGGGAGCAGGACCCATGAAAGGCGACAAGCAGGTCATCGAGCGGCTTAACGAGGCGCTGTTTCTGGAACTCGGTGCCGTCAACCAGTACTGGGTGCATTTCCGGCTGCTGGAGGACTGGGGCTACACCAAGCTGGCCAGGAAGGAACGGGCCGAATCGATCGAGGAGATGCACCACGCCGACAAGCTCGTCGCACGCATCATCTTCCTGGAAGGCCATCCCAACCTTCAGTCCGTCGCGCCGCTGCGCATCGGGCAGAACGTGAAGGAAGTGCTGGAATCGGATCTGGCCGGCGAATACGACGCACGCACCGCCTACAAGCGCTCGCGCGAAATCTGCAACGAAGTCGGCGACTATGTGAGCATGAAGCTGTTCGAGGAACTTTTGGCGGACGAGGAAGGCCATATCGACTTCCTGGAGACGCAGCTCGACCTGCTGGCCTCGCTCGGCGAGGAGAAGTACGGCCTGCTCAATGCCGATTCCGCCGACAACGCCGAAACCAATTCGGACGCGGACTAAGGGCATGAGGGAATGCGGCGCATAACAGGGGTTTTGCGCCGCGCGCATATCTTTTTCCGTTCATTCCTTGCCTTGAATGGCAGGGAAATCGTCCGTGGCGACGCACCCCCACCCCTAGCCCCTCCACTCAAGGGGCATTCGGGTGCATCGCCGCAGTGCTCCAAGCTGATAAGTTTCAGGCTATCCCATGCCGCCAGCGTCTCCCTCCCCCTTGAGGGGAGGGGTCGCGGGTATTCACCGAACTCCGCGACCGGGGACAAGGGCCCTCGCCTTGGTCGCACCACATCCATCGTTCTGGGCCTGTTCGTCGTGGCGTTGCCCACAGCGCTGTCGGCCGGGGAGACGTTGCCTGATATCCCCGCCACCCGCACCGACCTCACGCCCAAGGATGCCGCGCGCGTCCAGGCGGTCACCGCCCCCGCCACGGACTTTTCCAAACCGGAAGACTACGAGACGATGCAGGGCGGCGCCGGCACGTCGCGCAAGCGGGTCAACGCCGATTCCTTCTCGCAGTCGTCGGCCAACATCACCTTCGAGGAGGAAGGCACCTTCAAGCTCGGCAACGCGCTGTTCCGCAAGAACTGGGTGTCGTCGCCCTCCTCCACCCAGGCCTCGGACGGGCTGGGGCCGCTGTTCAACGAGCGCGCCTGCCAGAACTGCCATCTGAAGGACGGCCGCGGCCATCCGCCGGACGGCGACGAGGGCACGACCTCGATGTTCCTGCGCCTCGCCCGGACGGCAGAAACGGCCGAGGAGAAGGCCGAGATCGCCGATCACAAGGTGCTGAACTTCCCCGATCCGGTCTACGGTACCCAGTTGCAGACCCTCGCCGTGCCCGGCCTGCGCGGCGAAGGCCGCATGAAGGTGGATTATACGGAGCTTCCCGTCACGCTGGGCGACGGCTCCGTAGTGTCGCTGCGCCGGCCGGCCTATTCGGTGAGCGATCCCGGCTACGGACCACTCGATCCGGCGACCACGCTGTCGCCGCGCATCAGCCCGCCGATGATCGGCCTCGGTCTCGTCGAGCAGATCCACCCCGGCGACATCCTCGCCCATGCCGACCCCGACGACAGGGATGGCGACGGTATTTCTGGCAAGGTCAATATCGTGCGCGATCCGTCGGGCAAGCTCGAACTCGGCCGCTTCGGCTGGAAGGCGCAAGTCGCCTCGATCCGCGAGCAGTCGGCCGAGGCGCTGGCCGGCGACATCGGCATTTCCTCTCCCGAGGCCCCGCGCCATTGGGGCGACTGCACCGAAAAGGAATCGGATTGCCTGAAGATGGCGACCGGCGTGCAGAAGCGCCTCGGCGACACGGAAGCCCCGCCGCCGGTGATGGACCTCATCACCTTTTATGCGCAGAACCTCGCCGTTCCGGCGCGCCGTCACGTCGGCAACAGTGAGGTGCTGGCTGGCAAGCAGGCCTTCTACAAGATGGGCTGCATCGCCTGCCACATGCCGAAATTCGTCACCCGGCGCGATACGCCGAACAAGGCGCAGTCCTTCCAGTTGATATGGCCCTATTCCGATTTCCTGCTGCACGACATGGGGCCTGACCTCGCCGACGGGCAGCAGGTGGGGGACGCGACCGGCACGGAATGGCGCACCCCGCCGCTCTGGGGCATCGGCCTGACGGGCAAAGTCAACGGACACACCTTCTTCCTGCATGACGGGCGCGCGCGAAACCTCACCGAGGCCATCCTGTGGCATGACGGCGAGGCGCGGAAGGCGCGCGACCGCTTCGCGGCCGCCGACAAGGCCGAACGTGACGCATTGATCAAATTCCTGGAGTCGCTCTAGATGCAAAAGTCACTGGTTTCCATCTTCGTCGTTGCGCTGGCCGCCTGGGCCGCGCCCGCCGATGCAGCCGTCAAGGCGTCCGACGTGATCGATCGCGCGATCGACGGTTTCGTCCGGCCCGCCTACGCGACATTCCACGAGGAGGCCGCCTCGGCGGATAAGGCGGTCGCGGCCCTCTGCAAGACCCCGTCGCAGGCCAATCTCGACGCCGCTCGCGCCGGATTCGCCGACCTGGTGAAAGCCTGGTCGCAGGCGGAGATCATCCAGTTCGGTCCGATCACCGAGGACAACAGGCTGGAACGCATCCTCTACTGGCCGGACCGCAAGTCCATCGGCCTCAGGCAGGTGCAGGCGGCGATCTCAAGCGGTGACAAGAGTGCCACCGACGCCGCGACGCTTCACACCAAGAGCGTCGCCATGCAGGGTCTCGGCGCGCTGGAGTACATTCTTTACGGAACCGGCGCGGACGATCTTGCCGGCAAGGACGGCGCCTATCGCTGCGCCTTCGGCGCGGCGGTCGCCGGCAACATCGACAATATCGCCATGGCCGTCGACGCCGAATGGGCCAGGCCCGACGGCTTCGCGAAGTTGTGGAACACCCCCGGCCCCGACAATCCCGTCTATCGCGACGGCACCGAGTCGGTCACCGAATTGATGGAGGTCTTCATCAACGGGCTGGAGATGGTGCGCGACGTGCGCGTGAAGGGCTTCCTCGGCGACAAGCCCGACGCCGACAAGCCCAAGGGCGCGATCTTCTGGCGCTCGGACCTCACCGGCGCATCGCTTGCCGGCAATCTCGAGGGCATGGACCGCCTGTTCGAAGCCTCGCATGTGGGCGACGCGCTGTCCGGCGACGCGCACTGGATGGCCGATTCCACCCATATCCTGCTCGCCAACGGCGTTGCCGATGCCCGCTCGGTGACCGGCCCGGTCGACAAGGCGCTGGAAGACCCCGACCAGCGCGCGAAATTCGAGCACTTCCGGCTGGTCACCTCCAGCCTCTCCAGCCTGATCGGCACGCGCATGAGCGCCGAATTCGGCCTCACTGCCGGGTTTTCGTCACTGGACGGGGATTGAGCTTGTGACTGACGCCGGCGCACCCCCACCCCTATCTCCTCCCCACAAGGGGGAGGGGGACTTGAAGGGCCGCGCCATGCCCGAAATCTTGTCGGACTTGGCGCGCGGCAGCTACCCCTCCCCCTTGTGGGGAGGGGATAGGGGTGGGGGTGCCGCGACTCCAGAGCGGGCAACTCTCCAGTCCTACAGCAAGAGGATCGTACCATGCCCACCCCATTGATCGACCGCCGTGACTTCCTGCGCGCGGCCGGCGCCGGCTTCGTCGCCGCGATGACGCCTTCCGCCTGGGCCGCGACGCTCGACACCGACGCCATCTTCGCCACCGCCTTCGTCCGCCACGGCGGCGGCTACGGGGCGGGCATCATGTCCGAAGCCGGGAAACTGCTCTACACGGTCGCGCTTCCCGACCGGGGCCATGACGTGACGTTCGACCCCGTGTCCGGTCGCTCCGTCGTGTTTCCGCGCCAGCCCGGCACCTTCGCCGTCGTCTTCGACCACGCCAGGCGCACGCAGCCGCAAACCATCGCCGCAGCACCCGGCCGCCATTTCTACGGCCACGGCGTCTTTTCCGACGACGGCAAGCTCCTCTACGCCACCGAGAACGACTTCGACAACGCCGCAGGCATGATCGGCATCTACGACGCCGGCGACGGCTTCAAGCGCCTCGGCGAGTTGCCGACGCACGGCACCGGGCCGCACGAGGTGCTGCTGCTCGGCGACGGGCGCACGCTGGCGGTGGCGAACGGCGGGGTGGAGACGCATCCGGACTTCGGCCGCGCCAAGCTCAATGTGGCAACCATGAAGCCGTCCTACGTGCTGATCGACCGCGTCAGCGGCGACCTCATCGAAAAGCACGAGCCGAAGGCCGACCTGCATCAGCTTTCGATCCGCCACATGGATGTCGATTCAGCCGGCGCGGTGTGGTTCGGCTGCCAGTACGAGGGGGCGACGACCGAGCGGCCGCCACTGGTGGGGCGCGTGACGCGCGACAAGGGGCTGGAACTCATCGACATGCCGGCGCCGGCGCTCAACGGGTTGCGCAACTACATCGGTGCGATGGCCGCCAACAGGAAGGCCGGCACGATCGCGGTCACCTCGCCGGCCGGCAACACCTATGTGGTGCTCGATACGCGCAGCGCCGAAGTGGTCGCGGTCAATCCGATGACTGAAGTCTGCGGCATCGCGCCGGACAAGGCCGGTTTCATCGCCTCCTCCGGCGCCGGCGACATCGTCGGCGGCGACGGACGCAAGGTTTCCGAGCCGGACTATGTCTGGGACAATCACATATTGCGGGTCGCTGGCGCCTGACGCTTCCGCTTCGGGAAGATTCTCTTTCGCTTCCGTGTCTAACGTGCGAGTGGATCGGAAAACCGGAGACGAGCCGTTGAGCGAAGCATCAAACATCGACCGGGAGCTTTTCAGGCGGCCGTGGGTGTTCATCCGCGGCGTGCCGGCGATGAAGTTCCTGCCGCCGGAAGGGCCGCCGGAGATCGCCTTCGCCGGGCGTTCCAACGTCGGCAAGTCGTCGCTGATCAACGCGCTCATCGGCCAGAAGGGACTGGCGCGCACCTCCAACACGCCGGGCCGCACACAGGAACTCAATTATTTCGTCCCGGACGGCTATTCGGGCCAGGGCGACGACCTGCCGCCGGCGGCGCTGATCGACATGCCCGGCTACGGCTACGCCAAGGCGCCGAAGGAGCAGGTCGACCAGTGGACGAGGCTGGTCTTCGACTATCTGCGCGGCCGCTCGACGCTCAAGCGCGTCTACGTGCTGATCGACGCCCGGCACGGCGTCAAGGCCAACGACGAGGAGGTTTTCTCGCTCCTCGACAAGGCGGCCGTCTCCTATCAGCTCGTGCTGACCAAGACCGACAAGATCAAGGCGGCCGGCGTGCCGCGCCTGATCGAAGAGACATTGACGAAGATCCGCAAGCGCCCGGCCGCCTACCCGGCGGTGCTGGCGACCTCGTCGGAAAAGGGGGAGGGGCTGGAGGAATTGCGGGAAGCGATTGTGACTGCGATACGGCAGTAGGCAATCGGCAATCGGCTGGATCGCGCAATTGCGGTTGCCCCGGTCCGGTCTATTCCCGACTGCCTTCTTCCTGCTCTCGCAGCTTGTCGGTGCCGTAGGCCTTCAGGAACATGTCCACGCCGGATTTGGCGATGTATTCGACCTCGGCCTTGGTCGGCGCCTCGGTGCGATAGGCGAACAGGCACTGGCGGAACAGGCCGGCGGTGGAAACCTCGGTGAACTGGTAGCCGGCCAGTTCGAGATCGGGAATGTCCAGCAGGCCTTGGGCGATCGCCTTCTCGAGATATTTGACGAAGTGCTCGCGGCCGCGCTTGGGGCCGCGCTCATAGAAGCGCCGACCGAGTTCGGGAATCCGCTCCGACGCGCCGATCACGGTCCGCTGCGCCAGGACGACGTTTGGCGAGGTCAGCTTGAACGACAGGCCCATGGCGAAGCGGACCAGCGTCTCGCGCAGCGGCGTGCCCTGCTCCAGGGTCTCATAGAGATTCTTGAAGATAGAGCCGCGCTCCTCCTCGATCAGTGCTTCGAACAGCTCTTCCTTGTTGGCGAAATAGACGTAGATGGTGCCCTTGGAGACGCCGGCCTCGCGGGTGATGTCGTTCATCGAAGCGGCGTCGAAGCCCATATTGATGAAGACGCGCCGCGCCCCCTCGATGATCTGCTTGCGCTTGACCGGATCCTGGCCGGCGGCCGGACGGCCACGGCGGATGCATTCTTCCTCCCTGGTCCCGCAAGGTTCGGCATCGATCTTGTCAGTATGCTTGTCAGCAGACATTCCGAAAAAATCCAAAATAATCGAACCAAGCGGTTCGAACACCCTTGATATGGCGACGCTTTGACGTTAAGTCAACATCGAACCGAACGGTTCAGTCTTATAATCAGAGATTCCCCGATGTCCTCCACCTCCAATACGATAGCGGAAGTGCGCCAATTCCCCAATGCCAAGGCGCCGGTCACCGAAGCACCGGCCGAACCCGTTGTGGACAAGGCGCCCGAGGAAAAGAAGAAAAAGCGGTCGGCGCGCTCGTTCCTGCTGCCGATCATCGGCATCGCGCTCGCCGGCGGCGCGGCCTGGTACGGTTACGATTACTGGACCGACGGCCGCTTCATGATCTCGACGGACGACGCCTATGTCCAGGCGGACATGGCGTTCGTCTCGCCGAAGATCTCGGGTTATGTCGACGACATTAAGGTCGCCGAAAACCAACACGTGAAGGCCGGCGATCCTCTCTTCGTCATCGACCAGGGCGACTACAAGATCGCCGTGGCGCAGGCCGAGGCGCAGATCGCCACGCTGGACAAGACGCTGGACCGCATCGATGCGCAGATCGTCGCGGCCAGGGCCTCGCTCGACCAGGCCAAGGCCGAAAAGGTCGCCGATCAGGCCAAGGCGGACAACGCCCTGCTGACGCAGACGCGCGCCGAAAAGCTCGTCGCCACCAAGGTCGGCACGCAGGCAGCGCTCGACGATGCCCGCAGCGCCGTCGAACAGGCCAACGCGGCGCTGGCCGGCGCAGATGCGCAGATCGCCGCAGCACAGGCCAATATCGGCGTGCTCGAAGCGCAGCGGGCGGAGACGGCGTCGTCGGCAACCGCTCGGTGGAAAAAGGCGACCTCATCAGCCCCGGCCAGAAGCTGGCGGTGATCGTGCCGACGGACAAGCTCTACATCAACGCCAACTTCAAGGAGACGCAGCTTGCGCGCCTCGTTCCCGGCGAGAAGGTGAGGATTGCCGTCGACGCCATGGACGGCGACACGTTCGAGGGCACCGTGTCCTCGCTCGCCCCCGCCTCCGGCGCGGTGTTCTCGCTGCTGCCGCCGGAGAATGCGACCGGCAACTTCACCAAGGTCGTGCAACGCGTTCCCGTGCGCATCGACATCCCCAAGGACGTGCTCGACGCCGGCAAGCTGCGCGCCGGACTGTCGGTCGTGGTCGATGTCGACAGCCGCACGGCGCCGAACTGACCAAACGCCCGGAGGCTCGCCATGGCGACCGCCACACTGACGGCACCAGCCATCCCGGCCAGACCGGCCGACCACATGGAACCGCGCCGCGTCATCGCCTTCCTGACGATGGTGTTCGGCATGTTCATGGCGATCCTGGACATCCAGATCGTCTCGGCATCGCTGACCGACATCCAGGCGGGCCTGTCCGCCAGTGCCGACGAAATCCCATGGGTGCAGACGTCCTACCTCGTCGCCGAGGTCATCATGATCCCGCTGTCGGGCTTCCTGTCGAGGATGCTGTCGACGCGGGTGCTGTTCACCATCGCGGCCGCCGGCTTCACCGGCGCCAGCGCGCTGTGCGCCACCGCCACCAACATCGACCAGATGATCGTCTATCGCGCGATCCAGGGCTTCATCGGCGGCGGCATGATTCCGAGCGTCTTCGCGGCCGCCTTCACCATTTTCCCGCCGTCGCGGCGCGCCGTGGTGACACCGATGATCGGCCTTGTCGCGACGATGGCACCGACCATCGGCCCGACGATCGGCGGCTATATCAGCCACGCCTTCTCCTGGCATTGGCTGTTCCTCATCAATGTCGTGCCGGGTGTGCTGGTGGCCAGCGCCGCCTGGGCGCTGATCGACTTCGACAAGCCTAACCTCGGCCTGTTCAGCAAGTTCGACTGGTGGGGCCTGATCGGCATGGGCGGCTTCCTCGGCGGGCTCGAATATGTGCTGGAAGAGGGCCCGAACCACGACTGGCTGCAGGACCAGGCGGTGCTGGTGTGCGCCATCGTCTCGGCCACGGGCGCGGTGCTGTTCTTCTGGCGCGCCTTTACGGCGGAAGAGCCGATCGTCGACCTCAAGGCCTTCACCAACGTCAACTTCGCCTTCGGCTCGATCTTCTCCTTCGTCATCGGCATCGGCCTCTACGGGCTCACCTACCTCTACCCGATCTATCTCGGCCGCATCCGGGGCTACGATTCCATGATGATCGGCAATGCGCTGTTCGTCTCCGGCCTGGCGATGTTCGCCGCCGCGCCCGTTTCCGGCGTGCTGTCACGCAAGATGGATCCGCGCATCATGATGATGATCGGCTTCCTCGGCTTCGCCGCCGGCACGTGGCAGATGACGCACATGACGGCCGACTGGGATTTCTGGGAGATCTTCGTGCCGCAGATCCTGCGCGGCGCCTCGATGATGCTGTGCATGGTGCCGATCAGCAACATCGCGCTCGGCACGCTGCCGCCCGAGCGGCTGAAGAATGCGTCCGGCCTGTTCAACCTGACGCGCAACCTCGGCGGCGCCGTCGGGCTGGCGCTGATCAACACCGTGCTGGTGAACCGCAACGCTTTCCATTTCGCCCGGCTGTCGGAGCACGTTCAATGGGGCAGCGCCGAAGCGCAGACCCAGTTGCAGAACATGACGCGCAATTTCGAGACCTACAGCGGCATGGAGGCGGCCTCGGCGGCGATCTCGCAACTCGCCGGCATGGTGCATCAGCAGGCGGCGCTGATGTCCTTCATCGACGTGTTCTACCTGCTGACCGTGCTGTTCGCCTCGCTGGCGCTGTTCGTCATGCTCATCCGCAAGCCGCCCGAATCCGCGAGCGGCGGAGGAGGTGGACATTGATCGTCATTCCGTGGAGAAGAAGGCCGGAAGCCCCGGCCGTCCCGGTGGCTCAATCACGACCGGCATCCTCAATGGACGCCGATCGCCAGTCCGGGACGCCTTCGTTCAAGAGGCAATGGCCCCGAAAGGCGAAGCCGGCGCAACCGGACCGCGATTTCGGCAGCGACGACAGCGTCCCGCTTCCGCTCGACGGGTGGCGATAGCCATCGCGCTGGACGGCTGTCCGGCCGATCCGTTTCTCCCGCGCTACGCCGTTGCCGGATGGAAGGTCAGCGCGACGCCGTTGATGCAGTGCCTGAGGCCGGTCGGCGCCGGACCGTCGTTGAAGACATGGCCGAGATGGCCGCCGCAGCGGCTGCAATGCACTTCGGTTCGCACCATGCCGAGCGTCGTATCCTTGTGCTCGCCGATCGCCTTGGGGATTTCCTGCCAGAAGCTCGGCCAGCCGGTGCCGGACTCGAACTTCGTCTCCGACGAATAGACCGCCAGGTCGCAGCCGGCGCAGGCGAAGGTTCCCTTGCGATGCTCGTCGAGCAGCGGGCTGGTGAACGGATATTCGGTGCCTTCGTGGCGCAGCACCTCATACTGCTCGGGCGTCAGCAGCTTTTTCCATTCGGCATCTGTCCTGGCGACCTCAAAGGTTTCGGTCGCGGCATGGGCCTCTTCGGGCCTGCCGGTGCGCCACAGGGCGCCGATGCCTCCGAGCAAGGCTGCCGCTGCGGCGCCGGTCCACAGAACATCGCGACGGTTCATGTCGAAATCTCCTTCACCCAATCTGCCAGCATCGGCGGTGCCACGGAAATCACTTGGCGGTGATACGCGCCGACGCCCTTTGCTTACACCGGCGCCAGGCCTGGCGCCGGTGCGAGTCGTCCGTCTCGATGACGCGAGGGACGTTCCTGCCATCGGACGCGACGTCGCTCCTCCTGTTCGCAGGCGGAGCGACTATTGTTACATCTTGGGCAGCAGCACCTTGTCGATGACATGGATGACGCCGTTCGACTGGACCACGTCCGCAATGGTGACGTTGGCGGTGTTGCCGTTCTCGTCGGTCACCGTCACCTTGCCGCCGTCGTCCTTGAGGGTAAGCTTGCAGCCGCCTACCGTGTCGACGACGTGCTTTCCGCCGTCTTCCTTGACCATCGACATGACGTCGGACGACATGGCCTTTGCCGCGACGACGTGGCAGGTCAGGATATTGACCAGCTTGTCCTTGTTCTCGGGCTTCAGGAGATCGTCGACAGTGCCCTTGGGCAACGCCGCGAACGCTTCGTTGGTCGGCGCGAAGACGGTGAACGGGCCTTTTCCCTGCAGCGTGTCGACCAGCCCGGCCGCCTTGACCGCGGCAACCAGCGTGGTGTGGTCCTTCGAGTTCATGGCGTTCTGGACGATGTTCTTGTCCTCGAACATGGCGGCGCCGCCGACATGCGGGTTCTTGGCATAGGCAGTCGCGCCAAGGCTGGCGGTGGCGACTAGGCCGGCAAGCAGAAGGCTGGCGAATTTACGCATTTGGAAAATCTCCTGATGTTTCATTCCCACTCTCTGGGAGGCATCAGGAGATACGAGGGCGTTTCAGGAGAGTTTCAGGAATCCTGAAATTTCTTGCCGGCAGCCGCTCAGATGCTCTTCAGATCGCCGGTCGCCACGACGGGACCGGTCGGTTGCCCCGTCGGCGAGCCGCCGGCGGGTTCCACGCTGATCGCCAATACCGCGCCCTGCGCCAGTTTCTGCTGCAAGGCCGGCGTCAATTCGATGTGGACCGTCGATCCGGTCGGAATGACGCCCATCGAAATCGGGGCGTTCTTGCCTTCGATCATCCAGAGCTGGAAGTCCTTGCCGGCGGCGCGCTCACCGGCGACGTGGGAAAGACCGACTTCATGATGGGCCGCGTCGTAGACGGCGAGATACTTCACGTCGCTGCTGTCGGCGGCGAGCGAGGCCGCCAGCCGGAGGGCCGGCTGTCCGGCAGGCGGGCTCACATAGGGGACGGCGATGGTGATGGCGAGCGCCACGACGGCGAGCGCCGCCAGACCGCGCCAGAAGGCGAGGCTGGACCACAGGCCGGCGCGTCCACGCGCGGCGTCGGCTGCCGAAGCGGCGGAGGATGCGAACAGGCGACGGTCGATCACGGCCTTGATGCCGTCGGGCGGTGCCGCTTCAGGATACGCCTCTCCCAGCGGCGCGAGCCGAACCTCCCAGGCATCAACTAGGCGTGCGAACGCAGCGTCCGCCTCGATGCGGCGGGCTACCTCCTGCCGCTCCTCCCCAGGCAGCACGCCCATGACATATTCGGCGGCGAGGAGATCGTCGCCATCGGGCTCGGGATGGTCGTGTTCGGTCGGGCTCATCGTTCCAGGCATTCCCGCAGCTTGATGAGGCTGCGCCGCAACCAGGTTCTCATCGTATTCAACGGCACGTCATGGCGTTCGGCCAGTTCGGCATAGCTTTCTCCCTTGAGATAAGCACCCCGGACGGCCGAGGCCCTGTCCTCGTCCAGCTCGTCCAGGCAGCGATGGACGCGCGCGCTGTCCTCGCCAGCCATGGCAAGCGCCTCCGGTCCCGGCGCGGGGTCGGCAATGTCGATGGCAGCATCGATGCCCGCCGTCGTCTTTCGCCTGGTCCTCAGACGATCGATGGCATGATTGCGGGCAACCGCAACCAGCCATGAAATCGGGCTCAGTTCCGACACGGCGAAACGATCCGCTTTCGTCCATACCTTGACATACACTTCCTGCAGCGCTTCCTCGGCCTCGCTCCGGTCGTTCAAGACACGCAGGCACACGCCAAAGAGTTTCGCACTCGTCAGCCGATAAAGCAGGTCGAACGCCGTCCGGTCCCGCATCGAGGTGCGAACGATCAGCTTTGTGATGTCTTGCGGCGCCATTCGGCTAGAAGCTAGGCGAATACGAGCGATTTGCAATGCGCACGCAGAACGAGCGGTGCGGTTCACCGCATCGACTTCATTTGCCCCTGCCGGCGAATTTCGCTAAGACGCGCCCGTCTTTCCAGCCACGCCGGGAAAAAACCCCATGACGGACGCCGCCGCCACCGCCGAGATGCAAGCCGCCCTGCTCTCGCGCGCGCTGCCCTATATGCAGCGCTACGAGAACAAGACCGTCGTCGTCAAATACGGCGGCCACGCCATGGGCAATGCCGAACTCGGCAAGGCTTTCGCGCGCGACATCGCGCTTCTCAAGCAGTCCGGCGTCAATCCCATCGTCGTGCATGGCGGCGGGCCGCAGATCGCGGCAATGCTTGCCAAGATGGGCATCGAATCGAAATTCGAGGGCGGCCTGCGCGTCACCGACGCCAAGACGGTCGAGATCGTCGAGATGGTGCTGGCCGGCTCGATCAACAAGGAGATCGTGGCCCTGATCAACGCCGAGGGCGAATGGGCTATCGGCCTGTGCGGCAAGGACGGCAACATGGTGTTCGCCGAGAAGGCGCACAAGACGATCAAGGACCCCGATTCCAACATCGAGCGCGTTCTCGACCTCGGCTTCGTCGGCGAGCCGGTTGAGGTCGACCGCACCTTGCTAGACCTTTTGGCGCGCTCGGAGATGATCCCGGTGCTGGCGCCGGTGGCGCCCGGCCGCGACGGCCACACCTACAACATCAACGCCGATACCTTCGCCGGTGCCATCGCCGGCGCGCTGGGCGCCAAGCGCCTGCTTTTCCTGACCGACGTGCCGGGCGTGCTGGACAGGGACAAGAAGCTGATCGACGAACTGACGGTGGCCGAGGCCAGGGCGCTGATCGCCGACGGCACCATTTCCGGCGGCATGATCCCCAAGGTCGAGACCTGCATCGAGGCCATCGACCGCGGCGTCGAGGGCGTCGTCATCCTCAACGGCAAGACGCCCCATTCGGTGCTGCTCGAGCTCTTCACCGAGCACGGCGCCGGCACGCTGATCGTCCCTTGAGCCCGCGTTCCGCCCTGGCATAGCCAAATCGGGAACATCCCGGCCTCTGGCCCGTTCGCCTTGCTTGGGGGGCACGGCAAACAGGAGTGTTCCCATGCCACAAGGCGACAAGGACAAATACACCGACAAACAGAAGCGCAAGGCCGAGCATATCGAGGAAGGCTACGAGAAGCGCGGCGTTTCCGACAAAGAGGCCGAACGCCGGGCCTGGGCGACGGTCAACAAGGAGTCGGGCGGCGGCAACAAGTCCGGCTCGGGCCGCGGTAAGAAGGATACGCACGCTTCGGCCAGGAAAGGCGGCAGGCTGGGCGGAGAAGCCTCGGCCAAACGCCCTGCATCCGAGCGCTCGGCCTCCGCCAAAAAGGCTGCCAGGACGCGCGAGGTGCATGCGTCCCATCATTGACAGGGCTGAAGCGTCCAGGCGCGGACGCCGCCCCTCCGGGCGCTTCTCGATCTATCGATAAAACAGCGGGCCTCGCCCGGTCACGCGGCTGCGGCGAGTTCCGACTCCACGATCGCTAGGTTGCGGCCGCCGTTCTTCGCCTCGTAGAGGCGGCGATCGGCGCCGCGCATCAGTTCCGACACGGTCGCGCCCGACCCGCAGATCGTGCCGCCGATCGAGACGGTGAGCGGGATCGTACGTTCGTCCACCGGACGGAAGCGGACCAGTTCGACCTCGCGGCGGATGCGCTCGGCGATGTGGCGCGCCTCGGCCTCGGTGGCGCCGACCAGGAACGCGCCGAATTCCTCGCCGCCGATACGGCCGAGGACGTCGCCCGAGCGCACGCCCCTGCGGATCGCGGCGGCAATCAGCAGCAGCGCCTCGTCCCTGGTCAGATGGCCGAAATCGTCGTTGATCGCCTTGAAGTGGTCGGCATCGATGATGAGGAGCGCGCCGCGATCGGTTTCGCGCCGCGAATTATCCAGCGAAGCGAAAAAGCTTTCCCGGTTCAACATGCCGGTCATGTCGTCGTGGCTCGCCTTGTCCTCCAGCCGCCGATGCGCGGCCGCCAGTTGCGCATGGGTGCGGGCAAGCTCGCGATGCGCCACTGTCAACCGCTCGTTCTGACGAAAAGTGTAGGCGCTGGCGGGCCAGGCGATCAGCAACGGACAGATGACGCACATCATGAAAGCGTTGCCGTCGACCACGCCACCCATGGCCGGCACGACGGTCAGGGCAAGGATCAGCGATGCCGCAACGGAGGCAAAAGCGACAAGTCCCGACCTCACCAGAATGCGCACCATCCGCCGTCCTCCCGTTACCCTGCTCCTTCCCAACAAGCGCTGAAGGTCCCCTTTCAACCGTCGCTAAAATTTGATTCATCGTGCCGATTTCCGCCGCGATGGCGTTTCAAGCTGTGGATAACCGCGACCTGCGCATCCGCCATTTTCATGCCATAAGCACGTCATGACCGAGCTTCTCGATCCCGCACGCTTCGCCCATGTCAGCGACTGGGTGTTCGACCTCGACAACACGCTCTATCCGCATCACTCGAACCTGTTTTCGCAGATCGATGCGAAGATGACGGCCTACGTCTCCAACCTGCTCGCCCTGCCGCGCGACGACGCACGGCGGCTGCAGAAGGAGCTCTATCTCGAATACGGCACGACCCTGAACGGGCTGATGCAGCGCCACGGCATCGACCCGGACGACTTCCTCGAGAAGGTGCATGACATCGACTATTCCTGGCTGGTGCCGGACCCGACCCTCGGCGCCGCCATCCACCAGCTTCCCGGGCGCAAGTTCATCTTCACCAACGGCGACCGCGGCCATGCCGAGCGCGCCGCTCGCCAGCTCGGCATCCTCGACCATTTCGACGACATCTTCGACATCGTCGCTGCCGGGCTGACGCCGAAGCCGGCGCGCGGGACCTACGAGAAATTCGCCGCCCTGCACGCGGTGACCGGCCGCAACGCCGTCATGTTCGAGGATCTGGCGCGCAATCTCGCCGTGCCGAAGGCGCTCGGCATGACGACCGTCCTGGTCGTGCCGCGCAACTTCGAGCCGACCTTCTCCGAAATCTGGGAACGCGACCCAGATAACGAGGACGACGTCGATTTCGTCACCGACGATCTTGCCGGCTTCCTGACGGCGATTGTCGAAGAAGCCGCTTGAAGCGCTTCACCTCCGTCGAGGCGGCCATCGACGCCGCCGCCCACGAGGTGCTCGACCGCCTGCCGGCACGCGGGCTTTCCGGCGCGGCGGTCGAGTTCCTGGTCTTCGGCCTCAAGCAGGGCTGGGCCTGCCTGTTCGGCGGCGCGATGCTGTTCCTCATGCTCGCCACCAAGTTCATCTGGCCGGAGCATTTTCTCCTCGCGCGCTACGATTTCCTTTTCCTCGCCGCGCTGGCGATCCAGATCGCGATGCTGTGGCTGCGGCTGGAAACCTTGTCGGAGGCAAAGGTCATCCTGATCTTCCATGTCGTCGGCACGGCCATGGAACTGTTCAAGACCTCGGCGGGATCGTGGATCTATCCGGAGGACAGTTTCTTCCGGCTGGGCGGCGTGCCGCTGTTTTCAGGCTTCATGTATGCGGCCATCGGTTCCTATATCGCCCGCATCAGTCGCATCTTCGATATGCGTTATTCGCACTATCCGCCGATGTGGACGACAATCCTTCTGTGCGCGGCGATCTACCTGAACTTCTTCACCCACCATTTCACGATCGACATCCGCTATGCGCTCTTCGCGGCAACGGCGCTGCTCTATTGGCGCACGGTCGTCCACTACCGCGTCTTCCGGCACCGGCTGAAGATGCCGCTTCTCGTCGGCTTCCTTCTGGTGGCGGTGTTCATCTGGGTGGCCGAGAACGTCGGCACGTGGTCCCATGCCTGGATCTACCCCGGACAGGAGGCAGGCTGGACGCCGGTTTCGATCGGCAAGCTCGGCGCCTGGTATCTGCTGATGATCATCTCATATGTGCTGGTGACGCTGGTCCATCACCCGCAACCACTGGAGACGGCAGACCTTTCCGCTTCGACCGGCCTGCTCAAGCCAACTCGTAGAAGCGTTGGATGAATCCCCACGCTTCTTCGGCGGTCTCGGCGTAGTCGATGAGGTTCTGGTCGCCGGGGGTGATGGTGCCCTGCTCGGCCAGAAAATCGAGATCGAGCGCTCGTTCCCAGAACGACTTGCCGAACAGGATGACCGGCACCCGCTCCATGCGCCCGGTCTGGATCAGCGTCAGCGTCTCGAAGAACTCGTCCATCGTGCCGAAGCCGCCGGGGAAGACCGCGACGGCCTTGGCCCGCATGACGAAGTGCATCTTGCGGATCGCGAAATAGTGGAAGTTGAAGCACAGGTCCGGCGTCACGTAGATATTGGGCGCCTGCTCGTGCGGCAGGACGATGTTGAGGCCGATCGACGGCGCGCCGATATCGGCGGCGCCACGGTTCCCGGCCTCCATGACGCCCGGGCCGCCGCCGGTGACGACGACGTATTCGCGATAATAGGTCGTGGCGGAATGCTGCGAGCACAGCCGGGCGAACTTGCGCGCCTCGTCGTAGTATTTGCTGTTCGCTTCGAGATTTTTCTTCTGGGTCTCGTTCCTGGCCGCCCAGGCCTCGCCGCCCGGCTCGGGCAGGCGCGCGCCGCCGAACAGGATGACGGTGGAGCGGATGCCGCGTTCGGCCAGCGTCATCTCCGGCTTCAGCAATTCGAGCTGAAGGCGCACCGGCCGCAGTTCGCGCCGGGTCATGAACTCTTCGTCGTTCCAGGCCAGGCGATAGGTCGGCGCGCGGGTCTGCGGCGTGTCAGGAGCGCTTTTTGCGCGCTCGAGATCCTCGTCGGAATGCGGCAGCGGCGTCCAGCCCGCCTTCTCCATCGGGTCCATGATTGAAAATCCCCACTTGCTGCCTGCGAGCGCCGTCCCGTGACGCTGCCGCGATTGACCCCCGGTTAGGCTTCACATAGGTTCCCGCGCGGCTTTCAAACAGGTTAAGGGCAGCCCCTTAACAGCACGGTAACGGAGAGATGATGACCAAGCCCGATCTGGCCAGCCTCGAAAAGACGATCGAGACCGCCTTCGAGGCGCGCGAAGGGATTTCGCCCGCCACCCGCGGCGAGGTCCGCGACGCCGTCACTACAGCGCTCGACCTGCTGGACAGGGGCGAGGCCCGCGTCGCCGAGCGGCAGGCTGACGGCGACTGGCGCGTCAACCAGTGGCTCAAGAAGGCGGTGCTGCTGTCGTTCCGGCTGAACCCGATGGAGATCATCAAGGGCGGCCCCGGCCAGGCAGTCTGGTGGGACAAGGTGCCCTCCAAGTTCGACGGCTGGGGCGCGGTCGATTTCGAGAAGGCCGGCTTTCGCGCCGTTCCGTCCGCCGTCGTGCGCCGCTCGGCCTATGTGGCGCCGGGGGTGGTGCTGATGCCCTCCTTCGTCAACATCGGCGCCTTCGTGGATTCGGGCACCATGGTCGATACCTGGGCGACGGTCGGCTCCTGCGCGCAGATCGGCAAGAACGTGCACCTGTCGGGCGGCGTCGGCATCGGCGGCGTGCTGGAGCCGCTGCAGGCCGGGCCGACCATCATCGAGGACAATTGCTTCATCGGCGCCCGCTCGGAGGTGGTCGAAGGCTGCGTCGTGCGCGAGGGGGCGGTTCTCGGCATGGGCGTGTTCATCGGCAAATCCACCAAGATCGTGGACCGCGCCACCGGCGAGGTGTTCTACGGCGAGGTTCCCGCCAACGCCGTGGTGGTGGCGGGCACCATGCCCGGCAAGCCGCTGCCCAACGGCGAACCAGGCCCCAGCCTCTACTGCGCGGTGATCGTCAAGCGGGTCGACGAGAAGACGCGCTCCAAGACGTCGATCAACGAATTGCTGCGAGACTAGAGCATGATGCCGAAAAATGTAGAGCGGTTTTCGGACGACATCCTGCTCTATCTCTTTGATTTCGAGCCAGATTCAGATTTCGGATCGGCTCGATCCGAAATCATCCGGCTCTAGGCGGCGCGCGGGTGAGCCTTCAGCAAACGCTCTGGGTGTTCTTCGGCTTTTCCGGCCGGCTCGGGCGGCAGGCCTTCGCGCTTGCCGGCCTACTGCTCTATGTCATCCGCCTCTATCCCATGTACCGGCTTTACGCGGTGCAGGGCGACGAGGAGGCCATGACGTACTGGGCGAGCGCCTTCTTGATCACACTGTGCGTGCTGATCGTTTCGCATCTCGCGCTTGCCGCCAAGCGGCTGCACGATTTCGACAAGAGCGGTTGGTTCAGCCTGCTGTTCATCATAGGCGACATCTTCGCCTATCTCCTGCTTTGCCTGCCGCGGAGCACGAGCGGCCCCAATCGCTACGGCCCACGCACCGACGCGCCGGCGTAGTCTCCGGTATCCCGCTCAGCGAAAGACGTCCGGAGTAAGGCCGGGCGAGCCGCGCTGTGCCTGCTCGGCCTCGCGAACCAGCCGGACGACGCCGGCCGTGCGAGGCGCGTCGGTTCCGACCTGTACCGCCAGCCGGAGCACCGCGCCCTGCAGCGCATCGATCTCGGTCGGCCGGCGGCGCTCCAGATCGTCCCACATGGACGAGCGGGCAGCCGGGTCGATCGCGAGCATTCGCCGCGCAAGCAGGCCGAACAGCCAGTCCGGAAGACGCAGCGCCGCCGGCAGCCAATCCGGCTTCAGGGTGCCTGCCGCCGCGGCCGGGCGGATGCCGGCGCGGTTCATCGCCGCGAGCGCCTCGGCGACCTGATCGGCAAGGATCAGCCGCCAGCGCCGGTCGCGCAGTTCCTCGGCCAGGGGCAGGCCGGAAAGCGCGACAAGCGCATTGTTGAGATTGAACAGGAGCTTGCCCCAAAGCACCGCCTTCATGTCGGCACGCGCGGCGACGGCGCAGCCTTCGACCGACAGCAGGTCCGCCAGTCCCTCCACGCCCTCTTCCACCAGCACCGCGCCCTCGGTGGCGCGATGGAGATGGAGTAGCGCGTCGTTGCCGACCTGCGTGCGCACCACATTGAACGGCACCATGCCGGACTGGACCGGACGACGGGCCACCGCGCGAATGCGCTCGGCATTGTCGATCCCGTTCTGCAAGGAGAGCACGACAGCCCCTTTCGGCGCATAGGCCGCGATCAGCCGGGCCATCTCCTCGCTGGCGCCGCTCTTGACGGTCACCAAGATCAATCCGGCGTCGTGGAAAGCTCTGGCCGGATCGGCGCTGACGGAAAGGTCGGCGCCCTCCAGCACCCTGTCCCTGCCTTCGAGATCGGTCACGCGCAGGCCGTGGGCACGCAACGATCTTTCGTTGGCGGGTCGCGCCAGAAAGGTGACATCACGCCCCGCCAGCGCCAGGCAGCCGCCGACATAGCAGCCGATCGAGCCGGCTCCGGCGACGGCTATGCGGGTGTCGAGGTCGAGCATCGTCTTTCCTTCTGCGCCCGCCGCGCGGCTTTCGATCCCGGTCCGCCGAGCCGCTTCCGTCTTCGACGTCCGGTCCGCACCCCGGTCGATGGTCCAAGCAAACCATATTGTCGGCCACACACGCCAGCGGATCGTGACAGGTCATACGCTTTGGACTATCGCTTCGGGAATGAGCCTTCCCGTCGATCCCGCCGAAAATCTCGCCGCCCTCATCCGCTGCCCGTCGGTGACTCCCGCAGAGGGCGGCGCGCTCGCCGCGCTCGCGGCGATGCTGACGCCGATGGATTTCAAAATCGAGCGGCCGACCTTCTCGGAGGACGGCACGCCGGACGTCGAGAACCTCTACGCGCGGCGTTCCGGCAACGGCCCGCATCTGCTATTCGCCGGCCATACCGACGTGGTGCCGGTCGGGGACGAGGCGGCGTGGAAACACCCGCCTTTCTCCGCCGCGATCGAACGCGGCGAAATGTACGGCCGTGGCGCCGTGGACATGAAAGGCGGCATCGCCTGCTTCGTCGCGGCCCTTGCGCGCCATATCGAGACGGCCGGCGGCCCGAAGGGATCGGTCTCGCTGCTGATCACCGGCGACGAGGAGGGACCTGCGATCAACGGCACCGTCAAGCTGCTCGACTGGGCTGCCGCGCGCGGCGAGACCTGGGATGCGGCGATCGTCGGCGAGCCGACCAACCCCGACAGGCTCGGCGACATGATCAAGATCGGCCGGCGCGGCTCGCTCTCCGGCATGGTGATCGTGCACGGCCGGCAGGGCCATGCCGCCTACCCGCATCTCGCCGACAATCCGGTGCGCGGCCTGCTGACGCTGGCGGACGCCTTGCTCAACCCGGTGCTGGACGAGGGCAGCCGCGACTTCCAGCCGACCAATCTGGAGATCACCTCGATCGACGTCGGCAACCCGGCCAGCAACGTCATCCCGGCCAAAGCAAGCGCGATCTTCAACATCCGCTTCAACGACAACTGGGACGCCGAGACGATCCAGGCGGAAATCCACAATCGTCTCGATGCCGCCTCGCGACGCAGCAAATATCGCAAGGGCCAACGCAGACCGATCGACTACGAGTTGTCTTGGCGCGATCGGCCGAGCCACGTTTTTCTCACCCATGATGACAAGTTGATCGAGACGCTCAGCGGATCGGTCGCGTCCATCACCGGGCGCACGCCGGACCTGTCCACGTCCGGAGGTACCTCGGACGCCCGCTTCATCAAGGACTATTGCCCGGTGGTCGAATTCGGCCTTGTCGGCAAGACCATGCACATGGTCGACGAGCGGGTGGCGCTGGCGGATCTGGAGACGCTGACCGGCATCTACCAGCGCTTCATCGAGGACTGGTTCGACAGGGACAAGACACGGACGGGCCGGCAGGGACCTGCCACCGAAGCCGGACGCTAAGGTGATGCTGTCGACCGACGAAACCCAGACGGCGCTGCTCGGGGCCTGGCGCACCATGCTGGGCAAGGCCGACGGCCTGCGCATGCTCGATCTCAGCGCCGACGGGTTCTGGAATTCCTTCTTCTCCATCCTCGTCGCCATGCCGGCCATGATCGTGAGCTGGGTGGGCATCGCCAACGAGATCGGCGATCCCGATGCCGTGGCGGGCCGGTTCGGCCTGGTCATACGGCTGGCAGCAGTCGATATCGGCACATGGGTGCTGCCTCTGGTAGGCCTGGCGCTGGTCGGCCCGCGCACCGGCCTCGGCGGGCGCTTCGTGCACTATGTGGTGGCCAGCAACTGGGCGTCGGCCATCATCGCCTGGCTGATGCTGCCTTCGGCGCTGGTCAGGCTGTTCGTTCCAGCCGCCGACCAGGCGGCCAGCCTGCTGTCGCTGGTGCTGTTCACCGCCTCGATGGTGCTGACGTGGCGCATGACCAATGTCGTGATCGGCAGGGGCGCGGCGGTCGGCACCGCCGTGTTCGTCGGCATGTTCGTCGCCTCGCTGATCGTATTGTTCGCGCTGCAGGCGCTGCTCGGCATCAACGTGCCGGCGTGACGCTCAATAATCGACTTTCGTCAAGAACAGCCCATCGGGCGGCGCGACCTGGCCGCAGGCGGCGCGGTCGCGCGCGTCGAGCGCGGCCTTGAGGTCGGCGGCACTCCAGGCGCCCTCGCCTACCCGCTTGAGCGAGCCGACCATGGAGCGCACCTGGTTGTGCAGGAAGGAGCGCGCCGAGGCGCGGACCTCGATCAAGTCGCCGTCACGGCTCACGTCGAGCCGGTCCAGCGTCCGCAGCGGACTGCTGGCCTGGCATTGCGTCGAGCGGAAGGTGGTGAAGTCGTGCCGGCCGAGCAGGCCCTGCGCCGCCTCGTGCATCGCGGCCGCGTCGAGCGGCTTCGGCACCCACCAGACCTTGCCCTTCTCCAGCGCCGGCGGCGCGCGGCGATTGGAGATGCGATAGAGATAATGGCGGGCCAGCGCCGAGAAGCGGGCGTCGAAATCGTCCGGTACGGCCGAGACGCCCACGATCGCAACCCGCTCGCCCGCCTGGCTCAGATGCGCGTTGAGCGCGTCGCGCACCGTGTCGGGCCGCCAGTCCCTGCCGAGATCGACATGCGCGACCTGACCGGTGGCGTGGACGCCGGCGTCGGTGCGACCCGCGCCACGCAGCGAGATCGTCTCGCCGCTGAATTTTTCGACCGCCTGCTCGATCGCCGCCTGCACGGAAGGCTGGTCGGCCTGCCGCTGCCAGCCGGCATAGGGGCCGCCGTCATACTCGATGTCGAGGCGAAAGCGTGGCACGGAGCCTCAGACCGTCAGGCCGCAAGCGCCGTTCCGAAGGCGGCGGCATAGACCAGTTCGCCCTTTTCGGGTGCGTCGCCCCAGGCCAACGCCTGCAGCGCCTCGCCCTGGTAGGCGCTCGCAAAACCTGCGGCACGCTCGTGACTGTAGCCGAAGCGCCCGTAATAGGCCGGATCACCGAGAACCACGGCCAGAGTCTCGCCGGCGTTCTTCAACCTCAGATGCGCCTCGCGGATCAGCGCGCCGCCGATGCCGGTGCCGTGGAATGACGGCTCGACGGCCAGCGGCGCGAGCGCCACGGCGGCGGACGTCTTCGCGCCGTTGCGCACGACGAGCCGCGAGAAAAGGATATGGCCGACGACCTGGCCGTCTTCCTCCGCCACCAGTTCCAGCACCGCATCGCCATCCGTCAGCAGCGCGTCGACGAGCCCGGCTTCCGCCTGCTGGCCGAACGCATGTTCCTCGACGAGGCGGATGGCCTCGCGGTCGCGCGGCATGGCCGCGCGGATCGACATCATGCTCATGACAGTTTCATTCCTTCTTCAAGCCTGGCGCCACGCAGGAATTCCGGCGCCGACGCGGGCCTCGCGCCCGCCCTTTGCAATTCGACCAGCCGAACCGCGCCCGCTCCGCAGGCGACGGCGAGGCGGCCGTCAAGAATTTCTCCCGGTGCGCCGGCACCTTCGGCGCGTACGGAACGCAGCAGTTTCAGGCGTTCCACCTTGGCGCCGATCGTCGCCTCGCACCATGCGCCCGGCATCGGCGACAGGCCGCGGATATGGTTGTGCACCGCATCGGCGGAAAGCGACCAATCGACGCGGGTTTCTGCCTTATCGATCTTTCTGGCGTAGGTCACGCCCTCTTTTGACTGTTCGGTAAAAATCAACGCCCCGGCCTCCAGGCGGGCAAGCGCCTCGACCATCGCCGCGGCGCCGACCCCGGCCAGCCGGTCATGCAGTTCGCCTGCGGTCATGTCGGTGCCGATGGCGACCTTCTCAACCAGACCGATGGGGCCTGTGTCCAGCCCCTCCTCCATCTTCATCACCATCATGCCCGTCTCTTCGTCGCCGGCCATGACGGCGCGCTGGATGGGAGCGGCACCGCGCCAGCGCGGCAGCAGCGAGGCGTGGCCGTTCAGGCAGCCGAGCCGAGGGGCGTCGAGCACCGGACGCGGCAGGATGAGGCCATAGGCGACGACCACCGCGACGTCTGCGCGCAGCGCCGCGAAAGCCTGCTGCTCGGCCTCGCCCTTCAGCGAGACGGGCGTGCGGACCTCGATGCCGAGACGGTCCGCCTCGCGCTGAACGGGCGACGGCGTCAGTTCCAGCCCGCGGCGACCGGCAGCGCGCGGCGGCTGGGTATAGACGGTCACGATCTCGTGGCCGGCGGCAGCGACGGCAGTAAGCGTGGAGACCGAAAAATCCGGCGTACCCATGAAGACGACGCGCAGCGGCATGGTTTTCTCCGGGAAGCCGCTGCGAAGCCCTATCCTATGGTCAACGGGCGCCGACAGTCGGCCTGACGATGCGATCCGTCTTCAAACGTCTTTCGCTCACGGTGGTCAAGCCGCTGGCGAGAACTGTCAGGAAGGTGACGCGACTTTATCCACGCCTACTCGCCGGGGCTTAGCGTGGAGGCTTGCTCCAATCGAGTTCGTGTCATGGAAAACAAGCACCCGTTCCGGGTCTCCCTGCCTCCCGCGCTGGCCGAGGTGGAGACCTCCGATTCGCAATTCCACGACGGGCGACTGCAACGCACGCGCCGGCGAAGGCTCGCGCTGCGTATCCGGCCGCTCGGTCTGTGGCTGATCCTCGGGATTTCACTGGCGCCCGGCGCCTGGACGCTGCTGACCAGCCTGGGCAGGATGGCGCTGCGATGGCTGCTGGCGCTTTTCGCCTGAGCCGGGGTCAGCCCACCAGACGGCCGGCCTTTTCCCTGGCGATCTTCCTGAATTTCTTGACCACCATGTCGCGCTTCAGCTTCGAGATGTGGTCGATGAAAAGCACGCCGTTCAGATGGTCGATCTCGTGCTGCAGACAGGTCGCCATCAGCCCCTCGGCCGTCATCTCCTGCGCCTTGCCGGCACGGTCGAGATATTTCACGCGCACGCCGGCCGGCCGCTCCACCTCGGCATAATAGTCGGGGATCGACAGGCAGCCTTCCTCGTAGACCGAGCGGGCGTCGGTGCTTTCGAGGATCTCCGGATTGATGAAGACGTGCGGCGCCGGCGTTTCGTCTTCCTTGGCGAGATCGATGACCAGCATGCGCAGCGGCTCGCCGACCTGGATAGCGGCGAGGCCGATGCCGGGCGCATCGTACATCGTCTCCAGCATGTCGTCGGCCAGCCTGACGAGCGGCGCGTCGACCCGCTCCACCGGTTTGGAAACCTGGCGCAGGACCGGATCGGGAAGGATGACAAGCGGCTTGATCGACATGCCGCCTCACCTAAGCGGTCGCGGCGACAGCGTCAACAGGAACGCCCGTTCCCGTTTTGATCTGCCCCGGCGACGCGAATCGGATATGGTGGCGGCCATGAACGCCGCGCCCCTGTCCGAACCCATCTTCCATATCGGCACCGCCGCCGTCACATTGGCGCAGGCCATCATGGGCGCAGCGGCGCTCGCGGCCGCGCTTCTGCTGGTGCTCGCCATCGCCCTGTGGCGGGCCGCCAAGGCGCGCACGGATGCCGCCAACGAAGCCGCGCAGCGCGCGCAGGAAGCCGAGAGCCGCATGGCGGCCATCGCGCAGGCGCAGGCGGAGATGCAGGGGCGCATGGGCGCGCTGGCGGACGTCTTCGGCTCGCGCCAGGCCGAGCTCACGCAGTCGATCAGCCAGCGGCTCGACGCCATGACCGGCCGGCTCGGCCAGTCGATGAGCGAGCAGTCGCGCTCTACCCATGAAAGCCTCGCCAGGCTGCAGGAAAGGCTGGCGGTGATCGACACCGCACAGAACAACATCCAGTCGCTCGCCGGGCAAGTGGTGCAATTGCAGGCGATCCTCTCCAACAAGCAGACGCGCGGCGCCTTCGGCCAGTCGCGCATGGAGGCCATCGTGGCCGACGGGCTGCCGCAGGGCGCCTATGAATTCCAGGCGACGCTTTCCAACGGCAGCCGCCCCGACTGCATCGTGAAGATGCCGAACGGCGCGCCGTCGCTCGCCATCGACGCCAAGTTCCCGCTGGAAGCATGGAACGCGATCCGGGCGGCGGAGGGCGAGGGCGCGCAGAAATACGCCGCACAGGCGTTCCGGCGCGATATCGATGTCCATATCCGCGACATCGCTGACAAATACCTGATCCAGGGCGAGACGCAGGACACCGCCTTCATGTTCGTGCCGTCGGAATCGGTGTTCGCCGAGATCCACGAGAATTTCGAGGCGATCGTGCAGCGGGCGCACCGCGCGCGCGTCGTCATTGTCTCGCCGTCGCTGCTGATGCTGTCCATCCAGGTGGTGCAGGCGATCCTCAAGGATGCACGCATGCGCGAGCAGGCGCACCTGATCCAGGGCGAGGTGATCAGGCTGATGGAGGATGTCGGGCGCCTCGATGAGCGCGTGCGCAAGCTGCAGACGCATTTCGGCCAGGCGTCGAAGGATATCGACGACATACTGGTCTCGTCCTCCAAGGTGACGAAACGCGGCCAGAAGATCGAGGCGCTGGAATTCGGCGAGCATGGCGAGGAGACCATCGAGGCGCCTGACGCCCAGCCGGACAAGCGCGCGGCCCAGTCGAAGACCGGGCAGCTCAGGCTAAGGGTGGTCGAGGACGACGAGTGACGGCGCGGCCCGCGCCGACGAGCCCCAAGCTTTTTGCCCCCGCTCTACGACTGGCCTTCGACCGTCACGATCGCTTCGAAGCCGGGGCCGTCGAACTCCGGCAGCCAGGCCATTTTCGAGCCGTGCCAGATCTGCCTGCGCGGAACGAGATGGTCGCGTTGGCGCGCGGTTCCGGTACGGATGCCGTAGACCTTCGGGCCGTCGCCGTCCGACGTCGCATACAGATGCGATCCGCAGTCCGCACAAAAGGCCTGGAGACGTTTCGCGCCGCTGTCGGCGGTCTTGACGAAGACCTTCGGCTCGCCCTTGGTGATGCGGAAATCGGCCTCCGGCGCAGGCACCGTCACGCGAAAGGCCGTGCCGGTAAGCTCCTGGCAGGCCCGGCAATGGCATATGGAGGTCTTTTCGGGATCGACTTCCGCCTCGTAGGCGATCGCCCCGCAGAAACATCCGCCGTCTATTCTCATGGTTCTTCTCCTTGCAGTTCTCCGGGCAATTCTCCGGGCAGTTCTCCGGACGCGGCGGCGATCTCGCGCCGCCGTCGTTCCCATGTTCCCGTCGTCTGCGGCTTGACGAAGAGGTTCGATATCGTCGGCACCTCCGCCTTCAGCCGCTTTTCGATCCGCTCGACGCAAGCCTCGATCTCGGGCGCGGACATGTGGTCCTCGAACTCGATGCTGAGGCCGGCGACGATCTCTTCGGGGCCTATATGCACGGAGGTGATGCCGTTGGCGCGCTGCACCGCCGGATCCTGCTGGGCGATGGAAAGCACCTTGCGCTGGATGTCGGGCGCGGCCGGCTCGCCGAGCAGCAGGCCCTTGCTCTCGCGCGCCAGGAAGATCGCCGTGGCGCCGAGGATGGCGGCGATGCCGAGCGAGGCGACGCCGTCGAGTTCAGGCATGTCGAGAAGCTGGGCGGCGAGGATGCCGGCAAAGGCGACGATGAGGCCGAGCAGGGCGGCGCTGTCCTCGAAAAGCACGGTGAAGACGCTCGGATCCTTGCTCGCCCGGACCGCCTCGAACCAGCCGAGCCGCCCCTTGTTCTGGCGAAACTCCCTGAGCGCGACCAGCCAGGACGCTCCCTCGAAAAGGAACGAGAGGCCGAGCACGATGTAGTTCACATAGGGGTTTTCGACCGGCTCCGGCGACAGGACATGGATCACGCCCTCGTAGAAGGAGACGCCCGCGCCCAGCGCGAACACCAGGAGCGCGACGATGAAGCTCCAGAAGTAGAGTTCGCGGCCGTGGCCGAGAGGATGGGTGCTGTCGGGCGGACGGGCCGCGCGATGCATGCCGTAGAGCAGCAGGCCGCCATTGCCGGTATCGACCAGCGAGTGGACGCCTTCGGAGAGCATGGCGGAACTACCGGTGAACAGAGCTGCCGCGAACTTGGTCACCGCGATGGCGAAATTGCCGGCAAGCGCCGCGTAGATCACCCGTTTCGATCCGCCACGCGCGGCCATGCCCGATCCCCTGTTCTTTCTGCCGAACATAGCGCGCATCGCGCCGGCGGCCAGAAAAAGATGATATTCCGGTTCTGTCCCGCACCCATCTTGCGGACGGTCCGTTCTCCTGCTTGACTTGCCTGCCACCGATTGGAGGACGACCATGGCAAAGGGTGCGATGAAGGCGAAGAAGGAAGCGCGCAAGCCGAAGAAGGACGCCAAGAAGACGGCGGCGTCGGGAAAGACGCCACCCCCGCCCGTCATGGCGACCAGGATCAAGGACAAGTAGCCCCGTCCAACATCGACGGCCATTGACAGGGCGGCGAAGCGGCCCCACATCGGGAACGCGGGGACGACCCCGCGTTTTCTCGGAAATCGGCAGGACGACCCGCCGGAAACGGAGCGTTTCATGTCGTGGATTTTGCTGTTTTTCGCCGGCCTTATGGAAACCGGCTGGGCCATCGGCCTGAAGTATACGGACGGTTTCAGCCGCCCGATCCCCACCATCCTCACCGTCGCATCAATGGCCGTCAGCCTGCTGTTGCTGGGACTGGCGCTGAAAACGCTGCCGGTCGGCACCGCCTATGCGGTGTGGACCGGCATCGGCACGGTCGGCACGGCGCTGCTCGGCATCTGGCTGCTCGGCGAACCGGCCACCACGATCCGGCTCGCCTGCATCGGGCTGATCGTGGCCGGCATCGCCGGCCTCAAGCTGGCGGCCTGAAGCGGCCCGACATAAAGCAAAAGGCCGGCCCGGATGCCGGATCGGCCTTTTCAATATCCAGCGGATATGCCGTCAGCGGGCGGAAAAGCCGGGCGGTGCACGGCCGACACGCGCCTTGCGCGCCGCATAACGGGCATCGCGCTTGGCCTTGCGGGCGGCCTCTTCGGACAGTTCTTTCGCAATACGCTCGGCTTCCTCGGCGGCGCGGATGCGCGCCTCTTCCGCGGCCTTGGCCTCAGCCTCGGCGCGAAGCTTCGCTTCCTCTGCCTCGCGCGCGGCCTTTTCAGCGGCCTCGCGTGCCAAGCGTTCCTGCTTCAACTTCTGCTTTTCGGCATCGCGGATAGCGCGGGCCTCAAGAATCTTGCGGCGCTCTTCCTGGCGGGCCAGAACCCTGGGATCGTCCGCCGCCGGCTTTGCCTTGAAGCGCGCCAGAAGCGCCTTCTTTGCCTCATTCGCGGCGTTGCGCCGCTCGAAGATGTCTTTTTCCCTGTAGATAGCCAAATCTCATTCCCTGAAGTCAATTCGCGCCGCTTACATACGCGCCGATGCCGCGAGTTCAAGCCTCTAAACGGCATGCCAGCCATGAAAATCTGCAGTGTTGCACAGCCGGCACGTTGCGGGACGCCCAAGCCCCAGTCCGCCGACATGCTGTTGCGGAACTTCGGCACGGTTCACGCGTTTGTGACGACGCCATACGCATCGGTGCTATCGTGTTGGGGGATGTCATGAAGAACGACGGAGGAGCGCCAGGCGGTGCGGCGGCATCGCGTGCGGCGATAAGGAACGCGGCGAGTTTCGAAATCCTCGTCGAACGGGCGCGAGGCATGACGGCGATCCGCTGGCTGCTGACCGGCATCTTCATCTTCATGGCGATTTTCGCCCTCTATTTCGCGAAAGCCTTCTTCATGCCGGTCCTGCTGGCGTTCCTGCTCGCGCTCACGCTGACGCCGGTGGTGCGCTTCCTGCGCAAGCGCGGCGTGCCGGATGCCGTTTCGGCAACATTGCTGGTGCTTCTTTCCGTCATCGGCATCGCCACCGTCGGCTATCTTCTGAGCGGCCCGGTCATCGATCTCATCAACAATGCGCCTTCGATCGGGCAGCAGCTCGCCGAACGTCTGGAGCGGCTGCGCAAGCCGTTCGAGAGGATCATGAACATCGTCGGCCAGATGAGCGCGGTGACTGAGGCGCGGCAGGAGCCCGGCGTGCAGCGCGTGGTGCTGGCGCAGACGGGCGTCGTCTCGCAGGCGGCCGGCAACGTTCTCTCGGCGGGCACCTCGATCACCATCGTCTTCGTGCTGTCGCTCTTCCTGCTGGCCTCGGGCACGATGTTCTACGAGAAGATCATCCAGTCCTTCGCCACGATGAGCGAGAAGAAACGGGCGCTGAGGGTGGTCTACGACGTCGAACGCGAGATCTCGCGCTACCTGTTCACCGTCGCACTCATCAATTCGGGGCTGGGCGCCGTCATCGCGCTCGGCCTGTGGATGCTCGGCATGCCCAATCCGCTGGTCTGGGGCGCGGCGGCGGCGCTGCTCAACTTCCTGCCCTATGTCGGCGCCTTCATCACCATCGTGCTGGTCGCGGCGATCGCGCTGATCAGTTTCGACACAATATCCTACGCGTTGCTGGCGCCGGCTTTCGTGCTGATGTGCGACATCGTCGAGGGCCAGTTCGTGACGCCGATGATCGTGGGTCGCAGGCTGGAGATCAATTCCGTGGCGATCTTCATCGCCATCGCGTTCTGGTCATGGCTTTGGGGTTTCGTCGGCGCGCTGATGGCGGTGCCGCTGCTGGTCGTGATCAAGGTGTTCTGCGACCATTTCGAAAGCCTGACCCATGTCGGCAATTTCCTGGCTGCCGCGCCCGCCCCGGTGGCGGACGACGACGAGGACGACGAAGCGGCCTGACGGGACAGGGGCGGCGTTTGCGGGCGGCACGGGCGCGACCTATATGCGCGTGACCGCCGCCACACAGGACGCCCGCCCATGCCAAAGCTTTCGGTTCTCGATCTCTCGCCCGTGGTCGAAGGCAGCGGGCCGGCGCAGTCGCTCGCCAATTCGCTGGACCTGGCACGCCATGCAGAGCGGCTGGGTTACAACCGCTACTGGCTGGCAGAGCACCACAACATGCCCGGCATCGCCAGCGCCGCCACTGCCGTGGTGATCGGCCATGTGGCCGCCGGCACGAAGACGATCCGCGTCGGCGCCGGGGGCATCATGCTGCCCAACCATTCGCCGCTGGTGATCGCCGAGCAGTTCGGCACGCTGGCGGCGCTCTATCCCGGCCGCATCGACCTCGGCCTTGGCCGTGCGCCGGGCACCGACATGCTGACGGCACGGGCGCTGCGCCGCAATCTCGACGCCGCCGTCGACACGTTCCCGCAGGACGTGGTGGAACTGATGGGTTATTTCCGGCAGGCCGAGCCCGGCCAGCGCATCCGCGCCGTGCCGGGCGAAGGCGAGACCGTTCCGGTCTGGATTCTCGGCTCCAGCCTCTACGGCGCGCAACTCGCCGCCATGCTCGGCCTGCCCTATGCCTTCGCCTCGCATTTCGCGCCCGCCGAACTCGACAATGCGCTTTCGGTCTACCGCACGCGCTTCCAGCCGTCGGAACAGCTCGACAAGCCTTACGTCATGCTGGGCTGAACGTCGCCGCCGCCGCGACCGATGCCGAGGCGCGGCTTCTGTTCACGTCCCAGCAGCAGGCCTTCGTCAACCTGCGCAGCGGACGGCCCGGCAGACTGCCGCCGCCGGTGGAGAACTATGACCGCGATCTCGACGGCCCGGCACGGGCCATGCTCGGCCATGCGCTGGCGGAAGCCGTGGTCGGTTCGCCCGAAACGGTGAAGCGCGGCGTCGAGGCTTTCGTCGCGCGCACCGGCGCCGACGAGTTGATGGTCACCGCCCAGGTTTTCGACCACGATGCGCGGGTGCGCTCCTACGAGATCCTGGCCGACGTGCAAAAGGAGATGTCGGCGGCGGCATAGTGGCGGTTCACACTGTGAGACAAAGGAGAATTTGGTTCTCTATTCGGACCGCCGCCCACCCAACCCTGTCCCCTCCTCACAAGGGGGAGGGAGACGCCGACATCGCCGTTTCGTTCACAATTGTGAAGGTCGGCACAGGATAGCCTCGTAAGGTTCCCCTCCCCCTTGTGGGGAGGGGTTAGGGGTGTGGGTGCGGCATCATGGGTGGTTGCCGGCCACTATGAAGTAGCAGGCCGTCACCTTACCGCCTTCATCAGTTTTTCATCCGGAAAGCAGGTGGCGGCCATGCCGTTCTTCTCCTGCCATTCGCCGATCGAGCGGCGGGTCTTGAAGCCGGGCAGGCCGTCGGCGCCGCCGACGTCGTACCCCTTCTTATGAAGCGTGCGCTGCATGGCGGCGATGTCGGAACGGTAGAGGCCCCCGACGGCACCCCAGGCACCGGTGAAGCGATGGTCGCCATAGGCGATGCGGTCCGCCGAAAGGCCGATGAACAGCGCATAGAGGTCGCTGGTGTTGTATTCCTTCAGCACGTAGAAATTCGGCGTGACGATGAAGGCCGGGCCATGACGGCCGGCCGGCATCATCAGGAAACCTTCCGCCCCGGCCTCGTTCGCCGGAAACGGCTTTCCGTTGACCCGCGCAATGCCGAGCTTCGCCCAGTCGGAAATTTTTTTCCCGCGGTCCGGTCCCTCGAGCGAGCAGGAGACGCTTTCGGGCACGGTGACCTCGAAACCCCAGTCGCGTCCCTTCACCCAGCCGTAATCGGCGAGATAATTGGCGATGGAGCCCATGATGTCGGGGGCGGACTTCCAGATGTCGGCGCGGCCGTCGCCGTCGAAATCCACAGCGTGCTTCAGGAACGAGGTCGGCATGAATTGCGGCTGGCCGAGCGCGCCGGCCCAGGACGACTTCATCGCGCCTTTCGGCTCCAGCCCCTTCTGCACGATCTCCAGCGCCGCGAGCAGCTCGCTGCGGTACATGTCGCGCTTTGTGCCCGAGAGGAAGGCGCGCGTGCCGAGCACCTGGAACGCGTCGTAGCGGATGGTCGCCGCGCCGTAGCCGGTCTCGCGCCCCCATATGGCCAGCACGATGGAGCCGGGCACACCGGTGCGCTTCTCGATCGCGGCGAGGGCGGTGGCGTATTGCCCGGCGCGGGCGCGGCCGCCGGAGGCAACCGGCGCCAGCGTCTTTTCGGCGAAATAGGGCGCCGGCGAACCGAACTCCGCCTGATGCTGCACCTTCGGCGTCGACGGCTTCTCACCGGGCATGACGAGGTCGGGCAGATTGAGGTTCGGCGTCACCCCGTCGAACGCCTGATTGAAGGTCTTGCGAGAAATGCCTTTCGCTGCGGCCTGCGGCCAGAGGTCCGTCTGGAGCCAGGCGCGGAACTGACCGTCGATCTTGGCGGCGGAAGCGGGTGCCGCAAGCGCAAGCGAGAGAAGGAAAGTTTGAAGCAAGAGCCGGAGGCCAGTGCGGCGCACCCCCACCCCTAGCCCACGAGGGAGAGAGGGACTCGCAGCACCGCCCTTAGGGACGAGCTTTCGAAAGTTGGAGCAGAGCCGGTGCGGTCCCCCTCCCCCTTGTGGGGAGGGGTTAGGGATGGAGGTGCGCCGCCGAAGTTCATGGCTAGCGATCATGACCGACCATCCAACGCATCGTTTCAAAAAGCCGTGCGCGATTTCAGCGCGGCGGCCAGCGTGCCTTCGTCGAGATAGTCGAGCTCGCCGCCCACCGGCACGCCGTGCGCCAGCCGGGTCACTTTGACATCGAAGCCCTCGAGCTGATCGGTCACGTAATGCGCAGTGGTCTGGCCCTCGACGGTGGCGTTGACGGCAAGAATCACCTCCCTGACCTCGCCGGCGGCGACGCGGTCGACAAGGGAACGGATGTTCAACTGGTCCGGGCCGATACCGTCGAGCGGCGAGAGCGTGCCGCCGAGCACATGGTAGCGCACGTTCATCGCGCCCGCCCGTTCCAGCGCCCACAGGTCCGACACGTCCTCGACCACGATCAGCGTAGCCGGATCACGGCGCGGATCGGTGCAGATCATGCAGGGGTCGGCGGTATCGACGTTGCCGCATGTCGAGCAGACGCGGACCTTCTCGACCGCTTCGCCCATCGCGGCGGCCAGCGGCGACAGCAGTTGGTCCTTCTTCTTGATGAGGTGGAGCGCGGCGCGCCGGGCCGAGCGCGGCCCCAGCCCCGGCACCTTGGCGAGGAGCTGGATCAGGCGTTCGATTTCAGGGCCGGCGATTCGCTTGGACATGACCCGAGCATATAGGCCGAATGGCGCCTAGAAGGGAGACCGCTCATTGATCGGGAAGCAGCCGCCGCGACGCGAGAGCCGTCGTTACTGGGCAAAGCCCATCGACATCGACGAGTCGTCGCCGCCGAAGCGCGCCGCGATCGGCTCCTCGGCCGCGACCTGGACAGGTTGCGGCGCGACCTCTTTCTTCGCGACCTTGCGAGACGGAAGCGGTATCATGGCCGCGCGAGCCGTCGGCACGGGAGCAGCGGACGGCACGGCGATCTTGCGTTCGGACTTGCGGACCGGCTCGTCGGCCGACGCAAGCGCGAACGGAACGGTCTCGGCCTGCGGCATTCGCTTGCGTGCCGACTTCGCCGACGTGGCGGCAACCCTACCCTCATCGGGGCGCATGGTCGGACGGGGCGCCTCGACCGAAGCGAACGCCTGCGCCTCAGGCGCGGGCGACGCGGACGCCACGACCACTTGCGGCTGCGGCGCGGCCGTCTCGGACCGGCCGGCCGGCTGAACCGGCGCCGGCTCGGCGGACGCGACCATCACCGGCGGCTGCGGCGTCACGGCGGGCGTCGATCCGGAATAGGCCACCATCGTCTCGGGCGGCAGCGGCTGCCAGTTGCGGGTCCGCTTCTCGTAGAAGGAATTGCCGCCGGCAACCAGTACGTAGTGCATGTTCTTGTAGGGGAATTTCAGACCCGCCGTGTGGAAGAACATCGCGTTCTTGAGCTTCGGCGAGCGCTCGCCTTTCAGCACCGCCTCGGCGGTGTCCCTGGCAAGGTCGGTTCCGCGCGAATCCATCTTGCGCGTCATGACGCCCGGCGCGAACTGGCCGGGCTCGCCGACGACCTCGCAGATCGAACCACCGTGCTTTCCCGAGCGCAGGCGGTTCATGACTACGGTGCCGACCGCGACCATGCCGTCGCGGCTGGAGCGGTTGGATTCGAAATACATCACCCGCGCCAGGCATTCCTTGTCGCGCGACGAATAGCGATAGGGACGCGCCTTCAGGATGGAGGGAGTGACGGCGTCCGTCAGGCTTGCGACCGACATGCCGTGGGAGGTTGTCTGGCTGCAACCGGCCAGGAGAAACGGAGAGAGCGCGGCACACAGCAGGGCTGGCGCCTTCCATCGCGTCGCTGTCAACGTACGTGCCTCATGCTATGTCGGCTAATCCCGTCCCCAGTCGTGGCAAGAATGAGACTGTTTCGGGCCAAAAGATGGCCAAACCGTTAGCGAAGCGCCTTCAATAGCAATTGCAATGCGTTGAAGGGCATCAACAATCCGCATATTCGGTTACAGAGCGTGATGATGAGGCCCAATTGTGGCGGCCGCGGCGCACGCACCGGCAGATGCGAGCGTCAGAACGGGAGCTTCATGCCGGGCGGCATCGGCAGGCCGGCCGTCAGTTCCTTGGTCTTCTCCTGCATGATCTGCTCGACCTTGGCCTTGGCATCGTTGTGGGCCGCCAGGATCAGGTCTTCCAGGATCTCCACCTCGTCTTCCTTGAAGAGCGACGGATCGATCTTAAGCGCCTTCATCTCGAACTTGCCGGTGATGGTCACGCTGACCAAACCGCCGCCGGCCTGGCCGGAAGCCTCGATCGTGGCGACCTCTTCCTGCATCGCCTGGAACTTGGCCTGCATTTCCTTGGCCTTGCCCATCAGGCCGAGAAGATCCTTCATCGCGGGGTCCTTTTCCGTTCGTTCAGTTGTCGTCTTCGTCGCCCGACGTCTCTTCGGCCAGGTCTTCCTCGCCGTCCTCGGCGTCCGGTGCGTCGGGAATGCGCACGTCGATCACCTTCGCGCCCGGAAACTTCGCCAGTATGGCGGCGACCGTCGGGTCGTTGCGGGCGTCGAGAAAGGCGGTCTCGCGTTTGGCGGTCTCCAACTCGGCCAGCGTCTGGCCGCCTTCCTCCTTGGACAGCGAGACCAGCCAGTTGCGGCCCGTCCAGTCGCGCAGCCGGGCCGTCATGTCGTTGAGCAGCGTGCGCGGCGCATCGTCGGTGAGGACGACGTCGATGCGTCCCGCCTCGACGCGCACAGGGCGCACGCAGCGCTTCAGCATCACCTTGAACGTCATGTCTCGATGCTGGTGGGCCAGCGCCGCGAGATCGGCCAGCGAACGGATCGTGACCGCCGGCATGCTTTCGGCGACAGGCTCGGCGGGCGCCGAGACGGGTTCGGCCCGGACCTCGGTTTCCACCAGCCGCATGGTCTGGCCGCCGCCGGAACCTTGCATCCGGGCATGGCCAACGGCCATCGGTGCGCCATCGTTTCTCGATGAGCCCGCAGACGCACCGGCGCCGGGTGACGGCGAGGACGTCTGCGCCCCGTCCAACGATTTCAGCGCTTCGTCCAGCGTCGGCAGGTCGGCCGCGTGGGCGAGGCGGATCAGCACCATCTCGGCGGCGCTGACGGGCCGGTTGGACGCCTGCACTTCCGGAATGCCTTTCAGGAGCATCTGCCAGGTGCGCGACAGGACGCGGACCGAAAGCTTCCCGGCGAAGTCGGCGCCGCGCCTGCGCTCATCCTCGGAGAGCGTCGCGTCGTCGGCCGCGGACGGCACGAAGCGCAGCCGCGTCACCAGATGGTTGAATTCGGCGAGATCGGTCAGCACGGCGGCCGGATCGGCGCCGGTGTCGTATTGCGCGCGCAACTCCGCCAGAGCGGCGGCGACGTCGCCTTTCATGACGTGCTCGAACAGGTCGACGATGCGGGTGCGGTCGGCAAGGCCCAACATGGTGCGCACGGTCGCCGCATCCACGCCGCCTGTACCCGTCGATCCGCCACTATGGGCGATCGCCTGATCGAGAATGGACAGCGAATCGCGCGCCGAGCCCTCGGCCGCGCGCGCGATCATGGCCAGCGCCTCGGCATCGACCGGGATGCCTTCCTTCCCGGCGATCGAGGCGAGATGCTTCACCAGCATGCCCGCGTCGATGCGGCGCAGGTCGAAGCGCTGGCAACGCGACAGCACCGTGATCGGCACCTTGCGGATCTCGGTGGTGGCGAAGATGAACTTGACGTGCGGTGGCGGTTCCTCAAGCGTCTTCAGCAGGCCGTTGAAGGCCTGCGTGGACAGCATGTGCACCTCGTCGATGATGTAGACCTTGTAGCGCGCCGAGACCGGCGCGTAACGGACGCGGTCGATGATGTCGCGAATGTCGTCGATGCCGGTGTGCGAGGCCGCATCCATCTCGATGACGTCGACATGGCGACCTTCCATGATCGCGCGGCAATGTTCGCCCGGCTCCGTCAGTTCAACGGAGGGGCGGTCCACGGACGCCGTTCTGTAGTTGAGCGCGCGCGCCAGGATGCGCGCCGTGGTTGTCTTGCCAACGCCGCGCACGCCCGTCAGCATCCAGGCCTGCGCGATGCGGCCGGTGGCAAAGGCGTTGGTGAGCGTCCTCACCATCGGCTCCTGGCCGATCAGTTCGGAGAAATTGGACGGGCGGTACTTGCGCGCCAGCACGCGGTAGGCACCGGCCTTTTCCGCTGAATTCGCGTCCGATCCGCTTGTTTCGGCTTCGCTCATCGACCTCGACGGTTCCTGATGGGTGCCGCAAATACGCGGCCGATTCCGCAAGGAGTTTCGCCCGCGCGCTGATGCGACGTCAATGTCGCGGTGCGAGACGTTGCGGGAAAGACGGAAAGGCGGGAGGCTGGAACAATGACCCGTTCCGGGCTCGTTAGGGCTGCTTCCTTCCGGACCTGACCCGGTTGGCGAGTGGATCGTCCACCACCAACCTCCCGCTCCCCATATCGTCAATCCGGCACCGGAATGCAAGGCAAAAGCGATCATGGGGCTCGGCCCGCTGTCCGGCAAAAACGATTCGCTTGCAGCGGAGCGGCAGCCGCAATAGCCTTCCGTCACAATGAGGGAAACGCCGATGATGCCGGGCCTGAAGGCCGGATTTGCCCTGGACGCCAGACTGGAGGCGGACAGCGAGCCTCTGATCTGGCTCGGCCTGTGCGAATTGCGGGTCATGAACGATCGCCGCTGGCCCTGGCTGATCCTGGTGCCGCAACGGCCGGGCATCGAGGAGGTGCACGACCTCACCCCGCTCGACCAGGCGATGCTGACCTTCGAGGTCAACATGTCGGCGCAGACACTCAAGCGGGTGACCGGCTGCACCAAGATCAACACCGGCGCGCTCGGCAACATCGTGCGCCAATTGCACGTCCATGTCGTCGCCCGCAACGAGGGCGACGCCGCCTGGCCGGGCCCCGTCTGGGGGCACGGCCTTCGCGAACCCTACAAGCGCGACGATTTCCATACGTTTGCCGAAACGATCAGGGCGGCGCTATAAACTTCCGGCAAGTCCAGCCATCCGCTTCGAGTCCGCCGTCCCATGACTTTCCGCCTTTTCGACGCGCCGTCGCGCGAGCCCAGCCAGTTGGTCGGCTTTGCCGGCAACCGTCTCGACCGCCAGTCCGAGAACCGTGCCGACGACTGCGTGGAGAAGGCGCTCGCCGATCCGCGCGCCCGGCTCATGCTGATGCGCGAGGGCCGGCTCTACCTTAAGACGGACGGCGAGGCCTTCGACCCCTGGTATGCAGCGGCGGAAATCGGCTCGCTTGGCGCGCCGCGCGGCGGGACGATCCTGCTCGGCTTGGAGGACGACGGGCAGCCGCTGCTCGCCGCGCCGGCCGGCACAGCGCCGGAAGAGCTGCCCGACGCGATCAAGGCGATCGACTACCGCTCCGTCTACATGCAGGGGCTGATCGACCCTGCGGCACTCGGCGCGCTGGCCCAGGGCGCCGCCCTTTTGGCCTGGAACGACAGCCACCGCTTCTGCTCGAAATGCGGGCAACCGTCCGAAATGCGTGCCGGCGGCTACCGGCGGCATTGCCCGGCCTGCGGCGCCGATCACTTTCCGCGCACCGACCCGGTGGCGATCATGCTGACGGCGACGCCCGAGAAATGCCTGCTGGGGCGCAGCCCGCGTTTCGCACCGGGCATGTATTCCTGCCTCGCCGGCTTCATCGAGCCTGGCGAGACAATCGAGAACGCGGTGCGGCGCGAAACCTTCGAGGAGGCGGGCATCCGCCTCGGGCGCGTCGTCTATCACGCCAGCCAGCCCTGGCCGTTCCCCTACTCGCTGATGATCGGCTGCTTCGGCGAACCGCTCGACGAGGAGATCAGGCCCGACCTGACAGAACTGGAAGACTGCCGCTGGTTCTTCCGCGACGAGGTCAGGCAGATGCTGGAGCGTATGCATCCCGAGGAACTGACGACGCCACCAGCCGGCGCCATCGCGCACACGCTGATCAGGACGTGGGTGGAGAACGGACTGGATTGAGGGGAGCGAAAAAATGATCCGACATACCGTGGTCTTCAGGCTCAGGCATCCGGCGGGCTCCGCGGAGGAGACGAGATTCCTCGCCGACGCCAAGATCCTTGCCGCCATTCCGAGCGTGAAAGAATTCGAGCAGTTGCGGCAGGTCAGCCCGAAGAACGACTACCGGTTCGGCTTCTCGATGGAATTCGCCGATCAGGCCGCCTATGCCGGTTACAACGGCCATCCCGATCACGTCGCCTTCGTGCGCGACCGCTGGGTGCCAGAGGTCGAGGATTTCCTGGAGATCGACTACGAGCCGCTGGACTAGATTCATATTTGCCACACAAAAATATCCTTGTGTGGCAAGAAACCCATGTTAAATTGCCACACGGGAAAATTTTTGTGTGGCAACGCATTCGATGACGGCATTTCTACGCCTTAGCCCGACGGCGCAAGCAGCATACCATGATCTGGTTTCGATGCTTCTTGACGACACGGTTTCGGATATACGGGGAGCTCCAGTTTCCCGGGAACGCAACGGCAGGCAATATTGGTATGACCGATACCGCATAGGCCAGCATATCCAGGAACGGTATCTGGGGGAGGATTCTCCGGAAATCCACCAGCGTCTGGAGAAACATCACCTTCTCAAGGAAAAGAGCGACGACCGCCGGCACGAACGCGCGCGCCTCGTCAGACTGCTTCGCAGCGAACGGTTTCTTGGCGTTGACGGCGCTACGGGCAGCCTTGTCGCCGCGCTGGCCCGGACAGGTGCATTTCGGCTGGGCGGCGTTCTCGTCGGGACCAACGCATTCCGGCTCTACGAAGGGGAACTGGGCCTGCGCTTGAAACTCGACCAGTTGGCCATGACCAACGACATCGATATCGCCAGCTTCGAAAAGCTTTCCTTCGCCATCGGTGAGACAGTACTTCCGTCCATCGACGAAGCGCTTGCCGACCTCGATTTCGACCCCGCGCCGAGCCTGGATCGCGAAAAGATCTGGCGCTGGCGGCAAGCCCGCAGCGAAACGCTCGTGGAATTCCTGACACCTTCCTTCAATGAAGAAGAAACCTTGCGCGATCTGCCCGCGCTCGGCGTCAGCGCCCAGTCGCTGCATTTCCTGAACTATCTGATCGCGGACCCAATTCACGCCGCAGCCGTCTATCGGGACGGCATATTGGTTCGCATTCCGCGTCCCGAAAGGTTCGCCATACATAAGCTGATCGTTGCCGACAGGCGACGTGAAGGACCGGACAGCCTCAAGGCGCGAAAAGACCTCGCTCAGTCACAATTGCTCGTCGCCGTGCTGGCCCAGGATCGTCCTACCGACCTCCATGAGGCCTATCAGGATGCGCTGTCGCGCGGACCGCAATGGCGCCAGCGGATCGAAAGAAGCTTGAAACGCATTCCGGAAACCGACGCACTTTTGAAAGGCACCGGATAACGGCTTCAGTCCGCCACTTTCCATTCCTCGCGCGAGTCCGAGCGCGGATAGACACCGAGGATACGCACTTCCTTGGAAAAGAACCGCAGTTCTTCCAGCGCGTTCTTCACGCCCGGATCGTCGGGGTGGCCCTCGATGTCGGCGTAGAACAGCGTCGCGGTGAAGGCGCCGAGCTGGTAGCTTTCCAGCTTGGTCATGTTGACGCCGTTGGTGGCGAAGCCGCCCATCGCCTTGTAGAGCGCCGCCGGCACGTTGCGCACCCGGAAGACGAAGGTGGTCATCATGCGGGCGTCGGGCGTCGGGCGCTCGACCCATTCTCTCGATTTCGTCAGGACGACGAAGCGGGTGACGTTCGAATCGGTGTCCTCGACATTGCGCTCGATAATATCCAGCCCATAGAGTTCGGCCGCCAGCGCCGGCGCCAGCGCCGCCATCGAGCGCTGGTTTTCCTGCGCCACGAAACGTGCCGAACCGGCGGTATCGCCGGCGACCACGCCCTTCCAGCCGTTCTTGCGGATATATTTGCGGCACTGGCCGAGCGCATGAATGTGGCTGTGGACCGTCCTGATCTCCTCGCGCTTCACGCCCGGTAGCACCATGAGCTGGAAGTGGATCGGCAGGAAATACTCGCCGACGATATGCAGCTTCGATTCCGGCAGAAGGTAATGGATGTCGGCCACGCGCCCGGCGATCGTGTTCTCGATCGGGATCATAGCGAGATCGGCCTTGCCGGTCTCGACCGCGTTGAAGGCGTCCTCGAAGGTCGGACACGGCAACGGCTCCATGCCGGGATACATGTTGCGGCTGGCCGTGTCGGAATTCGCGCCCGGCTCGCCCTGGAAGGAAATCCTGTTCGTTTTTTCCGGCATTGCAGTCCCGTCAGAGTGTCAGCAGTTTGCGCGCGCGTTCGAGGTCTTCGGGCGTGTCCACGCCGAGCGGCACCGATTCGACGATTTCGGCGTCCACCCGCATTCCCGCCTCCAGCGCCCGCAATTGCTCCAGCTTCTCGCGCTTTTCGAGCTGCGATTGCGACAGGCTGACGAAGCGTGCCAGCGCCGCGCGGCGGTAGGCGTAGAGGCCGATGTGGTGGTAGAGCGGCCCCTCGCCCCAAGGCGCGGTGGCGCGGGTGAAATAGAGCGCATGCAACCGCGTCGGCGAAACCGGCGAGCCGACGATCTTCACGACGTTGGAATTGGTCCTTTCCTCCTCGCGCACGATCTCGACGCCAAGCGTCGCGATATCGACGGAGGGCTCGTCCTCAAGCGGACGCAGCGCGGCGCGGATGACCGCGGGATCGATCGTCGGCAGATCGCCCTGGACATTGACAATGGTTTCGACCTGTCCCGCCGGGTCGATGGCCTCGAGCGCCTCGAATATGCGGTCGGAGCCCGACTGGTGGTCGGCCCGGGTCATCGCCGTCTCGAAACCCGCAGCCCGCACGGCAGCGGCGACCTCTGCCGAATCGGTCGCGACCACGACGCGACCGAGACCGCTTTCGGCGGCGCGCAAGGCGACGTGGACGATCATCGGCTTGCCGTCGATATCCGCCAGGGGTTTGCCCGGCAGACGGGTGGAGGCCATGCGGGCCGGGATCAGGATGAGCGTGGACATGGTTTCGCCATATAGGGGTTTCCGGATATAGGGATGCGGCAAAAAAGTGGCAAAACGTCTCACTGGAAGCGCCCTTATAGGTGTTGCATGGCCGAAGCAAAAGACCTAGTTTCCGCCCGATTTGGCCGCCTTCTCCAGGGGCCACGATACCGACGGACGGATGGACGGCAAAGTCCGCCGGAAAAGGGAGCTCGGGGTGCATGGACTCATTCGAACTGAACAAGCTGATCGGCGGACTGCTCGGCACGGTCTTCGTCGTCTTCTCGGTCGCGCTTGTCTCCGACGCCCTGTTTGCCTCGCCCGCGCCTGAAAAGCCCGGCTACGCCATCGAGGCCGCCGAGGAGCCCGCCGAGGGCGGCGGCGCGGCCGGACCGGCCGAGCCCAAGCCGATCGCAGAACTGCTGCCCACCGCCAGCGTCGAGAAGGGCCAGGCGATCTTCAAGAAATGCCAGGCCTGCCATTCCGGCGAAAAGGGCGGCCCCAACAAGGTCGGCCCGGATCTGTGGGACATCGTCGACCGCCCGGTCGCCGAGCATGAGGGTTTCTCCTATTCGGCCGGCATGAAGGATTTCTCCAAGGGCGGCACGGAGAAGTGGACCTACGACCATCTCTATCATTTCCTGATCTCGCCCAAGGCGTTCGTGAAGGGCACCGCGATGGGTTTCGCCGGCCTCAAGAAGGACGAGGACCGCGCCGACGTCATCGCTTATCTGCGCACGCTTTCGGACAGCCCGAAGCCGCTGCCCGAGGCTGCCGCTCCCGCTGCGGACGCCAGCAAGCCGGCTGACGCGAAACCGGCCGATGCCAGCAAGCCGGCTGATGCAAAGCCTGCCGAAGGTGAAAAGCCGGCCGCACCGGCGCAGGGCGAACAGCCGGCACAGCCTGCGCAATGACGAAATTGTAATCCTTCTATCCATGAAAAAGCCGGGTTCAGCCCGGCTTTTTTGCTATCAGAAGGCATTCGCAGCCCAAATGCGGCCGTGCGGGTTTCCGCCCGCCGCGTTTTGGCTAGATTGCTGGGACAACACTGTCGGGCGAGAGGAACGGAATGCGGCACTGGAAAAACGTGACAATCCTGGCGACTGCGCTGCTCGCGTTCATCCTCGCTGCTGCCTTGCCCGCGCGCGCCGACGACCAGTGGCACACCTATTCCTCGCTGATCGGCGAATCGAAATACGGCGAGACTTTCAAGCACTACGATTACGTCAATCCGGACGCGCCGAAGGGCGGCACGCTGAACTCGACCGTGTTCGGCACGTTCGACAGCTTCAATCCCTATATCGTGCAGGGCGCGCCGGCCGCGGGTTTTCAAAACCTGCGCGGAGGCCTGCTCTACGACACGCTGATGGAGCCGGCGACCGACGAGGGCAGCGTCAGCCATCCGCTGATCGCCGAGGCCTACAAGTATCCGGACGACTACTCGTCGGCCACCTACCGGCTCGACCCCAACGCCCGCTGGCACGACGGCCAGCCGATCACCGTGGACGACGTGGTGTGGTCGTTCAACGTGCTAAAGGCCAACAGTCCGATGTACAATCGCTATTTCGAGAACGTGACGGAGGCCAAGGCGCTTTCCGATCATGAGGTCCAGTTCATCTTCGACCAGAAAGGCAATCGCGAGCTTCCCAAGATCATGGCCGACCTGGTGGTGCTGCCGAAGCACTGGTGGGAGGGTACCGACGCCAAAGGCCGGAAGCGCGACATCACCAAGTCGACGCTGGAGCCGCCGCTCGGCTCGGCCGCATACAGGATCAAGAGCTTCAAGCCGGGCTCCGAGATCGTGTGGGAGCGCGTGCCGGATTACTGGGCGGCGAAGCTGCCGGTAAAGATCGGCCGTGAGAATTTCGACACGCGGCGCTACACCTATTTCCTCGATGAGAATGCGGAGTGGTTGGCCTTCGTCAAGGGCGGCTTCGAGGACATCCATTCGGAAAACAGCGGCCGCGACTGGATGACGAAATACGACTTTCCCGCGCTCAAGGCCGGTGACGTCATCAAGAAGGAATTCAAGGCCGAGGCGCTCGCCAACATGCAGGGCTTCGCCATCAACACGCGGCGGCCGCTGTTCAAGGACCGGCGGGTGCGCGAGGCGCTGTCCACCCTCTACGATTTCGACACGATCAACCGCACAATGTCCTTCGGCCTCAACACGCGCATCACCAGCTATTTCATGGGCAGCGACCTCGCCTCCAGCGGCCTGCCACAGGGCAAGGAACTGGAGATCCTGAACCAGTACAGGGACAAGCTGCCGCCGGAACTGTTCACGCAGGAGTGGAAGCTGCCGGCCTTCGACACGCCGCAGGCCGAGCGCAAGATCCTCAAGCAGGCTGTCGACCTGCTGGCCAAGGCCGGCTGGGTCATCAAGGGCCGGCAGATGGTCAACGCCCAGACCGGCGCGCCCTTCCGCTTCGAGATACTCGGCTCCAACCAAGCTGCCGAGGCGACGCTCAACCCCTATGTCGCCATGCTGCGCAAGATCGGCATCACCGCGACGCTGCGCTTCGTCGACCAGTCGCAATACATCAACCGGCTCAACGATTTCGACTTCGACATGACGACGGTGGTGCTGCCGCAGTCGGATTCGCCCGGCAACGAGCAGCGCGACTTCTGGAGCTCGCAGGCCGCCGATTCGCCGGGATCGCGCAACTATTCCGGCATCAAGGACCCGGTGGTCGACGCGCTGGTGGACCGCGTCATCTTCGCCGGGAACCGCGACGACCTGATCGCCGCGACCCACGCGCTCGACCGCGTGCTCCTTTGGAATTTCTACGTCGTGCCGCAATTCACGCGCCCGGACGTCTGGTTGGCCTACTGGAACAAGTTCGGCATTCCCGACAAGCAGCCCACCTATATCGGCCCGGACATCGAATCCTGGTGGATCGATACGGACAAGGAAAAGGCGTTGGCCGCGAAGTACAAGAGCGTCGATTGATGGGGCATAGAGGACCGGAGCGCACAGTCCACCAATCGGCGAGCATGATGGGTCGCCGCGATTTCCTGGCACTCGGCGCCGCTGCGGGTGCGGCGGCCCTCCTGCCGGGCCGCGTCTTCGCCGAAACGAAGACCGGCGTGAAGCTGCACGGCCTGTCGGCGTTCGGCGACCTGAAATATCCGGCCGATTTCCGGCAGTTCGGCTATGTCAACACCGATGCGCCGAAAGGTGGGGTCTTCAATTTCGGCCCGTCGCAATGGGTGTTCAACCAGAACCCCTACACCTTCAACACGCTCAACAGCTTCGTGCCCAAGGGCGACTCGCCGCCGCGCATGGAGATGTGTTTCGACTCGCTGATGACGAGCGCCCTGGACGAACCGGATTCGGTGTACGGCCTGCTGGCCGAGACGGTGACGATCTCGGCCGACCGCAACAGCTTCACCTTCGACCTGAGGCCGCAGGCGCGCTGGCATGACGGCACCGCGCTGACGGCCGAGGACGCGGCCAATACGTTCAACCTCTTCAAGGACGAGGGGCATCCCGACCTGTCGCTGCCGCTCAGGGAACTCAGCGAGGCGATAGCGGTCGGCGACCGGAGGCTGCGGCTCACCTTTTCCGGAAAGCAGTCGGAGCGCACCATTCTGGACGTGGTGACGTTTCCGATCCTGTCGAAGGCCTATTTCGCCAAGGTGCCGTTCGACAGCGCGCGCCTGGAAGCGCCGCTCGGCTCCGGCCCCTACAAAGTCGGCCTGGTCCGCGCCGGCCAGACCATCGAACTGGAGCGCGTGGCCGACTATTGGGGCGCCGACCTGCCGGTCAACCGCGGCCAGTACAATTTCGACAGGCTGCGCATCGAGTTCTACGGCAATCGGCAGGCGGCGTTCGAAGCCTTCAAGAAGGGCGACGTGTGCTTTCGCGAGGAGGCGACGTCGCGCCTGTGGGCGACCGGCTACGATTTCCCGGCGCTGACCGCCGGCAAGGTGGTAAAACGGGAATTTCCCGCCGAGAAGCGCCCGTCCATGCAGGCGGTCGCAGTCAACCAGCGGCGCGAGCGGTTCCGGGACGTGCGGGTGCGCCGCGCCATCGCGCTGTGCTTCGATTTCGAGTGGACCAACAAATCGCTGTTCTACGGCCTCTACGACCGCTCGCAATCCTGTTTCGAGACGTCCGACTTCAAGGCGCAGGGCACGCCCTCACCGGATGAACTGGCCTTGCTGGAGCCGTTGCGCGACAGGCTGCCGCCCGAGGTCTTCGGCGAGGCCTATGCGCTCCCTCCCTCCGACGGCAGCGGCCGTGACAGGAAGCTGCTGCGGGAAGCGCAAAAGCTGATGGGCGAGGCCGGCTGGAAGCGGTCCGGCGCGGCTTTCCGCAACGCCGCGGGCGAGGCCTTCGACCTGGAACTCCTGGTGGACGACGACGGCTTCGTCCGCATCTGCCAGCCCTGGGTGGACAATCTGAGGGCCGTCGGCTTCAACGCCTCCATCCGCCTGGTGGACTCCGCGCAGCATCAGGAGCGGCAGGCGACGTTCGACTTCGACCTCATCATGATGGCGCTGCTGTTTTCGCCCACGCCGACGCGCGAGGGCATGGACGGCATCTTCCATTCGCGGTCGGCCAACCTTCAGGGCTCGCGCAACCTGCCCGGCACGGTGGACCCGGCGATCGACATTCTGGTCGACAGGCTGAGCCAGGTCAAAAATCGCGCGGAACTGATAACCGTGATGCGTTGCCTCGATCGGGTCTTGCGCGCGCGCATGGACTGGATTCCAAGTTGGTATTCGGCGAATCACCGCGTCGCCTTCTGGGACATGTTCGGCTTCAAGGAGCCGAAACCCGACTACGGGTTCGCGATGGAAGCGTTGTGGTGGTTCGATCAAGACAAGGCGGCGAAGATTGGCAAGGCCTGACGATGGCGACAGCGCCACAGGGACCGGCGCAAGGGGGACCGGCATAGCACACACAACAGCACGGGCAGCCGGCATGACGCGAACCGATGAAAGGCGCGACACCTGATGGGCGCCTATATTCTGCGTCGGATTCTGCTGATGATCCCGACACTGTTCGGGATCATGGCGGTGTCCTTCGTCATCATCCAGTTCGCACCCGGCGGCCCGGTGGAACAGGTGATTGCCCGGCTCACCAGCCAGGGCGGCGATTCCGGCGATCGTCTCGGCGGCGGTGGCGGCGGCGACCTGGCGGGCGGCGGCTTCGACGCGGCCGGCGGTGCCGATTCCAAGTATCGCGGCGCGCAGGGCCTCGATCCCGAGTTCATCGCCAAGCTGGAAAAGCAGTTCGGTTTCGACAAGCCGCCGCTCGAGCGCTTCGGCCTGATGCTGTGGAACTATGCGCGCTTCGATTTCGGGCAGAGCTATTTCCGCGACATCTCGGTGGTCGACCTGATCCTGGAGAAGATGCCGGTGTCGATCTCGATCGGCCTGTGGATCACGCTGCTCTCCTACCTGATCTCCATTCCGCTCGGCATCCGCAAGGCGGTGAAGGACGGATCGACCTTCGACACATGGACCAGCGCGATCGTCATCGTCGGCTACGCCATCCCGGGCTTCCTGTTCGGCATATTGCTGATGATCCTGTTCGCCGGCGGCTCGTTCTGGGACTGGTTCCCGCTGCGCGGCATCGTCTCCGACAACTGGGACCAACTGTCCTGGCCGCAGAAGATCGTCGACTATTTCTGGCATATGACGCTGCCGCTGACGGCGCTGGTGCTTTCGGCCTTCGCGACGACGACGCTGCTCACCAAGAACTCCTTCCTCGAGGAAATCCGCAAGCAGTATGTGGTGACCGCCCGCGCCAAGGGCCTGTCGGAACACCGGGTGCTCTACGGCCATGTCTTCCGCAACGCCATGCTGATCGTCATCGCCGGCTTTCCGGGCGCCTTCATCTCGGCCTTCTTCACCGGCTCACTGCTGATCGAGAACATCTTCTCGCTGGACGGACTCGGCCTGCTCGGCTTCAAGTCGATCGTCGACCGCGACTATCCGGTCGTGTTCGCCAACCTCTACATCTTCTCGCTGATCGGTCTCGTCGTCAGCCTGATCTCGGACCTCACCTACACATGGATCGACCCGCGCATCGACTTCGAGCGGAGGGACGTCTGATATGTCGGACGTCCAGTTGAAGGCGTCGGTGGAGACGCAGCGCGAGGAGACCGGGCCGGACGCGGGCAAGCGGCCGTGGCTGTCGCCGCTCAACCAGCGGCGCTGGGCCAACTTCAAGGCCAACCGGCGCGGCTACTGGTCTCTCTGGATCTTCCTCGTCCTGTTCGTGGCGTCGCTGTTTTCTGAATTCATCGCCAATGACAAGCCGATCATCGCGTCCTACAAGGGCGAGATTCTGTTTCCCGTCCTCGTCGCCTATCCGGAAGAAAAGTTCGGCGGTTTCTACGCGGTCGCCGACTACCGCGATCCGGTGATCAGCGACGAGATCAACGCGCATGGCTGGATGATCTGGCCGCCGATCCGCTATTCGTACCAGACCGTCAACAACGCCGTGCCCGAGGCCGCGCCCGCCAAGCCGTCCTGGGAATACGACAGGAAGACGCGCTGCGCGCAGTATCCTCAGGGCGAGAACGACCCAGACTGCATCGTCGGCAACTGGAACTGGCTCGGCACCGACGACCAGGCGCGCGACGTCGCCGCACGGGTCATCTACGGCTTCCGCATATCGGTGCTGTTCGGCCTCATCCTGACGCTCGGTTCGGCGGTCATCGGCGTGTCGGCGGGCGCCATCCAGGGCTACTTCGGTGGCTGGACCGACCTGATCTTCCAGCGCTTCATCGAAATCTGGTCGGCGATTCCCGTACTCTACCTGCTCCTGATCGTGGCCGCCGTGCTGCCGCCGGGCTTCTGGATCCTGCTCAGCCTGATGCTGCTGTTCTCCTGGGTGGCTTTCGTCGGCGTGGTGCGCGCCGAATTCCTGCGTGCCCGCAACTTCGAATACGTCAACGCCGCGCGCGCGCTCGGCGTGCCGAACCGCACCATCATCTTCCGCCATCTGCTGCCCAACGCGATGGTGGCGACGCTGACCTTCCTGCCCTTCATCCTCAACGGCTCGATCTCGACGCTGACCTCGCTCGACTTCCTCGGCTTCGGCCTGCCGCCCGGCTCGGCCTCGCTCGGCGAACTCTTGAAACAGGGCCAGCGCAACCTCAACGCGCCCTGGCTCGGCATCTCCGGCTTCATCGTCATCTCGCTCATGCTGTCGCTGCTGATCTTCATCGGCGAAGCGACACGCGACGCCTTCGATCCGAGGAAGACGTTCCGATGAGCGCGCCCCTCCTTTCCGTCCAGGACCTGTCCGTCGCCTTCGCGCAGGGTGGCGGCGAGACGCTCGCGGTCGACCATGTCTCCTTCGACATCGCCAGGGGCGAGACGGTGGCGCTGGTCGGCGAGTCCGGGTCCGGCAAATCCGTCTCGGCCCTGTCAGTGCTGAAGCTGCTGCCCTACCCGCCGGCCTCGCACCCGTCGGGAAAGATCCTGTTCGACGGCCAGGACCTGATGGCGCTCGACGAGGCGGCATTGCGCAAGGTCCGCGGCAACAAGATCACCATGATCTTCCAGGAGCCGATGACCTCGCTCAATCCGCTGCACACCATCGAGCGGCAGATCGGCGAAATCCTTTCCGTTCACCAGGGCATGCGGGCCGAGCCGGCGCGCGCCCGCACGCTGGCGCTTCTGAAGGAAGTCGGCATCCGCGACCCGGAGAAGCGGCTCGGCGCCTACCCGCACCAACTGTCCGGCGGCCAGCGCCAGCGCGTCATGATCGCCATGGCGCTGGCCAACGAGCCGCAACTGCTGATCGCCGACGAACCGACCACCGCGCTCGACGTGACGGTGCAAGCGCAGATCCTCGAACTGCTCGCGGAGCTCAAGCAGCGCAACGGCATGTCGATGCTGTTCATCACCCACGACCTGGGCATCGTGCGCAAGATCGCCGACCGCGTCTGCGTGATGACCAAAGGCAAGATCGTCGAAAGCGGCCCGACCGCCGACATCTTCGCCAACCCGCAGCATGCCTATACCCGCCACCTGCTTTCGGCAGAGCCGAAGGGCAAGCCGCCGGCCGCCGACGACAAGGCCGAGGCGGTGATGACCGGCAAGGACGTCAAGGTCTGGTTTCCGATCAAACAGGGCTTCTTCCGCAAGACGGTCGACCATGTAAAGGCCGTCGACGGCATCGACGTAACCGTGCGCGCCGGGCAGACGCTTGGCGTGGTCGGCGAATCCGGCTCGGGCAAGACGACGCTGGGGCTGGCGCTGGCGCGCATGATCTCGTCCGAGGGCGAGATCAGGTTCACCGGGCGCGACATCGACAAGCTGTCCTTCAACGCCATGCGGCCGCTGCGCCGGGAATTGCAGATCGTCTTCCAGGACCCGTACGGCTCGCTCAGCCCACGCATGTCGGTGGCCGAGATCATCGAGGAAGGCCTGAAGATCCACGAGCCGAAGCTGTCGGCCGAAGGGCGCGACCGGCGCGTGGTGGACGTGCTGAAAGAGGTCGGCCTCGACGCGGCGACGCGGCATCGCTACCCGCACGAATTCTCCGGCGGCCAGCGCCAGCGCATCGCCATCGCACGCGCCATGGTGCTCAATCCGCGCTTCGTGATGCTGGACGAGCCGACCTCGGCGCTCGACATGAGCGTGCAGGCGCAGGTGGTGGACCTGCTGCGCAACCTGCAAGCGCGGCACAACCTTGCCTATCTGTTCATCAGCCACGATCTCAAGGTCGTGCGCGCCCTCGCCAATCATGTCATCGTCATGCGCAATGGCCGGATCGTGGAAGCCGGGCCGGCGCAGCAGATATTTGAAGCGCCGCAGACCGACTACACGCGCGCGTTGATTTCGGCCGCTTTCCGCATCGAGACGGCGCCGGCAGGCGTGGTCAGCGAATGACGGCCAAGGAAAAGGAAATGGACAATGGCCATGAATGACAAGGCCAGGGGTGGGGTGCCGGAGAACGAGGGACGAATCCTGCTTTCCCTGACGGGCATGCACCCGCAGCGCTGGTATGAACTGCTCGCAGGCGAGCGCACCGTGGTAACCGAGCCCGATGGCGCCACCGACCCGTCGATCACCTATGCGGTGGTGTGGAAGCAGCGGCCCAACCTGCTTTCGTCGCTGCCGAACCTGCGCGCCATCTTCTCGATCGGCGCGGGTGTCGACCACATCCTGGCCGATCCGACCGTGCCGGATGTGCCGATCGTGCGCGTGGTGGCCGACAACCTCACCCAGCACATGGTGGAATACATCGTCTGGCGCGTGCTCGACCATCACCGGCAGGGCGCGCTCTACCGGGTGCAGCAGACGAAGAAGATCTGGCGCGAACCGGCGCAGCGCACGGCGGCCGACATCTCCGTCGGCATCATGGGTCTCGGCAATCTCGGCCGCGCCGCCGCCTCGGCCCTGGCGGCGCTTGGCTTCCACGTCAACGGCTGGTCACGACGCGACCAGGCGCTTGCCGGCCTCACCACCTTCGCGGGCGACGCGGGGCTGGTGCCGTTCCTCAACGCCACCGACATCCTCGTCGTTCTCCTGCCGCTGACGCCGGCCACGCGCGGCATGGTCAATTACGGCCTGCTGAAGGAGTTGCGCCGGCGCAACGGGCTGGGCGGTGCGGTGCTGATCAATGCCGGTCGCGGCCGCCTGCAGAAGGACGCAGACATCCTGCGCGCGCTGGACGACGGCACGCTCAAGGAAGCAAGTCTCGACGTGTTCGAGGTCGAGCCGCTGCCGAAGACCAGCCCGCTGTGGACGCATCCGAAGGTCTTCGTCACGCCCCATGCTGCGGCGACGTCAGATCCTACGCATCTGGTGCCTATCATGCTTAGGCAGATGGCCGCCTTCGAACGCGGCGAGCCGCTTCAGAATTTGGTGGACCGCGAGGCCGGCTACTGAGAGGCCGGCGCTCTCACCCCTTCGGCGCGGCGACGCACTTTCGCCTCACGAGAGACCGGTTCATGGCGTCGACGCGGCCGGCGGCCTGATCGGCTTCGCGCCTGCTGCCCGAACGCATGTCGGGAATGACGGTGCCCAGTCCGGTGGGAGAAGAGGTGAAGACCGGCTTGGCATCCCGCGAGAGGCCGTAACGCGCGGCAAGCGCATCGCGTTCGCCAATCAACTGCTTGCAGGCGACGCCGTCATATTGAAGCGACGAGGAGACATTGGCGTCCTCTCCCGCCGCGATCGTGCCGGACGCGCAGCCCGACAGCGCGACGCCTATCAACGCCATGATGATTCCAGCACGCATCTGTCGTTCTCCAATCGGCCATTCCGGACGGGAGCCGACACTGTGCAGCAAAATCCGGCATTGTCGAGACCGATCGCCGTCGCGTCCGACACGCCTTGCACGGATCGCACGGAAGCGGGGGGAATACGGAAGGCGCCGTCCTCTTCCGTGCCCCTTTGCTATCGACAAGCTGGGCCGCGGCGGCTAGGCGAAGGAAAATTGCAGGAGCGAGAACAGCCATGATCGCCAAGACCCTGATTGCGCCCTCCGTCCTGGCTTCGGACTTCTCCCGGCTGGGCGATGAGGTCGAGACCGTCGCGGCCGCCGGCGCGGACTGGATCCATCTCGACGTGATGGACGGGCATTTCGTGCCCAACATCACCTTCGGCCCGCCCGTCATCAAGACGATCCGCAACCGCACCAAGGCGTTCTTCGACTGCCACCTGATGATCGCGCCGGCCGATCCCTACCTCGCGGCCTTTGCCGAGGCCGGCGCCGACGGCATGACCGTGCATGCGGAGGCCGGACCGCATCTCGACCGCTCGCTGCAGTCGATCCGCAATCTCGGCAAGAAGGCCGGTGTGGCGATCAACCCGGCGACGCCGGAGAGCGCGATCGAATATGTACTCGATCGGCTGGACATGATCCTGGTGATGACGGTCAACCCCGGCTTCGGCGGCCAGGCCTTCATCCACGCCATGATCGACAAGATCAGGCGCGTGAAGGCGCTGATCGGCGACCGGCCGATCCATATCCAGGTGGACGGCGGCATTGCGCCCGACACCGCGCCTCTGGTCACGGCCGCCGGCGCGAACGTGCTCGTCGCGGGTGCCGCGATTTTCAAGGGCGGCAGCGTCGAGGCCTACCGCGCCAATATCGAGGCGATCCGCGGCGCCGGCGACGCCGCCCTGTAGCGCTCCCCTACCCTAAAAGAAGAGCAGGCTGGACAGGACGAAGGTCGGGATCAGCACGAGCCCCGACCAGGCCATGTAGCCGAAGAAGGACGGCATGCGCACGCCTTGATTGCGCGCGATGGCGTAGACCATGAAGTTGGGCGCGTTGCCGATATAGGTGTTGGCGCCCATGAAGACCGCGCCCGCCGAGATGGCGGCAAGCGTCGAAGCGAATTCGTTCATCAGGTGCTGCGCGTTGCCGCCGGCCAGTTCGAAGAAGACGAGATAGGTCGGCGCGTTGTCGAGGAAGGACGAGAGCACGCCCGTCAGCCAGAAATAGGCGAAGTCGTTGGGCTGGCCGTTCGCGCCGGTCACTAGCGCCACCAGCGGTGCCAGCGCGCCATGCGCTCCGGCCTGGAGGATGGCGACGACCGGCACGATGCAGATGAAGATGGCGGCGAACAGCTTGGCGACCTCGGCGATCGGGCCCCAATCGAAGCCGTTGGCGGCGCGGTATTCCTTGTGCGATACGGCAAGCGACACGAAGGCCAGCGCCAGGATGACGATGTCGCGCACGAGGTTCTGTAACTCGACCGTCACGCCAAGAACGGTGAAGGCTGGACCGGGTTTCCACCAGGCCGACATCAGGATGGCGCCGACGACGCCCGCCAGCAGCGGCAGGTTGGGCAGGCCGCGAAGACGCACCTTGGAATCGGGCGTCGGATCCTTGATCTTCGGCATCCCTTCCTCGCGGAGGTGGAAGAAGATGTCGATAGCGAGGAACACCGCCAGCACGACGCCTGCGACGAACAGCGTGTCGGGGAAGATATGCACGGTGGTCCAGAAAAAGTCGACGCCGCGCAGGAAGCCGACGAAGAGCGGCGGGTCGCCCAGCGGCGTCAGCGAGCCGCCGATGTTCGACACCAGGAAAATGAAAAAGACAACGACATGCGCATTGAACGGCCGATTGTCGTTGGCGCGGATCAGCGGCCGGATCATGATCATCGAGGCGCCGGTGGTGCCGACGACGGAAGCCAGCATGGCGCCGATCAGCAGCAGGCCGGCATTGGCTAGCGGTGTGCCGTGGATGTTACCCGCTACCAGGATGCCGCCGGCTATGGCGAACAGCGCGAACAGCAGGATGATGAAGGACATATATTCTGTCAGCAGCGCATGCAGGACCGCCGCGCCGGCCTCCGTCAAGCCGAACGAGGCAGCCAGCGGCACGATCACCAGGGCCGCCCAGCCGGCGGCGATCTTGCCGTAGTGATGCTCCCATACATGGGCAAACAGCAGCGGCCCGGTGGCGATGGAGAGCAGCAGACCAGCGAAGGGGACGGCCCAGATAAGCGACATGGCATCGCCGGGGAGGCCGCCTTCGGATGCGAAAGCCGGCCCGGCGACAAGGGACAAGGCGACGGCCGCCGCCGGGATTTTAGCTGAACGCATTCCGCCCCCTCAGCAATCAAGTCGTTGGCGCATTACATTGCCCATCCAAGCCGTGCGCCCTTCGATGCCGTCACGCCAGCGCCACCCCGGCTTCGCGCATGCGCTTCAGCATCGCCTCGACCGAGCCGTCGAGATCGATGCCCCGGCAGGCGTCCAGCCGGACTGTCACCGAAAATCCCTGTTCGGCGGCATCCAGGGCCGAATAGGCCACGCAGAAATCGGTCGCAAGCCCACACAGGGTGATTTCGCCGATGCCGCGCTCGCGCAGATAGCCGGCCAGCCCGGTCGGCGTCTTGTGGTCGTTCTCGAAGAAAGCGGAATAACTGTCGATCGAGTTGCGGAACCCCTTGCGGATCAGCAGTTCGGCCTTGGTCCAGGCGAGGCCGGAATGAAAATCGGAGCCGAGGCTGCCCTGGATGCAATGATCCGGCCACAGCGTCTGCGGTCCGTAGGGCATGTCGATGGTTTCGAAGGGCTGGCGGCCGGGATGGCTGGAGGCGAAGCTGGAATGGCCTGCCGGATGCCAGTCCTGCGTCATCACCACGTGGTCGAAATTGCGGACAAGGTCGTTGACCAGCGGCACGATCTCGTCGCCCCCAGCGACCGCCAACGCGCCGCCGGGGCAGAAATCGTTCTGCAAATCAATCACGATCAGCGCTTGTTCGGTCATCGGCAATCTCCGGAGTCGCGCTCCCGGCCGGGAACGGCGGCAGACCCTCGACCAGTTGGCGCACGACGTCAACCTCCGGCGCCGCGAACGCGCGGACGCAAACCCGCCTTTGACAAATCCAGCCGACGCGATATCATTTGCATACGAACAAATTCTGGCCGGCTGCGAGCGGGATTCCGCCGTGAATGCCGACCGGCGGGGAACTGCGGGAAGGCCCGGCGTGACGCGTTACGCTAAACCCACCAGCCTCGACGAAGCGCTCGCCCTGCTCGGCGAGGCGCCGTGGCGGATCGTCGCCGGCGGCACCGACTTCTATCCCGGGCTCGGCAACCGGCCGATCCGGGAAAACATCCTCGATATCAACGGACTGTCCGGGCTTCGCGGCATCGGGGAAACCGAAGACTACTGGCTTATCGGCGCGCGCACGACATGGACGGACATCGCCAACAGCGATCTGCCACCGGCTTTCGACGCGCTCAAACAGGCCGCGCGCGAGGTCGGCTCCGTCCAGATCCAGAACGTCGCCACGATCGCCGGCAATCTGTGCAACGCCTCGCCCGCCGCCGACGGCGTGCCGGCGCTGCTGACGCTCGAAGCGAGCGTCGAACTTCGCTCGGTGAACGGGCGGCGAAGCCTGAAGCTGGCGGATTTCGTTCTCGGCAACCGCCGCACCGCCATTCGCGACGGCGAGATGGTGACCGGCATCCGCATTCCACGCCCATACGGCACGGGACGCTCGGCTTTCGTCAAGCTCGGCGCGCGGCGCTATCTGGTCATCTCCATTACCATGGCGGCGGCACGGCTGGTCGTGGCAGACGGACGGATCGAGCAGGCAGCGATCGCCGTCGGCGCCTGTTCGGCGACCGCAGCGCGCCTGATCGGCGTGGAGACGGCGCTCATCGGCCAATCCGTCGACGCATCGCTGGCGAACGCCGTCCGGACGGTCCCCGTCACCGAGCTTTCGCCGATCGACGACGTGCGCGGGAGCGCCGTCTACAGGCTGGAAGCGGCGCGCGAGATCGCAGCGCGTGCCGTCTGCCTCGCGGCCGGCCTGTCCCCGGAGAGCATGGCGGCATGAGCGGCGGGCGCATCGACATCGCCTTCGGCGTCAACGGCGCGCCGGTCTCGGTCCATGTCCAGCCGATGCGCCGACTTTCCGCCGTCCTGCGCGACGACCTCGGCCTGACCGGCACCAAGGTGGGCTGCGACGCAGGCGATTGCGGTGCCTGCACAGTTCTGGTGGACGGCGCGCCGGCCTGCGCCTGCCTGATGCCAGCCGCCGGCGCGGCCGGCCACGATGTCACGACCGTGGAGGGGCTCGGCAACGGCCGGCTTTCCGCCTTGCAGGCTTCGTTCCTCAGGCACGGCGCCGCGCAATGCGGCATCTGCACGCCCGGCCTGCTGGTGACCGCCACGGCCCTGCTTGCCGGCAATCCCCGGCCGAGCGAAACGGATGTCCAGGACGCGCTCGGCGGCGTGCTCTGCCGGTGCACCGGATATCGAAAGATCATCGCGGCGGTGATGGATGCGGCATGTTGCATCGCCGACGGTCTTTCCCGAACTGAGCTGCCGGCTGTCTCTCCTTCAAGGGAATTGGCAATTGCGGGCGGCGTCGCACCCCCACCCCTATCCCCTCCCTACAAGGGGGAGGGGGACCTTGCGGCAGCGTCGCGACGCTCCGATGCGGGTGATTTAAGGCAAGACGCAGGCGGCGGCGTCTCCCTCCCCCTTGTGGGGAGGGGACAGGGGCAGGGGTGCTCGGCTGCCGGAATATCGCGATCTGACTTTCCTCCTTCCGGCCAAGCCGTCGGCGCGCGAGTCGTGCGGCTGGACGGCGTTCAAAAGGTGACAGGCGCGGAAAAATTCGGAGCGGACTCCTTTCCCGACGACGCGCTCGCGGTGTTCGTCGTCCGCTCGCCGCACCATCATGCCCGCTTCCGCTTCGGCGACCTCGACGCATGGAAGAAGAACATGTCGGGCCTGGCCGGCGTCTTCACCGCCGCCGATATTCCCGGCACCAACTGCTTCGGCGTCATCGCGCCGTTCGCGGACCAGCCGGCACTGGCGGACGGCGAGGCGCGGTTTCGCGGCGAGGCGGTGGCGCTGGTCGCCTGCGAGAGGGAAGCGGTGGCCGATCTCGACCTTTCCGGTTTCCCGGTCGAATGGACCGAGCTTGCCCATGTCCTTCATCCCTGCGAGGCGAAGGCCAGGGACGCCGTGGCTATCCATTCCGGACGGCCGGACAATGTGCTCACGTCCGGCCTGGTCGAGCGCGGCGACCCCGACGCGGCCATCGCCGCCGCCGTGCATGTCATATCGGGCGTGATCGAGACGTCCTATGTCGAGCACGCCTATATCGAACCGGAAGCCGGCTATGCATCATGGGACGGCGACACGCTGACGGTCGTCGCCTGCACGCAGGCGCCCTACATGGACCGCGACGACACCGCCAGGGTGCTAGGGCTCGCGCCCGAAAAGGTGCGGATCCTGCCGACCGCAACCGGCGGCGGCTTCGGCTCCAAGCTCGACGTTTCGGTGCAGCCGCTGATCGGTCTGGTGGCGATGAAAACAGGGCGACCGGCGGCGCTCGCCTACACGCGCACCGAATCCATGATGTCGACCACCAAGCGCCATCCCGCGGCCATGCGGGCAAGCGTCGGCGCGGACGCCGACGGCAGGGTCGTCGGCATGGTGTTCGAAGGCGAGTTCAACACCGGAGCCTATGCAAGCTGGGGGCCGACGGTGGCGAACCGCGTGCCGGTCCATGCGTCCGGCCCCTATGTGACGCCCGCCTATCGCGCCACCGGCCACGCCATCCACACCAACGGTCCGATCTCGGGCGCCTTTCGCGGCTTCGGCGTGCCGCAGGCGACGATCATGCAGGAAAGCCTGTATGACGAGCTGGCCGCGAAGCTCGGCATGGACAGGCTGGAATTCCGACTGAAGAACGCGCTTCGTAACGGATTCGAAACGGTAACCGGCCAGCGGCTCGACGGGGTCGGCATCGCGGACTGCCTGGAAGCACTGGCGCCGCATTGGTCGCGCGCGCTGGCGGAAGCAGAGACCTTCAACGCCGTCCGTTCCGCCCGCAGGCGCGGCGTCGGCGTGGCGTCCTGCTGGTACGGCTGCGGCAATACCTCGCTGCCCAACCCCTCGACGATCAAGATCGGGATTTCGGCGGAGGGCGAGGTCGTCCTGCATCAGGGCGCGGTGGATATCGGGCAAGGTTCGAACACGGTGATCGCCCAGATCGCCGCCGACGCGCTGGGCTTGCCGCTGGACAAGGTCCGGCTTCGGGGCGCCGACACGGCGATCACGCCGGACGCCGGCAAGACTTCCGCCTCGCGCCAGACCTTCGTTTCCGGCAAGGCGGCGGAGAAGGCCGGTCGGGCGCTGCGCGAGGCGGTCCTGCGCTTCGCCAACGTTTCCGGCAAGGCCGACCTGGCGCTGGAAGCGGGAGCGCTGGTCATCCGCGAAGGCGAGGCCGCGCGGCGCATCGACCTAGCCTCCCTGCCCGTCGACGGCGACGGCTTCGTCTTCACGGCGCAGGAGACCTACGACCCGCCCACTTCGGCGCTCGACGAAAAGGGCCAGGGCAGCCCCTACGCCGTCTACGGCTACGGCGCGCAGATCGCCGAGTTGGAGGTCGATATGACGCTCGGCACGGTCCGGCTCCTCAAGATCACGGCCGCGCACGATGTCGGCCGGGCGATCAACCCGATCCTCGCCGAGGGGCAGATCGAGGGCGGCATCGCGCAGGGCATCGGCTTGGCGCTGATGGAGGAATATATCCCCGGCCGCACCGAGAACCTGCACGACTACCTCATTCCCACCATCGGCGACGTGCCGCCGATCGAGACGATCCTTATCGAGGTGCCGGACCCCGAGGGTCCATTCGGGGCAAAGGGACTGGGCGAGCATGTGCTGATCCCGACCGCACCGGCCATCCTCAACGCCATCCGCCATGCCACCGGCGTGACGGTGCGGAAAGTGCCGGCGACGCCGAGCCGGATTCTTGCGGCGATCAAGGCGAAGGCCTCATGAGCGAGCTCTCCGAACACTTCGAGACGCATGATCCCGGCGCCAAGCAGGTGGCGGAGAAGATCCGCTGCGATGCCTGTCCGGTCATGTGCTACATCGCCGAAGGCCGCACCGGCGCATGCGACCGCTACGGCAATGCCGGCGGACGCATCGTGCGCATGGACCCGCTCACCATACTGGAGCATTCGGCCGAAGCCGGCGCGGAGGCGGTGGCTTTCGCGGACGCCGAGCCGTGGGACGGTGAACTGGTCAATACCGGCCGCCGTTTCGTCACCGCGATCGGCGCCGGTACCACCTATCCCGACTACAAGCCCGCCCCCTTCATCGTCAGCCAGGAGGTCGAAGGCGTCGATCTCGTCACCGTCGTGACCGAAGGCATCTTCTCCTATTGCGGCGTCAAGGTGAAGATCGACACCGACCGCTTCGTCGGCCCGGAAGCCGCGACGGTGCGCGCCGAAGGCGAGGCGATCGGCCACGTCACCACCGGCGAATACGGCTCGCAGATGCTGTCGCTCGGCGGTGTGCATCACCTGACCGGCGGCTCGAAGGCGGAAGGGCGCGCCACCTGCGACGCGCTACTGGCGCTGTGCAACAAGCAGGCGGTGGAGTTTTCCATCGACGGCGGCGAGAGCGTGGTGGTGCAGGCCGGCAAGCCGCCGGTCATTGGCGGCAAGGTCGAGGAACGAATGCGCGTCGGCTGCGGATCGGCCACCATCGGCATGTTCGCGACGCAATGGCGCGGACTGGTGGACGAGGTCGTGGTCGTCGACGACCACATCACCGGGGTCGTCTCCGAGCATCAGGCCGGCAAGGTCCTGGATTGGCCGGACACCGGCATCAAGATCCTCGGCCGCCGCTCGACGCCCGGCCGCTACTTCAAGGTTTCCGAACCCGGTCTCGGCTGGGGCGGCACGGCGATCTCCGATCCCCTGTCGATCCTCGGCGACTGGAACCCGAAGAAGGGCGCGCGGCCGGGGCTGTCCCTGCTGATGGTCTCCACCACCGGCGAGCAATTCGCCTATTACGAGCTGGACGACGAGCTGAAGCCGGTTCAAAAGCCGTTCCCCGAGCGGCTGCGCAAATCGGTCGACCTGATCGAGGACAATTGCGAGCCGGCTCTGTGCACGGTGCTGTTCGTCGGCGGCGCGGGCGGCTCGCTGCGCGCTGGCGTCACCGAGAATCCGGTCAATCTCACGCGCTCGGTGCAGGGGTTGCAGACCTATGTGACGGTCGGCGGCGCGCCGGTCTATGTGTGGCCGGGCGGCGGCATCACGCTCATGGTCGACGTCATGCGCGTGCCCGACAACGCCTTCGGCTACGTGCCGACGCCGGCGCTGGTGGCGCCGATCGAATTCACGCTGCGGCGCGACGACTATGTGCGCCTCGGTGGCTACGAATCCGAAATCCGCAGCGTCGAGGACGTGCTGGCGCGCGGCGGCGAATACCTCAACCCGCGCCGCGGCGCGCATGCGCCGGCGCGCAATCCCTGGCCGCCACTGACGCAATTGCGACGGGACGCGCAGGACGGCGCGGCGCGATGAACGGGCCGCAGGCGCACTGGCTGGAGGACGGACGGCGGCTACACCTCAACCACGGCCCGATCGACCTGATCGTGGAAGCGTTCGGCGAAGAGGATGAACGCTGCGCGGCCTATGCGCAGGCGGTGGCGCGCTTCGAGACGATCCTGACCGAGCTGGTAGCGGAACTGCCGAGGCTGCGGATGCCGGCACGGTCATCCGTATCCGCCCCGGACGCCTCCCCTCAAGGGGGTGGGAAATCGAACGTGAAAATTTTCTCCGCTTCGGCCATGCAATACCCCCACCCCCGTCTCCTCCCCTCAAGGGGGAGGGGGATGCCGGCATCACCGGCGCGCTCACCCTCGACAGAATCGGATCGCGACAACGTCGCCGCAGAGTCCCCCTCCCCCTTGAGGGGAGGGGTTAGGGGTGGGGGTAACGACCTCGCCGCATCCTCGAACTTGGTCGGCTCCACCGCGAGGCGTATGGAGGCAGCCGTCGCGCCGATGGCCGAAGATGCCTTCATCACGCCAATGGCCGCTGTCGCCGGTGCTGTGGCCGACGAGGTGCTGGCCGCCATGATCGCCGGACGGCACCTCGAGCGCGCCTATGTCAACAACGGCGGCGACAGCGCGCTTCATCTGGAGGCCGGGCAATCGATGCGGCTGGCGATCGCGGGAACGGAGCACGGTCTCGCCGACCGGATCACGATCCACGCGCGGGACCGGGTGCGCGGCGTCGCCACCAGCGGCTGGCGCGGCCGTTCCTTTTCGCTCGGCATCGCCGACGCGGTGACTGTACTGGCCCGGACGGGCGCGGAGGCCGACGCTGCCGCCACCATCGTCGCCAATGCCGTCGACCTGCCCGGCCATCCGGCCGTGATGCGCCAGCCGGCGCATGACCTTGCTCCCGACAGCGACCTTGGCGGCAGGCTGGTAACAACCGGCGTCGGTGGTCTGTCGTCGGCAGAGATCGCCGAGGCATTGGAGCGCGGGTTCGGCGTCGCCGAGGATCTGCGCCGCCGCGGACTGATCGAAGCAGCCGCGCTGTTCCTCGCAGGGCAATCGCGTATCTGCGGGCACATGCCGGTTGACGACGCCGCATTCGCGCCCCTCTGCCCTGCCGAACATCCCACCAGGAAAATTCGAGAGAGACCACATGCCTGATTTCCCCATCCGTAAGATCGAAATCGTGACGGAAGAAATCTTCCACGACGGCGGGCCGGCCCCGGCAGAAACGCGCCGGCGCGCCGCCGCCTTCGCGCTGGTGAAGAATCCATTTGCCGGCAAATATGTCGAGGATCTGCAACCGGCGATGGACGATCTCAAACCGCTCGGACTGATATTGACGGATCGTCTGATCGCAGCGCTCGGCGGCGTCGAGGGCATCGACGGCTACGGCAAGGGCGCGATTGTCGGCGCCGCCGGCGAGATCGAGCACGGCGCGCTCTGGCATGTTCCCGGCGGCTACGCCATGCGCGAGCGGCTCGGGCAGGCCAAGGCGATCGTGCCTTCGGCCATGAAGGTCGGCGGTGCTGGTGCAACGCTCGACGTCCCGCTCGGCCACATCAACGCCGCCTATGTGCGCAGCCATTTCGACGCCTTCGAAGTACGCGCGGCGGACAGCCCGCGCCCGGACGAAATCCTGTTCTGCCTCGCCATGGCGCGCGGCGGTCGGGTCCACAGCCGCATGGGCGGCCTGGAGGCCGCCGACATCAAGGTCTGGGACGGGCAGCGATGAGCGGCGAGGACAACCTGCTGCGGCTGGTCGAGGGCGATACCACGACGCCCGAGGATTACCATCTGCAGGAGCAGATCGGCTTCCTGCTGCGCAAGGCGCACCAGCGGCACGTGGCGATCTTCGCATCCCAGGTTGGCGACCTGACGCCGCCGCAATTCGCAGCACTGGCCCGGCTTTTCGAGGACGGCAGCACGTCACAGAACCAACTCGGCGCGATGGTCGCCATGGACGCGGCGACCGTGAAGGGCGTCATCGACCGGCTGAAGGCGCGCGGCCTGGTCGAGCTCTCCAGGCACGAGGGCGACAAGCGGCGGCTGATAGTCAACCTGACCGAGGACGGCCGCCAGACCATCGAGCGCCTGATCCCGCTGGCGCGAAAGGCGACAGAGGAAACGCTCAGCCCCCTCAACGCGCGCGAGGCGACGACGCTGACGAAGCTCTTGGCGAAGATCGCGTAGATTCCCTTCCCGTCGCGTGAGGGTGCCGAGCGAAATGAGACGGGTGGGATTGCCGGCTGTAGAGCGCGACGTTTCCTTAAACGTCGGCGTGGTTGAGGTTACCTCTCCCGACCTCGCAGCCTTCGTTGTACTCAGGCTGTTCGGCCACCCTCCCTCCAAGGGGGAAGGGAATTGACCCCGAACATTTCCCGTGCCTGCTCCTCGGTATAGTAACCGAGTTCGACATCGCTCCGCACCAGACCGGGATCGCGCTTCGTGGGATCGCCGAAGCCGCCGCCGCCCGGCGTACCGACGCGCACACGGTCGCCGGCCTTCAGCGGGATGTCCTGCTCCTTCGACAGATGCGGCGGCACATGCGCCTCGCCATTGCGGAACACCGTCACATCGTTGACCGCACCGTCCTTGCCGCCCAGCACGCCCTGCGGCCCGAAACGACCGTGATCCATGACGAATGAGGCGCGCGCCTCGCCGCGCAGCAGTTCCACCTCATAGGCCAGCCCGAAGCCGCCACGATGTTTTCCGGCACCGCCGGAACCTTCGCGCAGCGCATAATGCCGGTAGAGCACCGGAAACGCCTGCTCCATGATCTCGACCGGCGGCGACTTGGAGATGCCGATAGTCGAGCAGCCGTTGGTCAGCCCGTCATGACCGGCATTGCCGCCGTAGCCGCCGCCGGAAATCTGGTACATGACGTAGTCGCGCCCGCGCGCCGGATCGTGCCCGCCCAGCGCGAAATTGCCGCTGGAGCCGGCGGGCGCGGCCGTCACCTTTTCGGGCAGCGCCTGCACCAGCGCGGCGAACACGGCCTCGGCGATCCGCTGCGACACTTCCGCCGCGCAGCCGGACACGGGGCGTGGATAGCGCGCGTCGAGGAACGTGCCTTCCGGGCGCTGGACGATCAGCGGCTCGAACGCGCCGGCATTGATCGGCACGTCCGGAAAAATATGGCGCATGGCGAGATAGACGGACGACAGCGTGGTCGCCAATACGCTGTTCATCGGGCCGGCGCAGGGTTTCGAGGAGCCGGCGAAATCGAACGTCAGAATCCCGTTCTTCTTCTCCACGGCGAGCGCGATGGTCAGCGGCTCGTCCACCACCCCGTCAGAATCGATGAAGGCTGTCGAGCGGTAGGTTTCGTCCGGGATGGCGGCGATCTCGGCGCGCATCTGCTCGGCGGCGCGGCGGCGCAGCTCACCGATCGCTTCGTTCACCGTTTCATCTCCGTAACGATCCAGAATTTCCGTCAATCGCTCGCGGCCGACCAAGAGGGCCGCCGCCTGTGCCTTGACGTCACCGATGCGCTGGTCGGCGACGCGGATGTTGGACGAGATGATGGCGAAAATTTCCGGGTCTAGCTCGCCCTTCTTGAACAGCTTCACCGGCGGCAGGCGCAGACCTTCCTGCTCCACCGCCGTGGCTGAAGCGGAAAAGCCGCCCGGCACCGCGCCGCCGATATCGGGCCAATGGCCGGTGTTGGACAGCCAGCAGAAGATTTTCCCCTGTCGGTAAACCGGCATGAGGAAGCGCACGTCCATCAGGTGCGTGCCGCCGAGATAGGGGTCGTTGACGATGTAGATGTCGCCCTCTTGCGGCGGCAGGCATCGGCCGTCGCTGATCATCTCGATGACGGTGCGGGTGGAATACTGCATGACGCCGACGAAGACCGGCAGGCCCTGATTGCCCTGCGCGATCAGAGCGCCGTCCTTTGCCGAGTAGATGCCGTCGGAGCGATCGTTCGCCTCGGCAATCACCGGCGAGAAGGCGGCGCGGGAGAAAGCGAGATCCATCTCGTCGCAGACCTGCTGGAGCGCGGCCTGAATGACGGACAAGGTCAGGGTGTCGAGAGTCATCTTCCTTGTCGTCCCACCTCGATGACGATGTTCCCGTCGGCGTCGCTTCGCGCCCGGTCGCCGGGCTCCAGAACCGTGGTGCAATCCATCTGCTCGAGGATGGCCGGGCCTTCGAGGACGGCGTCCAGCGGCAGCTTTTCACGCGCGTAGACGGGCGTCTCGCGCCAGCCGCCGTCGAACCAGACGGGCCGGGTCTCGTTCAGCGCCGCCGCCAGATTGCCGGCCCGGCCCGAAGGATCGATGAGACGGCTCAGATCGACTTCCGGCCGCACGCCAATGACCGAGGTGTTGAGATTGACCAGGTTGGCGCGGATTTCCGGCAGTTCCACCTTGAAGCGGGCGAAATAGGCTTTCTCGAACAGAGCCTGCAGGGTCGCGCGGTCCACGTTGGCGGACGGCAGCGGCACGTTGACGATATGGGTTTGCCCGACGAACTGCATGTCGGCCGAATGGCGGACGCGGATCTCCTCCGGCTTGACCGCCTCCTGTGCGATCAGCGCCCTGCCCTCCTCGACATGGGCGGCGAACACGGCGCGCACCGCAGCCTCGTCCAGTCCCGATACCGGCTGATTCAGCGTGTTGACGAAATCGTGCCGCAGATCCGCCACCACGCAGCCCAGCGCGTTGGTGATGCCGGGCCGCGCCGGCACCAGCACGCGCGGCAGGCCGAGTTCGCGCGCCAGCGCCGAGGCATGCAGCGGCCCCGCGCCGCCGAAGGCGAACAGGGTGAAATCACGCGGATCGTGGCCGCGCGCCACCGAGACCATGCGGATCGCGCCGGCCATCTTCAGATTGCCCAGCCTCAACATCGCATCCGCTGCCTCGATGCCGCTCATGCCCGTGGCGCGCCCGATCCTGTCGGCGAAGACGCGCTCCACGTCGGCGGCGGTCACCGGATCGGCGACGGCGAGCAGTTTCTTCGGCGCCAGCCGGCCGAGCACGAGATTGGCGTCGGTGATGGTGGGCTCTGCACCGCCGCGGCCGTAGCAGATCGGGCCGGGATTGGCGCCGGCGCTCTGCGGTCCGACCTGGATCAGGCCGGCGGCATCGACACGGGCGATGGAGCCGCCGCCGGCGCCGACAGTGTGCACGGCCACCATCGGCACATGGATCGGCATGGCGTATTCGACCTCGATCTCGTTGGAGACCGCAGGCTCGGCGTTGCGGATCAGCGCCACGTCGGTCGAGGTGCCGCCCATGTCGTAGGTGACGAGGTTCCCGATGCCGGCGCGCCGGCCCGTATAGGCGGCGGCGATGACCCCAGAGGCAGGACCCGACATCACGGTCTTGGCGGCTTCGCGGGTGACGAAGCGGGCAGAGATCATGCCGCCATTGCCGTTCATGATGAGGAAGTCGCGCGCATAGCCCTGGCCGGCGAGTTCGCCGCGCAGGCGCCCGACATAGCGCTCCAGAATCGGCTGGACGGCGGCGTTCACGGCGGCCGTTACGCCGCGCTCGAATTCGCGCGCCTCCGACAGCAGCGCGTGACCCACCGTGATGTGGTCGTTCGGCCAAAGCTCGGCAGCGATTTCGGCGGCGCGGCGTTCATGCGCGGGATTGGCGTAGGAGTGCAGAAAATGGATGACGAGGGATTCGCAGCCCTCGTCCAGCAGGCGGCGCACCGCCCGGCGCACGCCCTCCTCATCCAGCGGCGTGCGGACGACGCCGCCGGCCTCGATGCGCTCGGTCACTTCCAGCCTGAGATTGCGGGGAATGACCGGCACGAAGGTTCCGGTCATGCCGTAGGCTTGCGGGCGGGTGCGCCGGCCGAGCTCGATGACGTCGCGAAAACCCGCGGTGGTGATCATGCCGGTGCGGGCCAGCCGCCGTTCCAGCACGGCATTGGTCGTCGTGGTCGTGCCGTGGACGATCAGGTCGATGTCGCGCACCGGAAAACCGCTGTCGCCAAGGGCGGCGACCACGCCGAACGCCTGGTTGTCGAGCGTCGTCGGCGTCTTGGCGATGCGAACGCCGCCATTGCCGCGTCCGTCGATCAGGATGAGGTCGGTGAAAGTGCCGCCGACATCGATGCCGGCCACCACGTTGCCCCCGGTTCCATTCTCATCCATCGCCGAAAACCGAAATCGCTGGACTACGGATATGTCGCGGATTGGAAAGGCTTTTCCCTCCCCGACCTTGACATGAAAATCATTTGTATACTAATAATTTCGGCAGGCAAGGGGCCTGACGGCTTGAAGCTGAGGACAGGCTGCCTACTTGACCGGTTTGGGGCGGCGCGATACCGCCTCGCGACTTTGACGCAGGAAGCTGTCCCGCAATGACCTCTGCCCTTGCAACAGACACGGCCGCGCGCGCGCCGCAGTTCCCGATCCCCGCGAACGTCCATGCCGAGACCGTCGTGTCGGTCAGGCACTATACGGACCGGCTGTTTTCGTTCCGCATCACCCGGCCGCAGTCCCTGCGCTTCCGCTCCGGCGAGTTCGTGATGATCGGCCTGCCCAATGCCGAGAAGCCGGTATACCGCGCCTATTCGGTGGCGAGTCCCGCCTGGGACGAGGAACTGGAGTTCTTCTCCATCAAGGTACCGGACGGCCCGCTGACCTCGGAACTGCAGAAGATCCAGGTCGGCGACACGGTCCTGGTGCGCCCGAAGGCCACCGGCACGCTGGTGCTCGACGCGCTGACGCCGGCGAAGCGCCTGTTCATGATCTCGACCGGCACCGGCATCGCGCCCTTCGCCTCGCTGCTGCGCGACCCCGACACCTACGAGAAGTTCGAGCAGGTGGTCCTGACCCATACCTGCCGCGACGTGGCCGAATTGGCTTACGGCCAGGAACTGGTGGCGGCGTTGACGGACGATCCGCTGATCGGCGAATTCACCAATGGCCGCGTCACGCTCTACAATTCGACGACGCGCGAGGAGAGCGAGCGCATGGGCCGCATCACCGCGCTGATCGGCTCCGGCAAGTTCCACGCCGACCTCGGCATCGACAGGCTCGATCCCGAGACCGACCGCATCATGATCTGCGGCTCGATGCACATGCTGAAGGACGTCAAGGAACTGGCGGAAGGGCTCGGCTTCGTCGAGGGTTCGCTCAGCCATCTCGCCACCTTCGTCGTCGAGCGCGCCTTCGTCGGCTGACATCGTCGCGCGCCGTGACTGGCGGCGGGCCGACATCGCGCTATCTCCCGACCGGCATTGGGTCGGGAAAAGATGACGTCCGAAGAAACGATCTGCGAGGCGATCCGCAACCGCCGGCGCCTGTCCTTCGACTATGACGGTAGCCGGCGCGTCGCCGATCCCTATATCCTTGGCCATGATGCCGACGGCAGGCTGCTGCTTTCCGCCGTCCAGATCAGCGGCGGCAGCGGCGCCGGCTTCCGCACCTTCGAACTCGCCGGCATCGATGGCTTGCACCTCACGCCGGAAACATTCTTCGGCAACGATCCCCGCTACAATCCGCGCGACCGGCTGTTCGCCCGGATGCTGTGCCGCATCTGAACGCGCCCGGCAGCGTCTTGACGGACCAGTTCCGGTTCTTTATCGAGAAAAAACATTTAGCCTCGGCAGGTGCAGCGGATGCGCCGAACTGGCACATTGCCTGAGGCTGTTCCCGGCAAGACCGTCTGGCCGCAATTCGAGGAAACCTCATGTCGCAGGATCTGACAGGCAAGAGCGTCGTCATCACCGCTGCGGCGCAGGGCATAGGGCGCGCCAGCGCGCTGGCCTTCGCGGCCGCCGGCGCCACAGTCCACGCCACTGACATCAACGAGAAGGCGCTCGCCGAACTGGAAGGCACGAAAGGCGTCGTCACGCGCCGGCTCGACGTGCTCGACGCGGATGCGGTGAAGGCCGGCTTCGCCGAGATCGGCCCCGTCGATGTGCTGTTCAACTGCGCCGGCTTCGTCCATGGCGGAACGATCCTCGACATGAAGGACAGCGATCTCGACTTCGCGCTGGACCTGAACGTGCGCGCTATGGTGCGCACCATCCGCGCCGTGCTGCCGGGCATGCTGGAGCGGGGCGGCGGCGCGATCATCAACATGTCGTCGCTGGCGAGCTCGGTAAAAGGCGTGCCCAACCGCTTCGTCTACGGGCTTTCCAAGGCGGCGGTCATCGGCCTGACCAAGGCGGTCGCGGCGGACTACGTCGCCCAGGGCATCCGCTGCAACGCCATCTGCCCCGGCACGGTGGAAAGCCCTTCGCTCGAAGGCCGGATGCGCGCCGGCGGCGACTACGACGCGGCCCGCGCCGCCTTCATCGCGCGCCAGCCGATGGGCCGTCTCGGTACGCCGGAGGAAATAGCCGACCTCGCCGTCTACCTTGCCGGAGCCACCTACACGACCGGACAGGCCTACAATATCGACGGCGGCTGGTCGATCTGATCGGGCGGTCTGAAATTCGCACGGGCCGGGATAGAATCCGGGCATTCACGCTTCCGGCAGCGCGCTGGTTTGGGTAGCTTCCGCTCGCGCGATCGACGTTTTTCATTTCGGCGGAAAGAGCCCGCCGAACCGACAGGAGAGGACACTTCCATGAAACTGCTGCGTTACGGCGAAGCGGGCGCCGAGAAGCCCGGCCTTCTGGACGCCGACGGCGCCATTCGGGACCTTTCGGCGCATGTCGACGACATCGGCGGCGGTGCGCTCGACCCGTCTTCGCTGGCGCGATTGGCAAAACTCGATCCGAATTCGCTTCCGGCGGTCTCCGGTAAGCCGCGCCTCGGCGCCTGCGTGGCGGGAACGGGAAAATTCATCTGCATCGGCCTCAACTATTCCGACCATGCCGCCGAGACGGGTGCTGCCGTGCCGCCCGAACCGATCATCTTCATGAAGGCGACCTCGGCCATCGTCGGCCCAGACGATACGGTGCGCATTCCGCGCGGTTCCGAAAAGACCGACTGGGAGGTCGAGCTCGGCGTCGTCATCGGCAAAAAGGCGAAATACGTGTCCGAAGCCGATGCCCTCGACTACGTGGCGGGCTACTGCGTCTCGCACGACGTGTCCGAGCGCGCCTTCCAGGCCGAGCGGCAGGGCCAGTGGACCAAGGGCAAGAGCTGCGACACGTTCGGACCGATCGGACCGTGGCTGGTGACGAAGGACGAGGTGGCCGATCCGCAGAATCTCGGCATGTGGCTGAAGGTCAATGGCCAGACCATGCAGGACGGATCGTCGAAGACGATGATCTACGGCGTCGCTTTCCTGGTGTCCTATCTCAGCCAGTTCATGAGCCTGATGCCCGGCGACGTCATCTCCACCGGCACGCCGCCCGGCGTCGGCATGGGCATGAAGCCGCCGCGCTATCTCAAGGCCGGCGACGTGGTCGAACTCGGCATCGAAGGCCTCGGCACGCAGAAGCAGACGATCGAGGCGGACGCATAAGGCAGCGCCGTTCTTCCTTCTCCCCGTTCACGGGGAGAAGGTGGTCCGAAGGACCGGATGAGGGGCAGCGCCAAAACTTGCAAGGGTTGCGCCGCCCCTCACCTGCCTGCCGGCATCCTCTCCCCGTGAACGGGGAGAGGAAAGAGGCTTCTACCGCACCGTCCTGCCGTCGGCGTCAAAGCGATAGGTCTTGTCCGGCTGCGGCGTCGCGTAGAGCGTGGCGCCCGGTTCGGCGGCGTAGGTGCCGAACAGGCGCACGGTGATCAACCCGGCCTTCTCACAGTCGAGATAGAGGTTGGTGTCGGCGCCGAGATGCTCGGCATGGACGACGGTGCTCTTCCAGTCGCCCTTGGCGGGATCGAGGCTGATGTGCTCGGGCCGCACGCCGATCGTCTTGACCGTCTCGCCGAGCCGCGCGCCGTCGATGAAGTTCATCTTCGGCGATCCGATGAAGCCGGCGACGAATTCATTAGCCGGCGTATCGTAAAGCTCCATCGGCCGCCCGACCTGCTCGATGCGGCCGGCGTTGAGCACTACGATCTTGTCCGCCAGCGTCATCGCCTCGACCTGGTCGTGGGTGACGTAGATCATCGTCGCCGTCAGCCGCCGGTGGAGTTGGGCGATTTCCAGCCGCGTGTTGACGCGCAACGCGGCGTCGAGGTTCGACAGCGGCTCGTCGAACAGAAAGAGCTTCGGCTCGCGCACAACGGCGCGGCCGATGGCGACGCGCTGGCGCTGACCGCCGGAGAGTTCCGCCGGCCTGCGCTTGAGGTACGGCTCGAGGCCCAGCATGGCAGAGGCGGCCGCGATGCGCTTGTCGATTTCGGCGGCCGCCTCGCCCGCCTGCTTGAGGCCCAGCGCCATGTTGTCGCGCACGGTGAGGTGCGGGTAGAGCGCGTAGGTCTGGAACACCATGGCTATGCCGCGCCTGGCCGGCGGGACGGCCGACACGTCGTCGCCGTCGATCAGCACGCGTCCGGAGGTCGAATCCTCCAGCCCGGCGATGACGCGCAGCAGCGTCGACTTCCCGCAGCCGGAGGGACCGACGAAGACGACGAATTCGCCGTCCTTCACGTCGAGGTCGATGCCCTTCAGCACCTCGACGGGGCCGAAGGCCTTCTTGACGTTTTCGATTTTCAGTGAGCCCACGGCATGCCTCCTCGCTGGGCGTGCGCACGCCGGTTCGTTTGGGGAGTCAGCGCTCTACGGCGCCCCCCTCTGTCCTGCCGGACATCTCCCCCACGAGGGGGGAGATCGCGCCGGCCGTGATGATTTCGCCAATCTCCAAGGTTGGAGGAAGGACGCGGCGCGCGAAGCTGCCGATCTCCCCACCCGTGGGGGAGATGTCCGGCAGGACAGAGGGGGGCGCCGTAGAGCACCAGCATTTTCGTCCAATTCCTCACAACCGCACTGCCTTTCCGGTGCGCACGCTCTCGTCCGCCGCCAGGCAGACGGCGAGCGAGCGGACGGCGTCCTCCATGTGCCGGGTCAGGTCGATGTCCTCGCGGATGGCCTTGAGCAGGAAGGCCTGCTCGCGGTCGCACAGTTCCTGGTGCCCCGGTTCTCCCTGCATGGAGAGGACCCGGTCCGGCGTGGTGAAGGCGCCGTCCGGCCCGGTCTCGGCCGAATGGACCTTGATGGTCGAGGTTTTGGTGTGCGTATCGATGTCGTCCGACTTCACGCCTTCGGCCATAACGATCGACACGCAGCCTTTTGGAGACATCACGTCCTTCACGAAGAACGCCATCTCCGAGATCATCGGACCCCAGCCGGCCTCGTACCAGCCGACGGAGCCGTCGTCGAACAGCACCTGCAGATGGCCGTAGTTGTACATGTCGGGCCTGATCTCGTCGGAGATCCGCACCCCCATGCCGCGCACCTCGACCGGCCGCGCGTCGGTGATCTGCAGCATGACATCGAGATAGTGCACGCCGCAGTCGACGATCGGCGAGGTGGTCTGCATTAACTGCCTGTGTGTCTGCCAGGTCTTTCCCGACGATTGCTGGTTCAAGTTCATGCGGAAGACATAAGGGCCGCCCAGTTCGCGCGCCTCGGCGATCAACCGCATCCAGGAAGGATGATGGCGCAGGATATAGCCGACGACGAGCTTCCTGCCGTTGGCCCTGGCGGCATCGACCACGCGCCGCGCATCTGCGACGGTGGTGGCCAGAGGCTTTTCCACGAAGACGTGGCAGCCGGCTTCCAGCGCCGCCACCGCATAGTCGGCGTGGCTGTCGGAATAGGTGGCAACGCAGGCGACATCCGGCCTCTCGTCACGCAATGCCTCCTCGAAGGAGCGGCGGATTTCGTGGCCGGCCAACCCGCCGGGCAGCGGCACGTCCGAGCGGTTGACGAGCGCCGCGATCTCGAAGCCCGGATTCTCGTGATAGGCCAGCGCGTGGCTGCGGCCCATATTGCCGAGCCCGGCGACGACGACGCGCAGGGGTTTTTCCTTGGGATTCACACGATGCTCCGGTCGCTGTCATCTTCTTCAAATGGACATAGGTCGGCGCTGCCCCTCACCGCCCTGCCGGGCACCTCTCCCCGCAAGAGGCGGGGAGAGGAAGCAGCTTCAACGTCGGCAATCCCCCTCTCCCCGTCCTTCACGGGGAGAGGGTAAGGGTGAGGGGCGGCGCCGGCGTTGACTGTTTTCACTTCACCGCTCCCGAGGTGATGCCGCGGATCAGTTGCCGCGAGAAGACGACGTAGAGGACCAGAACCGGAAGGATGGCCAGCGACAGGGCGGCCAGCACCGCGTTCCAGTTGGTGACGAACTGGCCGAGGAAAAGCTGGGCGCCGAGCGTCACGGTCTTGGTGGCCTCGGACGGCGCCAGGATCAGCGGGAACCAGAGGTCGTTCCAGATCGGGATCATGGTGAAGACCGCGACCGTCGCCATGGCCGGCCTGACCAGCGGCAGCACCAGCCGGAAGAAGATGGTGTATTCGGAAAGCCCGTCGATGCGCCCGGCGTTCTTCAGATCGTCGGACACGCTCTTCATGAACTCCGACAGGATGAAGATGGCGAGCGGCAGGCCCTGCGCGGTGTAGACCAGGATGAGCGCGGTGAGCGTGTTGACCAGGCCGGTCTTGACCATGAGTTGCAGGATCGCAACCGTGGCCAGGCGGATCGGGATCATGATGCCGAGCGCCAGATAGAGACCCATCAGCGCGTTGCCGCGAAAGCGGTATTCCGACAGCGCGAAAGCCGCCATCGCGCCGAACAGGAGCACGAAGAACAGCGACGCGACGGTGACGACCAGGCTGTTCTGGAAATAAAGCACGAAATTGCCCTGGTGCAGCACAGTCGCGTAGCCGACCGGGTCGAACGTGCTCGATGTCGGCGGCATCAGCGGCGTGCGGAAGATCGCGTTGCGCGCCTTGAACGAGTTGACGACGATGATGAAGACCGGAAACAGCGCGATAAGCGTGTAGAGGATCAGCACGACATGGGCCGCGATGCTGCGCGCCGGTGATGCGGTGGCCTTGCTCATGTCACGCGCCTCAGAATTGGTAGCGACGCAGGCGCGTCTGCACGAGGAAGAGATAGACGCACACGCCGACCAAGATGATGAGGAACATCATGGTGGCGATCGCGGCTCCCATATTCGGATCCCCCACCTGCAACTGGAAGCCGAAGAAGGCGCGGTAGAGGAAGGTGCCGAGGATGTCGGTCGAATAGTTCGGCCCGGCGAGCGCCCCTTGTGCCGTGTAGATCAGGTCGAAGGCGTTGAAATTGCCGACGAAGGTGAGGATCGAGATGATGCCGATCGCCGGCAGGATGAGCGGCAGCTTGATCTTCCAGAATTGCGCCATGCCGGTGACGCCGTCGCATTCGGCAGCCTCGATCACCTCGTCGGGGATCGACAACAGCGCTGCATAGATCAGCATCATCGGGATGCCGACGAACTGCCACACCGAAACAAGGCTGAGCGCGATGAGCGCGCTGCTTTCCTTGCCGAGCCAGGGGCTGAACAGGCTCTTCAGGCCGACCAGGTCGAGCAGGCTCGGCGCGACGCCCCAGATGGGCGACAGGATGAGCTTCCAGGCGAAGCCGACGACGACGAAGGACAGCACCGTCGGCACGAAGATCGCCGTGCGGTAGAAGGCGGAGAAGCGCAGCCGCGGCGAGGACAGGAGCGCCGCCAGGACGACGCCGATCGGGTTCTGCACCAGCATGTGGATGACGAAGAAGACGAGATTGTTCCTCAATGCGTTCCAAAAGCCCGCAGACCAATTCGGATCGCCGAACAGGATCCGGAAATTGCCCAGCCCGACGAAGGTCTGCACCTGCTCGACGCTGCGGAACAGGGCAAGCTGCAGCGTGCCGAACAGCGGCAGGATCATGATCGCCGTATAGACCAGCACTGCCGGCGCCAGAAACACAGCGATATGCCAGCGGATCGGTCTTTTGCTTTCGGTCGCCATGCTGGTCTCGCGCTTACGCCAATTGAGCCAATATCAAACGGCAGCGCCGCCCCTCACCGCCCTGCCGGGCACTTCTCCCCACGAAAGACGGGGAGAGGAACGCAGCTCCCGCGTCCGCAATCCCCCTCTCCCCGTTTTTCACGGGGAGAGGGTAAGGGTGAGGGGCAAACGCCCTCTTGTCGGCGCCTTACTTCGCCGGCTTGTACCAGCTATCGAGACCGTCCTGCAGCTTCTTGGCGGCCTGCTCCGGCGTCTCCGTGCCGTTGATGACATTGGCCGTCTCGACCCAGGTCTCGTTCTCGAGGTTCGGCGTGCCGCGCGACAGGATCTGGTAAGTCGAGCGGATGGTCGACTTGCACTTGCCGCGCCAGGAGACGAACTCCTGCGCCAGCGGATCCTGCATCTTCACCGGCGTCGAATTCAGGCTGAAGAAGCCCGGCAGCGAATTGGCGTAGATGTCGGCGAATTCCGGCGAGGCAACCCAGGACAGGAACTTCTTCGCCGCATCGGCATTCTTGGACGCCGCGTTCAGGCCGATGCCGATGTCGTTGTGGTCGGAGATGTAGCAGGTGTCGCCCTTCTTCTCGACCGGCGGCGGGAAGGCACCCATCTTGAACTGAGCCTGGGTGTTGAACAGGCCGATCTCCCACGAGCCGGCCGGATAGATGGCGGCACGGCCGAGCGTGAACAGGTTCTGGCTGTCGGGATAGGTCTGCGCCTCGAAGCCGTCACCGAGATAGGGCTTCCACTTGGCCAGTTCTTCGAGCGGCGCGACCCAATCGGGATCGGTCAGCTTCTGCTCGCCCTTGATGAGCGCCAGACGGCCTTCCTCGCCCTTCCAGTAGTTGGGCCCGATGTTCTGGTAGCCCATGGTGGCGGCTTCCCACAGATCCTTGGTGCCCATCGCCATGGGGATGTAGGTACCATCGGCCTTGATCTTGTCGAGCGCGGCGAAGAATTCGTCGCGGGTCTCAGGCACCTTGATGCCGAGTTGGTCGAAAGCGTCCTTGTTGTAGATGAAGCCGTGCAGGACCGAGGCCATCGGCACGCAGAAGGTCGCCTTGCCGTCGTCGGTCGTCCAGGCGGACTTGGCCACGTCGGAGAAATTCTCCATGCCGGGCAGCGTCGTCAGGTCGGCGAGGTTGCCCTTGTTGTAGAGTTCCAGCGACTTGTCGAAGGGGCGGCAGGTGATCAGGTCGCCGGCGGAGCCGGCCTGCAGCTTGGCGCCGAGGGCAGCGTCATATTCGGTCGGCGCGGACGGCGCGAAGGTCACCTTGATGCCCGGGTTCTTCGCCTCGAAGGCCGGGATCAGCTTGTCCTGCCAGATCGACAGGTCGTCGTTGCGCCAGCTCTCGATGGTCAAGGTCGCGTCCTGCGCCGAGGCGACCCCGGCGGATGCGAGGATGCTGGAGCCCAGAAGGATTGCGGTCAGTAGTCTCGTTTTCATGCTCAGTCTCCCTGTAGACCTTTTTCAGGTTCGGTTTTGACGAGATCGGAGGGCTGCGCCCTCCGCTTCCCCTCGGATCGCGGACAAAGCGGGCCGCAATTTCTGGCCCGCGCCGTCCAGGAGCTTTTTGGCGACCTCGGCATCGGCGGCGCCCGCCGCCAGCAGGATCGCGGTCTTGACCGCGCCGCCGCTCGCCTCCAGAAGCGCGGCCGCCTCCTGCGGATCGCGGCCGGCGACAGCCGCGACGATGCGCGCGGCGCGGTCGCGCAGCTTGGAATTGTCGGCAATGAGATTGACCATGTAGCCGTCATGGACATGGCCCAGATGGATTGCGGCCAGCGTCGACAACATGTTGAGCGCGATCTTCTGCGCGGTCCCGGCGCCCATGCGGGTCGAACCCGCGATCACTTCTGGCGGCGTTTCCAGAAGGATGCCGACATCGGCCTTTTCGAGCAGCGGCGCCGCCCGGTTGTTGGCGATCGCGATCGTCGCCGCGCCGCGACGGCCGGCCTCCTGCAAAGCCGCAACGGCATAAGGAGTGGAACCGCTGGCCGACAGCGCGATGAGGCAATCGCCCGCGCCGACGCCGGCCTGAGCCATGGCGGCCTTCGCCCCGTCGACGTCGTCTTCCGGCGCGCCGGCCAGATCTTTCAGCGCCGCGTCACCGCCGGCCAGCAGAACCAGGATGCGGTCGCGCGCGATGCCGAACGTGCCGGGCAGTTCAAGCGCGTCTGCCAGCGCCATCAGTCCAGAGCTGCCGGCCGCAGCGTAGACCAGACACCCGCCGGCCTTCAACCGCCCGGCGATGAGGCTTGCGGCGGCTGCGATCTGCGGAATGGCTGCGTGGACAGCGCCGGCGGCCTCGACCTGGCCCGCCGCAAGCGAAGACAGGATGGCCTCCGGGGCCTGCATATCCAGGCCCTCGGCATTGCGATGGTGCGCTTCGGTGCGCCGCTCGGCCATTCGGTGTCCTCCAACCCGGCAACCATACCAAAAAAATACCACTTGTCCATACGGGATTAACGATTTCAAATAAACGATCATTGGGCAGTCTATAAAATTGCAAATAAAACAATAGATTGGACGTTAGGAAATTCGAAATCCAAATTAATCCTTGGCGAATGGTATTTTATTGGTATTATCCTCCTTGAGGAGAAATCACGTGATCTTCGTGCTTGGCATCGACGGCGGCGGCACAAGCTGCAGGGCGGCCCTTGCGACCGCCGACGGAACGGTTCTGACCCGCGCCAGAAGCGGCGCGGCCAACATCCGCACCGACCTCACCGGCGCCCGCACGCATATCGTGGAGGCGGCGCGGCAAGCTTTCCTGGCGGCCGGCGAAGATCCCGAACAGATTGCGCAGACGCCCGCCGTGCTCGGGCTGGCGGGCGCCAATGTCGGCACCTACCGGCAGCAGCTCGAAGCCATCCTGCCCTTCTCGACGAGCCGCGTCGAGACCGACGCCGAGATCGCACTGGAAGGCGCGGTCGGCTCCGGCGACGGCGCGATGGCGATCCTCGGCACCGGCTCCGCCTATATGGTGCGCCACGACGGCCGCTCGCGCGCCATCGGCGGCTGGGGCTTCCAGGTCGGCGACCAGGGCAGCGGCGCGCGCATCGGCCGCGACCTTCTGGAGCAGACGCTGCTCGCCCATGACGGCATTCGCCCCGGCTCGCCGCTGACGGAGGAGATGATGGCGGTGTTCCGCGACAATCCGGAAGATCTGGTCGAGTTCACCACCAACGCCAAGCCGGGCGACTTCGGCGGCTTCGCGCCGAAGGTATTCGAGAACGCCGACAAGGGCGATGCGGTCGCCACATGGATCATCGACAGGGCGGTCGGCGATGTCGAGGCGGCGCTCGCCGTGCTCGATCTGCGGTCCGCCGACCCTCTCTGCCTTCTCGGCGGGCTCGGCCCGCTCTACGCGCCGCGGCTTTCGCCGCGCTATCGCGACCATCTGCGGGCACCTGTCGACGATGCCCTCGGCGGCGCGGTCCGGATGGCGGCGCGGCTATTCGGACAGGGTGCGGGAGCAGGCCGGTGAGCGAGGCGGCCGACCATATCCTCGCCGCGCTCAGGCAATCGGGCCAGAGCGGCGCGCCGCTCTATCTGCAATTGCGCAAGAGCATCGAGGACGCCGTCAACCGCGGACTGATCGGCCCCGGCGACGCCCTGCCCTCCGAACGCGACATCGCCGTCAAGGCCGACATGTCGCGCGTGACGGTGCGCAAGGCGGTCCAGGATCTGGTCAAGGGCGGCATCCTGGTGCAGCGGCACGGGTCCGGCACCTTCGTCGCCCCGCGCATGGAGCGCGTGGAGCAGTCTCTTTCCCGACTGACCTCCTTTACCGAGGACATGGCGCGGCGCGGTATGAGCGTGCGTTCCGAATGGCTCGACCGTGGCCTTTACGCCCCGTCGCCCGAGGAAATGATGGTGCTCGGGCTGTCCGCCGACGACATGGTGGCGCGGGTGGCGCGCCTGCGCGTCGCCAACGACACGCCGCTGGCCATCGAGCGCGCCTCGCTGTCGGCCGGCATCCTGCCCGATCCTTCCGCAATCGGCTCGTCGCTCTACGCCGCGCTGGAGGCAGGCGGCAACCGCCCGGTGCGGGCCGTGCAGCGCATCTCGGCCGCCAATCTCGGCACGGCCGACGCCGGGGTGCTGCAGGTGGCGCCGGGATCGGCCGGCCTGCGCATCGAACGCATTTCCTACCTTGCCAGTGGCAAGGTGATCGAATTCACCCGATCGATCTACAGGGGCGACGCCTATGATTTCGTCGCCGAACTACGCCTGGCCTTGCCGGGCGACGACAATGGAGCCAGACCATGACCACCCATATGCGGCGCGAGATCGAGGAGATACCGGAAGCGGCGGCGCGGCTGCTCGACCGGTCGGGCGCACTGCTTGCCGAAGCCGGACGGGCGATCGGCGCGCGCGACCCGCATTTCCTGGTGACGGTGGCGCGCGGCTCCTCGGACCATGCCGCCACCTTCATGAAATACGCCGTCGAATTGACCGCCGGTCTCGCCGTCGCTTCGGTCGGTCCGTCCGTCGCCTCGGTCTACGGACGCCAGCTCAGGCTTGCCGGAGCCGCCTGCCTGGCAATCTCGCAATCCGGCAAGAGCCCGGACATCGTGGCGATGGCCGAGAGCGCGCGACGGGGCGGCGCGCTGACGATCGCGCTGACCAACACCGCCGGTTCGCCGCTGGCGGCGGCCAGCGACCACGCGATCGACATCATGGCCGGCCTCGAGCGCAGCGTCGCGGCGACCAAGACTTTCGTCAACTCCACCGTCGCCGGCCTTGCGCTGATGGCGCACGCGACAGGCGACGAGAAGCTGCTGGCGGCGCTTTCCGAACTGCCGGAGCAGTTCGGCCGCGCCGTCGCCTGCGACTGGAGCCCGCTGACGGGTGCGCTCGACGGCCACAATTCGCTGTTCATCCTCGGGCGGGGTCCCTCCTTCGCCATGGCCAACGAAGCGGCGCTGAAATTCAAGGAGACCTCCTCCGTTCACGCCGAGGCCTACAGCGCCGCCGAGGTGATGCACGGCCCGCTGGCGTTGGTCGGCCCCGGCTTTCCGGTGCTGGCGCTGGCCGCGCGCGACGCCTCCGAGCCGTCGCTGGTCGAAGGGGCGGACGGCATGACGAGCAAGGGCGCGGCGGTGTTCATCACCTCCGACAAGGCGCAAAGAGCGATGCACCTGCCGCATGTGGCGACAGGCCATCCGTTGACCGATCCGCTGACGCTGATCGTTTCCTTCTACGGCTTCATCGAGGGCTTCGCCCGCCATCGCGGCCTCGACCCGGACCAGCCGCCCAATCTGCGCAAGGTGACGGAGACGCGGTGATGGCTACGATGCCCTCCTTCGCTCTTGCAGGCGCGCGCCTTTTCGACGGCGATGCCTGGCATGACGACGCGGCGCTGCTGATCGAAGGGGGAACCGTCGCCGGGATCGTAGCCAAAGCAGATGTTCCCGACGATATAGAGGTTCGCGACCTGGACGGCGGCATCCTCGCGCCCGGCTTCATCGATCTGCAGGTCAATGGCGGCGGCGGCGTCATGCTGAACGACCAGCCCGACGTCGAGACGATTCGCACCATCTGTGCGGCGCACGCGCCCTTCGGCACGACGGCGCTGCTGCCGACGCTGATCACCGATACGCCGCAGATCACGGCGGCGGCAATCCAGGCCGGTCAAGAGGCGGCGGAACAGGGCGTTCCGGGCTTCCTCGGGCTGCATCTGGAAGGGCCGCATCTGTCGATCGCGCGCAAGGGCGCGCATGATCCGAAGCTGATTCGGCCGATGACGGAGCAGGACCTTTCAGCACTGATCGCCGCACGTGGGACGATGCCGGTGCTGCTGACCACGGTCGCGCCGGAATCGGTCGATCCGCAGCAGGTCGCCGCCCTGGCGGACGCCGGCATCGTCGTCAGCCTCGGCCATTCCAACGCCGACTACGCGACCGCCGGCGCCTACGCCGGCGCGGGCGCCGGCGTCGCGACGCATCTCTTCAACGCCATGAGCCAGATCGGCAATCGCGAGCCAGGACTGGCGGGCGCGGCGATCGACGACGGCAGGCTGTTTGCCGGGCTGATCGCGGACGGCATCCACGTGCATCCCTCGACCATGGAAATCGCGCTGGGCGCCAAGGCCGGACCGGGCCACATCTTCCTAGTCACCGACGCAATGGCGACCATCGGCACCGACATGACCAGCTTCACGCTGAACGGGCGCACCATCCACCGCAAGGACGGGTCGCTGAGGTTGGAAGACGGGACGCTGGCCGGCGCCGATCTCGACATGATCTCGGCGGTGAAGTTCGTCTCCCGGCTGCGCGGCTGCGACCTGGCGGAAGCGCTGCGCATGGCCTCGCTCTATCCGGCCAAGGCGGTCAGGCAGGCCGGCAGGCTGGGACGGCTGAAAGAAGGTTACGTCGCCAACATCGTCGCGCTGTCGGATGCGCTGGATGTGAAGGGCGTGTGGATCGACGGCCGGCAGGTCTCTGCCGCCGTCTCCTGAGACAGAGTATCGTGCGCAGAGATTTCTTCCAGCGTGCAGGGCAGTACCCCCACCCCTAACCCCTCCCCTCAAGGGGGAGGGGGATTTTGCGGCCCCGCTCAACGCAACGCGCCGGTCATTTGGCCGAAACACGGGCGTTCCCCTCCCCCTTGAGGGGAGGGGTTAGGGGTGGGGGTAAACGCCATATACAGATTAGCGCGCCTGAACCGCCCTCACCCCACGCCCACATAGCGGCGGATGGCGGCGGGGTCGGCGCGCAGGACCTCGACATCGACCGTCTCGCGGTTGCGGCCGTTCTCGATGAAGGCGACGTGGTCGGCCACCGGCAGCACGGCATCGACGCGCTGCTCGACGAGGATGGTCGAGACGCCGCGGTCGCGCAGGCCGGAGACGGTCTCACGGATCCTCTGGATCATCGACGGCATCAGCCCCTCGGTCGGCTCGTCGAGCAGAAGCACCTTCGGCTCCAGGCAGAGCGCCCGTGCCATGGCCAGCATCTGCTGCTCGCCGCCCGACAGCGTGCCCGACCGCTGCGACAGGCGCTGCCTGAGCAACGGGAAAAGCTCCAGCACGGACTCGCGGGTCGTCCGCCCCTTGCGGCGCGCCATCAGCCCGATCTCGATGTTTTCCGCCACCGTCATCTCGGCGAACAGGCGGCGCCCCTGCGGCACATAGGCGATGCCGGCCTTGGGTACCTCATGCGCGGGCAAGCCGGCCAGCTCGCGCCCTTCCAGCCGGATCGATCCGCCCGCCGCGGGAACAAGGCCCATGATCGCCTTGAGCGTCGTGGTCTTGCCGGCGCCGTTGCGGCCGAGCAGGCAAAGCACCTCGCCGTGCTTGAGGTCGAGGTCCAGGCCGTGCAGCACCTGCACCGCCCCATAAAAGCAGTCGAGGCCGGCGATGGTCAGGATCGGCTGCTCGTTCATGCCGCCGGTTCCTCCACCCCGCCGAGATAGGCTTCCTGCACGGCAGCGTTCGCACGGATTTCTTCGGGCGTTCCTTCGGCCAGCGTGCGCCCGGCATTCAGCACGGTGATGCGATGGGCAAGCTGCATGACCAGCGGCATGTTGTGCTCGATCAGCATGACCGTGGCGCTCTGCGCGATCTCGCGCACGAGCGCGGCAAAACCTTCGATCTCGCCGTCGGACAGGCCCTGCGTCGGCTCGTCGAGAATGAGCAGGCGCGGCTCCAGCGCCAGGCCCATCGCCACTTCCAGAAGACGCTGGTGACCGTAGGCTAGCTGGCCGGCAAGCGCATAGGCGCGGTCGGCTAGTCCGGTGCGCTCCAGCGCCTCCATCACGCCGGCTCGCAGCGCACCGCCTCCCTTGGCTTCCAGCCGGCGCTGCACCGGCAGGGCGACGTTGTCGTAGACGCTTAGGTCGGGGAAGATCGAGGTGATCTGAAATGTGTAGGCGATGCCGAGCCGCACCCGGCGATGCGCAGGCAGATTGGTGATGTCGGCGCCGTCGAAGACGATGGACCCTGCCGTCGGACGGATGCGGCCGCAGATCAGGCTGACGAAGGTCGTCTTGCCGGCGCCGTTCGGGCCGATGACAGCGCGGATTTCGCCCGGCATCAGCGAAAAATCGACGCCGTCGACCGCCTTCAGACCGCCGAAGTGACGCGCCAGCCCTTTCGTCACGAGCAACGGTTTCACGGGAGGCGGTTCCGAGGGAGGCGGCGTCATGGCAGCCACCCCAGCCATTTCTTGCGCAGCGTGCCCATGATCCCCTTCGGGAAGAACAGCACCAGCACGATCAGCGCGATGCCGACGATGAGCAGCCAGGCGGAGGTGTAGCTGCTGGCGGTATCGGTGATGTAATACATGACCACCGTACCGATCAGCGGCCCGAGAGTCGTGGCCGCGCCGCCGAGCAGCACCCACAGCAACGGCAGGATGGAATATTGCACCGTGGCGAAATTCGCGCCGACATAGCCAAACAGCAGCGCGAAGGCAGCGCCAGCGGCCGCCGCGATGGTGCCCGACATCACGGTCGCCGACAGCTTGTTGGCGAAGGTGTCGTAGCCCAGCATCCGCGTGCGCTCCTCGTTCTCCCGGACGGCGATCAGAACACGGCCCCAGCGTGAACGCACGACGACGAGCGTCACGAAAAGCGCGACAGCCAGCAGCGCCAGCGCCGCCATGTAGCGGGCGGTCGGATCCGTCAGGTCGAGCGAAAGGGAACCGAGCGTGGCGATGCGCGCGCCGTGCTGCAGCACCAGCCCCTGGTCGCCGCCGGTCCACGCCGCGAAATAGAGGATCAACAGGTAGAAGACCTGGGCGAACATCATGGTGACGATCATGAAGGCGACGCCCGAGGTGCGCAGCGCCAACAGCCCCACCGCCAGCGACAGCGCCGCCCCGGCCGCGAGGCCCGCCACGAAGGAAAGCGCGACGCCGGCGCCGGCATAATTCATGGCGAGGCCCGCGCCATACATGCCGGCGGAAAAGAACATGGCATGGCCGAGGCTGAGCAGGCCTGCATAGCCGAACAGCATGTTGTAACCCATGGCGAAGACGGCCAGCACCATGATGCGGGCGACCAGTCCTTGATGATAGGCAGGCAGCACGAAGTTCAGGGCGAAGAGCACGAGCATCACGGCCAGGTGTAGGCCGTAGACCTTCGCCGGCAAAGCGTCCTCCCTCATCGCGGCGCCGTCCCGAACAGGCCCTGCGGGCGAAACACCAGCACCAGCGCGACGGCGAGGGTTGCGACGATCTTGGCGAGCGTCGGCGAGAAGAACATCGAGATGATACCGTCCGACAGGCCGATCAGGATGGCGGCGACGACCGTGCCGCGCAGCGACCCTAGCCCACCGATGATGACGACGATGAAGGACAGAAGCAGCGGGTCTTGCCCCATCAGGTAATGCGCCTGGCTGATCGGCACGATCAGCACGCCGGCGACCGCCGCCAGCATGGCGCCGAGCGCGAAGACGCCGGCATAGACACGGTCGACCGGAATGGCGAAGGCCTGGGCGGTCTCGCTGTCATATTGGGTGGCGCGCATCAGAAGGCCGATCTTCGTGCGCGTCAGCACCAGCCAGGTGGCGACCAGCAGCAGCGCCGCAATGGCGACGATGGAAAGCTTGTAGCCGGAATAGCCGAACCACGGCAGGAGCACGCGGTAGCTGAAGGGCGGCGAGACCGGCCGCGCCTCCGGACCGTAGAAGGTCAGCGCAAGTTGCTGGATGATATAGAGCAGGCCGATGGTGGCGACGATGGTGGATTCGGGATTGTAGTTCAGCCGCCTGAGCACAAGGCGTTCGGCCAGCAGCGCGATGGCGCCGACGACGAGAGGCGCCACCACCAGCGCCGCGACGAAGCCGATGGCGGGATGTGCGCCGAGCATGTTGGAGACCACCCAGGCAAGCACCGCGCCGAGCATGAAGAACTCGCCATGCGCGACATTGACGATGCGCATGACGCCGAACACCAGCGACAGGCCGAGCGCGGTGAGCGACAGCACCGCGGCGCTGACAAGGCCTTCGAGCACGGCGAGGAGGAGGTGCGGTCCGAAGGCCATTTAGATACCGTCCTCTGCGGGCGGCCATTCGCGGGCGGTATGGACGAGGGCGACGACCGAAACTGTCTCGCCCTTGATCCTATAGAGAAGACGATAGCTGGGATGAACGACGAACTCCCGAGTACCCGGCAGGATACCCGGCTTTCCCGAAAACGGAGAATGCGCCAGTAGTCTGGCCACAGTGCGGAACCGACCGTTCATGCGTCGCGCTGCGGAAACATCATCGGCTCCAATATGGGTGATAATCTCCCTCAGGTCCTGCTTCGCATTGGCCGTCCACTCGAGCCTCAAGCAGCAGCCTCTCTGTCCTTGCGCTCAAGTTCGGTGAGGAGTTGATCCATTTCGGCTTCGACCTCCTCGTTCGAAAAAACGCGTCCTGCGGCGATATCCGTCTGCGACTGCTCGACCTTACGATGCAGGAACTCGATATAGCCGCTGTCATGCTGCACATAGTCACGCATGAATTCGCGCACGATCTGCGAGGCTGGGCGATCCTGCCTCTGCGCTGCCGCCATGAAGGCGTCGCGCAGTTCCGGTTCCAGCTTCATGGTGAAGACGGCTTCCTTGGCCATGGCACACTCCATCGACTGATACTGACGACGTATATACGCCGTCAGTATCTTTGCGACAAGGAATCCGCTCAGAGCGGCTGCGTCGTGTAGTCGGCTTCCGGTTCGTACATGCCGTCTTCGATCGCCGTCTTGTGGACGACGTTGAGCTTTCCGTCCTTCACCTGCGAGATGTTCTGGCTGCCGAACACCTGATGGATCCTGCCGTTGAACACCTTCCTGCCCTGCGGATGCTCCGGCCCCTCGGCGAATTCGGTCAGCGCCTCGGTGGCTTCGACCAGCTTGGCGCGGTCCTGCGGCCCTTTGTAGTCCGCATCCTCCATCGCTTTCTTGATGACGTAGAGCGTTTCCCAGCAGCCGAACATGTGGGCGGCGGTGGAGACGTCCTTCGGATCGCCGACGGCGGCGCCATTGTCGTCGATGCCGACGGCGGCGCGATAAGCCTTTTCGGCTTCCGAATCGTTCGGCTGCGCATAGCGCGGCGAGCCTTCCCAGAAATGGCTGCCGTCGAGATATTCGAGACCGGGGCTGTTGATGTCGACCGCCTCGAGCGAATCGATGAAGCCGAACAGCTTGGGACCGCTGGAGCCGTAGAAATCGCCGAGTTCCTTGACGAAGGTCAGCACGCCCGGCCCGACCATGACATGGTAGATGACCTCGGTCTCGGGCGGGATCTGGGGAAAATACTTGGTGAAGGAGGATTCCGTCGGCGGAATGGCGATCTGCGCGACGACCTCGCCGCCGGCCTTCTTCATCGCCGGCGGCAGGTAGTCGCGATGGTCGTAGCCGAAGGCGTAGTCAGGGAATATCTGCGTGACCTTCTTGCCGGCATTGGCAGCGATCCACGGCGCGACGGACGTCACCTGCGCGCGCACGTCGGTGATGCCCGGCTGCAGGCACCAGCGGTTCATCTTACCCGACGCGACGTGATAGCCCTCCGAGACGACGTAGTAGGGAACCTTCAATTCGCCGGCCGTCGGCGCGGAGGCGATGACGACGTTGGAGAACAGCGTGCCGTAGACGATGTCGGCCTTGTGCTGGTTGACGAGTTTGGACACCACCTCAGCGCCGCGCGCGGCGTCGGTGCCGTCGTCCTCGACGACGATCTCGACCTGGCGGCCGTTGATGCCGCCGGCGGCGTTGATCGCCTTGATCGCGGCATTGGTGGTGCGCTCGTACCAGCGGCCGTAGGCGGCGCCGATGCCGGTGCGATGCGCCTGGAAGCCGATGCGGATCGGTTCCGACGACTGCGCCTGCGCATAGCGCACGAAACCCGGCGCGACGGCCAGGCTCGCGCCGGCGGCCAGGCCCTTCAGCGCGGTTCGGCGGCTCAGCCTGCCCCTGGAAAGATCGAAGAATCCCTTGCGGTCAGTCATGACGGTTCCCCTGTTTTATCGACTTTGACCAACGAAAACGGATGCTTTCAAAGCTGCCGCGGCAGCATCGAAAATTGCATGTATACAAACTAAATCATCAAAGCCGCGCACTGACAAGCGAGGTTTCCGCTACGGCAATCCGAGGCTCCCCTAGCCGGCCGCCGGCGTCGCCAGCAGCCACAGGCCGAACACGGTGTAGGCGACCATCAGCAGCGTCAGCGGCAACTGGCTGAGCACAGCGCGGCCCGTTTCGCCGTAAAGCCGGTACGCCAGCGAATGGGCGACGATCACGGCCAGCACATGGCCGAAGACGATGGCGCCAGCCTGGCAGTTCCACAGGACCCAGGCGGACTGCGCGCCGGCGGCGATGCCGGCGGAAACCTGCATATGCGCCGTGCCGAGCAGGTTCCAGCCGAGCGCGAACGGGTCCGAGAGCGCGACGAGTGCGTATTGGCCGTCGACCAGCAGTGCGGTGAGATAGTGGGCGACATGATAGGCCAGCGCGATCGGCACGATCGACCAGACAAGCAGACCGGCGGCGCCCGCCGGCGCGCGCCGGGCCAAGAGTTGGCCGGCCGCGACCGCGAACAGGAACAGCGCGCCGAGCACGACAAAGGTCGCCGCCAGACCCATCGTGGAGATGAAGATAAGCGCCGTCCGTCCCGGATAGTCGATCGGGTTGATGCCGTTGAGGCCGAGCCAGAAGAACGTCCTGGCCAGCCCGTCGAAGGAGACGGACGACAGCGTGAGCAGGACGAAGGCGACGCCGCTTGCCGGCAGCGGCGCCATGTCCAGCAGCTTGGCGCCGGGCCAGCGCAGGAAAAGCCGGCTCTCCTTGCGCTCGAGCGGCGCGAAGCGTGCGACCATTGCGAAGAATACGGAAAGGAACTCGCCGCTTCGGCTCCATCGCTCGTAGCCGAAAGTCAGCATCGCGACGAAGCTGAGCAGCCAGTAGCCGCCGGCCGCCCATGCCAGGCGCGCCGGGTCGGCGGGCGCCGGATCGACCAGTTCGAACCAGGCGAAGGCGAAGAAGAGCAGGAAGGCCGGCAGGAGATCGAGCCGCTCGACAAGCCGGCGCCCGGTCCCCCGCCCGAACAGCGGCGAAAGCACCCGCCACGGTCCGTACCAGGGATTGAGCCACGACCAGAGATCGCCGAACAGGCCTTGCAGCAGGGTCAGCCCGCCCCACAGCAGCGTCCAGACCGTCAGCGGCAGCGGATTGGAAAGCGGGTCGCGGCTGCCCCAGAAGCCTGCCGCGACAAGACTTGCAAAGCCGGCAAAGGAAACAAGCGAGACGATCGTCCGCGCACCGTCTCCGAACGAGGCGAGCGGCAGCCGCCATCGCCACGTCCGCTCCAGCGCGCCGGCCGGAACGAGCGCCAGCATGAGGAAGGAAACAGCCACGGCAAAGGCGCCGCCGACGAGATAGTAGCCGGTGGGCAGCAGCAGGACATGCCCGTTGTCCGAGGCATGGGCAAACGCCGTGGCGGGAAACGCGACCGTCACGGCGAAAGGCAGGAAGCCTCGAAGGAGGAAAAGCGGGGTTGGCTGGCCGCTTCTCAAGGCGACCTCACACCTTCACCAGATGCCGCACCCGATCCTTGTCGCCGAACACCCGCAGATAGCGTTCGATCTCCTGCGGATCGCCGGTCGCCTTCTCGGGATTGTCGGACAGCTTCACGGCCGGACGGCCATCGGCCTCGGTCACCTTGCAGACGAGCGAGATGGCGTTCAGCCCCTCCGTCGGCGTCGGCGCGCAATCCTCGAAATCGTTGGTGAGGTTGGTGCCCCAGCCGAACGACATGCGCACCTTGCCGCGGAAATGCCGATAGGTGTCGATGATCGTGTCGACCTCCAGTCCGTCGGAGAAGATCAGCAGCTTCGTCTTCGGGTCGCGGCCCATCTTCTTCCACCAGGCGATGATCTTCTCGCCGCCTTCGATCGGCGGCGCGCTGTCGGGCCGGAAGCCGGTCCAGTCGGCCACCCATTCGGGCGCGTCGCGCAGGAAGGCGGCCGTGCCGAAGGCGTCGGGCAGGACGATGAGCAGATTGCCGCCGTAATAGCGCTGCCAGTCCTGCAGCACCTTGTAGGGCGCGGCGCGCAACTCCTCCTCGGTGTCGGCGAGCGCGGCCAGCACCATCGGCAACTCGTGCGCGTTGGTCCCCAGCGCCTCGAGGTCGGTGTCCATCGCCAGAAGCACGTTGGAGGTGCCGGTGAAGGCTTCGCCGATGCCTTCCTTCAGGGCCTCCACGCACCAGCGCTGCCACAGGAAGGAATGGCGACGGCGCGTGCCGAAATCCGAGATCAGGATGTCGGGCAGTTTCTTGAGCTGTTCGGTCTTGTCCCACATCCTGGCCTTGGCGCGGGCGTAGAGCACGTCCAGCGCGAAGGGACCGAACGCCTTCATGGCCGAGCGCGAGCGCAACTCGTTGATGATGGCCAGCGCCGGGATTTCCCAGAGTGTGGTGTACATCCACGGGCCGGCGAAGGTCAGCTCATACTGCCCGTCACGCCGCTCCAGGTGATATTCGGGCAGCCGAAAATCCTCCAGCCAAGCGAGGAATTCGGGATGGAATATCTGCTTGCGGCCATAGAAGGTGTTGCCGCCCAGCCAGATCATCTCCTTCTTGGAGAAGCGCAGCGTGCGGGCATGGTCGAGCTGCTCGCGCAGTTCTCCCTCGTCGATCTCGTCGGCGAGGCGGACCGCGCTGCGGTTGATGAGCGAGAAGGTGGCGTCGACCCTGGGATACATGCCCCAGATCATCTGCAGCATCAGCAGCTTGTAGAAATCCGTGTCGAGCAGGCTGCGCACGATCGGATCGAGCTTCCAGGCATGATTGTAAACCCGCCGCGCTATGTCGGTCCTGGCCATGCGGTTCCACCCTCGTTTTCAGCGACGCCGGCTTGTGCGACAGGCCTCATAGCATCGATTTCACCCAAGCGCTGCCTGCTTCGGCGCTGGCATAGAAAAAACCGCACCGCCTTGTCCCGCGGTCAGCGCGGCGCCGCCCCGCGCCGGCGCACGCCGATGCGGCCGCCGGCAAGCGGATCGCCCCGGCCGTCCGCCTCCATCTTTTCCGCGAACAGCCAGTCGATGAAGACGCGCACGATCGGCGCCGATTTCATCTCGTTGCGGCAGACCACGTAGAAATCGTCCACCGAGGGAACGGCAAGGCCGAACGGCGCCACCAGTTGACCGCGCGCCAGCAGCCCGCTGGCGGTGACCGTGTCGCCCAGCGCCACGCCATGGCCGTGCAGCGCAGCCCCGATCGACAGGTGCGCGTCGGTGAAATGATGTCGCCGTCCCCGTTCCAGATCGAGCGCATCGGCGGCGGCCAGCCAGGTGTGCCACTCGCGCCCGTGGTCGCCATGCAGCAGCACATGATTGCCGAGATCGCGTGCCGACCGCAGCGGACGGGCGTTCACCAGCGTCGGGCTGACGACCGGAAAGAGTTCCAGTCCCGACCATCTGCGCATCCAGCAATCGTTCCACCTGCCGTCGCCATAGAGCAGGCACAGGTCGAATTCCGCCGAGCGGATGTTCTGCGGATCGTTGGAACCGGTCAGGTTGAGCCGGATGTCGGGATATTGCGCGACGAAGGTTCCGAGCCGCGGGATCAGCCACAGCGACAGCAGGGCCGGCACGCAGGAGAGCGACAGGGTGCCACTGGAGGCCGGCCGCGTCAGTTTCAGCGCCGCCGCCGCGATGCCGTCGAAGGCAGACGACACCGCCGGCAGCAGTTCGGCACCGTGCGGGGTAGGCTTCAGCCGCTGCCCGGCGCGCTCGAACAGCTTCACCCCCAGCGACTGCTCCAGCGCCTTGATCTGGTGGCTGACCGCGCCATGCGTGACGCTCAATTCCTCGGCCGCCTTGGTCAGCGACCCGTGCCGCGCCGTCGCCTCGAAGGCGCGCAGCGGATTGAGCGGCGGCAGGCGCTTGCGCAAGGGCAATTCCCCGAATTTGTGAGATTTTCTCACAGTCGCAGTTATAACAATATCAATTGCTTTTCCAATCCACCTCTCCGAAAATCCGGAAAAACAAGCATAAAGACGAAATAATTGCCGGCGGGCGATGGACATCGTCATCGGACGCAGGCGGCGTTGCGTGGAGGAATTGCATATGGACTTCGACGACTCCAGGCTCGAGGCGCTGCGGACCAAGTATGGCGAGAGTCACGGCGGCGAGCTGTTCGACCCGAAGTTCCGCCGGGTCGCCGATAAGATATTCTCCAAGAGCGGCACGCGCGTCGCGCCCTACTCCGGCATTCCGACCTTCCTCGCCGCGCCGCTGCGCGAGATCGCCGTCGAGGACCCCGATTTCGGCGATCTGCAGGTGGCGATCGTAGGCGTGCCGATGGACCTCGGCGTGACCAACCGCAACGGCTCGCGTTTCGGGCCGCGCGCCCTGCGCGCCATCGAGCGCATCGGCCCCTACAACCACGTGCTCGACTGCGCGCCGACCTATGAGCTCAAGGTCGCCGACATCGGCGACGTGCCGTTCCGCAGCCGCTACCGGCTGGAACTCAGCCATGAGGACATCGAGAAGCGGCTGACCCAGATCGTCGATGCCGGCGTCATCCCGCTGTCGGTTGGCGGCGACCATTCGATCACCCATCCGATCCTCAAGGCGGTCGGCAGGCAACGCCCCGTCGGCATGATCCACATCGACGCGCATTGCGATACCGGCGGCGCCTTCGACCAGACCAAATTCCATCATGGCGGGCCATTCCGCAATGCCGTGCTCGACGGCGTGCTCGATCCGACCCGCACCATCCAGATCGGCATTCGCGGCGCGTCGGAGTATCTGTGGGAATTCTCCTACGAATCCGGCATGACGGTGATCCATGCCGAGGAGATTTCCGGGATGGGCATCCCCGCAATCATCGAGAAGGCGCGCGCGATCGTCGGACACGGGCCGACCTATCTCTCCTTCGACATAGACAGCCTCGACCCCGCCTTCGCGCCGGGCACCGGCACCCCGGAAATCGGCGGCCTGACGACGCGCGAGGCGCTCGACCTGCTGCGCGGACTGAAGGGGTTGAACATTATCGGCGGCGATGTCGTCGAGGTCGCGCCGCAATACGACGCCACCACGAACACGGCGCAGGCCGGCGCGCAGGTGCTTTTCGAAATCCTCAGCCTTATGGTGTTCAGCCCGGCGCTGAAAGCGAAGGCACGCTGACGCGAAAAAAAGATAGACTGCAACAAACGGGAACCCGGCAAAGACCGGACTGCAAGGAGAACGGCAATGACACAATTCATGCAGCGCAAGCTCAGCCGCAGAACCGCGCTCGGCGCCGGAATCGCTGCCGCAGGCATGCTCGCCATGCCTGCGGTGCTGAGGGCGCAGGACAAGTCGCTCAAGGTCGGCGTCTATGGCGGCTATTTCAAGAAGTCGTTCGACACCCACATCTTTCCCGAGTTCACCAAGGCGACCGGCATCGCCGTCGAATCGGTGGCCGAGCCGACGGGCGAAGCCTGGCTGGTGCAGCTCGAACAGGCGGCCAAGGCGGGACAGGCGCCGGCGGACCTCTCCATGATGTCGCAGACGACCACGCTCAAGGGCCAGTCGACGGAACTGTGGACGCCGCTCGACACCTCGAAATTCAAGCACTACGGCGACCTGCTGCCACGCTTCGTCAACAAATATCCGGACGGGCGCGTCGCCGGCATCGGCGCCGTGGCCTGGTGGATCACCCTGGTGTCGAACACGGACGTCTTCAAGGAGGCGCCGACCTCGTGGGCGGCGCTGTGGGAGGACGACAAGAAGGACAAGCTCGGCCTGCTGGCGCTCGCGTCCAACTCCTTCCTGCTGGAAGTGACGGCCAAGACGTTCATGGGCGGCACCGATGCGCTCAGCACAGACGAGGGATTGGACAAGGCCTTCGCCAAGCTCGCCGAGGTGAAGCCGAACGTGCGGCTCTGGTATCGCGACGAGGCGCAGTTCGAGCAGGCATTGAAGTCGGGCGAGATCCCGATGGGTCAGTATTATCACGACGTCACCGGGCTGGCCGTCGCCGACGGCTTCCATGTGCGCTCGACCTTCCCGAAGGAAGGCGGCATCCAGGATTCGGGCAATTGGTGCCTGTCGCGCGCTTCCAAGAAGGTCGACGAGGCACACGCCTTCATCGATTACATGAGCCAGCCGTCGATCCAGGGGCTGATGTCGCGCAAGGTCGGCACCCAGCCGACCCTGAAGAAGGACGTGCTCGACCTGAAGCCGGAGGAATTCGCGGCCGTCTCGTCGGACATCGAGCCGATCATCCCGCGCTACGACCTCTACACATCGAAGGCCGACGAGATTAACCAGAAGTGGACCGAGCTGATCGTCGGGTGAGGCACCTCTTCCTTCTCCCCGTTCACGGGGAGAAGGTGGCCCGAAGGGCCGGATGAGGGGCGGCGCCAAACTTGCGTAGGTAGGCGCCACCCCTCACCTGCCTGCCGGGGAGAGGAAAACAGCTTCACCCGTTCGCCAACGAACCGGCATACGGAGAAAAATCCTTCATGTCCGGCCTGTCCATCAACGCCGTCACCAAACGCTTCGGCGACTTCACCGCCGTCGACGACGTCACGCTCGCCGTCCCGCACGGCACATTCGTGTGCCTGCTGGGACCGTCCGGCTGCGGCAAGACAACGCTGCTTCGCATGATCGCGGGCCTGGAGGAGCCGAGCGCCGGCTCGATCGCGCTCGACGGCGCCGACATGACGGCGCTGCCGACCCACAAGCGCGACCTCGGCATGGTGTTCCAGTCGCTGGCGTTGTTCCCGCATCTCACCGTGGGGCAGAACATCGCCTATGCCCTGCGCATCCGCGGCGCCTCGAGACAAGCCCAGCGCAAGCGCGTGGACGAACTCCTGGCGATGATCCACCTGCCCGGCTTCGCCGACCGGCCGGTGACGCAACTGTCCGGCGGCCAGCGCCAGCGCGTCGCGATCGCCCGCGCGCTGGCGCTGTCGCCGAAGCTGTTCCTGCTCGACGAGCCGCTGTCGGCGCTGGACGCCAAGCTGCGCGAGGCCATGCAGGTGGAACTGAGGCAGTTGCAGCAGCGTCTCGGCGTCACCACCATCGTCGTCACCCACGACCAGCGCGAAGCGATGACGATGGCGGATCTCGTCGTCGTCATGGGCAAGGGCAGGATCCTGCAGGCCGCTTCCCCGATCGAGATCTATCGCAAGCCGGCCGACGCCTTCGTCGCCGACTTCATCGGCATCACCAACCTGTTGCCGGCCGAACTGGACGGCGCCGGGCGCGTCACGGTGCTCGGCGCGGCCGTGGGCGACCTGTCGCTGCCGTCCGGTATGACGAAGGCTTCGGTCTCCATCCGTCCGGAGGACATACGCCTGACGGCGCCGGGCCAGGGCACGCTCGACGGCAACGTGACTTTCGTGCGCGACCTCGGCGGCACCATCGAAACCTTCGTCGAGGCCGGCGGAGCGACGATCACCGCCGTCGCGACCCCGCGCGAGCGGCCGCAAGTGCAGGTCGGGCAGACGGTCGGCGTGCTGCTGCCAGCCGAAAGCTGCGTGGTGGTGAAGGCATGAGCGGCGGCGGTAGAGGCAGGAAGCCGGAGGAGCATCTTGACACGCGTCATCCCGGAAGCCGGGCGACGCGCAGCGGGGCACGGCTATCCGGGATCCATTCCGTGAGCTGGCCAAGTTCCGGAATGGATTCCGGATACGCCGGCCGGCTTCGCCGTCCATCGTTCCGGGATGACGACGGCACAGGCTTCTTCTGCAGGAGTCCCGCACCATGAGACGCGAGCCGCCGCGCAGCGCTGCCGACTATGCGCCGCTGGCCTTTCCGGCGCTGATGCTGATCGTCTTCTTCGTGGTGCCGTTCTCGACCATGGTGGCGGTTTCATTCTTCAAGCGCGACCCGGCCGGCTTCTACAAGCCGGACTTCGTCATCGACAATTACGAGCGGTTCCTGTCCGCCTTCTTCGGCGAGGTGCTCGGTTTCTCGCTGATGCTGGCCGTCGGGGTGGCCGTGTGCTGCGTCGTCATCGCATTCCCCTTCACCTATCTCCTGACCAAGCGCCCGCGCAGGGTGCAGGTCGTGTGGCTGGTCGGGCTGATGTCGGTGCTGTCGCTGTCGGAGGTCATCATCGGCTTTTCGTGGTCGACGCTGCTGTCGCGCACGGCCGGCATCACCAATCTGCTGGTCGCGGTCGGGCTGATGGACCAGCCGGTGGCGCTGCTGCCTTCGCTCGGCGCGGTGCTGACCGGCATGGTCTATCAGGCGCTGCCTTATACGATCCTGGTGCTTTACCCCGCGCTGGTGCGGCTCGACCCGACGCTCACCGAAGCCGCGCGCACGCTCGGCGCCTCGTCGGTGCGGGCTTTCCTGAACGTCGTGGTGCCGGCGTTGCGCAACACGATCGTGGCGACGCTCATCATGGTCTTCGTCTTCGCGCTCGGCTCCTATCTGCTGCCGCAGATCCTCGGCCGGCCGCGGCAATGGACGCTGTCGGTCCTGATCACCGACCAGGCGATCTACCAGTCGAACATGCCTTTCGCGGCGGCGATGGCGGTTTTCCTGGTGCTGATCTCGCTGGCGCTGGTGGGTCTCACCCTGCTCGTCGGCCGCCGGGAGAACGCGGCATGATCTGGCTGCGTCGCCTCTATTTTCTTGCCGTCGCCCTGTTCCTGGCGGCGCCGCTGATCGTCGTCGCCGGCGTCTCGGTCAACGAGAAGCAGGACCTCACCTTCCCGCCGAAAGGGTTCTCGCTTTCCTGGTACGCGCAGATCTTCACCGATCCGGAGTGGCGCGCGGCGCTGTTCCATTCGCTGACGCTGGCGGTCTGCTCGGCGGCGCTGGCAGTGGCGATCGCGCTGCCGCTCGCCTGGTTCCTGTGGCGGCGCATCGCGCCGTGGACGAACGTCTTCCGGGTCCTCGGGCTCGCGCCGTTCATCCTGCCTCCGGTCATCACGGCGCTCGGCTTCCTGTCGTTCTGGGCGACGCTCGGCCTGTTCGGCCAGTTCTTCACGGCCATCGTCAGCCACGCGATCTTCTTCGTCACCCTGCCGCTGGTGACGCTGTCGCTCGGCTTCGCGTCCATCGACCGCTCGCTGGTCGAGGCGGCCGCCACGATGGGCGCGGACGACCGCACTGTGGCGTGCACCGTGGTGCTGCCGCTGATCCTGCCCTACCTCGTCTCGGGCTACGCCTTCGCCTTCGTGCTGTCGCTCAACGAATACATCGTCGCCTACATGACGATCGGCTTCACCACCGAGACGCTGCCGATCAAGATCTTCAACGCGCTGCGCTACGGCTACACGCCGACGATGGCGTCGGTCTCGGTGTTCTTCGTCGCGGTGGCGGCCGTCGTGTTCGGCCTGATCGCCGCCTTCGGCGACATCCGCAAGCTGCTCGGGGCGATGAACTCCGAGCGATAGCTCAACCGAAAACGGGTGCTGCGGCAAGCCGGTCGCGGCGCAGCCAGCGCGCCAGAAGCAGCACCGCCACCGCCGCCAGCCCGCTTGCGAGGCCGATCCAGATGCCTGTGCCGGCGAAGCCGAAACGGAAGGCCAGCAGCGCGCCGAGTGGCAGGCCGATGCCCCAGTAGCCGATTGCCGCGTAGATCATCGGCACGGTCGTGTCGTGCAGGCCGCGCAACATGCCCGAAGCCACCGCCTGCGCGCCGTCGAATATCTGGAACAGGGCGGCGAAGGCGAGGAAGGAGACGGCAAACGCGATGACCCGCGTGTTGGCGGGGTCGGCAACGTCGATGAAGGCGCCGATCAGCGGCCGCGGCCACAACAGCATGACCAGCGCCATCAGCGCCATGAAGGAGACGCCGAGACAGAAGGCGGTCCAGCCGGCGCGGGTCACGCCTTCGCCATCGCCCGCGCCGTAGGCCAGGCCCACGCGCACCGTCGCCGCCTGGTTGAGCCCCAGCGGCACCATGAAGGTGATCGAGCATATCTGCAGGGCGATGGCGTGGGCGGCCAGCTGGTCGGCGCCGATCAGCCCCATCAGCAGCGCCGCAGCATTGAAGATCGTCACCTCGAAGGCAAGGATGCCGGCAATCGGCAGGCCGAGCCTGAGCAGGCCCCAGAAACGCGGCCAGTCCGGACGCCAGAAGCGCCCGAACAGCGCGTAGCGGCGGAACCGCTTCTCCGTCAGCACGACGACGACGAGCCCGAGGAACATCAGCGTCGACGACAGCGTGGTGGCGAAACCCGATCCGGCGATGCCCATGGCCGGCATGCCGAGATGGCCGAACATGAACACCCAGTTGAAGCAGGCGTTGGCGGCCACGGCCGCGAACACGATCACCAGCGCCCATCCCGGCCGCTCCAGCGCCGAGATGAAGGAGCGCAGAACGATATAGCCATAGAAGGGCAGCACCGCCCATTGCAGCCAGCGCAGATAGATGCCGGCCTGGTGCGCAAGCGCCGGCTCCTGCCGGATCAGCAGGAGGATGCGCTCGCCGTTCCACAGGAACAGCCAGATCGGGACGCAGACGAAGACGGCCAGCCACAGGCCCTGGCGGACGGTGCGGCGGATGTCGCGCACGGAATGGCGCCTGCGGCCAAGCTCGACAGCCATCATCGGCGAGGTGGCGAGCATCAGGCCGAGGCCGAAGATCATCACCATGAAGTAGAGGTTGGAGCCCAGCGCGCCGGAGGCGAGCGTATGCGAGCCCAGCCGTCCCATCATCATGACGTCGGTGGCGGTCATGGCCGTCTGGCCGAGATTGGTCAAAACCATGGGCCAGGCGAGCGCCAGCGTCGCCTTGATTTCAGAGCGCCAAAGGTAAGCCGGCGCTCGCACGCCGGCATCGACAACAGCCATTTCGCCTGTCCTCGCGGCGCGTCGGCAGTTGCCGGAAGCCGCACGTTTCGGCATGGAATCGGAAAATGCCGGCCATGCGCGATGATCGGCTTGTCCCTGAAACCGGGCGTCTTGGCAAGAGGCGTGCCGGAACAAGGCATGGTCCAGGCCCTTGCGTGCCGGATCGCGGGCGGGTCTTCTGGCTGCGGCGATTCGAGGATGCGCATGGAAACGGTCACGATCAGGGCAAAGGGAATCTCGGTTTCGGTCGATTGCAGCGTCGGCCATCTGGCCGATCTCGCCATCGAGGCGGAAGGACGGACGCTGAGGCCGCTGCATCGCGCGCCGTGGCTCGACGAGCCGCCCGAAAGCCTGCCGCCCGGCCTGCCAGACGGCGTGACTCGGTTGTCCGGCGACTTCCTGTGCGCGCCGTTCTCGGCCGCGGATGTGGAGGCTGCGCCGCTGCACGGCTGGACGGCGAACAGCGCATGGGATCTCGTGGAAGAGGCGGCGATAGACGTTGGCCGGCGGGCGCGGTTCCGTCTCAGGCGTACCGTGATGGGCGCGACCGTCGAAAAAATCCTGACGCTGCGCGACGGCCATCCTTTCCTCTACCAGGAGCACGCCTTCATCGGCGGCGCTGGCGCCATTCCCGTCGCCCATCACGCCATGACGGTCATGCGCGAAGGCGGAATCCTCTCCTTCTCGCCGAAGCGGCTCGCCGCCACGCCGGAGACGGCGCTGGAGCCGGACCCCGCGCGCGGCCGGTCGCTGCTCGCCTATCCCGCACGCACGCCGGACCTGACGGACTTTCCGGCGGCCGACGGAAGCACCATCGACCTGACCGATTACCGCATGGACCGGCGTCACGAGGATTTCGTCACCCTCGTCGAGGCCGATCATCCGGGTCCCGGCTGGACGGCGGTGGCGCGGCGCGCCGAGCGCGACGTCGTGTTGGTGCTGAAGGACCCGGCGATGCTGCCGGTCACCATGCTGTGGATATCCAACGGCGGGCGCGACTACGCGCCCTGGAGCGCCCGTCATCGCGGCGTGATCGGCATCGAGGACGGCCGCACCGCGATCGGCCATGCCGCCTCCATCGGCGACAACTGGCTGAAGCACGAAGGCATCGCGACGGCGTTCGAGCTGGCCGAGGGCCGACGCGTGGCGATCCGGCAGGTGATCGGCGCGACCGACGCCACAGGCGATCCGCCCGATACGGTGACGACGGAGGCGGGACGGCTCAGGCTGGACTGGCAGGGCGGGACCACGCGCGAATTGCCGTTCGACGACGGCTTCCTGACGGGCGCGGCGGGATAGCTAGCAAGCCGCTAGCTACCGAACCGTCGTGTACCCCCACCCCTAACCCCTCCCCGCAAGGGGGAGGGGAACACGGAGCCCGCTCTAACTGACCTCAACTATTGCGATCGTGGTGACGCAAGCGACAAGGGTAATCCCCCTCCCCCTTGCGGGAAGGGGTTAGGGGTGGGGGTATTCAACAATCTGAACAGAGGCATGAAATCCGCCATTTGAACTTCCGGCCGCGCCAAGACAGAATGGCGCGAGCGGAGACGATGCCATGTCAGAGATCGCCCATATCGCAGCAGCCATCTTCAAGCGCGCCGGCAAGGCTGGACGTTTCGTGGTCGCCATCGCCGGGCCGCCGGGGGCAGGCAAGTCGACCTTGTCGGCCGCCCTGCGCGACGTGCTGCCGGAAGGCAGCGCCGAAGTCGTTCCAATGGACGGCTTCCATTTCGACGACATCATCCTCGAGCGGCGCGGATTGCGCGGGCGCAAGGGGGCGCCCGAGACCTTCGATTTCGCCGGCTTCGAGACGCTGATGAAACGCATCCGCACCGGCGAGCCGGATATCGCCATCCCGGTCTTCGACCGCAACATGGAGCTGTCCCGCGCCGCCGCCGGGATCGTCGGCTCCGACACCCGCTTCATCCTGGTCGAGGGCAATTACCTTCTGCTCGACGAGGAGCCCTGGTCGAAGCTCGCGCCGCTTTTCGACTTCACCATCTTCATCGACGTGCCGCGCGCGGAACTGGAACGGCGGCTGCGGCAACGCTGGCACGACCACGGCAAGAGCGAGGCCGACGCGCTTGCCTGGATCGCCTCGAACGACCTGCCGAACATCGAACGGGTTCTGGCCCGGCGGCGCGAGGCCGACCTGATTGTGGGAGATGGCTGATCTATATCCAGAACCGGTGAACGCTTCCTGGAGATATGCGTCAGGAACCTCGGCCGCCTCGAATCGTTATCGCGAAGCGGCGATTTTGCCCGAACGAGGGACTCCGATGGCAAGCACGACGAAGAAACCCGCCTCCGGCGCAGGCAAGAGCGCGTCCAAGGCGACCAAGAGCGGCTCCGCCAAAACGAAGGCCGCCAAGACGACACAGGCGAAAGCCGGCGCGGGTCCGGCCATCACCGGACGTTCCAAGGACACGAAGCCGGCTTTCGGCAAGGCCGTGCCGAAGAAGGTCAGCTCGGCTGCCGTCAAGGCTGCGCCCAGGATCACCGCGAAGGCAGACGGCGGCAAGTCCGTGGGCAAAGCTCCCGCCGCCAGGGCGGGCTCGGGTGACGATTCCATCGGTACGAAAGTGGCGCGCGGCGCGAAAGCCGCAGTGAACGTCGCCGCCGGCGCCGTCGTGGTCGCGGCAAAGGGAGCGGCGTCGCTGGCCTCCTCCGTCAAGGGACCGAAGGACCGTTCAAAGCCGAAATAGGCCGCCGCTCAAGATTGGCGAACCAGGTTGTGGCAGGTCAGGGTTTTGCCGGGATGGCCAGCCCACGCTGGACGGCGGGCCGCGCCAGGCCACGCTCCAGCCACGCCGCCACCTTTGGAAAATCGTCGAAGCCGACCAGCTCGCGCGCTTCGTAGAAGCCGATCAGGTTGCGCACCCAGCCGAGCATCGAAACGTCGGCGATGGTGTAGTCGTCGCCCATGATCCAGTCGCGGCCTTCGAGGCGATTGTCCAGAACGCCGATGAGCCGGCGCGACTCCTTGCGGTAGCGGTCCAGCGGCCGCTTGTCGGCGATCTCGCGGCCGGCGAATTTGTGGAAGAATCCGAGCTGGCCGAACATCGGGCCGATGAAGGCCATCTGGAAGAACACCCATTGGATGGTCTCGTAGCGCCCAGCCGCGTCGCCCGGGAGAAGCTTGCCCGTCTTCTCGGCCAGATAGAGCAGGATCGCCCCGGATTCGAACAAAGCGAGCGGCTTGCCGCCCGGGCTATCGGGATCAAGGATCGCCGGGATCTTGCCGTTGGGATTGAGCGCCAGGAATTCGGGCGTCCAGCTCTCGTCCTTGCCGATGTCGATATAGTGCGCTTCGTAGGGCAGTCCGATCTCCTCCAGCATGATCGATGCCTTCACGCCGTTCGGCGTGGGTGCCGAATAGAGCTGCAGGCGGTCGGGATGCCGTGCCGGCCAGCGCGTTGTGATCGGAAAGTCGGAAAGGTCGGTCATCTGGCGGTCCCTGGGAAAGATGGTCGGCACTCGGGGCGGACGCAGAAGCTAAGGCGGCGGCCCGCCCCCTTCAAGAGTGGCAAGCGGCGGCGGCGGCCGCGTCCGGTCAAACCGCCCTGAATGCCAGCACGGCGTTGGTGCCGCCGAAGGCGAAGGCGTTGCTCAGCGCTGTCCGCACCGGCCGCTCGCGCGCCGCGTTCGGCGTCACGTCGAGGTCGCATTCGGGATCGGGCTCGCGATAGTTGGCCGTGGGCGGAACCAGTCCGTCGCGCATCGCCATGACGCAGGCGATCATCTCCAGCCCACCCGACGCGCCCATGCAATGGGCGTGCATCGACTTGGTCGAGGACACCGACAGCTTGTAGGCATGGTCGCCGAACACCCGCTTGATCGCCGCCGTCTCGATCTGGTCGTTGGCCTTGGTGCCGGTGCCGTGCGCGTTGACATAGTCGACGTCCTCGGGATTGAACCCGGCGTCGGCCAGGCAGGCCGTCATCGCCGCGGCCGGCCCGTCGACCGTCGGCGCGACGATATCGGTGGCGTCTCCCGACATGCCGGCGCCGGCAAGCTCGGCCAGGATCGGCGCGCCCCGCGCCGTCGCATGTTCATAGGTTTCCAGCACCGCCATGCCGGCGCCTTCGCCGATCACCAGCCCGTCCCGGTCGGCGGAGAAGGGCCGGCAGGTTTCCTTGGCGACCGCCCGAAGCGCCTCCCACCCCTTCAGCACGCCATAGACAAGCGGCGCGTCGGTGCCCCCGGCCAGCATGGCGTCGGCGCGGCCGAGCCTGATCTGGTCTGCAGCCAGCGCGATCGCGTGATTGGCCGAAGCGCAGGCGGAGGTGACGCCGAACACCGGCCCGCGCAGGCGATAGTTCATGCTGACCTGTCCAGCCGGGGCTCCGGGCATGATGCGCGGGACGGAGAACACGTCGGCGCGGCCGCGCCCCTCGATGAAGAGCCCGCGATAATTCTCCTCTGTCGTCCGGGCACCGAAGATGCCGGTTCCGACTACAGATCCGAGGCGCCTTTCATTGTCTTCGGAGACGGTCAGGCCGGACTGGCTGATCGCCTCGCCCGCCGCAATGACGGCCAGCAGGCTGAAGCGGTCCATGGTAACGAGCCGCTTGCGATCGATGCCGTGCTCCGGCAGGGCCTTGATTTCTGCGCCGACGCGAACCTTGAGTTCATGCAGGGGCGTCGTGGTGATTTCGCCTATGGCCGAGCGGCCGGCCCGCATTTCCCGCCAGATGGCGTTGACGTCGACGCCCAGGCCGCAAATGCCGCCGAGGCCGGTGATGACGACGCGTCGGCGCATGGGCGGCTCAGGCTTTCTTGGCGATCAGGGCGCGTACCGCTTCGACGATGTCGCCGACGTTCTTCAGATTGCTCCAGGCATCGACCGTGTTCATCTCGATCTCGATGCCGTAGGCCTCTTCGAGGTCGAAGATGATCTCGGTGAGTTCCAGCGAATGAATGCCCAGCGCTGACAGTTCCGTGCTCGTGGTGATCTCCTGGCCGCCGTTCTCGGCATGCGCTGCGATCTTCGCGATGATGTCCCGTGCCAGTTCGTCAGCCATTCGCTCCCTTTCCGACGCAAACTTCCTGTCGATGACGCGCTGGCGCCCCGCCTCCATTCCCGTTCCGGATCGGGCGTCCCCCTCGACGCTGCATCCGGCAGGCCAGTCCTGTATAGAAACCGAAATCCCGGCAGGCAAGTCCGCGAAAGCCTATCGATCGCTTTCCGGCAAACGCAAGCCGAGGGTGCCGCCGGCAGGCGACAAAAGCAGTGAAGCGGCAGACCCCACCTTCGCGGCCGTTACGGGGTCGGCTTCGCGGCGGCGTAGACAACCACCTTCCGCGCCCCGTCCTCGAACTCGACGGCAAGCACGTCACCCATCAGCACACGGCGCGAATCGATGGCGTGATAGAGCAGCGCATTGGCCTCGATCTCCTGGCGAAGTTCGGCGACTTCGTCGCGATGCTCCTCGATCTTCTCGGCGATGCGCGGCGGCGGGCCGCCTTCGCTGCGCGCGGTGTCGCTGAGGAAGACGATATCGACCTGATCGACATTCGAGGTCTTGCGGACGGTGCCGATATTGTCCGCCGTCCGGTCGATCGCCGCCAGCACCCTACCCTCTTTCGCCGAGGCCGTCGCCTCGTCCTGCTTGACGTCGGAGCCAACAATGTTGTCGACCGTCTTGCCGTCGAGACTCTGCGCAACCGCCGAGGCGACGCCAACCGGCGGTGCGCTGGCAGCGGCCAGCAGGATCGCGGTGAGAATTCGTCTTGCGGTGGCGGTCAAGAATCTGCTCCTTTCGCTCGCCGGGTAATACGTCCGTGCGTTCGGGGAAAAAACGGCCTGTCGCCGGCATGGTTCCTGAGCGATCATGCCGACGACTGTGACGATCGATTGACGAGGAGGAAAAGATGGTCGCCAAAGCCTATTCGGGAAGCTGTCAGTGCGGCGCGGTCCGCTACGAAGCGACGGTCGATCTCGACGAGACCGTCAGTTGCAACTGCTCGCGCTGCGGCCGGCTGGGCTCGATCCTGGCCTTCACGCCGGAAGACCGCTTCGAACTCACATCAGGCGAAGGCGAACTGACGGAATATCTGTTCAACCGCAACACCATCCATCACCTTTTCTGCAAGGTCTGCGGCATCCAGTCGTTCGCCCGCGCGACGACGCCGGACGGCAGGAAGATGGTCGCCGTCAATGCCCGCACCCTCGAAGAGGTCGACCCCGACGCGCTCGATCCGAAGAAAGTCGACGGCAAAAGCTTCTAGGAAAGCGTCCATGCCGGCCGGCATCGAATGCGACGCCTGTGCGGGAATGCACGGCTCGACCACGGACGACCGTTCGCGGCGCGCCCGCTGCCGGCGAATGCCCACCTGTGCGCCCGCGACGGTGCCGCCGATAGCGCAACGGTTTTTTCTGTTCTAATGTCCGCCTGACCCGCAATACCGCCAGCGACGGCAATCTCGACGCATGGACCAAGCGCCCCTCTCCACCCACGACATCTTCCCGCATATCCGCATCGTCATGGGCATGGTGATCGGCCTCGGCGTCACGCGGCTGCTCTCGGGCGTGGCGCGCATCATCCAGCATCCCAGACAATATCCGCTCTATCCGATCCATCTCGCCTGGGTGGCGATGCTGCTCCTGATGCTGGTGCATTTCTGGTGGTGGGAGATCGACCTCTACGTCGTCACCGACTGGACGTTCGGCAAATACATCTTCGTCGTCTTCTACGCCATCACGCTGTTCCTGATGTGCGCGCTGCTGTTCCCCGATTCCATGCTGGACTATCGCGGCTACGAGGAATTCTTCTATGCGCGGCGGGCCTGGTTCTTCGGGCTGCTGGCGCTGACCTATGTGCTCGACGTCGTCGACACCCTGCTGAAGGGGCGGGACTATTTCGCCCGCTTCGACAACGAATACTGGATGCGTACGCCGGTCATGATGGCGCTATGCATAGCGGCCATCGCCGTTCGCGACTGGCGCTATCACGCCTTGTTCGTGACGGGTGCGCTGATCTACCAGATTTCGTGGATATTCCGGCTTTTCGACACCATCATCTGAACCGCGGCGGCCGGACCGCCAGAGGAGTGCACCTTGAAATTCACCATGCAGGCCGACTTCACCAAATTCCCGCGCGCGACGTCGGTGCTGCACGCCGCCGAGGCGGATGGCACCGCGCCCGCCGGCCGCGCCATGCTCGCGCATGACGAGCGGCACCTGCGCCGGCGCGCGCTGCCGCTGGAAAACGGCGAGCGCATCCTCGTCGATCTCACCGAACCGGCGACGCTCGGCCAAGGCGACCGGCTGGTGCTGGAAGACGGGCGGCAGGTCGAGATCGTGGCCGCGGAGGAAGATGTGCTGGAGGTGCGCGCCAGCGACGCCGTGCAACTGGCTGAACTCGCCTGGCACGTCGGCAACCGGCATCTCGCGGCGGCGATCTTCGCCGATCGCATCCTGATCCTGCGCGATCATCCCAAGGAAATGCCGGCCATCAAGGCTATGCTGGAAGGACTGGGTGCCGAGGTGAATGAAACCACCGCGCCCTTCGAGCCGCTGCGCGCCCCGCATTCGGAGCATGGCCACGACCACGGACATGGGCACGATCATGGGCACGGGCACCACGATCATCACCATGACCATCGTCATGGAGACGGCGAACGCGATGCGCACGGCCGCCTGCCGGGGGACCCGCATTACGGACACAACCATGCCTGAGGCCGCCAAGCACCACTGAAGCTGCACGCGCTAATTCCCGAATCCGTTACAGGCGGTCGTCAGGTTCTGACTGCCGGAGGGGACGGAAACGAGCTATCCTTGTCGCCGTGATGGCGGCGATGCTCCGCAATGCAATATTCGAGATTGTTCCGTTCATGACCGCACTCGCCTACACCCTGTCCACGATCCTGCTCCTGATCACCGCACTGCACGTCTACTGGGCGATCGGCGGCGTCTGGCCGGGACGCGACCCGGCGTCCTGCGCGCGGGCCGTCGTCGGCTTCAAGGACGTTGAGGAGATGCCCTCGCCCGCTGCGGCCTTCGCGGTGGCCGCCTGCCTGGCGCTTGCCACGCTGTGGCCGGTGGCGCTGGAAGGCGTCTTCGCCACGCCGTTCGCACGGCCGGGACTGGCGGCCACCGCCGTGCTGATCGGCCTCGTTTTCCTTGGGCGCGGCCTTGCCGGCTTCACGCCGTGGTGGCGGGCGCTTGCGCCCCAGCAGCCTTTCGCGCGGCTGGACATACGTCTCTATTCGCCGCTCTGCCTCCTGATAGGCATCGGCTTCATCATTCTCGGCATTGAAGGGTTTTCTCCCTGACTCGACCGGACGGACCGCCCGCATGGCGATCCAGCGGCGACAGCAGGGACTCAAAGGCCCAGTATGGCCCTCAGTTGTTCGACGCTGTCGGCGACGAGAGCTCCGTCGGGGCCCTTCATGCCGGAACGCTCCGGCCAGAACACGGTCTTCATTCCGGCGGCGAGGCCCGCGCTCGCCCCGGTGACGCTGTCGTCGATCGCAACGGCGTCGGCCGGATCGACGCCGACGAGCCATGCGGCGCGCAGGAACGGTTCGGGATGCGGCTTGCCCTCCCGCACATCGTTGCGGCTAACGGTCTTCATGCCGGCATAGGACAGGCCGACGGCGCGCAGATTGGCGTCGACGATCAGCCGATCCGAATTGGAGACGACCGCCTGAGCGACGCCGCGCGCCTTCAACTCGCGGAAAATCTCGAGCGCGCCCGGTCTCGGTTTCAGACCATCCACATGGGAAAGGTAATAATCGTATTTGAGCGCGATCCAGCGGTCGAACGGCATGTCCAGGCCGAACTCGTCGCGCATCATCACATAGACGCTGGCGGCGGTCTGGCCGAGAACGCGCGCGTGAAGATCGGACGGCGGCGTCAGGCCGACGCTCCGCATGGCCGAAACGAGGGCAGCGTCGTGCAGCGGCTCGCTGTCGGTCAGCGTCCCGTCCATGTCCCAGAAAACGGCTCTCGGCGTCATCGCAACTCCGTCATCGCAACTCCCCTGGGCCGCTCCTCCTGGAGCGGCCCATTCTCTACACCGTCTCATAGAGCATTCGAGCGGCGAATTGAAACAGCTCTTGCGCGCCTCGGCAAAAACCCGGCACCCGATCCATGCGAACAATTGCCCTTTTGGATAGACAATTGCGCATTCCAGCATTTGCTGCGAAATAGGCGCGGGAGGATAAAGCGGCATGAACGTACGCCAGGACAGCACAAGCACGCGGCGCGACGAAGCCGCCCGCGCCGGTTGGCTCTATTACGTCGCCGGCAATACGCAGGACCAGATCGCCGTCAAGCTCGGCATATCGCGACAGACCGCGCAAAGGCTGGTGTCGCTGGCCATGTCAGAAGGATTGATCCGCGTACGCGTCGATCATCCGATCGCCAACTGCATGGACCTCGCCGAGCGGCTGCGCACGCGCTTTTCGCTCGCCATGGCGGAGGTGGTGCCCTCCGACCCAGGCTCGTCCTCGACCACGACCGGCATCGCGGAAGCAGCCGCGGCGGAGATCGAGCGCTGGCTGCGCAAGCCCGAGCCGGTCGTGCTCGCCATCGGCACCGGCCGCACGCTGAAGACGGCGATCGAACAACTGCCGCCGATGGAATGCCCGCAGCACAAGGTCGTGTCGCTGACGGGCAACATCTCTCCGGACGGTTCGGCCGCCTTCTACAACGTCATCTTCACCATGGCCGACCGCATCAAGGCGCGATCCTTCCCGATGCCGCTGCCGGTGATCGCCTCCTCCCGCCAGGAGCGCGATGCGTTGCTTGCCCAACCGATGATCCAGCCGACCCTGGAACTGGCCGCGCGGGCCGATGTCGCCTTCGTCGGCATCGGCGATCTCGGGCCAAAGGCGCCGCTCTACGAGGACGGCTTCATTTCGGAAAGCGAGCTGAAAGAGCTGCAGAAGGCCGGCGCGATCGCCGAGATCATCGGTCGTGTCTACGATCGCGAGGGTCGGCTGATCGAGAACATGACCAACGAACGGGTTGCTTCCGCACCATTGCCGTCGCGCGAGAAATCGCTGGTGGTCGCGCTGGCGATGGGCGAGCGCAAGCTCCCTGGCATCCTCGCAGCAGTCAGGCGTCATCTGGTCAACGGGTTGATCACCGACGAGCGGACCGCCGAGGCGCTGCTCGCGGCCTGACATCGAAAGCGCCGATGCCGCGCTGGGCAGCGGTCCTGTTTTGACAGGAGCGTGATCTGAGCCAATGGCATTCGTTTGCACTGCCGGAAGCCGGCGTCTAACCTAGGAACGACCGCGTTTCGACGCACCCGAAGAGGACGACGACAGGAGCCGTTTCATGGACAAGGGGAAAGCCTTTCGCGATCTCCATGCCGCGACGTTCGTGATGCCGAATCCGTCCGATATCGGCACGGCGCTTTGGCTGGAGAAGGCAGGATTCAAGGCGCTGGCGACCAGCAGCGCGGGCTTTGCCTTCTCGCAGGGCCTCGCCGACGGCGCGGTCGGCTTCGAGGCGATGATCGCCCATTGCAAGGACATGGCGGCCGCGGTCGGCGTGCCTGTGTCCGCCGATCTCGAAAAGGGCAAGGGCGATAGCGCGGCAAGCGCGGCCGAAACCATCTTCGCGGCCGAAGCGGCCGGCCTCGCCGGCTGCTCGATCGAGGATTTCTCCGGAGACAACGGCAGGCCGATCTACGATTTTTCCCATGCCGTCGAGCGTGTCGCGGCGGCGGTCGAGGCGGCCCGTTCGCTGAAGCGCGATTTCGTCTTCACCGCGCGCGCCGAGAATTTCCTGCACGGCCGCGCCGATATCGACGACACGATCCGGCGCCTTCAGGCTTTCGACGAGGCCGGAGCAGACGTGCTGTTTGCGCCAGGTATTGCCGACGAGGCGACGCTTGCCACGATCTGCCAAGCGGTCGGCAAGCCGGTCAGCGTGATCGCGCCGCGCGACGCCTCGATCGATCGGCTGGCGAAGGCCGGCATCAAACGCATCTCGCTCGGGCCACGGCTTACGCAGGCGATGTTCGGCGCCGTCAACCGCGCGGCCCGGGAAATCCTCGACCGCGGAACCTTCACCTTCATGGACGAGGCGCTGCCGTTCGGCGAGCTTCAGGGCCTGTTCTCCAGATGATGGCCCCGCTCACCGTCACCGACATGCACACCGGCGGCGAGCCGGTGCGGATCGTCACCGGCGGCTATCCGCCGATCCCCAAGGGCACGATCCTTCAAAAGCGCGCCTATGTGAGGGACAATCTCGACCATCTGCGCAGGCTGCTGATGTTCGAGCCGCGGGGCCATTACGACATGTACGGCGCGCTGCTGGTCGAGCCGGACCTGCCGGACGCGGATATCGCGGTGCTGTTCATGCACAATGAAGGCTATTCGACCATGTGCGGCCATGCCGTCATCGCGCTCGGCCGCTATGCGGTGGACCAGGGGCTGGTGCAAGCCGTCGAGCCGGTGACGACTGTCAACATCGAGGCGCCGTGCGGCCTTGTCGTCGCCTCCGTCGAGATAAAGGACGGCAGGGCGGGCTCTGTGTCGTTCGAGAGCGTGCCGGCCTTCCTGTTCGCCGGCGACAGGACCGTCGATCTTCCAGGCCACGGCGCCATCCGTTTCGACATGGCCTATGGCGGCGCGTTCTACGCGCTGGCCGACTGCCGGCAGTTCGGGCTGGCGTTCGGCCGCGACAGGGTGCGCGACTTCGTCGATGCGGCGACGGCGCTGACCGAGGCGCTGAAGGCCGGGTTCCCGCTGTCGCATCCCGACCATGCCGACCTCGCCTTCCTCTACGGCTCCATCCTGACCGACGGCGGCGACGGCAGGGACGAGCCGACCCGAAACGTCTGCGTTTTCGCCGACGCAGAGGTGGACAGGTCCCCGACAGGCTCGGGAGTCACCGCGCGGCTGGCGGCCATGCATGCCAAGGGCGAAATCGACATCGGCGAGGTCCGCACCTTCGAGAGCATAGCCGGCTCCCTCTTCACCGGGTCGGTGGCACGCCAGACAAAAGCCGGCGACCGCGAGGCGATCGTCGCGCGCGTCGGCGGCCGCGCCTTCTATTCGGGCAAGGCCGAGTTCACGCTGGAGGACGGCGACGACCTCGGCAGGGGTTTCCTGCTGCGGTAATCCCGAGGGTTGCAAAAGCGGGTGGAGCGGCTAGAACCGCTCGCGGCCGGCGCAACGCCGGCCAGCTCTTTGTCCATCGCATTTCCTCCACGCGAACCGACGTTCACTTCGCCCGAAAATGCCCTAAAGGAAGCCGAATGAGCCAATACGACGTCCTGTGCATCGGCAACGCCATCGTCGACATCATCGCCCAGTGCGACGAGGGTTTCCTGGAAACCAACGGCATCATCAAGGCCGCGATGAACCTGATCGACGCGCAGCGCGCCGAACTGCTCTATTCGCGCATGGGGCCGGCGCTGGAGGCTTCTGGCGGATCGGCGGGAAACACGGCCGCCGGCGTCGCCTCCTTCGGCGGGCGCGCGGCCTATTTCGGCAAAGTCTCGAAGGATCATCTCGGCGACATCTACACGCACGACATCCGCGCGCAGGGCGTGGCCTTCGACACCAGGCCGCTGGATGGAGAACCGCCGACGGCGCGCTCGATGATCTTCGTCACGCCGGACGGCGAGCGCTCGATGAACACCTATCTCGGCGCCTGCGTGGAGCTCGGGCCGGAGGACGTCGAGCCGTCCAAGGTGGAAGGCGCCGCCGTCACCTATTTCGAGGGCTATCTGTGGGATCCACCGCGCGCCAAGGAGGCGATCCGCCAGGCCGCCGCCATCGCCCACGCGGCCGGTCGCGAGGTTTCCATGACGCTGTCGGATTCCTTCTGCGTCGACCGCTACCGCGAGGAATTCCTCGAGCTGATGCGCTCGGGCACGGTGGACATCGTCTTCGCCAATTCGCACGAGATCAAGTCGCTCTACCAGACCACGTCATTCGACGAGGCGCTGGCCGCCATCCGCAAGGATTGCAGGCTGGCGGCCGTGACGCGGTCGGAAAAGGGATCGGTGATCGTGCGCGGCGACGAGACCGTCGCCATCGAGGCGACCGCGATCCGCGAATTGGTCGACACGACTGGCGCGGGCGACCTCTATGCCGCCGGCTTCCTGCACGGCTATACGCAAGGACTGGACCTCAAGACCTGTGGCAACCTCGGGTCGCTGGCCGCCGGCCTCGTCATCCAGCAGGTCGGCCCGCGCCCGCGCCAGAATCTCAGGCAGGAAGCGATGAAGGCCGGACTGCTGTAGTTTTCACGCAACGCATCTGTGTCCCGGCAGGACTATGCTTGCAGGTATCGGCACGACACGAACGGCGGCGCCCCCCTAACCCCTCCCCTCAAGGGGGAGCGGGAGACTCCGACATCGCCGTTTCCTCCAAAATTGCAGACATGGGTGGTTGCGACGCTGCCCTAAAGTCCCCTCCCTTGAGGGGAAGGGTTAGGGGTGGAGGTACACAGTGGTCGGCTTTGGCGAAGGGTTCGAACTAAAAGCCTCACCCGCCATAGCGCGACGCATAGTCCGAAATCCGCTGCACCACCTCGCGTGAGACCGTGACGCCGTGCGCCGCAGCCTGCTCGGCTGCCTCGGCACCGGCGCGGCCGGGACTATGGACGCCGTAGCGGCGCCTCAACCGCTCGACCTGCTCGCCGGCGCGGCGTTCGAAATCGGGATCGAGCAGTTTCGGCTCGATGGCGACGACGAAAAGCCCCGTGCCGGGATTTTCGGCCCCCTCCATGAATGACGGCGCGTCGAGCGACCAGTTGGCGCCGGTCACGCCCGCCGCCAGCATCTCCACCATCAGCGCGATATTGGCGCCCCGGTTGCCGCCGAAGGCGAGCAACGCGCCCTTCATGGCGGCGGCAGGGTCGGTAGTCGGGTTGCCGGACGCGTCGAGCGCCCAGCCTTCGGGGATGGGATCGCCATCCTCGGCCGCCTTGCGGATATTGACGAAAGCGGTGGCGCTGGAGGCCTGGTCGATGACCAGCGGCGGGCCATCGCCCAGGGGAGCGGCGAAGGATAGCGGATTGGTGCAGTAGACCGGCTTGATCGAGCCCGCGCCGGCCATCAGCGCCGGGCCGTTGGTGGCCGCGAGCGCCACCAGTCCGCGTTCCGTCAGCCGCCTCGTGAACCAGCCCAGCGCTCCGCAGGTATAGGCGTTCTTCTGCGCGAAGATCGCCACGCCGAACAGCTTTGCCGCCTTGGCGAAGTCGTCGAACGCACGGTCGAAACCTGTATGTGCCGCGCCGCCTTTCGCATCCGACGCGAACATGGCGAGCGCCGGACGCGTGACGACCGGCTCGGCCCCGCCATCGATGCGGCCGTCTTCCAGCGCCTCGAGGTAATCGAGGAAGTGCGACAGGCCGAGCGCCGTGCTGCCCTCCGCCTCGGCGGCCACGGCGGAAGCGGCAAGCGCCGCCGCCGTCTCCTCGCCGGCGCCGGCACCCAAAGCGGCCATGCGGCAGAGTCCGGAAATCTGGTGGAGACTGAGTTGCATTGGTTCGATCCCGCAATCGAAAACCCGCCCTGTAACCGTCCTAGCCGATCCGCGTCGGGATACGGGCTTCAAGCCGGCGGAACAGGAAGACGATGACCCCGGTTATGGCCATATAGACCGCGGCCAGGAGCAGCAAGGGTTCGTAGGTGACGAACAGGTCCTGCCGCACCCGCGAGGCGACGGCGTAGATGTCGACCATGGTGATCGTCGCGACGAGCGGCGTGGCCTTCAACTGCAGAACCGTCTCGCCGGCCAGCGTCGGCAGCGCCCGGTGCAGCGCCTGCGGCAGCCAGATGCGGCGGAAGATGGTGAAGCGCTTCATGCCGAAGGCTCGTGCGGTTTCGAGCTGGCCGCGCGGGACGCCGGCGAAGGCGCCGCGCATCACCTCGCCCTCGTAGCCGGCGTAGGACAAGGTCAGCGACAAGACGCCATAGGGCCACGCCTGCCTCAGATACGGCCAGGCCCAGGATTCGCGGATCCACGGAAACTGCGGAAACAGCGAACCGAGGCCGTAATAGAGCAGCCAAAGCTGCAGCAGCAGGGGCGTGCCGCGGATGATGGTGCAGAACGTCTTCGCCGGCGCGGAAAGCCAGACCGGCCCGGCCGCCTGCGCGAGCCCCAGCGGAACGGCGAGCAGGATGCCGAGCGCCGAGGTGACCACCAATAACCAGATCGTGCGCCAGATGCCCTGTATCGCCAACGGCAGGTATTGCGGCAGCCAATCCCAGCGCAGGAAGAAGGCGGATCCCAGCACGATCGCCAGGGCGATCGCGATCAGAACGACACGATGCGGCTTCAGCCAGTTTGCGCGGCGCTTCGGCGGCGTGACGTTCATGAGGGCGTCGGTCATCGCGCGCCTTCCGCCACCGAGGGCATGCCGCGCCGCGCCCAGCGCTCGATGCGGCCGATGATGGTGTTCGAGAACAGCGTCAGCGCCAGGTAGATGGCGCCCGCCGCCATGAAGAAGGTAAAGTAGGCCTTGGTGGCGCCGGCGGCGGTACGCGTCACCTGCGTCAGTTCGTTGACGCCGACGATGGCCAGCAGCGCGGTGTCCTTGGTGGCGATGAGCCACAGATTGGCAAGACCCGGTATGGCGAAGGGCAGCATGGCCGGCAGCGTGATGCGGCGCATCAGCAGTCCCGGCGACATGCCATAGGCGCGCGCGGCCTCGATCTGGCCCTGCGGGATGGCGAGGATCGCGCCGCGCAGCACCTCGGTCGAATAGGCGCCTTGCACGACGCCGAGCACGAAGATGCCGGCCGCGACGCCGTTGACGTCGGTCGCAGCGTAGCCGAAGGCGACAAGCGCCCGGTTGAGAAGGTCGGTGCCGGCGAAATAAAGCAGCAGGATCAGCACCAGTTCCGGCACCGCGCGCACGATGGTGGTGTAGACGGCCGCCAGATCGCGCGCGACGGGGCCGCCATAGAGCTTGCACCAGGCTCCGCAGATGCCGATGGCCAGACCGAGCACGGTGGCGCCGACGGCGATCATCACCGAGTTGAGGAAGCCGGCCAGCAGGAAGGCGCCGCGGCCGGGCGGATGCAAAGCCAGCAGGCTCAGCGTGCTGTCGCCGAAGACGGAAGCCACGAGGTCGGTCAGGTCAGTCGCCCTCCCTGGCTGGCTGGATGAGCGGCGCGCACCCCCATCCCCTCCCCACAAAGGGAAGGGAGACGCAGACGCTGCCGTTTTCGCCACGGACGATCGAAGCCTGCGAGCTGTGATAGAGCCGCAAGATCCCCCTCCCCCTTATGGGGAGGGGTTAGAGGTGGGGGTGCGCCGCCACCTGCCGTTCTATGCAAGGGTGCCGCCCCTCAGTTCGACTGGGCGTCGTCGCCGTAGACGTCGAAGTCGAAATACTTCTTGGTGATCTCGGCGTATTTGCCGTTGGCGCGGATGTCCTTGATACCGGCGTTGATCTTGTCCTTCAGCTCGGTGTCGCCCTTGCGCACGCCGGCGCCGACGCCGGGGCCGAGTACTTCGAGGTCGGGCGCGACATTGCCTTTCATGTCGCAGCAGGCCTTGCCCTCATCGCTCTTGAGAAAGGCGTCGAGCGCGATCGCGTCGGCCTGGGTCGCGTCGATGCGCCCGGCTGCCAGATCCTGGTTGGCCTCGTCCTGCGTCTGGTATTCCTTGATCTCCGAAGCGCTGTCGCCGAAATGCTTCTTGGCGTAGGCGGCGTGCACGGTGGAAACCTGGACACCGAGAATCTTGCCCTTCAGGCCCTCAGGCGTCGCATCGAATTTCTGGTCCTTGGCGCCGACGATGGCGGTCGGCGTGTTATAATACTTGTCGGAGAAATCGATCTCCTTCTTGCGCTCGTCGGTGATCGACATCGAGTTCATGATGGCATCGATCTTCTTGGCCTTGAGCGCCGGGATGAGGCCATCCCACGGGATCGGGGTGAGCACGCAGTCAAGCTTCTGGTCCTCGCAGATCGCCTTGACGATCTCGACCTCCCAGCCGCCCCAGTTGCCGGAGGCGTCCTGCTGGTAGAAGGGCGGATAGGCTTCCGGCGAAAAGCCGACCTTGACCTGCTCGGCCTGGGCCGAGGCCGCGCCTGCCAGCGCGATCGCCGCGGCCGTGACGGCCGCTTTCAGAAATGTCTTCATGATAATGCTCCCGTTGTCATGGTTTCGCAGTTCCCGTCCGGATCGATGCCCGGTTCGTTCTTGTCATCCCACATTGCGCAGGAATTGCTGCAGCCGCTCGGATTTCGGCTGGCCGAATATCTGTTCGGGCGGGCCTTCCTCCTCGACCAGCCCGTTGTAGAGGTAGACGACATGGCTCGCGACCTCGCGGGCGAACTTCATCTCGTGCGTTACCAGCACCATGGTGCGCCCCTCGCGCGCCAGGTCGCCGATGACCTTGAGCACCTCGCCCACCAGTTCGGGGTCGAGCGCCGAGGTCGGCTCGTCGAACAGCATGACGCGCGGTTGGATGGCGAGCGCGCGGGCGATCGCGCCGCGCTGCTGCTGGCCGCCCGAGAGGAAAGCCGGATAGACATCGCGCTTCTCGGCCAGCCCGACGCGATCGAGCAGCTTTTCGGCGGTGGCGACCGCCTCGTCGCGCCTGACGCCCAGCACATGCACCGGAACCTCGATGACGTTCTCCAGAAGCGTCATGTGGCTCCAAAGGTTGAAGGTCTGGAACACCATGCCGAGGCGCGAGCGGATGCGCTCGATCTGCCGCCGGTCTGCCGGCGCGGTGTGGCCGTGGCTGTCGGCCTTGAGCCTGATCTCCTCGCCGTTGACGCGGATGATGCCGCTGGTCGGATTCTCCAGGCAGTTGATGCATCTCAGCAGCGTCGACTTGCCGGACCCCGAGCCGCCGATGATGGCGACCACCTCGCCATCGCGCGCCGACAACGACACGCCCTTGAGGACGTGGAGTTCGCCGAACTTCTTGTGCAGGTTCTCGACGTGAATGGCTTCGGCAGCCTCCGAAGGCGCCTCGTTCGCAGCGGCCGTTGCAACGCCGGCTGATGTCATCACGCTCGCCCCGCCGAGGCCCGGGAAGCCACTGATCTCATTACGCGGCGCTCTACCCCGGTCCGGTCCATGCCCACCTGTTCTTACCTTGAACCCGACTGTGCGGGCTCGTCAATGGCTTGCATTACGGCACTTGCGGCGTTGTTATGCAAGCGTATAAATAGCGCCGCGTGAAATTTTTCGTGATTTTTTCAGACCCCGAGGAAGAGAGATGAGCGCTTTCGGAGCACAGTCCATGGCCGCGCCGCTGAAGCGCGTCCTGATGCGATCGGCCGGCAATGCGATGCGCGGCGCCGACCGCTCCGCGTGGCACTATGGACCGGGCTTCGACCCCGCGAAAGCCGCTGCGCAGCACGAGGCGCTCGCGCGAATGGTGACGAAGTCCGGCGCCACGGTCGAATGGATCGAGGACAGGGCCGACGGGCTGGCGGATTCGGTCTTCACCCACGATCCGTCGCTGATGACGAACCGCGGCGCGCTGATCCTGTCGATGGGCAAGGCGCTGCGCCATCCGGAACCCGCCCTGCACGAGGAGACCTACAAGCGCCTCGGCATTCCGGTGCTCGGCCGGGTCGAGGCGCCCGGCCAGGTCGAGGGCGGCGACTGCGTCTGGGTCGACGAGCGGACGCTGGCCGTCGGCCGCGGCGTCCGCACCAACCAGGCCGGCATCCGGCAGGTCTCCGATATCCTTGCGCCGCTCGGCGTCGAGGTTTGCGGCTTCGACCTGCCGCTATGGCAGGGCGAGGAAGCCTGCCTGCACCTGATGTCGGTGATCAGCCCGCTGGCGGACGATCTCGCGCTGGTGTTCGCGCCGCTGCTGCCGGCGCCGTTCCATCAGCTGCTGCGGGCGCGCGGCATCACGCTGGTCGACGGCGACGCCGGCGAGTTCCACGCCTCCAACGGGCTCAGCCTCAACGTGCTGCCGACCAGCCCGCGCCGGGTGATCGCCGTCGCAGGCTTCCCGAAGACCAAGGCGGCGATGGAAGCCGCAGGCTGCACCGTCGAAACGTTCGAGGCGGATGCGCTGTGCATCGCCTGCGAAGGCGGGCCGACCTGCCTGACCCGGCCGATCCTGCGGCAATGAGCGAGGCCGCGCGGCGCAAATTCCGGCGCGAGGGCGAGGAGCGGCGGCGCCAGGACCTGATCGAGGCGACGCTGGACTGCGTCGCCGAGAAAGGGCTCAAGGGCGCCACGGTGCGCGCCATCGCCCTGCGCGCCGGCGTGACCGCCGGCCTTATCCGACACTATTTCCCCGGCAAGGAGGACCTTCTGCAGGCCGCCTACTCGACGCTGATGGGGCGCATGACCGAGCAGGCCAAGGCGGCGCTCGACATGCAGGGCGCCGATCCGCGCCGCCGTCTCGCTGCCTTCGTCGAGGCCAACCTCGCCCCGCCCGTCGTGGACGTGCGGACCTTTTCACTGTGGGCCGGCTTCATCGGCCGCGTCCACAGCGATCCGGCGCTGGCCAGCGCGCACCGCGACTCCTATCTCGGCTTCCGCGACGAGGTCGAGGCGCTGGTGGCCGAAGTGCTGCGCGGCGAGGGGCGACTTGCCGGCAAGGCGACGCTGCAACGCCACGCCATCGCCATCAACGCCGTCATCGACGGGTTGTGGATCGAGGGATGCCTGGCGGGCGACATCTTCGCTTCCGGCGAACTCGCCGGCATCGGCAAGGACTCCGTCGAGACCCTTCTCGGCCTTGAAAAACACACCGGGGATACATCCGCATGAGCACGACCGAACCCAAGACGACAGTGGGGGAAGCCCTCATCCATCTCCTTGAGGCCCTTGGGGTCGACACCGTGTTCGGGATTCCGGGGGTGCATACGGTCGAGCTCTATCGCGGACTGGCGCGCTCGAACATCCGCCACTTGACGCCGCGTCACGAACAGGGCGCGGCTTTCATGGCCGACGGCTATGCGCGCGCATCGGGCAGGCCGGGCGTCACCTTCGTCATCACCGGCCCGGGCCTGACCAATGCCGTCACCGCAATGGGACAGGCGCGCGCGGATTCGGTTCCCATGCTGGTCATCTCCGGCGTCAACGCCACGCCGACACTCGGCAAGGGTCTGGGCTACCTGCACGAATTGCCGGACCAGCGCGGCATGATGGAGAAGGTGGCGCTGTCTTCCACCCGCGTCACCGACCCTGAGGACCTGCCGGAGGCGCTGGCCCGCGCCTTCGCCCTGTTCGCCTCGGAACGACCAGGCCCGGTGCATATCGAGATCCCGACGGATGTCATGGTCAAGCCGGCGAACGGCCTCGCGCCTGCGCCGCGCAACAGCGCCGCGCCCCTGCCCGATCCGGCGGCCGTCGCCAAGGCGGCGCGGCTAGCGGTGAAAGCGGAGAGGCCGCTCATCCTGGCGGGCGGCGGCGCCAAGAGAGCGGAAGCGGCATTGCGCGCGCTGGCCGAGCGCCTCGACGCCCCGGTGGTCGAGACCGCCAACGCGCGCGGCCTGATGCACGGCCATCCGCTGACCGTGCCGGCCAGCCCGAGCCTGAAGGCTGTTCGCCGGCTCATGGCCGAGGCCGACTTCGTGATTGCCGCCGGTACCGAATTCGGCCCGACCGACTATGACATGTACGGCGATGGCGGACTGGTCGTGCCGGCCAAACTGGTGCGCATCGACATCGACGCCGCACAGCTCGCGCGCCGGCCGGCGACCGTGGCGATCGAAGCGGATTGCCAAGCCGGGCTGGAGGCGCTGCTCGATGCAATCGAGGCTTTGCCTGCATCGCCGGAGTCTCTATCCGGCGCCTCGCGCGCCAGCGCCACGCGCGAAGCAGCCTGGGCGGAGATCGGACCTGCGTTGCAGACGCAGGCGCGGGCCGTGGAAACGATCCGCGACGCGCTGCCGGGCGCGATCATCGTGGGCGATTCGACCCAGCCGGTCTACGCCGCCAACCTCTACTACGACCACGACCGGCCGGGCGGCTGGTTCAACGCGGCGACCGGCTTCGGCGCGCTGGGCTATGGTCCTCCCGCTGCGATCGGCGCAGCGCTGGCCGTGCCCGACGCGCCGGTCGTCTGCTTGACCGGCGACGGCGGCTTCCAGTTCACCCTGCCCGAAATCGGCGCCGCGCTCGACGCCGGCGCCAACGTCATCTTCGTGGTGTGGAACAACCGCGGCTACCGCGAGATCGAAACGTCGATGCGCGAGGTCGGTGTCGAGCCGGTCGGCGTGTCGCCGGCGCCGCCCGATTTCCTGAAGTTGGCCGACGCCTACGGCATCGCGGCGGAACGGTTGGCGACCATCGACGGGCTGCCGGCCGCGCTCGCCCGCGCAAAAGCCGCGCAAAAGCCGCGCATCATCGAAATTTCGGTTGAGTGAGAAACCAAAAGGCGCGAGGTTCGCGCCGGGGTGGCAACAGGACTGGAGCGCAATGACGGTTTTGGCGGGCAAGCATATCGTGATCACCGGCGGCACGGGGCAACTCGGCAGCGCGGTGGTGGCGCAGCTTCTGGAGGCCGGCGCGATCTGCCATGTGCCCAACAGCCATGCCGAGGCGCCCGGACATTTTCCGTTCGCCGCGCATGAGCGCGTGCGCCTCGCACACAACGTCTACTTGGCGGACTCACCGGCTGTCGATGAGTTCTACCGCGCGGTGCCGGATCTGTGGGCCTCGATCAATCTTGCCGGCGGCTTTGCCAAGGCGGCGTTCGACAAGACGGAATCGGCGTCCTTCGCCGAGATGATGGAAACCAATGTCCGCACCACCTTCCTGTGCAGCCGGGCGGCGGTGCGCGCCATGCTCGCGTCCGGCACCGGAGGTCGCATCGTCAACGTCTCGGCCCGGCCGGGGCTCGATCCGCGCCGTGGCGGCGGCATGGTCGCCTACGCCACCAGCAAAGCGGCGGTCGCGGCGATGACGGTAGCGCTGGCAGAAGAGGTGAAGGGCAAGGGCATTCTCGTCAACGCGGTCGCCCCCTCGACGCTCGACACCGCCTCCAACCGCGCCGACATGCCGGACGCCGACGCCGCCAAATGGGTCAGCCTCGGGGCGGCGGCGGAAGCGATCGTCTACCTCGCCTCGCCGCAGAACCAGGCGATGAGCGGCGCGGTGGTGCCGATCTACGGAAACGCATAGCGGTTCTGTCCGGCGTCCATCGGCGCTGCCTCACCCGCCTGCAGGTGTCCTCTCGTGGCCGGCGACGGGTAATCGCGACGAAAATTCCTGCACGATGCCCCCACCCCTAACCCCTCCCCTCAAGGGGGAGGGGGATTCTGCGGCGGCGCCTCGATGCGCCGGCGTTGGTCATTTCACGCGAGACGGCGGTGTCGGCGTTCCCCTCCCCGTTGAGGGGAGGGGTTAGGGGTGGGGGTATCTTGCCGCCGGAATTGCATATGCGGTTGCCCTGCCTTGCGCGAGGATCAGAATTCCCTGTCGCCGAAAGGCGATGGCCGTGCACCACAAAAAAGACCCGCCGGATCACTCCGGCGGGTCTTTGTCTTCCGGCGTCGCGCCGTCGAAAACGGCGCGACCGTTAGGAACAAGGCTTAGTTGCCGCCCTGCTTCTTCAGTGCGGCGCCCAGGATATCGCCCAGCGAAGCGCCGGAGTCGGTCGAACCGTACTGCGCGACGGCTTCCTTCTCTTCGGCGATCTCCAGCGCCTTGATGGAGACCTGCAGCTTGCGGGTCTTCTTGTCGTAGGCGATGACGCGGGCATCGACCTTCTGGCCGACGGAGAAACGCTCGGGGCGCTGCTCGTCGCGGTCGCGGGAGAGGTCGGAACGCTTGATGAAGGAGTCCAGGCCGCTCTCGACAAGCCGCACCTCGATGCCGCCGTCCTTGATGCCGGTCACTTCGCAGGTCACCACGGCGTTCTTGCGCAGTTCACCGGAGGCGGCGGCGTCGCCGGCCGCGTCACGCTCGAGCTGCTTGATGCCGAGCGAGATGCGCTCCTTCTCGACATCGACGTCGAGCACCTGGGCGCGGACCATCTGGCCCTTCTGGTATTCCTCGATGACCTGCTCGCCCGGACGGTTCCAGTCGAGGTCGGAGAGGTGCACCATGCCGTCCACGTCGCCGTCGAGGCCGATGAACAGGCCGAACTCGGTCTTGTTCTTGACCTCGCCCTCGACCTGGCTGCCGACCGGATGGCTGCGGGCGAAGGCTTCCCACGGGTTCTCCAGCGTCTGCTTGAGGCCGAGCGAGATGCGGCGCTTGGCCGGATCGACCTCGAGCACGACCACGTCCACTTCCTGCGAGGTGGACAGGATCTTGCCGGGGTGCACGTTCTTCTTCGTCCACGACATTTCCGAGACGTGGATGAGGCCTTCGATGCCCGGCTCCAGCTCGACGAACGCGCCGTAGTCGGTGATGTTGGTGACGGTGCCGCGGATCTTCTTGCCGATCGGGAACTTGGTGCCGATGTCGTTCCACGGATCGCTCTCGAGCTGCTTCATGCCGAGCGAGATGCGGTGTGTCTCCTGGTTGATGCGGATGATCTGCACCTTGACCGTCTGGCCGATGTTGAGGATCTCGGTCGGATGGTTGACGCGGCGCCATGCCATGTCGGTGACGTGCAGCAGGCCGTCGATGCCGCCGAGGTCGACGAACGCACCGTAGTCGGTGATGTTCTTGACCACGCCCTCGACCACCTGACCCTCTTCGAGGTTCTGGACGATCTCCGAGCGCTGTTCGGCGCGGCTTTCTTCGAGCACGGTGCGGCGCGACACGACGATGTTGCCGCGGCGGCGATCCATCTTGAGGATCTCGAAGGGCTGCGGGTTGTGCATGAGCGGGGTGACGTCGCGGATCGGGCGGATGTCGACCTGAGACCGCGGCAGGAAGGCCACGGCACCGTCGAGATCGACGGTGAAGCCGCCCTTGACCTGGTTGAAGATGACGCCTTCGACGCGCTCGCCCTTGTTGAACTTCTCTTCCAGCCGGACCCAGCTTTCTTCGCGGCGAGCCTTCTCGCGCGACAGCATCGCCTCGCCCAGCGCGTTCTCGATGCGCTCGACATAGACCTCGACCGTGTCGCCGACCTTGAGGCCGCCGTCCTTGGCGTCCTTGCCCTTGGCGCCGAATTCCTTCAGCGGCACGCGGCCTTCGACCTTGAGGCCGACGTCGATGATGGCCATGTCCTTCTCGATGGCGGTGACGAGACCGCGCACGACCTGGCCTTCGCCCGAATGGCCGGGCGAGAATGATTCTTCCAGCATGCTCGCGAAATCATCGCGAGTGGGGGTAGCTACAGACATATGTTCTCCTGAAAGCCCCGAATGGGGCGGCGCCGTGGGTTAGCGTTGCGTTCGGCCTGCCGGCGTTCCGGGACTTTTTTCGAAAGACCCTGGGGCCGCCTCTGGCGGCAAATCCGGCGCATTCAAGAATGCTGGCAGGCTGGTTTCACCTGATATGGGCATTTCACCTGACGTCTCCAACCGGAGACGGCGACAAAAGACCGGTCAGGCCTCGTTCCCTCCGGCAAGGACATCTTCGACGATGTCCCGCGCCGCCTGGAACGCGGCCTCTATATCCATTTCGCTCGTATCGAGCAAGTGCGCGTCTTCAGCCGGCCTGAGCGGCGAGTCGGCACGGCCCATGTCGCGCTCGTCGCGGCGCTCGATATCGGCCAGGATGGTGGCGAAATCGCCGGAACCGTCATTGGCCTCGATCTCGGCCAGCCGGCGGCGCGCCCGCACCGCTGCGCTCGCCGTGACATAGAGTTTTACCCTCGCGTCAGGACACACCACCGTGCCGATGTCGCGCCCGTCCAGCACCGCGCCGTCCGGCCGTGCGGCGAAGGCCCGCTGCTTCTCCACCAGGATCCTGCGCACTTCGGGAATGACGGCGACTTTCGAGGCCGCCTCGCCGACGGCATGAGCCGACAGCACCGTGCGGTCGAGTGCCGTCAGGTCCACCAGCCTCGCTGCCTCGACGGCGTGCGGCGCATCGCCGAGCGGCCAGCCCTTCGCGATCAGCATATGCGCGACGGCGCGGTAGGTGAGCCCGGTATCGAGATGCGGCAGGTGGTAATAATCCGCCAGCCGTCGCGCCAGCGTGCCCTTGCCGGCGCCCGCCGGGCCGTCGATCGCGATGAGAAGGGGAATGGTCATGGGAAAGGGTTGAACCGGAACGAAAGCGAAAAGGCAAGGGAGGCGTGAGCGTCGGCTCCCCTCTCCGTCGCGGCTTCGCCATGAAGGGGCGACTGACGCGACCGCTTTCGGCTTCCGCTAAACCGTAACGCTTTCGAGCTTTTTGGCGATCAGAGCGGCGAGCCTTGCCGCGACCTCGTCCTTGGAGAGTTCGGGCCACTCCTCGACACCGGTTCTGGAGACGATGCGCACGCGATTGCGCTCGCCACCCATGACGCCGGAGCCGCCGATGCCGCTGTCCGGCGACACGTCGTTGGCGACGATGATGTCGGCGCCTTTCTTCTTCAGTTTCGCTTCGGCGTTCTTCAGCAGATCCTGCGTCTCGGCGGCGAAGCCGACGACGAGGCGCGGCCGTTCGGCATGGTGACCGACGCCTGCGAGGATATCCGGGTTCTCCACCATGCGGAGCGCCGGCGGCCCCTCGCCTGCCCGCTTCTTGATCTTTTCGCCGGCCTCGTCGGCGGTCCGCCAGTCCGCCACGGCGGCGACGAACACCGCGGCGTCGGCCGGCAACAGCGCCTCGACGGCGTCGCGCATCTCCACCGCCCGCTCGACGTGGAGCGTGGTCACGCCTGCCGGGTCGGGAATAGAGACAGGGCCGGAGACGAGCCGTACATCCGCTCCCAACCGCGCAAGCGCGGCCGCGATCGCGTGGCCCTGCCTGCCCGAGGAGCGGTTGGCGATGTAGCGGACCGGGTCGATCGGTTCATGCGTCGGCCCGGAGGTGACGATGATCTTCTTTCCCGCCAGCGGCTTCGGCCGACCATCAAGCAGAGCCTCGACGGCTGCGACGATCTCCAGCGGCTCGGCCATGCGGCCCTCGCCCGCCTCGCCGCTCTCGGCCATCTCACCCTTGCCAGGCCCGACGAAACGGACGCCGTCCTTTTCCAATGTTGCGCGGTTGCGCCGCATCGCCGGATGCGCCCACATTTTCGGGTTCATCGCCGGCGCCATCAGCACCGGTCGCCCGGTGGCGAGCAGCACAGCCGAGGCAAGGTCGTTGGCGAGCCCATTGGCCAGCTTGCCCATCAGGTCGGCGGTCGCCGGGGCGACGACGATCAGGTCGGCCTCGCGGGCGAGCCTTATATGGCCGACGTCCTGCTCGTCCTGCCGGTCGAACAGGTCGGTGAAGACATGGTCGGCCGCCAGCGCGCCGACGGAAAGCGGCGTGACGAAATGCTGCGCGGCCTCCGTCATCACCGGGCGCACCGCGGCGCCCCGCTCGCGCAGCCGGCGGATCAGGTCGAGCGCCTTGTAGGCGGCGATGCCGCCGCCGATGACGAGCAGGACGCGCTTGCCGGAAAGGGTCATGTCGCCGCGATTTCCCATGGATTGAAGATCTCGATGCCGCAATGCTCGAAATCGGCGACATTTCGCGTGGCGACGGCAAACCCATGAGACGCGGCGATTGCCGCAATCTGTCCGTCCAGTTCTTTCAAGGGCCTGCCCGCCTTACGCCGGCGTGCGGATATTCTCCCATAGAAGAGCGCATCTTCGTCCATGAAACCCAGAATCGGCGTCACGATCCGTTCCGCAAAAAAAGTTTGCATCGTCCCCGCCAAGGCCTGTTTGCGCTTTCCGTCGGGCAGAAGCGCCAGGCCATAAAACAACTCGGCTTTTGTTATGGCCGTCACGTATATTGTATTGATGGCCTGTTTCCGCAGCCAAGCTGCCACCTGCATGTCCACAAAAGGTTTCATGGCCTCAGACACAACGTTAGTGTCGGCGATTATCATTCCCAATCCTTGAAGGGCGGATCGCGCTCGGCAACACTTCTTGGCGGAATATCGAGATCGAAGCCTCCGTGAGGCTCCACCAGGTCACGGATCGCATCGTAGAGATTGGTGAATTGCATGGCCTTGCGGGGTCGCATTGCCGCCTGCCTCACCACCCGACGCAACTCCTCCTCCAGCGACACGCCGTTCTGTGCGGCGACAATCTTCAGCTGTTTCTTGATATCGTCCTCGACGTTGCGGATCGTGAGCGTGGCCACAAAAGCCTCCATCTGGAAGCTTTCAATGTAAGCATTGCCTGCAATGCAGTCAATTACGCCACCTTCCAGGCGATCCAAACCAGCGTCAGCGCGATGAACCACAGTGCCACGCGGCCCCAGCGCGCCGCGCGCGCCTCCGCCTTGCCGATCGAGCGCGTCGTTTCTTCCTCGAAGCGCAGGCCGCGTTCGGCGATCAGTTCCAGCTCGCGCGAGATGTGCTCGGCGCGGATCGCCAGTTCCGGCGCCTGCCGCGCCAGCGACAACAGGGCGGACAGGCCGTCGCGGGCATCGACCAGCAGGCCCTTGGGACCCAGATTGTCGCGGATCCAGTCGCCGACGACCGGCGCGGCCGTCTTCCACATGTTGAAGGCGGGATCGAGCGTGCGCGCCACGCCCTCCACCACCACCATGGTCTTTTGCAGAAGCACCAGTTCGGGGCGGGTCTGCATGTCGAACAGTTCCGTCACCTCGAACAGCAGGGTCAGCAGCCGTGCCATCGAGATGGTCTCGGCCGGCTGGCCGTGGATCGGCTCGCCAATGGCGCGGATCGCCTGCGCGAAGGCGGCGACGTCGTGCTTGCGCGGCACGTAGCCGGCCTCGAAATGGACCTCCGCCACGCGCAGATAGTCGCGGGTGATGAAACCGTAGAGGATTTCGGCGAGGAAGCGGCGCTCCTTCTTGCCGAGCCGACCGGCAATGCCGAGATCGACCGCGACGATGGTGCCGTCCGCCTCGACGAACAGGTTTCCGGGGTGCATGTCGGCATGAAAGAAGCCGTCGCGCAACGTGTGACGCAGGAAGGACTGGATCAGGTTCGCGGCGATCGCCTTGAGATCGTGGCCGGCGGCGGCCAGCCCCTCGACGTCGTTCATCTTGACGCCATCGACCCATTCGAGCGTCAGCACGTCGCGACCGGTACGCTCCCAATCGACGGCGGGCACGCGAAAACCCGGATCATCCGCCGTGTTCTCGCCGAGCTCCGAAAGGGCCGCGCCTTCCAGCCGCAGGTCCATCTCGATCTTGGTGGTCTGCGCCAGCGTCTCGGTAACCTCGACGGGCCTCAGCCGCCTGGCCGAGGGGATGAAGCGCTCCTGCAGGCGGGCGGCAAGAAAGAAGCTTTCGAGGTCGTTCTGGAAGCGTCGGCGCACGCCGGGGCGGATCACCTTGACGGCGACCTTTTTCGGCCCATCCGGATGCTCCACCTCGGCCGGATGCACCTGGGCGATCGACGCCGCTGCCACCGCATCGCCCAGGCTGACGTAGAGCGAACCGACGGGACGGCCGAGCGAGCCTTCTATCGCGTCCACGGCCGCGACCTTCGGGAAGGTCTGCATCTTGTCCTGCAGCATGGCGAGGTCGACGGCGATATCGTTGCCGACCACGTCCGGCCGTGTCGCCAGGAACTGGCCGAGCTTGACATAGGAGGGACCGAGCCGGGCGACCGCACGAGCCAGCCGGTCGCCACGGCCGCGCCTGAGCGCGCGGCGGCGGGCGAGCAGGCGGGCCACGCGCCAGCCAAGCTTCGGCGCACCGGAAAGCTCGTCGCCCGGCATGGCGGCGACCACGCCTTCGCGCACCAGCACCCAGCCGGCCCGCATCAGGCGAAAGGCGGCGATAACGGAACTCATTCGGCCTGTTCCCGAAAAACGCGACCGCTCAAAGCTTCCAGCCCGAATGCAAGGCCGCGATGCCGCCGCTGTAATTGCGGAAGGCGACGCGCTCGAAGCCGGCGCGGGCGATCATGGCGGCGAAATTATTCTGGTCGGGAAACTTCCTGATCGATTCCACCAGATAGGAATAGGGCTCGCCGTCGCCCGTCACCATCTTGCCGATGCCGGGAATGGCCTTGAACGACCACGCCTCGTAGGCCTTGTCGAGAAGCGGCATGTCGACGGCCGAGAATTCGAGGCAGAGGAAGCGCCCTCCGACCTTCAGCACGCGGAACGCTTCCGCCAGCGCCACCTCGATGCGCGGCACGTTGCGGATGCCGAAGGCGATCGTGTAGGCGTCGAACGTGCTGTCGGGGAAGGGCAGTTCCTCGGCATTCGCCTCGACGAAATCGGCATGGGGCGCGAGGCCGTTCTTCTCGGCCCGGTCGCGGCCGACGGACAGCATTGAACCGTTGATGTCGAGCACGGTGGCGTGCGCCTGCCGGCTGCTCGTCTCCAGGATGCGGAAGGCGACGTCGCCGGTGCCGCCGGCCACGTCCAACACCTTCCAGCCGGGCCGTTTCGGCGGATTGAGCCAGGCGACCAGGGCATCCTTCCACAACCGGTGCAGACCGCCCGACATCAGGTCGTTCATCAGGTCGTAGCGGTTGGCGACCTTGTGGAAGACGTCATTGACCAGCGGCTGCTTCTCGCCGGCCGCGACACTCTTGAAACCATATGACGTTTCCATCCCGCCCGCGGCGGTCGTCCTTGCATCCGACATGATCGCTGTCCGTCACAAAATCGGCGCGACCATAGCCGATCAGGATACCGGGCGCTATTGTTTAAGGCGCGGTGTTCGGCCGCGCGCCGGACCATCGCACAGGACGACCGCATGCCCCTGAAAGCCGAATTGCACTGCCATATCGAAGGGGCGGCTTCGCCCGATCTGGTGATCCGGCAGGCAAGGAAATACGGCGCCGACCCTTCTCCCTTCATTCGCGACGGCGCCTTCGTCTGGCACGATTTCACGTCCTTCCTGGCGGCCTACGACTTTTCCGCCGGGCTGTTCCGCTCCGAAGAAGACTATGCGCTGCTGGCCGACCACTACCTGACCGCGCTCGCCCGCGACGGCGCGATCTATTCGGAAATCTTCATCTCGCCCGACCACGCCGCGCGCGCCGGCCTGTCGCCGAAGGCCTATGCGGACGCGCTCGGCGAGGGCATCGCCCGCGCCGGCGCCAGAACCGGCATCGAGGGGCGCATGATCGTGGTCGGCCTGCGCCATGTCGGCGTCGAGGCGATCGAGAAGGCGGCGCGCTTCGCCGCCCGCTGCGGCAACCCCCGCGTCAGCGGTTTCGGCGTCGCCGGCGACGAGCGCATGGGCGAGATGGAGGACTATGTGCGGGCCTTCGAGATCGCCCGCGAAGCCGGGCTCGGCATCACCATCCATGCGGGCGAGCTGACGGGCTGGGAAACCGTTGCCGCCGCGCTCGACCATATCCGCCCGTCGCGCATCGGCCATGGCGTGCGGGCGATCGAGAACCCCGATCTCGTCAGGCGCATCGCAGACCAGGGCATCGTGCTGGAATGCTGTCCGGGCTCGAACATCGCGCTCAACGTGTTTGCGGATTTCGCAAGTCATCCTTTCCCGGCGCTGAAGGCTGCCGGCTGCAAGGTGACGCTGAATTCCGACGACCCGCCCTATTTCCGCACGTCGCTCGCCCGCGAATATGCAATCGCCGCCGACCATTTCGGCCTGGACGAGAAGGCGCTCGCAGCCGTTACCCGCACGGCGATCGCGGCGGCTTTCGTCGACAGGAAGACGAAGGCGGCGCTGCTGGCGCGGCTGAATGCGAAGCGGTGAATGGTGAATGGTGAATGGTGAATGGTGAATGGTGAATGGTGAATGGTGAATGGGTTAGATCGGTGGCGTCGTGGTCGTCAACTGTGGACCCGAGCGTCCTTCGTCCGACAGGGACTCGCCAAACCACTCACCATTCACTATTCACCATTGACCATTCTCGTTGCCGGAGCACACGCATGCAGGGCGTCACCGTCGTCGACCACCCCCTCGTCCAGCACAAGCTTTCCATCATGCGCAACAAGGAGACCTCGACGGCCGGCTTCCGGCGGCTGCTGCGCGAGATATCGCTGCTTCTCGGATACGAGGTGACACGCAATCTCGAACTGACGACGACGAAGATCGAGACGCCCATGGAAACGATGGACGCGCCGATCCTGGAGGGCAAGAAGCTGGTCTTCGCCTCGGTGCTGCGCGCCGGCAACGGCCTGCTGGAAGGGCTGCTGGATCTGGTTCCCGCCGCCCGCGTCGCCCATATCGGCCTCTATCGCGACCACGACACGCTGGAGGCGGTGGAATATTTCTTCAAGGCGCCGAGCGATCTCGCCGACCGGCTCATCATCGTCGTCGACCCCATGCTCGCCACCGCCAATTCGGCCATCGCCGCCATCGACAAGCTGAAGGCGCGCGGCGCCACCAACATCCGGTTCCTGTGCCTGCTGGCCGCGCCCGAGGGTATAGAGCGCTTCACGACCGCGCATCCCGACGTGCCGGTGTTCACAGCCTCCATAGACCGGGGGCTGAACGAGAAGGGTTACATCATGCCGGGCCTCGGCGATGCCGGTGACCGCATGTACGGCACGAAGTAGCCGGCGCCGCGGCATCGGGGCTTGTCCCGAAGCGAGACGGATTCTCCGGACGCCGCTTACCCCCCGTTAAGCGAAGCGCAAGTTTTCGGGCCGTCCAGCCGATCGTCGAGCGGCCGTTAATCCGTCGCATAGCGCGCTGCGGTAGCATGAAGGCACAATCGAGGCCGTTTCATGCTGCGCAAGGTTCTCCTGCTGGGCGTTTTCGTGGGGAGCACCGGGGCTCTGCCGGTTCTCTACCAGTCCAACCCGCATTTCTTCGAGGCCGTCATGCAAACGGCTGCCAACGGGTCGTCCGGGACGCAGGCGGCGCCGGAGATGACGCTGGCCTCGGTCGAGCCGCAGCGGCAACAGGCGCAGGGCCGCACCGTTCTCGTGCCGGCGGACGATCGCGGCCACTTCGTCGCGGCCTTCAGGATCAACGGACGCCAGACCAACGCGATGATCGACACCGGCGCGACGGTGGTGGCGCTCAACCTGTCGACGGCGCGCAAGGCCGGCATCTCGGTCAGCCCCGGCGACTTCACCCAGCAGGTCCAGACCGCCAACGGGACGGTCAAGGTCGCTGCCGTCGAAATTCGCGACCTCACCATCGGAAGGATCGTGCTCAAGGACGTGCAGGCGGTGGTGCTGGAAGACAGGGCGCTGCAGACCAATCTCGTCGGCATGAGCTTTCTCAAGCGCCTCGACAAGTTCGAGGTCGAGGACGGCAGCCTGCTTCTGGCGCAATAACCACCGGGCGGTCAGGCCGCCTCTTCGGCGCCGCCCCGGAAATGGCTGGGCGGCGCGCCGATGACGCGCTTGAAGGCCCGGCTGAAAGCGGCTTCGGACTCGTAGCCCAGCCGCGTCGCCGCGACCGCGATCCTCACCCTATCCCTTATCAGCCATTGCCTCGCCTGGTGCATGCGGACCTGCGTGACGTATTTGAGTGGTGGTTGCCCCACCACGGAGGTGAACCGCTCGGCAAATCCCGACCGCGACGCGCCCATCACGCGGGCGAGTTCCTCGACGGTCCAGCCGCGCATCGGATCAAGATGGATGGCCGCCAGAACGCGCCCGAGATCGCGATCCCTGACCGCCGCAACCCAGCCGCTCGAATCACTGCAGCCGCATTCCACCCAGGTGCGGATGACGGTTGCGGCCAGCACGTCGGCGAGGCGGGCCAGGATGCCGCCCGAGCCGATGCGATCCATCGCCACCTCACGCCCCATGGCCGCGAGGAGATGCGGGATACCCGGCTCGAAGGCCTCGAGCCGCTTGGTGTGCATGACATCGGGCATCATACCCAGAAGCGGGTGGGCGCTGTCGACATTGAAATGCATGGTGCCGAAGAACAGCAGCGTCGCGGGCGGGCAGCCGTCGTCACAATTGGAAAGGCAATAGACGTCCCGGCAGATCTTCGCCGTGTCGTAGTCGGCGATCGAGCGCGGCTCCACGTCCGGCCCGCTGGCCAGCACATGCGCATGGCCGCGCGGCAGCAGCACGGCGTCGCCGGCCTCCAGCTCGACCCAGTCGCCGTCCGGCTGCTTCAACCAGCAACCGCTGCGGCCGATGAAATGGAAACGCGCGGCGGCCTGCGCCGGAAACGCCACGCTCCACGGTTTGCGGAATTCGCAGCGGCCATACTCGACTCCGTCGAGGCGCAGACCGCGCAATATGTCCGTCAGCGGATCGCCGGTGACGAAAGATTTGGACGAATGATCATTCATACTGGATTCTATAACATAGAAACTCCAGAAAGCGCCACCCATGTTTCGCTCCTGATTTCAACGGAGCTTCCCGATGAGCGAAACAGCGATCCTTTCCGCCGACGCGGCGGCCCTTGCTGCGGCGGAACCGCAGGAACGGAGCGAACCGGCATGGCCCGCCGTCTTTTCAATGGCGCTCGGCGTCTTCGGCCTGGTGACGACGGAGTTCCTTCCCGCCAGCCTGCTGACGAAACTGTCGACGGATCTGGGCATCAGCGAAGGCGCGGCCGGCCAGACCGTGACGGCGACGGCGGTCGTCGCGGCCATCGCCGCCCCGGCGCTGGCGATCGTCACCAAACGCATCGACCGCCGGCTGGTGATGTGGGGGCTGATGACCTTGCTCGTGCTGTCCAACCTGCTCGCGGCCTTCGCCTGGTCGCTGCCCGTGCTGCTGGCCGCCCGCGTGATCCTCGGCGTCGCGCTCGGCGGATTCTGGTCTATGTCGGGCGCGATCGCCATGCGGCTGGTGCCGGAATCCCTGCTGCCGCGCGCCATGTCGATCATCCTGACCGGCGTTTCGGTCGCGACCGTCTGCGCCGCGCCGGTCGGCGCCTATGTCGGGGACCTGTGGGGCTGGCGCGTCACCTTCCTGATCGCAGCCGTGATCGGGGCGATCACCCTTCTGGTCCAGCTCGTCACCATGCCGCGCCTGCCGTCGAGCGGCGCCTCGGGCATCCGCGCGCTGGCCGAGACCGCGGCGAATCCGATGATCCGTCTCGGCCTTGTCGCCATCCTGCTGGTTGTGTCCGGCCATTTCGCCGCCTTCACCTATATGCGCGCGTTCCTGGAGCAAGTGACGATGCTCGACATCGAAAAAGTGTCGCTGGTGCTGCTCGCCTTCGGGATCGCCGGTTTCTTCGGCAACCTCGCCGGCGGCGCGGTCGCAGGGCGCAGCCTGAAGGCCGCCATGAGCCTGGCGCCGCTTCTGATGGCGATCGCGGCCGCCGTTCTGTTCCTCGGCGGCGCCTCGCCGGTCGTCGCCGCCGTCGGCGTGACGCTGTGGGGCTTCGCCTTCGGCGCGCTGCCGGTGAGCGTGCAGACCTGGATGATCAGCGCCGCGCCCGATCAGGCCGAGAGCGCCGGCGGGCTGATGGTCACTGCCTTCCAGGTGGCCATCGCGACCGGCGCGGTGCTCGGCGGCCTGCTGGTGGACAATTGGAGCGTCACCGGCCCGGTCGCCTATTTCGTGCTGGCCGCGCTCGTCGTCGCGGCGATCATGGCGGCACGGGCGCCGCGCCGGATGCCCTGACGCTCCGAGGGAGGCTGCCGATTGCGGCGCCTCAGCCCCGCGGGGCGATGCGCCGCAGCACCGCCTTGTCGCTCGGCGGCCGCGCCGGACCTGTCGCATAGGCGGCTCGCACCGCGCCTACGGCCGCCTCCGTATCCGCTTCGGTGCGCGCATGGACCAGCGCCAGCACGTCGCCGGCCCTGACCTGCGCACCGATCGGCAGGATACGGCTCAGGCCTACAGCCGGGTCGATCCTGTCGGCGGGAGCGCGGCGACCGCCGCCCAGCGCGACGACCGCAAGGCCGAGCCCGCGCGTGGCGATGCCTGTGACGAACCCTTCTTCGGTCGCCGTCACGGCGCGCTCGACCGGGGCGACGGCAAGGTATTTTTCGGGACGTTCCACGAAATCCGCCGGCCCGCCGAGCGCCGCCACCATGCGGCCGAAGACCGCCGCGGCGCGGCCGGTGGCGAGTGCCTCGGCGGCCCGCTCCAGCCCGTCACGATTGGAATTTGCCAGCCCCGCCGATTGCAGCATTTCGGCGGCGAGCGCCAGCGTCACCTCTTCCAGCCTCTTGTCGCGACGCCTGCCGGTGAGGAAGTCGACGGCGTTCCTCACCTCCAGCGCATTGCCGGCGGCCGACGCCAGCGGCTCGTTCATGCCCGTCACCAGCGCCGTGGTCCTGAGTCCGGCGCCCGTCGCCACCTCGACCAGGCTGGACGCCAGCGCCGCGGCGTCGCGCGGGCGCTCCATGAAGGCGCCGTTGCCGACCTTGACGTCGAGGACCAGCGAGTCGAGGCCGGCGGCGAGTTTCTTGGACAGGATCGACGCCGTGATCAGGGGCACCGATTCCACCGTCGCGGTCACGTCGCGGACGGCGTAGAAGCGCCTGTCCGCCGGCGCCAGGTCGCCGGTCTGGCCGATGATGGCGCAGCCGGTCTCCAGCACCGTCCTGCGCAAACGGGCGAGGTCCGGCTGGCTGACATAGCCGGGAATGGAATCCATCTTGTCCAGCGTGCCGCCGGTGTGGCCGAGCCCCCTGCCGGAAATCATCGGCACATAGGCGCCGCAGGCGGCCACGATCGGCGCCAGCATGAGGGAAACATTGTCGCCGACGCCGCCGGTCGAGTGCTTGTCGGTGACGGGACCAGGCAGGTCCGACCAGTCGAGCACACGGCCGGAATCGCGCATGGCCAGCGTCAAAGCCACCGCTTCGTCGCGGCTCATGCCGCTGAAGAAGACGGCCATGGCGAGGGCGGCCACCTGGCCGTCCGTGATCGTGCCGTCGCTGACGCCGGCGACGAAGGCGCCGATCTCCTCAGCCGACAGTTTCAAGCCGTCGCGCTTCCTGCGGATGATTTCCTGCGGGAGCATCTAGTTTCGCTCCCTTTTTAGGGGAGCGTTGTCGCACACGAAACTTTCGTCGATCTCAGCAGCTCGATACCCCCACCCCTGTCCTCTCCCCTCAAGGGGGAGGGAGACGCTGACATCGCCGTTTCGCCCGAAACTGCGAATGTCGGTGTGTTGTGGCACTGCCAGGGAATCCCCCTCCCCCTTGAGGGGAGGGTGGCCGCGAAGCGGGCGGTAGTGGTCGCTCAAGGCCGCGCACCAACTTTCTCTCACGCCAGCATGGTGGAGGTTACCCCTCCCGCCTCGCTGCGCTCCGCGCCCTCCGCTCGGGAAGGAGGGGTAGCCAGCGTCACTCCACTCCATCCTGAAACATCCTCTTCAGCACCAGCGCCAGCCGCTTGCCACCGAGCGGCGCCATGTCCTTGGTCTCCCGGTGCGACAGTTCCGCGCCGGTCATGCCGGCGGCGAGATTGGTGATGACGGAGCAGGCCGCGACCCTCAGGCCGAGGAAGCGAGCAAGGATGACCTCCGGCACCGTCGACATGCCGACCGCGTCGGCGCCGAGCAGACGTGCCATGCGGATTTCCGCCGGCGTCTCGAAGGAAGGGCCTGAAAACCACATGTAGATGCCCTTGTGCAGGCGAATGTCCACGGCCGCCGCAGCGCTTTCGATCGCCGCGCGCATGCCGGCGTCATAGGCTTCGGTCAGGCCGACGAAGCGGCGGTCGGTCGGCTCGCCGAACAGCGGGTTGGAACCGGAGAAATTGATGTGGTCGGTGACCAGCATGATCGAGCCGGGTAGCATTTCGGGATCAAGGGAGCCTGCGGCATTGGTCAGGATCACCTTGGTCACGCCGATGCCGGCCAGCGTTTCCAGCGCCGGCCGCATCACGGCGGCATCGCCCTGCTCGTAGTAATGCGCCCTGCCCGCCATCATCAGCACCGGCTGGCCGGCGAAGCGCCCGGCCACCAGTTCCCCGGCATGGCCGGTGACGCCGCTGTGCGGGAACCCCGGCAGGCCGGCATAGGGGACGCGGACGGCGTCCTCCACCTCGTCGACCAGACCGCCCAGGCCGGAGCCGAGGACAAGCGCGGTCGACGGCGCCAGGCCGTCCAGCCTCTCAACCAGCAGATCGATCGCCTGTTTCATGCCCAGCCGTCGCCCCGGAAACCGTAGGGCAGCATGTCGCCCATCGTCACCGTCTCGGCGACCCCTGTCTCGTCACAGAGATAGAGTTTCGTTTCCGGCCCGGCAAACTCGGCCAGGCGCTGGCGGCAGCCGCCGCACGGGGTGCACCTGGCCATGCGCTCGGCGATCACCGCGATCTCGGTGATCCTGCCGCCGCCGCCCATGATGTAGTGGCCGAGCGCGGTGGTCTCGGCGCACCAGCCCTCGGGAAAGCTCGCGACCTCGATGTTGGCGCCGGCGAAGACGCGACCGTCCTCGGTACGGATCGCCGCGCCGACCGGGAATTTCGAATAGGGCGCGTAGGCCTTGGCCATGGCTTCGCGGGCGGCAAGGAAGAGATCATGGGACATGGGGTGAAATCCCGGCAATCGGCGATCGGCAGTCGGCAGTCGGATGGGACGGGAACACATCTCGGCATTGCTGAGTACGAATGAGCAATCCAACAAACTCCGACTGCCGCCTGCCGATTGGCGACTGCCTTACTTTTGCCGATTGCCGCATTTCAACGCTCCTTCACATAGGGCACGCCGCCGGCCTTCGGCGGGATCGCCTTGCCGATGAAGCCGGCGAGCAGGATGACGGTGAGCACATAGGGCAGCGCCTGCATGAACTGCGCCGGAACCCGGCCGACAAAAGGCAGCGGCGTGCCCTGTAGGCGGATCGACAACGCGTCGAGGAAGCCGAACAGCAGGCAGGCGAACATGGCGTTGACCGGCTTCCACTTGGCGAAGATGAGCGCCGCCAGCGCGATATAGCCCTTGCCCGCGGTCATGTCCTTCACGAAGCCGGCGTTCTGCACCATGGCCAGATAGGCGCCGGCGATGCCGGTGAGGATGCCGGTGCAGATGACGGCGCGGTAGCGCAGCCATGCCACCGAGATACCGGCCGTGTCTACGGCGGCGGGGTTCTCGCCGACAGCGCGCAGCCGCAGCCCGAAGCGCGTGCGGAACAGGACCCACCAGGTGAACGGCACCGCCAGGAAGGCGACATAGACGAGCAACGAGTGGCCGGAAATGAGCTGCGAATAGATCGGCCCGACGACGGGCACGCCTGCAACGGCATCGGCGCCCGGGAAAGTGATGGCGTCGAAGCGTTCGGGCGGCGTCAGGGCCGGAGTGCGTCCGCCCTGCTGGAACCAGGCCTGACCGAGGATGACGGTCGAGCCTGCCGCCACGAAGTTGATGGCCACGCCGGAGACGATCTGGTTGCCGCGATGGGTGATGGAGGCGAAGCCGTGCACCAGCGCCAGCGCCACCGAGACCAGTATGCCTACAGACAGGCCGAGCCAGGCGGAATTGAGCACTGAGGCTGCTGCAGCCGACGCGAACGCACCGGCTAGCATCTTGCCTTCCAGCCCGATGTCGAAGATGCCCGACCGTTCGGAATAGAGACCTGCAAGGCAGGCGAGCAGCAGCGGCACCGAAAGGCGGATAGTCGAGTCCAGCGTCTGGATGACGACGTTGAAGAGGTCCATCTCAGGCCTCCTTCCCGGCTTCGGCCATGCCGACCGATTTCGGGTTGATCGAGGCGAACAACGTCTGGATCGACGGACGGAACATATGCTCCAGCGCACCGGCGAACAGAATCACCAGGCCCTGGATGATGACGATCATGTCACGGCTGATGTTGGGCATTTCGAAGGAGAGCTCCGCTCCGCCCTGGTAGAGCATGCCGAACAGGATGGCGGCCAGCACGATGCCGACCGGATGCGAGCGGCCCATCAGCGCCACCGCAATGCCGACGAAACCGGCGCCCGAGACGAAGTCCAGCGCGACGTTGTGCTGGTCGCCCATGGTCGAATTGAGCGCCATCATGCCGGCCAGTGCGCCCGAGATCATCATGGTGACGACGATGATGCGCGTCTCCGAAATGCCGGCGTAGCGCGCCGCCTTGGGCGAGAAGCCGTAGGTGCGGATCTCGTAGCCCAGCCTGGTGCGCCAGATCAGCAGCCAGACCAGCCAGGCCATGACCAGCGCCAGCAGGAAGGAGACGTTGAAGGGCGCCGAGCGGATATGGGAAAAGCCGAACAGTTCGATCAGCCAATTGAGCTTCGGCAGTTGCGCGCCGGTCGCGAAATTGCGTGTCTGCGGCGCCATCGCGCCGACAGGCTTGATCACGTCGACCAGCATGTAGACCATCAGCGAGGCGGCGATGAAATTGAACATGATGGTGGTGATGACGATGTGCGAGCCGCGTCTGGCCTGCAGCCAGGCCGGGATCAGCGCCCACAGCGCGCCGAACAGCGCCGCCGCCACGATGGCGATCGGAAACAGCAGATACCAAGGCAGCACGTGATCGAAAGCAAGGCAGACGATGGCGATGCCCAGCCCCGCTATGTAGCCCTGCCCTTCGCCGCCGATGTTGAAGAGCCCGCAATGGATGGCCACGGCCACCGACAGGCCGGAGAAGATGAAGGTTGTGGCGTAGAACAGCGTGTAGGCGATGCCCTGCCCGCGCCCGAACGCGCCCTCGACAAGGATGACGGCGGCCCGGAACGGATTCTCGCCGACGAGAAGCACCACCAGCCCGGCCACGACGAAGGCCACGGCGAGATTGAGCAGCGGGATCAGCCCGTAGTCGGCCCAGGCGGGGAGCTTGGCGTAGGGTGTGCTCACGCGGCGGCCTCCCTGTCGTCGATACCCGCCATCAGAAGGCCTAGCTCGCCCTCGCCGACCTCCGGCCCGCGCTCGCCGACGATACGGCCGGCGAACATCACCAGTATGCGGTCGGAGAGCGCGCGGATCTCGTCGAGTTCCACCGAGACCAGCAGCACCGCCTTGCCGGCGTCGCGCATGGCGATCAGCCGCTTGTGGATGAACTCGATGGCGCCGACATCGACGCCGCGCGTCGGCTGGCCGACGATCAGCACGCCGGGGTCCTGTTCGATCTCGCGCGCCAATACGATCTTCTGCTGGTTGCCGCCGGAGAAATTGGCCGTTCTCAATCGCGGATTGGCGGGACGGATGTCGTATTTCTCGATCTTGTCCGTGGCGTCGGCGATGATCGCGTCCGTATCGAGCAGCGGGCCTTTCAGATAGCGCGGATCGTCATGATAGCCGAGGATCGAATTCTCGTTCTCCTCGAAGGCCAGCACCAGCCCGACATGGTGGCGGTCCTCCGGCACATGCGCCAGACCACGTTCGCGCAATTCGCCCGGATCGGCGGCGCCGGTCAGGTCGACCGGACTGCCTTCGAGCGTCACGCTTCCCGAGACGGCGTGGCGGATACCGGAAATCGCCTCCAGCAGCTCCGACTGGCCGTTGCCGGCGACGCCGGCAACGCCAACGATCTCGCCGGCGCGCACGTCGAAGGAAACGCCGTCCACCATGGTGACGCCGCGCGAATCCCTGACCACCAGATCCCTGACCGACAGCCTGACCGCGCCGGGCGCCGCCGTCCCTTTCTCGACCCGCAGAAGCACGCGCCGCCCGACCATCAGTTCGGCCAGTTCCTCGACCGTGGTCTTCGCCGTCTCGCGCGTCGCCACCATCGTGCCCTGGCGCATGACGGAGACGGTGTCGGTGATGGCCATGATCTCGCGCAGCTTGTGCGTGATGAGGACGATCGTCTTGCCCTGCTCCTTCAACTGCCCGAGGATGCGGAAGAGGTGATCGGCCTCGGCCGGCGTCAGCACGCCCGTCGGCTCGTCCAGGATGAGGATTTCCGCGCCGCGATAGAGCGCCTTGAGGATTTCCACGCGCTGCTGGAGCCCGACGGGAAGCTCTTCGATCAACGCATCCGGATTGACCTGCAGACCATATTCTCGCTCCAGCCGGATCAGTTCCGAGCGCGCACGGGAAATCGACGATTTAAGCAGCGCGTTGCTTTCGGCGCCGAGGATGACGTTCTCGATCACCGTAAAATTGTCGACCAGCATGAAATGCTGGTGGACCATGCCGATGCCGGCGGCGATGGCGTCGTTGGACGACTTGATCGAGGCCGGCTTGCCGTTGACTTTGATCTCGCCGCTGTCGGCCTGGTAGAAGCCGTAGAGGATCGACATCAGCGTCGACTTGCCGGCGCCGTTCTCGCCGACGATGCCGTGGATGGAGCCGCGCTTGATCTCGAGATTGATATCGCGGTTGGCCTGGACCGGCCCGAAACTCTTGTTGACGCCGATCAACTCGATTGCGGCTTGCGCCATATGGCCGTTCCCACTCGTGTTCTTATCGGTTGGCCAAGGCCTAGCATGCCGCCGGTTTCCTGCCAACGGCGAGCCCGATCGCCGAGGCCTCGTCCAAGGCCTCGTCTTCACTCTCGACAAACCCCGGCGCGATCGTCAATTTTGAACCCGCAATAACCGCAGTCGTTTTCACCGTCGAGGCGACGGTTTGCGCATGCGCAACAGAGAGTACGGGCAATCATGTCTTCCGAACGTCTGACCACGCTGGAAATCCGCGCCGTCGAACAGGAACGGACGATCGAGGAGCTGTCCGGCCAGGTCGCCGACCAGTGGAAGGTGATCGACCGGATGCAGAAGAAGCTGGACGCCCTGGCCGAGCGCTTCCTGGCGCTGGAGGAACAGAGCGCGCCCGACGTGCCGGTGACGAAGCCGCCGCACTGGTGATTTCAGCGACAAGCGTGGGCGGCAATTCCGCTTCCCTCCGAGCCGGCACATGATCTATCCTGCCGTTTCAGGCATTTTTCCGCTCGCGGCAGCAACGCCCGGCGTGACGTGCCGAACGGGAGGAATTGCGCCATGGGCGCGGAAGGGGAGCGCGGCCGGCGCGCCGGCGACTACATTTCGGGCCGCTTGAACGACGCCGAGCGAGAACGGGCAGAGCGCGACCTTACGCTCGATCCCGACTTCCGCGACGCCGTGATGCGGCTGGCCGACGAAATGCGGTCTTCCGGAAAACCCGGCGTGGAAGGCGAGGCCGACCAACGCTGGGAAACCGTGGCGCAACGATTGGCCGACCTGCCCCAGATGCGGCCGGTCGTTTCCGACGAGGCTGCACCAGGGCGCGCGGGCAGGTTCTCACCCTTCGACAAACCGATCGGCATGGGCCTGCATGCCGTGCCCGGCCGAAAGGCGCTCGTCGTGACGTTCGGCCTGATCGCGGCCTTCGCGCTGGGCTATGTGACGGGGAAACTATAGCCGCGGGTCGCGCGCCATCAGCATCATCGGCTCGCCATCCTGTTGGAAGCGCTCGATCCCCCGCCAGCCGAGCGCGGCATAGAAACCCTGCGCCTCCCATGTGTAGAGATGGAGCGTCTGCACGCCCATCGCGGCGGCGTGCGCTTCGACAGCCCTTACCAGCATCGTGCCTATGCCCTTCAGGCGAAAGTCCCGCGCCACCACCAGTCCCGCGAGCCACGGCGTCAGGTCGTGCGGACCGTCGAGCTCGCTTCTTACGAGAAGAACCGTCCCCGCCAATGCGCCGCCGACACGCGCAACGAGCGAAACCTCGGAGCCGTCGTCAGCGATCAGCAGCTCACGCAGCCCTGCCATGTCCTCACCAAGCGAGCGATCGGTTCCCTCGAAAAACGCCGCCAGGCGCAGTCGCGCCACCGATTCGACGTCCTGGTCATTCATCGGCTCAATGACGACGGTCATCGACCCTCCCCAAAGCAAAACCGCCGGGACGATGCCCGGCGGTCGATGGCTGAATGAACCGGCCGGTCAGTATGGGCATTTTCCGTCGGTGGTGAAGTCGTGCACCTCGATCTTGCCGGCGATGATGTCGTCCTTGGCCTTGTCGGCAGCAGCCTTCATGTCGGCGGTGACGAGATCCTTGTTGTTGTCGTCCATGGCGTAGTCGACACCGCCTTCCTTGAGGCCGAGATGCTGCGCGCCGGCGGTGAACTTGCCGTCCTTGGCGTCCATGAGGCCGTTGTAGACGGCGACGTCCACGCGCTTGACCATCGAGGTCAGCACATGGCCGGGCTGCAGGCCGTTCTGGTTGGAATCGACGCCGATGCCGAGCTTTCCGGCATCCGCCGCCGCCTGCAACACGCCGACGCCGGTGCCCCCGGCCGCCGCGTAGATCACGTCGGCGCCCTGGTCCATCTGCGTCTTGGCGATCTCGCCGCCCTTGGCCGGGTCGTTCCATGCCGCCGGAGTGTCGCCGGTCATGTTGTAGATGACGTCCGCGGCGCCGGCCGCCTTGGCGCCGCCGACATAGCCGCAGCCGAACTTGCGGATCAACGGGACGTCCATGCCGCCGATGAAGCCGACCTTGTGGGTCTTGGAGGCCATGGCCGCCAGCACGCCGACGACATAGGAGCCTTCGTTCTCCTTGAAGGTGACGGAACGGACGTTCGGCGCATCGACGGCGTCGTCGATGATCTCGAACTTGGTGTCGGGATAGTCCGCGGCCACCTTCGTGAGCGAATCGACGAAGGAGAAGCCGGTCATGATGATCGGGTTGCGGCCGTCCTCGGCGAAGCGGCGCAGCGCCTGCTCGCGCTGCGAGGCATTGGAGATCTCGAAATCGACATAGTCGATGCCGGTCTCCTTCTTGAACTTCTCGGCGCCGTTATAGGCGGCCTCGTTGAAGGATTTGTCGAACTTGCCGCCGAGATCGTAGAGCAGCGCCGGCTTGATGTCGTCGGCCAGCGCCGGGAACACCATCGCGGTTGCAGCGAGAAGCCCAAGAACGATACGTTTCATGTGATCCACACCCTGTCGGTTATCTTGTCGTTGCGCGCCCTGCGGCGGCCGGTCACGGACACGCGCAAGGCACCTGGCAGGGCTGTAAATCCCCCGCTTGCCGGCCAATCTTGCATGGGCGCGGACAAAATTCACCTGGAATTTTGACCTTCCGGAAAACCGTGACGCAGAGGCGCGCCACGGCGAAACGCAACATGTCCAGGTCAGGCGGAAGCGGCCGCCGAAGCGGGCATGGCGCAGGACACGCCCGTACCCCTCAGGCCGCAATAGCCGGACGGGTTCCTGGCTAGATATTGCTGGTGCTCCTTCTCGGCGAAATAGAAAGGGCCGGCAGGCTGGATCTCGGTGGTGATCCGGCCGTGGCCCACGCCCGTCAGCGACACCCCATAGGCATCGCGGGAGGCGAGCGCCTGCATCTGCTGCTCGTCCGAAAAGGTGTAGATGGCCGAGCGATAGGTCGTGCCGACATCGTTGCCCTGGCGCATGCCCTGGGTGGGATCGTGCGCCTCCCAAAAGACCTTGAGCAGGTCGGCGTAGGAAACCAACGTGGGATCGAACACCACCAGCACTACCTCGGCATGCCCGGTCAGGCCGGTGCAGGTCTCCTGATAGGTCGGGTTGGGCGTGACGCCGCCCGAATAGACGGCGGCCGTCACCCATACGCCTTCGGTCTGCCAGAACAACCGCTCGGCGCCCCAGAAGCAGCCGAGCCCGAACATGGCCGTCTCTAGCCCGTCTGGATACGGCCCCTTGAGCGGACGCTTCGAGACGAAATGCTTCGAAGCGGTCGCGATCGCCCTGTCTCGGCCCGGCAGCGCCTCCGAGGGCTTGGGCAGGGTGAGCTTCCTGTTCAGCATGTCGCTGAGGAAAAACATGGTCTTTCCTTTCCGGTCGCGGATGGCTGCCATCAGGCGGCGAAGCGCGCGGCCTTCCGTCGGCGCCTGTAGCCGATCATGTAAAGCACAAGGGCGAGCGCCGCGAACACGGCAAACCCCGGGCGGTCGAGGATCCAGTCGATGACCGTATCCCAGGCCAGTGGCCCTATCCTGTCGCGCACGAACGTCTCGCTCGCCGCCAGCGTGTCTGGCGAGACGGCGTTCCAGCTCGTTTTCAGCGGCGTCAGCACGAGCGCCGAAGCGGCCACCGTGCGCGTCGCGTCGAGCACCGCCATGATGACGGCGACGGCCAGGGCCACCGTGGCGGCAAAGCGGAACAGAAAGCGGATCATGGAGCTTTCCAGATGTTTCGACACGAGGAATATGGCGCGGCGGCCGCAAGAGCAAGCTTCGCGATGGATATCGTCGCGCGGCCGTCGGTGGACGGCGCCTTCATGCCCATTTTCAACGGTTATTCGCCAACGGACGCGACTTGTCACATCGCACCGCCGACCGGGTTCCCAAAGCGAGCGCCTCGCCGGAAGAACGGGCCTGAAGAACGCCTGGAACACTTCCTTGCGACGCTCGTTCGCCCGCTCCGCGAGCCGGCCAGAAGGTCGAGATCCGGACATATTCCAGACGCGCTCGCGAGCAGGCGCTGTCGAAAATTCCGGCATTACCATCATCGGTAACGCATCGACGCGCCGATACGCGTCGTGCCGGCCGGGCCTCCCGTCAAGCGCCGGATTCAATGTCTCTCGACGGAACCCGCAGCGATTTCGCCGCGAACGCCATTAAGTCTTGGCTTTCGCCTGCGGATCGACTAGATGAGCCCCGCGCCCGCCGTATCGATAGCTGAACCGTCGGCTTGACCAATGACCGGGCGAGGGGCGGAGAGGTGGCCGAGTGGTTTAAGGCGCACGCCTGGAAAGTGTGTATACGGGAAACCGTATCGGGGGTTCGAATCCCCCTCTCTCCGCCAGATGCCTTTGATTTCATTGAGTTCTTGGGCTTTTTGGCTTTTCTACCCCACAAATTACCCACCAGTCAAAATTACCAAGGCTGATATTTCGTCCCGGACAGCATGGTGGGAACCCGGCCTATTTAAGCCCTGCCGTTACCCCTCGGCGCTATGATGGCAAATCCGGCGAAGGCCAGTGCGCCGGCAAGGTCCAGCACCGCCCACGTCCCTCGGCTCAAGTAGACTGGCGCGATGGGGTTGAACAGCACGGCAATTGCCGCAAAGCCAATCACCCACGGCGTCCATGCTTTCTCCTGTTGATATTGGTCCCACGCAAGGAACGCCGCCCAGCCGGTGACCACGATGTCAATGACCGTGGAATCGGGACCCTGTATTTTCGCCTAAAAGGGACCCCGGTTTAGGGTGATGAAGGGCACGGCGGTTAGCGCCCGATCAGGCGAAGCTGGTCGGGGTTGCACAGCCTGATCGGG
>Ga0222427_100178_pt1 | contig 160672 bp, 153 predicted proteins | sample 2B20Ametagenome_FD_182890 | JGI IMG/M metagenome (GOLD analysis project Ga0222427, IMG submission 182890) | Enriched microbial communities from leaf-cutter ant dump, University of Wisconsin, Madison, United States - 2B20A (version 2) | ecosystem: Environmental > Terrestrial > Nest > Insects... | reverse complement strand
CGCATAACGCTCGTCAACGTCCCAGAAACCGGCCTGTCCCCGCATCCTCCGCCTCCATGCAAATCAGCATGGCAATCGAATCAAATCCCGGCCGAAAACGCGAGGTAATTCGAGGTCTCCAGGTGGTGGTGCGGTCGAGCCAGCTATCGTGCATGACAATGAGCGTTCCGTCGCCGGCGCGGCGGACATCGACTTCAACCATTTCCGCACCGGCCGAGATCGAAGCCTTGAGCGCTGCAAGGGAGTTTTCCGGGAACAGCGTCTTGCCGTGCTGGAGACCGCCGCTGCGATGCGCGACGACCATGACGTGATCGCGCCAAAGATTGGCGTGCTGGAAGCGATCGAGAATCTGTTGAGCGCGGGTCTCGCCGGCGTACGCGGCGCCAAGGCCGATCGAGGCAAAGACAAGCGCGGCCAGCGCCAGTTTCATGGTCCGCATCGCGAATCGCTCCGTGCCGCTCCCCATGCGGCGGGGAATAGGCATCGGCGATGACAGGGGCATGAACGAAGCCGGCTTGGAATTCGCTGGCCCGGCGGCACATGGACCGCTTCTGCGTCCGCAAAAGAAAAGGGCTCCGGAATACCGGAGCCCCTTGTCGGTCTGGCGGACCGCCCGTCAGCCGGGAGCGATCAGTTCGCTTCCTTAGCCTTGTCCTGCTCTTCCTTGAGCTTCTTGGCGAAGTCCTCGTTGTTCTTCGCCACGAAGTCCTGGAGCTTCTTCTGGCGATCCTCGATGTCCGACTGCTTGAGCGCCGGGCCGTCGAAGGCGTCGCTGAAGCCGCTCAGGGCGATCTTGATCGGGTTGGGCTGGTTCTGGAAATTGATCGAGGTCAGCGTGATCTGCTGGCCCTTCTTGAAGGAGGTGACGAGCTGGTCGGTCAGCGGCACTTCCGCCACGCAGCGATCAGGAAAGCAGATGACGTAGTCGAGCTTCTGCGCCTTGCCGCCGTCGACCTGCAGACCGATGCCCGGCTGGACCAAGCGCCCCGACGGCACGGTGACCTGAAAGACCTTGCGGTTCACCTTGCCGCGCAGGTCGATGAGGCTGACGCCGGTGATGAGCTGGCCGCTGCCTGCCGTCACGATGTTCTGCACGTTGCAGATATCGACGTCCTCCTGCTTCGTGCAGGCCTTGAACCAGCCCTGCGGAACCTGCTGCTGCGCGGACGCGGCGGGAACGCCGGCGGCCAGGACACCAGCTACGCCGGCGGCCATGACGGATAGGCTAAGGGCTTTGCGGGTCAGGCTCTTCATGTGGTGCATTTCCTCTGAATGGTCCCGGGCGGCGGCTGGCGCCGCATCACGTGCTACCTCTTGCCGAAATGAGGCAACAGCATGACTTCGCCCGGCGTGTTACACCGACCGCCCGGCCGAATCCAGCCCGGAGGCCGGATTTCTTGACTGTGAACGCCAAGCCTTGCGGCTCATGCTACCTTGCCCGCCGAATCATGGAGCCTTCCCGCAGGAAACCGGCCATGCACCGTCTTTTTTCCTGGTTGACCGCCGCTTTTGTGGTTGCGACCCTCGCGCCGTCGGCAGCCGGGCCGCGCTATGCCATCTCCATGCAGGGCGAGCCGGCGCTGCCGGCGGACTACACCCATTTCGACTATGCCAACCCGCAAGCGCCCAAGGGCGGCGCGATCACCTATTGCGTGGTCGGGTCTTTCGACAACCTCAATCCGTTCATCCTGAAAAGCCTGCGCACCACGGCACGCGGCATGATCGACACGATCTTCGGCAATCTGGTCTTCGAGCCGCTGATGCAGCGCAACATGAACGAGGCCTTCTCGCTCTATGGCCTGCTCGCCGACACGGCCGACATGAGCGACGACCGCAAGTCGATCGAGTTCCATCTCGATCCGAAAGCGAAATGGTCGGACGGCGAGCCGGTCACGCCCGACGACGTGCTGTTCACCTACGATGTCTTCACCGACAAGGGCCGCCCGCCCTATTCGGATCGCATGAAGAAGGTCGCCAGGCTGGAGAAGACCGGCGACCACAGCGTCAAGTTCACCTTCAACGACCTGGCAGACCGGGAATTTCCGCTCATCATCGCAATGACGCCGATCGTGCCGAAGCATGCGTTCGACAAGGAGACTTTTGATCGCACGACGCTGAAACCGCTCGTCGGCTCCGGCCCCTACACGGTGGCCGAGGTCAAGCCCGGCGACCGCATCGTATTCAAGCGCAATCCCGACTATTGGGGCAAGGGTCTTCCCTCCAAGCGCGGCTTCGACAATTACGACATGATCACCATCCAGTATTTCCTCAACGCCAACGCGCAGTTCGAAGCCTTCAAGAAGGGCATCTGCTCAGCCTATGCCGGCTCGTCCTACACCGGCATGGGCCCCTTGCAGGCCGAGCGCGATTTCGATTTCCCCGCCGCCGAGCAGGGCAAGGTCATCGTCAAGGATTTTCCGCTCGGCATACCGCCGGTGGTCACCGGGTTCATGTTCAACACCCGCCTGGAAAAATTCGCCGATCCGAAGGTGCGCCGGGCGCTCGGCATGCTCTACGACTTCGACTGGGCCAACAAGAACCTGTTCGGCGGCAAGTTCACCCGCACCATGAGCTATTGGCAGGGATCGGAGCTTTCCGCCCTCGGGCATCCCGCCGGCGACAAGGAGAAGGCGCTGCTCGCCCCCTTCCCGGGTCGGGTGCCGCCCGACGTGATGGACGGCACGTGGCGGCCGCCGGTGACGGACGGCTCCGGACAGGACCGCAAGGCGCTCAAGGCCGCCTATGACCTGCTGAGAAGCGCCGGCTACCATATCGACGGCGGCAAGATGCTCGATCGGCAAGGCCACCCTTTCGGCTTCGAGATCATCACGTCCGGCGACGAGCAGGAGCGGCTGGCGGCGCTCTACCAGCGCACGTTGAGCAAGCTCGGCATCGACGTCTCGATCCGGGCGCTAGATGGCGACCAGATCCAGTCGCGCAAGCAGCGCTTCGACTTCGAGGTGATCGTCGGCTCCACCGGCTTCAGCAACACGCTGTCTCCTGGTTTCGAGCAGGTCGGGCGCTGGGGCTCGGAATACGCCAATGTCGAAGGCTCGTTCAATCTGGCAGGCGTCGCCGATCCGGCCGTCGATGCGGCGATCAAGGCGATGCTGAACGCACGGACGAAGGACGATTACGTGGCGGCGGTGCGCGTACTCGATCGACTTCTGATCTCGGGTGCCTATATGGTCCCCTTGCAGCACGCCGCCGGTCAGTGGGTCGCCTACTGGAACTATCTGAAGTATCCGGACAAGACCCCGCTGTTCGGGTTCCAGTTGCCGGCCTGGTGGCGCAAGACGGATTGAACCGGCAGGAAGAGTTCAGGTCATGACCAGAACCTCGCTTTCCATCGACGTGGTCTCGGACGTGGTGTGCCCGTGGTGCTATCTCGGCGAAAAGCGCCTGGAGGCCGCAGTGGCAGGCATCGACGATGTCGATGTGCACATTCGCTGGCGGCCGTTCCAGCTCGACCCGACGATCCCGCCACAAGGCAAGGACCGGACCGAATACATGCGCGCCAAGTTCGGCGACATGGAGCGGCTGCGCGAAAGCCATGAAAGGCTCGGCTCGCTCGGGGCGGTCGAGGGCATCTCCTTCGATTTCGACGCCATCAAGATGTCGCCCAACACGCTCGACGCGCACCGCGTGATCCGCTGGGCGGGAAGCGCCGGCGAGGACATCCAGAACCGCGTCGTCGAAGAACTGTTCAGCCGCTATTTCGAACGCGGCCAGGACACCGGCGACCGCGCAGTCCTGATCGACGCAGCGGGAGCGGCCGGAATGGACGCGGCGATGGTCGAGGCGCTGCTGGCGACCGACGCCGATGCCGACGCGGTGCGCGCCGAGATCGCCACCGCCTCGCGCATGGGCATCACCGGCGTGCCGTGCTTCCTGATCGAGAGCAAATATGCGGTGATGGGCGCGCAGGAAACCGCCGTGCTTGCCGATGCGATCCGCCAGGTGGCGGCGGCGAAGGCGAACGGAGAGCTGGAAAGCGCCGAATAGACGGCTTCATTGCCGCCTCGATGCATGAGGACGGTCGATTCACGCCCTGGATGCCAGGCATGCGTGCTGGCGCGCGCGGGTCTCAGGGCTCTAGGAGCGATGACCGGAGTCGTCGCCATCGCCGCCCATGCCCATCCCCATGCCGCCGCCCATGCCTCCACCGCCCATGCCTCCGCCCATTCCGCCACCGCCTCCCCGAGAGCCGGAACCGCGCCCCTCCGATCCACCGCTCTTGCCGCGGCCTCCCGCTCCCGAGGGGCGGGTCGGGCCTTGCATGGGGATCGTCAGATCGGCCGGGATCGGCGCCAGGTCGAGCGCCTGACGGATAAAATCGCGCAGGGAGACGACGAGGTCGTGCGTGTGCACGGGGCGGCCGGCGACAAGTTCGCGCGCGGCATGCTCGGCCAGCCGCACCTGTTCTTCCGTGCCGAGCAGGATGATGTCGGCAAGCGCCGCCTCGACCGCGTCGCGGATGCGGCGCGGGCGGTCCGACGCGTCCGTTCCGGGCACGGCGAGCGCGACCGTTTCCTGCTCCCCGCCGTCCGGCTCCGCCACCTCGACCGGCGGCGCGCGCAGGTCGCGCAAATGTCTCGGATCGACGGCGAGCGTACCGGTGAAGGAGCCGCCCAGCACCTTGTAGGCGGAGATCAGGGTCTTGAGCCGCTCGTTGATCTGCCGGTTCGCCCGCTCGCGGCGCTGCTGGATGGTCATCATCATGACCAGCCGCACGCCCATGCTGATGAGGGTGAACAACGCCAGGCCGAGCAGCGTCACGAGGACGCTGTGCCAGGAGCTGAAATCGAGATTGCGCAAGAAGGCCACTCCGTATTCGGACGACGCTTCGCGGATACGTCGCCTGCGCCGCCGGCCGACAGGGTTAGAACAATTTGCGGGGCTGAGAAAGGCGGACTTTCGCGCCGCCCTCACCCGCCTGCCGGCACGGCCGCAGACAACTGGGCAACAGGGAGGGAAACTAAGCCGCCGCCAGTTTCGCCAGTTGCGTCATCACCACCGCCGATCCGGCCAGACGCTTGCCGGCATTCGGCCAGTCGCGCATGAAGACGATGCTGTGATCCGGCCTGATCTTCGCAAGCGATCCCTGGTCGCCGATGAATTTCACCAGCCCGGCCGGGTTGGCGAAGGTCTTGTTGCGGAACTGGATGACCACGCCCTTCGGGCCGGCGTCGAGCTTCTCGACATTGGCCTTGAGGCACAGCGCCTTGATGAAGACGATCTTCAAAAGATGCTGCACCTCGTCCGGCAGCGGGCCGAAACGGTCGATCAATTCGGCGCCGAAGGCGTCGATCTCCTCGGGCGTCTGCAGGTCGCCGAGCCGGCGGTAGAGCGCCAGCCGCAGTTGCAGGTCGGGCACGTAGCTTTCCGGGATCATCACCGCCGTGCCGATGGCGATCTGCGGCGACCAGCCGGTGTCTATCGCCTCTCCGGTGTGCTTCACCTCGGCCACCGCCTCTTCCAGCATCTGCTGGTAGAGCTCGAAGCCGACCTCCTTGATGTGGCCGGACTGCTCCTCGCCAAGCAGGTTGCCGGCGCCGCGAATGTCGAGGTCGTGGCTGGCGAGCTGGAAGCCGGCGCCCAGCGATTCCAGCGACTGCAGCACTTTCAGGCGACGGTCGGCGGTGTCGGTCAGCTTGCGGTTGGCCGGCAGCGTGAACAGCGCGTAGGCGCGCACCTTGGAGCGCCCGACCCGACCGCGAAGCTGGTAGAGCTGCGCCAGGCCGAACATGTCGGCGCGATGCACGATCAGCGTGTTGGCGGTCGGGATGTCGAGGCCGGATTCCACGATGGTGGTGGACAAAAGCACATCATACTGGCCGTCGTAGAAGGCGTTCATGATGTCGTCGAGTTCTCCGGGCGGCATCTGGCCATGAGCCACAGCAACCTTTAGCTCCGGCACGTTTTCCTTCAGGAAATCATGAATTTCCGCCAGATCGCTGATGCGCGGCACGACATAGAAGGAATGGCCGCCGCGATAGCGCTCGCGCAGCAGCGTCTCGCGGATCACCAGCGGATCGAAGGGCGATATGAAGGTGCGCACCGCCATGCGGTCCACCGGGGGGGTTGCGATGAGCGACAGCTCGCGCACGCCCGTCAGCGCCAGTTGCAGCGTGCGCGGGATCGGCGTTGCCGACAGCGTCAGCACATGAACGTCGCTCTTCAGTTCCTTCAGCCGTTCCTTGTGCTTGACGCCGAAATGCTGCTCCTCGTCGACGATCAGCAGGCCGAGGTTCTTGAAATTGATCGCCGAACCGAGCAGCGCGTGGGTGCCGACGACGATATCGACCGTGCCGTCGGCGATGCCTTTCTTGACCTCGGCCAGTTCCTTGGCGCCGACAAGGCGCGAGGCCTGCGCCACCCGCACCGGCAGGCCGGAGAAGCGCTGCGAGAAGGTCTTGAAGTGCTGGCGCGCCAGAAGCGTGGTCGGCACCACCACCGCGACCTGGAACCCTTCCATCGCGGCGACGAAGGCGGCGCGCAGCGCCACCTCGGTCTTGCCGAAGCCGACGTCGCCGCAGATCAGCCGGTCCATCGGCTTGCCGGCGGACAGATCGTCGGTGACGGCATCGATGGCGTTCTGCTGGTCGTCGGTCTCCTCATAGGGGAAGCGCGCGGCGAATTCGCCATAAACGCCTTCCTGCGGGATCATCACCGGCGCGGTGCGCATCTGTCGTTCGGCGGCGATACGGATCAACTGCCCGGCCATATCGAGCAGGCGCTTCTTCAACCGCGCCTTGCGCGCCTGCCAGGCGCCGCCGCCCAGCCTGTCGAGCGGTGCCTCGGCCGAATCGGAGCCGTAGCGCGACAGAAGCTCGATGTTCTCGACGGGCAGGAACAGCCGGTCGTCGCCGGCATAGTGGATTTCGAGGCAATCGTGCGGCGCGCCGGCCGCCTCGATGGTCCTGAGGCCGACGAAGCGGCCGATGCCGTGATCGGCGTGGACGACGATGTCGCCGGCCGACAGCGAGGAAGCTTCCGCGATGAAATCGGCAGCGCGGCGCTTCTTCGAGCGGCGCACCAGCCGGTCGCCGAGAATGTCCTGCTCGGCGACGACCACCAGTTCGTCGGTCTCGAAGCCGGTCTCCAGCGGCAGCACGGCGAGCGCCGCCTGCCCGGCGGCGAGCCTGTCGGCGGCCGCCAGCGTATCGATGCGCTTGAGGTTTTCCAGATGATGCTCGGCGAGAATCTGGGTGAGCCGGTCCAGCGAACCTTCGGTCCAGCCCGCGACGACGACGCGGCGTTTCTTCGCGCGCTCGTCGGCGATGTGGCGGGACGCCACCTCGAACACGTTGGCGTTGGGGTCGGCGCGTTCCTCGGCGAAGCTGCGGCCGGCGCGCGAACCGGCATGGAGCACCTTGCGGCCGCCGGCCCCGGGCGCGGCGAAAGGCGTCAGTTCGACCTGAACGCGGTCGGCCGCCCCGGCTTTCACCTCGTCGGGCGAGAGATACATGAGGGCTGGCGCGACCGGCTTGTAAGGCACGGCGTCCTTCAGCGCGCCCTGATTGCGACGCGCCTCGTAGTGGTCGAGGATCAGCTTGTGGCGTTCGTCGGCCGCTTCATGGGCGAGATGGTCGAAGACCACGGCTGCGTCCGGCAGATAGTCGAACACCGTCCCCAGTTCCTCGTAGAAGAACGGCAGCCAGTGTTCCATGCCGGCGAAGCGGCGGCCTTCACTGACCGCTGCATAGAGCGCGTCGTCGCGCGAGGGCGCGCCGAAGGCGTCGATATAGGCGCGGCGGAAGCGGCTGATGGTTTCGGGCGTCAGCGTCACCTCGCTCATCGCCTGCATGACGAGCTGGTTGCGCTGGCCGGTAGTGCGCTGGCTGGCGGGATCGAAGACACGGATCGATTCCAGCGTATCGCCGAAGAAATCGAGCCGCAGCGCCTCGTCGGCGCCCGGCGCGTAGAGGTCGAGGATGCCGCCGCGCACGGCGAATTCGCCCACCTCGCGGACGGTCGGTACGCGCTCGAAACCGGCCGTCTCCAGCCGCCTGACCAGTTGCTCCATATCGATCCGGTTGCCCGGTTTTGCGCGCAGCGCCTGCGCCTCGATGGCCTCGGCGGGCGGCACGCGCTGCAACAGCGCATTGGCGGTGGTGAGTACCAGCGCCCGGTGCGGCTTTGTCGCCAGCGCCGCCATGCCGGCCAGCGCGTCGAGGCGGCGGGCGGCGGCATCGGCGCCGGGCGAGACACGGTCATAGGGCAGGCAGTCCCAGGCGGGCAGTTCGAGCACCGGCAGGTCCGGAGCGGCGAAGGCCAGCCCGTCGATGATGGCAGGCAGGCGCTGGCCGTCGCGCGCGACGAACAGCAGCGGTCCATCCGCCGCGGCCTCGGTGGCGAGCCGAGCGAGCGCGAAGGCTTCGTAGCCGTCGGCGACGCCGTCGACCAGAAAGGAGCCGGTGCCATCCTTCGGCAGGCCAATTTTGGGAATGAGACTCATCAAATCACGTCTGGAATGCGGACAGGCTCGGGCGCCTGCGGTCAGGAGCGGGCGGTACGGCCAAAGGCCAGGATTCGTTGCAGCAGCGGACACTCCAGAGTTTTCGGCACCGGGCTTTCGCCGGTCACGTACTGGAAGAACTCCGTATCAGGGATGTCGAGGAGCCTTTCATATTGGTCGAGCTCGTCGCCGGTCAAGCCATCCACCGCGCTATCGGCGAACGGGCCGAGGATCAGATCCATCTCGCGCATGCCGCGATGCCAGGAACGGAATTTGAGCTTCTTGCGGCGTGCTTCCGTCACGTCCTGCTCGCTTTCTCCCACTGTCGCCGTCATCGCCAAATCCTCGGTTGAGGCGCGGTATAGCGTGGACGGGTCGAGGTGTCAGCCTTTGCAACGCCGCCGAGAGTTCTTAATCTCGATCAATGCTTCATGCTGCTGTCACGATAGTACCCCCACCCCTAACCTCTCCCCTCAAGGGGGAGGGGGACTTGGCTAGCGGCAGCTTCCCCTCCCCCTTGAGGGGAGAGGTTAGGGGTGGGGGTAACCGCGTCGATGTACGACGGCCGGGGTCGCGCTAAACATGCGCCCTTCCCTCCTCGATCCCCTGTTCGCGCCGATCACGTCGCTCGCCGGCATAGGCGCCAAGGTCGCGGCCCTGATCGAGCGCGTGCTGCCGCTCGATCTCGGCGGGCGCGAGGCGCGGGTGGGAGACCTACTGTTCGTCCTGCCCAACTCGGTCATCGACCGGCGCAGCCGTCCCGGCATCGCCGGATCGGCCGAAGGCCAGATCGTCACGCTGGACCTGCGCGTGGACCGCCACCAGCCGCCACCGCGCGGCAATCGTAGCGCGCCATACCGCGTTTTCGCTCATGACGAGACCGGAGAGATCGCGCTGACCTTCTTCCACGCCCATGCGGCTTATCTGGAGAAGCAATTACCCGAGGGCGCCGACGTGGTGGTGTCGGGCCGGATGGAATGGTTCAACGGCCGGCCTTCCATGGTCCATCCCGACCACATGGCGCTCGCAGAGGACGCGGCAGGGTTGCCGCTGGTTGAGCCGGTCTATCCGCTGACGGCGGGCCTGTCGCCGAAAGTGCTGCGCCGCGCCATCGGTCAGGGCGTGGAGCGCCTCCCGGCGATGCCGGAATGGCTCGACCCGGCCTTCATGAGGAAACACAGCTTCGCGCCGTTCGGCGAAGCCCTTGCCCACCTCCACAACCCGGAAAGCCCGCTCGACGCCTCGCCCGAGAACGCGGCCTGGCGCAGGCTCGCCTATGACGAATTCCTGGCCGGACAGGTCTCGCTGGCGCTGGTCCGCGCCCGCGTGCGGCGGCTGTCCGGTCGGCCGCTGACCGGCGACGGCTCAATCGTCGCCAGGCTGCGCGCCTCCCTGCCCTATTCACTGACGGGATCGCAAGAGGCCGCGCTCGCCGAAATCCTCGCCGATCTCGCCGAACCGGACCGCATGCTGCGCCTGCTGCAAGGCGACGTCGGGTCGGGCAAGACGGTGGTGGCGTTGCTTGCAATGGCGCGCGCGGTCGAGGCCGGCGGTCAGGCGGCGCTGATGGCGCCGACCGAAATCCTCGCGCGCCAGCATCTCGCCACCGTCGCCCCGCTTGCCGAGCGCGCCGGGTTGCGCACGGCGATCCTCACGGGGCGCGAGAAGGGGCGCGAGCGCAGCGACACGCTTGCCGGATTGGCGGACGGCTCCATCGACGTCGTGATCGGCACGCACGCGCTGTTCCAGGAGGCGGTGACGTTCAAAAACCTCGCCTTCGCCGTGGTCGACGAGCAGCATCGCTTCGGCGTTCACCAGCGCCTCGCCATGACCGCCAAGGGCGACGCGCCCGACATGCTGGTGATGACGGCGACGCCCATCCCGCGCACGCTGGTGCTGACCGCCTTCGGCGATATGGACGTCTCCAAGCTCACCGAAAAGCCGGCCGGCCGCCAGCCGGTGCGGACCGTCACGCTGCCGATGGAACGGCTGTCGGAACTGGTGGGACGCATTCAGGACGCGGTTTCGGAAGGTCAGAAAATCTACTGGATCTGTCCGCTGGTCGAGGAATCGGAAGAGGCGAAGCTGATGTCGGCACAGGAGCGCTACGACGCGCTGAAGCCGGTGTTCGGCGACCGGCTCGGTCTCGTCCACGGCCGCATGAAGGGCGCCGACAAGGATGCCGCCATGCGCGCCTTCAAGGAAGGCGAGACGCGTGTGCTCGTCGCCACCACTGTCATCGAGGTTGGTGTCGACGTGCCGGACGCCACCATCATGGTGATCGAGCATGCCGAGCGTTTTGGCCTCGCGCAGCTTCACCAGTTGCGCGGGCGGGTCGGGCGCGGCTCGAAGCCAAGTTCCTGCGTGCTGCTCTACAAGGAACCGCTCAGCGAAACCGCCATGCGGCGGCTGTCGGTTATGCGCGAGACGGAGGACGGCTTCGTCATCGCCGAGGAGGACCTGAAACTGCGCGGCGAAGGCGAATTGCTGGGCACGCGCCAATCGGGCACGCCGGGCTTCCAGGTGGCGCGCATCGAATTCCACGCCGACCTCCTGGAAGCCGCGCGCGACGATGCGCGGCTGATCCTGTCGCGCGATCCCAACCTGCAATCGGAGCGCGGCGAGGCGCTGAGGCTGCTGCTTTATTTGTTCGGGCGCGACGAGGCGGTGCGCTTGCTGAGAGCCGGCTGAGGCAGCCGTCCCTCGGCCGGATTGCCGATCTCGATCGGCTGCCCGTCCGGCCCCAGGATCGGCTTCTTCACCTCCGGCGCCACCAGCCCGGCCGAAACGATCAGCTTGGCGGCGTCCTCAATGGTCATGTCGAGCATGACGATCTCGGACTTGCGCACATACATCAGGAAGCCGGTGGTCGGATTGGGCGTGCAGGGCATGAAGACGGCGATCAGCGGATCGCCCGGCTTGTCGAGCTTCTGGCCGATCTCCGTCTCCTTCTCTCCGGCGACGAAGACCAGCGACCAGACGTCCTTGCGCGGATATTCGACCATGCCGACCTGACGGAACATGTTGCCTTTTTCGGCGAAGACGGTCTGAAAAATCTGCTTGAGCGAGCCGTAGATGCCGCGCACCAGCGGCATTCGGCCGAGCAGACGCTCGCCGAAGCCGACGACGGCGCGGCCGACGATGTTGGCGGTCAGGAAGCCGATCAGAGTGATCAGCACCAGCGCCACGATCAGGCCGAAGCCGGGCACCGGGAACGGCAGATAAGCGTCGGGGCTGTAACGATAAGGGATATAGGGCTTCACCCAGGAATCGACCCAGCCGATGAAGGACCAGGCGATATAGGCGGTGATCGCCAGCGGCGCGCAGACGATGAAGCCGGTCAGGAAATAGTTCCTCAACCGGGTCATTCCGGAAATCTTCGGAGTCTCCGACATTACCACCGCCGCCTCATTGCAACGCAGCATAAAAGAAAAACGCGCCTCTTGCGAAGCGCGTTTTGAATTTTTCGGACGCTCCGGAAAACGGCTCGACCGTCACTCCGCCTTCTTCGCCTTCTCCACATAGGCGTTGGTGTAGGTCTTGGTGATGTCGATGTGGGCGTTGGCGATATCGGGCGATCCGGCCTCGAACACGTCCAGCACCGCCTGCGCGCCCTTCGGGTCCATCAGGCCGGTGGTCGAATACATGGGAAGCGTGTTCTTGAGCGCGGCGAGATAGGCCGCCTTGTCCGGGCCGACGAGATTGTCCGGCATCTTGTCGGCGATCTCCTCGGGGGTGTGCGAGTGGATCCAGGCGAGCGTCGCCACCATCGCGTTGGTCATCGCCTGGGTCTCTTCCGGATGGGCTTCCATCCATTCGGGACGGGTGTAGAGCGAGCCGCCGGGATAGTCGCCGCCGAACACGGCCCGCGTGTCCTTCTGGGTGCGGGTGTCGGACAGGATCTTCAGGTCCGCATGCTTGCTCTGAAGAACGGTCACGGCCGGATCGAGCAGCACGGCGGCATCGATCTGGCCCTGCTCCATCGCGGCGATGGCCGTCGCGCCGAGGCCGACGCCCACCACCGAAGCCGCCGTCGGATCAAGCCCGGCCTGCTTCAACTGATACTTCAGGAAGAAGTCGGTCGAGGAGCCGGGCGCGCTGACGCCCACCTTCTTGCCGGCGAGGTCCTTGACCGAGGTGATCTTGCCGGTCTGCCCGGGCGCGACCACCAGGACAAGGCCCGGATATTGGTCATAGACCACAAAGGATTGCAGGATCTGCTTCTTGGCGGCCAGTTCGACGGTGTGGTCGAAATAGCCGGAGACGACATCGGCGCTGCCGCCGAGCACGGCCGTCAGCGACTGCGAGCCGCCCTTGAAATCGACGAGGTCGGCATCGACGCCGGCCTTTTCATATTCGCCGAGCTGCTTGGCGAGCACCGTCGGCAGGTAGCAGAGGCAGGCGGCGCCACCGATGGAGATGGTGACCTTGCCCGCCGCATCGGCAGCGCCCGCGGCCGCCAGCATCACTGCGAACGAGGCCGCCGCCAGTTTCGTGAATCTCTTCATTGTCTTCTACTCCTCCTTGGATGTTTTGCCGCAGGCCGCCTCAGCGCTTCCTGCCGGTGGATTCGGGGCGCCAGACCAGCAGGCGCCGCTCAACGAGGGTAACCCCCCAATCGATCAGAAGGACGAAGGCGGCGAGCACGAACATGCCCGCGAACACGCCCGCGACGTCGAACACGCCTTCGGCCTGCTGGATCAGATAGCCGAGACCGGCGGCCGCGCCGAGATATTCGCCCACGACGGCGCCGACCACGGCGAAGCCCACCGAGGTGTGCAGGGACGAAAACATCCACGAAAGCGCCGACGGCCAATAGACATGGCGCAGGAGCTGTCGCTCGCTCATCCCCAACATGCGGGCGTTCGACAGGACCGTCGAGTTCACCTCACGCACGCCCTGATAAACGTTGAAGAACACGATGAAGAAGACCAGCGTGAAGCCGAGCGCCACCTTCGACCAGATGCCTAGGCCGAACCAGAGCGTGAAGATCGGCGCCAGCACGACACGCGGCAGGGCGTTCGCCGCCTTGATATAGGGGTCGAAGATCGCCGCGAGCACAGGCTGGCGCGCAAACCAGAAGCCGATGACGATGGCGGCCACGGAACCGATTGCAAAGGCCAGCATCGCCTCGACCAGCGTGATCCACAGGTGATACCAGATCGAGCCCTCCAGGAACCACCGCCAGATCTGAGCGGCGACCGCGGATGGCGTCGAGAAGAAGAAGCCGATCATGTCGGGATTGCCGACGAGATGGGTGGTGGAGGCGATCTCCCACACGACGAGGATCACCACGGCGATGGCGAGCTGGGCGAGAAGCAGCGTTGTCCGGCTCATCATCGCGCTCCTTCCGCAGTCTGGCCGTAGGCCTTGAGCACTTCCTCCTTCAGCATCGTCCATATAAGGCGATGCGCCTCCTGGAAGCCGGCGGAAAGCTTGATGTCGGCGACGTCGCGCGGGCGCGGCAGCGCGATCGGGAAATCGCCGATGATGCGCGCTGCCGGCCCTGCCGACATCACCACCACGCGGTCGGCCAGCGCTATGGCCTCCTCCAGATCATGGGTGACGAACATCACGGCCTTGCGGTCGGCGGACCACAGGTCGAGCAGCAGGTCGCCCATGATGAGGCGCGTCTGCGCGTCGAGCGGGCCGAACGGCTCGTCCATGAGAATGATCTTCGGGTCGCGGATCAGCACCTGCGCCAGCGCCACGCGCTTGCGCTGGCCGCCGGAAAGCATGTGCGGATAGCGCGTGGCGAAAGCCGAGAGCCCGACGCGGCCCAGCCAGTCGCGGGCGCGCCGCCGGGCTTCGCTTTTGGGCGTGCCGGCGATCTCCAGACCGATGGTGACATTTTCCTCCGCCGTCTTCCACGGCATCAAGGCGTCCTGCTGGAATAGATATCCGGCGCGACGGTTCAGGCCGGAGAGTTGGCCGCCCTCGATCACCACGGTGCCGGAAGCCGGCGCGAGCAGGCCCGCCGCGGCATTGAGCAGCGTGGACTTGCCGCAGCCGGTCGGGCCGATGATCGCGACGAATTCCTGTTCGCCGACGGCGAGGTTGGTGGCGTCGACCGCCGTGAATCGGCTGCCGTCCGCCAGATCGAAGGCGATGGTGACGTCCCGCAATTCGACCGCGCAGTTGGACTGCCGGGATTTCGCCGGATGCTCTGCCTGTTCGACAGCCATTGTCAGCGTTCACCCTCGCGCGGCGCCGGATGGCCGACCCGCGCATCTCGCGCTCCGGAAACTGGGATCATCGCAATCTCCTGCCCTATCGATGACAGCAGGACTCTCCTCCGAACTGCCCCGCCCGTCATGAATACCGGCGACACGATAGTCAAACGATCCAGTGAGGCAAATCGATTCTTCCAACCATTGACGAAGGGATGAGACACGGGCTGCACCGGCGCATCGGGACAGGCTTTTCCGGGAGAACCTGGCGCAACGCCGGATCGCTTATTGACAAGTGACCGACGGTCAGTCATTTAATTATCCGTGAAGTTTAAGAAGAGAGACTCATGATCAGCCACGATTTCGTCCATTGGCCGATCGTCCTGACGGCAGCGCGCGGTCCCACGACGCTGGCCGATCACCTCGATTTTCTTGACGACTGAAACCGCTGGTTCGACCGAGGCGAGCCGTTCGCTGCGTTCCGGGTGTTCGCGGACGACGACGCCCTCGCCCATCCGGACGGCGCGGCCCGTGCGGCGAAGACCTGGCTGCAGAAGAATTCCGAGCGCATGCAGGCCCTCGTGCTGGGCATGGCCACCGTCGTGCCGCCGGCGCATTTCGACCGGCTCAGTCGGATGGACGCGCAAAAGCTCTTCGGCGTCCCGGCGCGCACATTCGCCGAGATCGGGGAAGCGCTCGACTGGCTGGAGGCGGCAATCCTGAAACCCAGGGCGATCCCGCTCGATCGCGCCGCGATCCACGCTTCCCTGAAGACGCTCGGGCAAGACCTTGACAGGTCGCGAGAACGCACATGATCGACTGCGACGATACGAACTGGCCGCTGGCGATCGCCGTCGCCGAGAAGGCGATATCACCTGCCGACCATCGCCTGTTCCTCGACAGATGGAAATGCTGGCTGGATCGCGGCCGCCCCTTCGTGCTGCTGCGCATGTTCGTTTCCGATGAGGCGCTCATCCAGCCGGAAAGCCTTTCCAGCGGATCGGCTTCATGGCTGGCCGCCAATATCGACCGTGTCCGCAGCCTCGTGCTCGCGATCGCGACCACCGTGCCGCGCCATCATCTCGAGGCCCGCCGTCAGCTGAACGTTGACAGCGTGTCCGGCATCCCCTCAAAAGTGTTCGCTGACGGCGTTTCGGCCGTTGCCTGGCTCGATCAGGATATATTGCGGCCGCACGGACTGACGCTCGACGGCCTGTAGCAGCGGAGACCACACACGATTGCCAGCCATGTCAGCCAGCACGATAGACGCCGATGCGGCCGTCAAGAAGCCGCGGACAAAACCCGCGGAAATCCGCCGCGAGGAACTGATGGACGCGGCCCGCGATCTCTTTCTCGAAAGGGGTTTTGCGGCCACCAGCGTCGATGAGATCGTCAGGGTGGCCGACGTCGCCAAGGGCACGTTCTACATCTATTTCAAGACCAAGGACGAAGTCCTCGAAGCGCTGAAGGTGCGCTTCATCGAGACATTCTGCAGGCGTGTCGAAGAGGCTGTCGAGAAAAGGGCAGCGGATGACTGGCCCGGTCGGCTCGACGCCTGGGTGGAGGCCGGCGTCAACGGCTACCTGGACCAGTTCCGCCTGCACGATCTGGTTTTCCATGAGATCCGCCCCTCTGACCGCCGCATGAAGTACGACATGCCGCCGCTGGCGCTGCTTGCGGATCTGCTGGACGGCGGCGTCGCGGCTGGCTCTTTCCTCCCCCTGCCGGATACAAGGCTTGCCGCGGTAATGCTTTTCTATGCGCTTCACGGTGCAGTGGACGCCCACATCGCCGCGCCGGTGATGACCCGCGAAGCCCTTCTCGCCGGCGTCAGGTCGTTCTGCCGTCGCGCGGTGATGCGCGCGTAAGAAACGACGGCCCGACGTCCTGCCCTCCCCCGCTATTCCACCGTGACGGACTTGGCGAGATTTCGCGGCTGGTCGACGTCCGTTCCCATGAAGACGGCGGTGAAATAGGCCAGCATCTGGATGGGCAGCGCATAGACGATCGGGGCGATGATCTCGGGCATGTCGGGCATCACGATGGTCTCCATCGTCTCCACCGTCGACTGCGCCGCGCCCCTGGCGTCGGTGATGAGAATGATCTTGCCGCCGCGCGCGGCGACCTCCTGCATGTTGGAGACGGTCTTTTCGAAGATGCGGTCGTGCGGGGCGATGACGATGACGGGCATGTTCTCGTCGATCAGCGCGATCGGGCCATGCTTGAGCTCGCCCGCCGCGTAGCCTTCGGCATGGATATAGGAGATTTCCTTGAGCTTCAGCGCGCCTTCCATGGCGAGCGGGAAATTGGTGTCGCGGCCGAGATAGAGCACATGCTTGTAATGCGCAAGGTTGCGCGCCAGCCTCTCGATGCGGTCGTCGAGCTTCTGCAGCGCCTGGTTGGCGTAGCGCGGCGCTTCCGACAGGCTGCGCACCAGCGCCTTTTCTTCCTCCGCCGAAATCTTGCCGCGCGCCCGCGCCGCGTTGACGGCGAGCGCGGCCAGCACGGAGAGCTGGCAGGTGAAGGCCTTGGTCGAGGCGACGCCGATCTCGGGACCGGCCAGCGTCGGCAGCGTCACGTCGCTTTCGCGGGCGATGGTCGATTCGCGGACGTTGACAACCGCGCCGATCTTCATGCCCTGGCTGCGGCAATAACGCAGCGAGGCCAGCGTGTCGGCCGTCTCGCCGGACTGCGAGATGAACAGCGCCGCGTCATTGGCCGACAGCGGCATCTCGCGGTAGCGGAACTCGGACGCCACATCGATGTCCACCGGCAGGCGGGCGTAACGCTCGAACCAGTATTTGCCGATCGATCCGGCGAGGAAAGCGGTGCCGCAGGCGGAAATCGCCAGCCGGTCGATCGCGGCGAAGTCGAACGGCAGGTCGAGCGCCTTGGCGCGCCCGGCGGTGAAATCGAGATAGTGGGCCAGCGTGTGCGAAATGACCTCCGGCTGTTCATGGATTTCCTTTTCCATGAAATGGCGGTGGTTGCCCTTGTCGACCAGATAGGCGGTGCCGGTCGACTGCTGGCGCTTGCGCTCGACCTTGTTGCCGTCGAGATCGAAGATCTCGGCCGACTTGCGGCGCACCGCCACCCAGTCGCCGTCCTCGAGATAGGTGACGGCGTTGGTGAACGGCGCCAGCGCGATGGCGTCCGAGCCCAGGAACATCTCGCCGTCGCCGTGGCCGACCGCTAGCGGCGGTCCGTTGCGGGCGCCGACGATGAGGTCCTCGTCGCTGTCGAACATGATGGCGAGCGCGAAGGCGCCTTGCAGGCGCTTCAGCGCGCGGTGCGCCGCCTCGACCGGCGAAGCCCCCTTCTTCAGTTCGCGCGAGACCAGATGCGCCACGACCTCGGTATCGGTCTGCGAGGCGAATTCGTAGCCATCCGCGATCAGTTCGTCGCGCAGCTCGGCAAAATTCTCGATGATGCCGTTGTGGACGACGGCGACGCCGTTGGAGAAATGCGGATGGGCGTTCGTCTCGTTAGGGACGCCGTGGGTGGCCCAGCGGGTATGGCCGATGCCGATCGTGCCGCCCAGCGGCTCGCCGTCCAGCCGGCGCTCCAGATTGACGAGCTTGCCTTCCGCACGGCGGCGCGCCAGCGCGCCGTTTTCGACGGTCGCGACGCCAGCCGAATCATAGCCGCGGTATTCAAGGCGCTTCAGCGCGTCCACGATCAGCGACGCGACCGGCGCACGTCCGACGATACCGACAATTCCGCACATGCCCGCTGATCCCGATTCCGTTCAAACCCGGCTGCTATCTAGGGAGCGCGGGTCCGTTGAAAAAGTCACATTGCGTTTCCGGCCGTGACGGACGCAAACGATTTCCGGCAAAGCCATAGCAGAGCCGGCTTGCGCTTCCGTTACCCGGACCGCTTGTTTTTTGCCGCATCCGCGAAACGTTCGCGCAACTCCTTGCCCTTGCCGGGAATGGTCTTCTGGCGCGCGCGCCCAAAGGCGAGCGCGTCCTCAGGCACGTCTTCGGTGATGACGCTGCCGGAGGCCACGTAGGCGCGATCGCCGATCGCGACCGGGGCGACCAGCGACGAATTGGAGCCGACGAAAGCGCCCGCGCCGATGTCGGTGAAGAACTTCCGGTAACCGTCGTAATTGCAGAAGATCGTGCCCGCGCCGATATTGGCGCCGGCGCCGACACGCCCGTCTCCCAGATAGGCAAGATGGTTGGCCTTGGCGCCGCGCTCGACGGTCGTGTTCTTCACCTCGACGAAATTGCCGACATGCACGTCTTCCTGCAATTTCGCGCCGGGCCGCAGCCGCGCATAGGGTCCAACCTGGCAGCCGTCGGCGACGTCGGCCTGCTCGAAATGCGAAAAGCCGCGCACGGTCACGTTCGAACCGATCTTCACCCCCGGCCCGAACACCACGTTCGGCTCGACCAGCGTGTCCGGCCCGATCTCGGTGTCGTACGAGAAGAAGACCGTCTCGGGGGCGATCAGCGTCACCCCGTCGAGCATGGCGGCGCGGCGGCGGCGTGCCTGCCAGATCGCCTCGGCGGCCGCCAGTTCGGCGCGGTTGTTGATGCCGAGCGCATTCTCGAAGCTCGCCTCGGTGGCGACGACATCGAGCCCTTTCGCGCGCGCGATCTCGACGATGTCGGTGAGATAGTATTCGCCCTTGGCATTGGCGTTGCCGACCGCGTCGAGCAGTGCAAGGGCATGGTTGCCGGCCATCGCCATGATGCCGGAATTGCAATAGGTGATGCGCCGCTCCTCGTCGGTGCAGTCCTTCTCCTCGCGGATGGCGGTGAGCTTGCCGTCTTTCTCGATCAGGCGGCCATAGCCTGTCGGTCTGTCGGTTCGGAAGCCGATGACCACCACGGCCGCGCCGTTGGCGAGCTTTTCGCGCGCGGTCAGGAGCACGTCCGCGTCGATCAGCGGAGTGTCGCCGTACATGACGAGGATGTCGTCATGGCCTCGCGCGATCGCCTCGCGCGCCGCCAGTACCGCATGGGCGGTGCCCAGGCGTTTCTCCTGCACGAAAATATCGGCTTCAGGCGCCAGCTTCTCCGCCGCCTTGCGCATCGCATCCGCGCCGTGGCCGACCACCAGCGCAATCGCGTCGGCACCGGACGCCTCGGCCGCCTTGACCACATGCGCCACCATCGGCAGGCCGGCGACCGGGTGCAGGACCTTGGGCATCGCGCTTTTCATGCGCGTGCCTTCGCCGGCGGCAAGGATGACGGACAGACAGGTGCGAGAGGTCATGAGATGGTCCGATGAGCGAATGTCGTTTGCGAACGCCTTCTAGCATCCGCTTTTCACTTCACCAATCGGGCTGTTTTGCGGATGCTTAACCCAGTTGGCCGAGCACGGGGAAATTTTCCAGCAGCCAATAGGAGACGGTCTGTACGCCGCCGGTCAGGAAAAATACGCCGGCCACCACCAGAAGCGCGCCGATCGCCTTCTCGACACGGCCGAGATGGACGCGGAATTTTCCGAGGAAGCGCATGAACGCCCCCGAAAACAGCGCCGCCACCAGGAAGGGAATGCCGAGGCCTAGCGAATAGGCGGCAAGGAGAGCCGCGCCCTCGCTGACCGTCTCGCGGCCACCGGCAAGCGTCAGGATCGGTCCCAGCACCGGGCCGATGCAAGGGGTCCAGCCGAAAGCGAAGGCCAGGCCCATCACATAGGCCGCGACCGCGCTGGCCGGCTTGCCCTGGCTCTGGAATCGCGCCTCGCGCGACAGCAGCGGTATCTTCAGGATGCCGAGGAAGTTCAGTCCCATGAGAATGATGAGGACGCCGGCGGCCATCGCCAGCGGTTCCTGCCAGACCCGCAGCAGGCGGCCGATGGTCGACGCGCCTGCGCCGAGCGCGACGAAGACGGTGGAAAAACCGAGCACGAAGGCGACGGAGGCGGCAAGCAGGGCGCCGCGCGCGCCGGTATTGGCGGCCACGCCGCGCTCGCCGCGGAAATCGTCGACCGAGACGCCGGCCATGTAGCACAGATAGGGGGGCACCAGCGGCAACACGCAGGGCGACAAGAACGACAAGGCTCCTGCCCCGACAGCGCTGACGTAGCCGATATCCAATGCCATGCCGGTCTCCAAAAAATTCCCGCCGCTTATAGATGCGGCTTTTCCGGCGTGCCAATCACCATCGCGTGGGCAAAACTCCATCACCGATGACAGTCGACCGGAGACTACGCGACCACGGCAAGCCGGCGCTTGCGCCCGTCAAGCAGCACGATGGCGAGCCCGCTCCCGACCACAAGCACAATGCCGCCGACAGCGAGCATGTTGGGCAACTGGCCGAACACGAGCAGGCCGGAAACCACGGCCCATACGGTGAAGCAGTAGTAAAACGGCGCGACCACCCCGGTTGGTCCGGTCCGATAGGCCATGAAGATGAAGAAATGGCCGAAGATCAGAAAGAACCCTGCACCGGCCATCAGCAGCAGATGATGAGGACCCGGCACCACCCAGCGCTCCGTCAGCAGATGAGCAATCCCGGCGCCCGCGAGAACGACCAGAACGGCCGAGATCGCCACGATCATGCCGGGCGTCTCGCTTGCCACCCGGCGCCCCGCCAGATCGCGCGCGGCGGCCAGCGCGGCGTTGGCGAGGGCAAGGAGGGCATAGACCGAGATGCCCTGCATGGTCGGCTGCGCGATCATGATCGCGCCGACGAAGCCCAGCCCAATCAGGAGCATGCGCACGGCGCCGATACGCTCGCCGAACAGCAGGGAGGCACCGAGCATGACCAGAAGCGGCGTGACTTGTCCGAGCGCCGTCGAATCCGCAATCTGCATGTTGGCCAGCGCCACGACGTAGGCAAGGATCGCGCCGAGTTCCAGCGCATTCCGGGCGAGAACCCGCTTCTCCATCATCAGCGGCATCTGCCGGCCGTACCCCAAGGCGAAAAGCATGGGAATGCCCCAGAGCGTCGCGGCCGCCCCCCTCAGGAAGAGCACCTCGTAAGGTGGCAGGCCGGCGGTCGCCAGCTTCATCATCGTGTCGTTGACGATGTAGGAGCCCGTCGAAACGATCATGAAAAGCGGGCCGCGGACGGCTGCTGGAATGAACTGCATGCGACGACAGAAGCAGAGGCAATTGCCTGCGGCAAGAGACGCCCCTTCTGGCCCAATCAAGTCTCAGGCGGAGCGGTCCAGCGGACGTCGGGACGAAAAGCCGGACACATAACGTTTACCCTGAGAGGCGCATTGGCGCGCCTCATGGACGCAACGGGAGAAACCCCATGAAGACCATCGCCATCGGCTTTGCCCTCGCCACCCTTCTGGCCGGCACAGCGCTTTCTCAAGCCGCCGAAGCCTGGAAAGAAGCCAAGGTCAACGGCAAGTCGATCTTCACCGACGCAAACGGCATGACGCTCTACACGTTCGACAAGGACAAGGACGGACTGTCGAACTGCTACGACACATGCGCGGTCAACTGGCCACCCCTGAAAGCCGATGCCGACGCCGCGCCGACGGGCGAATGGACCGTCGTCGAGCGCAAGGACGGCTCGAAGATGTGGGCCTATGACGGCCATCCGCTCTATACCTTCATCAAGGACGAGAAGGCCGGCGACGCGAAAGGCGAAGGCGTCGGTGGGGTGTGGCACATCGCCGAAGCGGACTGACGCGATCCAAGACGACGGATACGACGGACGACGCGCGTCAGGCCACGTCGCGCCGCCCGTCCCCCCGCTGCTGGACGCGCGCCGGCCGCTCGCCGCGGATGATGTCCGAGGCTTCGACATAGGCCATCTCGATCAGGTAGGCGAGAAGATCGCAGCGCTCCGCCTCGGCCATCGTCCGCAACTGGCCGAGCATCGACTGCATATAATCCAGCGTCTCCGTGCGCCGTCTTGAATAGATGTGCCGCATAGGACAATAATCCTCGTCAGCCGGCCGGATTCCTGCTCTTTCGTCGGATCAATCTTCGTTCGAACTCCAGCGAGATGTGAATTCCGGCGCGGTCGGGAAAGTGTATTAGATAAATTTAAAATTGCAACGAAATATAATTACACTTTTAAGTTGTATCTATCGTGTGAACCGGCAATTTGAGCGCTTGCTCTTGACCGGATCGAAAAGCGCGGCCATTTGACGGACGACCTGACAGTATGCGTCGAGGGCAGCGCGGTCCGCTGCCGCACCAGCAGATCCGGACAGAACATGGACGTCGTCGTCGTCGAATCGCCGGCCAAGGCGAAGACAATCAACAAATACCTGGGGCGGAACTACAAGGTTCTGGCCTCGTTCGGCCATGTCCGGGACCTGCCGGCCAAGGACGGCTCGGTCAAGCCCGACGAGGATTTCTCGATGTCCTGGGCGGTGGACAGCGCCTCGAGCAAGCGCCTCGCCGACATAGCCAGGGCGGTCAAGGACGCCGACGGCCTGATCCTCGCCACCGACCCCGACCGCGAGGGCGAGGCGATTTCCTGGCATGTGCTGGAGGTGCTGAAGCAGAAGCGGGCGCTGAAGGACAAGAAGGTCAGCCGCGTCGTCTTCAACGCCATCACCAAGAATTCCGTGCTCGACGCGATGGCGCATCCGCGCGAAATCGACGAGCCGCTGGTCGATGCCTATCTCGCCCGGCGCGCGCTCGACTATCTGGTCGGCTTCACGCTCTCGCCGGTGCTGTGGCGCAAGCTGCCCGGCGCCCGCTCGGCCGGCCGCGTGCAGTCGGTGGCGCTGCGCCTCGTCTGCGACCGCGAGGCCGAAATCGAGCGTTTCGTGCGCGAGGAATACTGGAACATCGCCGCCATCCTGGCGACGCCGCGCAAGGACACATTCGAGGCGCGCCTGACCGCCTACGAGGGCAAGAAGCTCCAGAAGCTCGACATCAAGAACAAGGAACAGGCCGACGGCATCAAGGCCATGCTGGAGGGTGCTTCGTCCCGTGCACTGTCGGTCGAGGCAAAGCCGACGAAACGCAACCCGGCACCGCCCTTCACCACCTCGACCCTGCAGCAGGCCGCCTCCTCGCGGCTCGGCTTCTCGGCCAACCGCACCATGCAGGTGGCGCAGCGTCTCTATGAGGGCGTGGACCTCGGCGGCGAGACGGCCGGCCTCATCACCTATATGCGTACCGACGGCGTGCAGATGGCACCGGAGGCGATCGATGCCGCCCGCGCGGCCATCGGCAAGGAATTCGGCCAGAACTACCTGCCGGAGAAGCCGCGCTTCTATTCGGTGAAGGCCAAGAACGCGCAGGAAGCGCACGAGGCGATCCGCCCGACCGACTTCTTCCGCACGCCGGCTTCGGTCAGGCAATATCTCGACGCCGACCAGGCGCGGCTCTACGAGCTGGTCTGGAAGCGCGCCATCGCCAGCCAGATGAACGCGGCCGAGATCGAGCGCACCACGGTCGAGATCGAGGCCTTGAACGGTCAGCGCACGGCCAACCTGCGCGCGGTCGGCTCGGTGATCCGCTTCGACGGCTTCATCGCCGCCTACACCGACCAGAAAGACGAGGATTCGGAGGACGAGGAAAACCGCCGCCTGCCCGAAATCCGCGAGAACGAGCAGCTTGCGCGCGAGCAGATCAACGCCACGCAGCACACGACCGAGCCGCCGCCGCGCTATTCGGAAGCCTCGCTCATCAAGAAACTGGAGGAACTCGGCATCGGCCGGCCGTCCACTTACGCGGCGACGCTGAAGACGCTGGAAGACCGCGAATACGTGCAGATCGACAAGCGCCGCCTGATCCCGCAATCCAAGGGCCGGCTGGTCACCGCCTTCCTCGAAAGCTTCTTCGACAAATACGTCGAATACGACTTCACCGCCGACCTCGAGGAGAAGCTGGACGAGATTTCCGACGGCAAGCTCGCCTGGAAGGACGTGCTGCGCGATTTCTGGAAGGACTTTTCGGCCCATGTCGACGAGACCAAGGAACTGCGCGTCACCGACGTACTGGATGCGCTGAACGAAGAACTGGCACCGCTGGTGTTCCCGGCGCGCGAGGACGGCTCGGACCCGCGCATCTGCCCGAAATGCGGCACCGGCAACCTGTCGCTCAAGCTCGGCAAATACGGCGCCTTCGTCGGCTGCTCCAACTATCCCGAGTGCGGCTACACCAGGCAGCTCGGCGAGAACGGCAACGGGGACGCCGAAGCGGGCGGGCTGGAGAACGGCGCGAAGGCGCTCGGCAAGGACCCTTACACGGCCGAGGAGATCACGCTGCGTTCAGGCCGATTCGGCCCCTATGTGCAGCGCGGCGAAGGCAAGGAGGCCAAGCGGTCCAGCCTGCCGAAGGGTTGGACGGCCGAGTCCATCGACCATGAGAAGGCGCTGGCGCTGCTGTCACTGCCGCGCGACGTCGGCAAGCATCCGGAAACGGCCAAGATGATCTCGGCCGGGCTCGGCCGCTACGGGCCGTTCGTGCTGCACGACGGCACCTATGCCAACCTCGAATCGATCGAGGACGTGTTCTCGATCGGGCTCAACCGCGCCGTCTCGGTCATCGCCGAGAAGCAGGCCAAGGGCGCAGGCGCACGCCGCGGCGGCACGCCGGCCGCCCTGAAGGAACTCGGCGACCATCCCGACGGCGGCAAGATCACGGTTCGCGACGGCAAGTACGGCCCCTACGTCAACTGGGAAAAGGTCAACGCCACCCTGCCCAAAGGCAAAGACCCGCAGGCGGTGACGGTCGAGGAAGCGCTGGCGCTGATCGCCGAAAAGGCCGGCAAGAGCGGTGGCAGGAAACCGGCCCGCAAGGCGGCGAAGAAGCCGGCGGCAAAAAAGACAGCGAAGAAGAAGGACTAGGGTCTTGGCGCGCAGGATCGGAGGAAGCCACCGCGATCCACGCGCAGCCGACACCCGCCGCGCCAAGGACCAGTACCGGCCCTCGCGCGACGAGATCCTGCGCTACATCGCCGAAAACCCCGACAGGTCGGGCAAGCGCGAGATCGCCAAGGCGTTCGCCCTGCGCGGCGAGGACCGCGTCTGGCTGAAGGACATGCTGCGCGATCTCGCCGACGAGGGACTGCTGGAGAAGAAGCGCAAGCGCCACATTCGCCCGGGCGCGCTGCCCCATGTCACGGTGCTGGAAATCTACGGCCGCGACCCGGACGGCAACCTTCTGGCGCGCCCGGCCGACTTCGACGGCCCCGTTCCGCCCATCGTCGCCATCCGCGCCTCCCGCAGCGGCCCGGCAGCGGGCATCGGCGACAAGGTGCTCGCCAAGACCTTCCCCACCGACGACGAAACCGGCCCCGCCTATACTGCGCGGGTGATGAAGGTCTTCGAGAAACGTTCGGAAGCGGTTCTCGGCGTCTTCCGCGTATTGAAGGACGGCACGTTCCGCATCGAGCCGGTGGAACGGCGCCAGCCGGAACTGGTGGTCGACAAGGAATTTCAGAATGACGCGAAGAACGGCGACCTCGTTGAGGTCGAGCCGGCGCGGGCGCCGCGTTACGGGCTGCCCAAGGCCAAGGTCTTGCAGGTGCTGGGCTCGCTGACCAGCGAGAAGGCGGTCTCGATGATCGCTATACACGCGCACGACATTCCGCACATCTTCCCGCCCGACGTGCTGGCGGAGGCGGAAGGGCTGAAGCCTCTTACCGTGCCCGCGAAATCACCCCCACCCCTTACCCCTCCCCTCAAGGGGGAGGGGGATACTGAGACGTTAGCGTCCCCCTCCCCCTTGAGGGGAGGGGTAAGGGGTGGGGGTAAAGCCAGAGGAGCGACCGAAGGCTTCATTCGAGAAGACTGGCGCGACCTGCCGCTCATCACCATCGATCCGGCCGATGCCAAGGATCACGACGACGCGGTGTTCGCGCGCGCCGACGAGGACGAGAAGAACCCCGGCGGCGTCATCGTCACGGTGGCCATCGCCGATGTCGCCGCCTATGTGCGGCCGGGCGCGGCGCTCGACCGCGAAGCGCTGAAGCGCGGCAATTCGGTCTATTTCCCCGACCGCGTTGTGCCGATGCTGCCAGAGCGTATCTCCAACGACCTGTGTTCGCTGCGCGAGGGCGAGGAACGGCCGGCAATGGCCGTGCGCATGACCTTTTCGGCGGAAGGCCGCAAGATCAGGCATTCGTTCCACCGCGTCATGATGAAATCGGCCGCCAAGCTCGCCTATGTCCAGGCGCAGGCGGCCATCGACGGCGCGCCCGACGACAATACCGGGCCGATCCTCGAGACGGTTCTCAAGCCGCTCTGGGACGCCTATGCGGTGGTCAAGCGAGGCCGCGATGCGCGCCAGCCGCTGGAACTCGACCTGCCGGAACGCAAGATCCTGCTCAAGCAGGACGGCACCGTCGACAAGGTGATCGTTCCCGAACGGCTCGATGCGCACAAGCTCATCGAGGAATTCATGATCCAGGCCAATGTCGCGGCGGCCGAGACGCTGGAGGGCAGGAAGCAGCCGCTCATCTACCGCATCCACGATGCGCCGTCGCTCGCCAAGCAGGAATCGTTGCGCGAATTCCTCCAGACGCTCAGCCTTTCGCTGGCGCGCGGCGCGCAGATGCGGCCGGCGCAGTTCAACACGATCCTGGAACGCGTGCGCGGGGCCGACAACGAGAGCCTCGTCAACGAGGTGGTGCTGCGTTCGCAGAGCCAAGCGGAATACTCGCCCGCCAATATCGGCCATTTCGGCCTCAATCTGCATCGCTACGCGCATTTCACCTCGCCGATCCGGCGCTACGCCGACCTGATCGTCCATCGCGCGCTGATCGCGGCGCTCGGGCTCGGCCCCGGCGGCATGACGCGCGAGGAGGAAAGCCGGCTGGACGAGACCGCCGCGCTGATCTCGACCACGGAACGCCGCGCCATGGCGGCCGAGCGCGAGACGGTCGACCGGCTGATCGCCGGCTATCTGGCCGAGCGCGTCGATGAACGCTTCAACGCCCGCGTCTCGGGGGTCACCAAGGCAGGACTTTTTGTCCAATTGCCGCAATACGGCGCCGACGGCTTTATTCCGGTGTCATCCTTGGGTGGCGATTACTATATATACGACGAAACGTCGCGGGCGCTTTTCGGAGAGCGCACCGGCAAGGGCTACCAGCTCGCGGACCGTGTCGAAGTCCGTCTGATCGAGGTAGCGCCCCTGGCCGGCGCCATGCGTTTCGAAATGCTGAGCGAGCCGAAGCCCCTGCCCGGCTCGCGGCGATCGTTCCACAAGGCAAAGGGGCGTCAGCGCGCGTCCCAGTCGCGGCCGCGCGGCAGGAGACGATGATGAACGACGGCGCAGGCACGGAGACACAGGTTTTCGGCGGCGAGAACCACTCGGGACGTCCCGCACGGCCGCTATGGCCCGCCATCAAGCGCGGTCTTGCCGGGCGCTGCCCGCATTGCGGGGAAGGCAAACTTTTCTACGCCTATGTCAAGACGGTGGACAAATGCTCGGTCTGCGGCGAGGAAATCTCCCATCACCGGGCCGACGACCTGCCCGCCTATCTGGTGATCGTCATCGTCGGTCATATCGTGGTCAGCGCCTTTATGGCCGTGGAGATGACGACTTACTGGCCGATGTGGCTGCATATGATCGTATGGGCACCGCTGACGCTGGTCCTGTCGCTGCTTCTCCTGCAGCCGGTCAAGGGCGCGGTCGTGGGCCTGCAGTGGGCGCTCTACATGCACGGCTTCGGTGACGAGGCCGATACGATCGAGACGCATCCCGAACTCACCGGCTGACGTGGCCCGACGCACCACCGCCCGCAGCCTCTTTCGCGAATCCCAAGTTTCCGCTAGGGCGATTTCATGCACGGGATGACCAAGGCGGAAATCGACAGATCCGAGAAGGCCGATATCGCCTTGGGCGACGGCCCGAAGCGCCCGCGCGACGCGGCGACGCTGATCCTCATCGACCGCAGGGACGACGCCTTCCACGTGCTGATGGGTCGGCGGCACAGCCGCCACGCCTTCATGCCCGGAAAATTCGTGTTCCCGGGCGGCCGCACCGATCCGGCCGACAGCAGGATAGAGGTGGCCGCGCCGCTGGCCGCCGAGGAAGAGGCCAGGCTGATGGCGCGCCCCGGGCGGGCAAGCGCCGCGCGGGCGCGGGCGATCGCGCTTTCCGCCATTCGCGAAACCTATGAGGAAGCGGGTCTGCTGGTCGGCCGCCGCGGCGCCTTCGCGACCGGCAAGGCGGACTGGCAGGGTTTTGCCCGGCATGAGGTCCGGCCTTCGCTCGAAGCCGTCCGTTTCATCGCCAGGGCGATCACCCCGCCGGGTCGCGTGCGGCGCTTCGATACGCGCTTTCTGGCGGCCTGGCGCAGCGCCGTTGCCACCGAACTGCCCGAAGGCGGGCCGACCGACGAGCTCGAAGGACTTGTCTGGCTGCCGCTGGCCAAGGCCAGAGAGGCCGACATACCGTCCATCACCTGCACCATCCTGGAGGAACTGGAGAAGCGGCTCGCCCATGATCCGCTGCTACGTCCAGGCGGCGGCGAGGTTCCCTTCTACCGGCTCTCGCACGGCCGATTCATCCGCGACGTTCTTTAGTCTGTTCACGATCACCAAGGACCTTTGATGACGGTCGAGCCGCAGCAAGAGGAGTGCGTGCACTGGTTGTCGCTGGTCGCGGCGATTTCGGCCATCAGCGTGGTCGGCATCGCCATCGGCCTGGGCATGCCGCTGCTCTCCGTGGTGCTGGAATCGCGCGGTCATTCGGCTACCATGATCGGGCTCAACACGGCCGTCGCCGGCATCGCCTCCATCGCCGGCGCGCCGCTCGCCACGCCGATCGCCAGCCGGCTGGGCGTCGCCTGGGCCATGCTGGTGATGATCGCCGCCGGCGCGCTCGCCTTCGTCGGGTTCCATTTCGCCCCCGCCTTCTGGATGTGGTTCCCGCTGCGCGTGATCCTGCATATCTCGCTGACGGTACTGTTCATCCTGTCGGAGTTCTGGATCAGCGCGTCCGCCCCACCGTCGCGGCGCGGCCTCGTGCTCGGCGTCTACGCCACGGTGCTGTCGCTGGGCTTCGCCGCCGGGCCGTGGCTGTTCTCGCGGTTGGGCAGCACCGGCTTCCTGCCTTTCGGCGTCACCGTGCTCTTGGTGGTCATCGCGGCCATCCCGGTCATGGCGGCGCGCAGGGAGAGCCCGCCGATCCGGCCGGAGGGCGAGGAGACGAGCCACTTCCTGCGCTATATCTGGATGGTGCCGACGGCGACCGCGGCGGTGCTGGTCTTCGGTGCGGTGGAGACGGGCGGCTTCGCGCTGTTTCCCATCTACGGCAGCCGCATCGGCTATTCCGAGGCGGACGCCGCCCTTCTCCTGACCATGATCGGGCTCGGCAACGTCGTGCTCCAGATACCGCTCGGCATGATCTCGGACCGCGTTCGGGACAGGCGGCACCTGCTGCTTCTGTGCGCTGCGGTCGGCCTGCTCGGCACGCTCCTGATGCCTCAGGTGGCACAGAACTGGCATCTGATGGCCCTGCTCCTGTTCCTGTGGGGCGGCGTGGTGGCGGCCATGTACACGGTCGGCCTGGCACATCTGGGCGCGCAACTGTCGGGGCATGAGCTGGCATCGGCAAATGCCGCCTTCGTGCTGTGCTACGGCATCGGCATGGTGCTGGGACCGCAGGTAATCGGCATCGGCATGGACACGTTCGGCCCGTCAGGCTTCGGCTGGGCCTTGGCCCTCTTCTTCGGGATCTACATGGTGCTGGCGACGGCGCGACTGGCGTTCGGGCGCTCGGCGTCCTGAAACGCTCCGTGGTCTGCGGGCTTGCATTCCGCCCGCTTTCCTGTATAGGCACCCGCAATCTGCCGGTCCCAGCTGGGGGCTGAACGGAGGGCCGAGGGCCGTTTTCCCTGAAAACAAGCTTTCGTCGCGGCGCCATAAGGCGTCCGCCTCCCGTGTCTCCGCTCTCGACCGTCTCGTCGTGCTCCTTTCTTCTCCCGAGAAGGCTGAAAGCCTTCGGAGGATCAGAGAAGTTGCAGAGGCTTTAGCCGCCGGGAACCGGGAGAGAAACGAAGAAAGGCAAAGACAAATGGCTCTTTACGAACATGTGTTCCTTGCCCGGCAGGATCTGTCGCAGCAGCAGGTCGACGAACTCGTTGAGCGTTTCAAGGGTATCGTCACCGAAGGCGGCGGCTCGATCGGCCGGGTCGAGAACTGGGGACTGAAGTCCCTCACCTACCGGATCAAGAAGAACCGCAAGGCGTATTACACGCTGATGGATCTGACCTGCCCGCCGGCCGCGCTCGACGAGATGGAGCGCCAGATGGGCCTGTCGGAAGACGTGCTGCGCTTCCTCACCATCAAGGTGGACAAGCACGAGGAAGGCGTCTCGGCCATGATGCAGAAGCGCGAAGAGCGCTCCGATCGCGGCGGCTTCGGCGACCGCGACCGTGGCCCGCGCTCGTTCGGCGACCGTGATCGCGGAGACCGTGGAGACAGGGGCGATCGCGGAGACCGCGGCCCGCGTCCGCAGCGCAGCGTTGAAGGGAGCGCAGAATAATGGTCGACATCAACCAGATCCCGACCCGGCGTCCTTTCCATCGCCGCCGCAAGACCTGCCCGTTCTCCGGCGCCAACGCCCCGAAGATCGACTACAAGGACGTGCGTCTCCTGCAGCGCTACATTTCCGAGCGCGGCAAGATCGTGCCGTCGCGCATCACCGCCGTCAGCCAGAAGAAGCAGCGCGAGCTCGCCAAGGCGATCAAGCGCGCCCGCTTCCTCGGCCTGCTGCCCTACGTGGTTCGCTAAAAGCCTACGGAGCGGGCGGCTCTCCGCCCGTTCCTTCCTTCCGGGTTCGGCCCGGTCGGAACAACCGAAATCCGAGTTGAGGCGGCAAACGCCCCTCTAACTGCCAGATCGGCAGGACAGCGAAACCGGCGTTACGCGCCCTTCCGTCCTGCTTGTCCCGCGAATATCCGCCGCTTACGGCGAACATGGAGACAAAGATGGAAGTCATTCTTCTCGAACGCATTTCCCGCCTCGGCCAGATGGGAGACACCGTCAAGGTCAAGGACGGCTACGCCCGCAACTTCCTGCTGCCGAAGGGCAAGGCGCTGCGCGCCAACGACGCCAACACGAAGAAGTTCGAAGGCCAGCGCGCCCAGCTCGAGGCCCGCAACCTCGAGCGCAAGAGCGAGGCCCAGCAGGTCGCCGACCAGCTCGACGGCAAGTCTTTCATCGTCGTGCGCTCGGCCGGCGAGACCGGCCAGCTCTACGGCTCCGTGTCGACCCGCGATATCGCCGATCTCCTGACCGCCGAGGGCTTCTCGGTCGCGCGCAACCAGGTCGAGCTCAACCATCCGATCAAGACGATCGGCCTGACCAACGTCGCCATCGCGTTGCATCCGGAAGTCGAGGTCACCGTGACGCTGAACATCGCTCGCTCGGCCGACGAGGCGGAGCGTCAGGCCCAGGGCGAGACGCTGACCACCGCCGAGGCCATCTACGGCGAGGACATCAACGACAACGCCCGCCCCGACACCTTCTTCGATCCGAACGAGGAGTTCGAAGGGGAAAGCGAGGAATAACGGCAGTCGGCAGGCCGGCAGGCGAGTTTCCGACTGCCGATTGCCGAAGCCATCTTCGTTCATTCCTGAACATCTGGACCAAAAACCCGGGCGGACTGCCCGGGTTTTTTTGTGACTTGGGAACTTTTCAAGCCCTGGGGTTTTGAGGCAAGATTGTGGCAGCGGGGCTGCCATAGTGCATTATTCCCGAGGGCATCGTCATGAATATCTTCCTCCAACGCATCATCGAACGCATCGTCCGTGTCGGCAATCTCTCGATCACCGGCCCGAGCGGCACGACCCGCCACTTCGGCGACGGGAGCGGCGACAAGGTACATATGGTGATCCACACGCGCCACGCGGAACGCGCCATAACCCTGCATCCGTCGCTGGCCATCCCGGAAGCCTACATGGAGCAGGAGCTCGATTTCGTCGAAGGCGACGTGCTTTCCTTCCTGCACCTCGCCTATCGTAATTTGGGCATTTCCTGGATCGATTCGACCTGGGGCAAGATGGTCAATTCGCTCCGACTCAAGGCGCGGCCGTTGCAGCAATGGAACACCGAACGGCGTTCGAAGCGGAACGTCGAGCGGCACTACGATCTGTCCGGCGAGCTCTACAAGCTCTTCCTCGACGACGACATGCAGTATTCCTGCGCCTATTACGAGCGCCCCGACATGACGCTCGAGGAGGCGCAGCTTGCCAAGAAGCGGCACATCGCGTCCAAGCTCAGGATCAAGCCGGGCCAGACCGTGCTCGACATCGGGTCAGGCTGGGGCGGGCTCGGCCTCTACATCGCCAAGACGTTCGAGGCGGACGTGCTCGGCGTCACCCTCTCGACCGAGCAGCACCAGGTCTCCACCGACCGGGCGCATGCCGAGGGACTCGACCGGCACGTGCATTTCGAGCTGCGCGATTATCGCGACCTCACCGAGCGCTTCGACCGCATCGTGTCGGTCGGCATGTTCGAGCATGTCGGCGTCAACCACTACAAGACATATTTCGACAAATGCGCGCAGTTGCTCAAGCCCGACGGCGTGATGCTGCTGCACACGATCGGCCGCGTCGGTCCGCCGACCACTACCAACGCCTTCATCCGCAAGCACATCTTCCCGGGCGGCTACATTCCCGCGCTTTCGGAGGTCATGCCGCATATCGAGAAATCCGGCCTGATGGTGACGGACGTGGAAATCCTGCGCCTGCACTATGCCGAGACGCTGAAGGCATGGCGCCAGCGCTTCCTGGCCAAGCGCGACAAGGTCAAGGAGATCTACGACGAACGCTTCTGCCGGATGTGGGATTTCTATCTCGCCGGCTCCGAAGCCTCGTTCCGCTGGCAGGACCTGGTCAATTTCCAGATCCAGCTCACGCGCCGCAACGACGTGCTGCCGATGACGCGCGACTATATCGGCAAGTGCGAGAAGGCGCTGGAGATGCACGAGATGGGGCATCAGCCGGACCGTCCCATCAGCAAGCCGGAGCCCGCATCGAGCAGCGACAAGCCGGCCGCCAGGCCGGCGCGTCGCAAGAAGGTGACCGGCAAGGACTGACGGTCGACCGTCACCGAGAGCGAGCGGCCTTGCGGGATCAACCGCGAGGCCCTTGTCTTGCGCCCGCCGACGGACCAGAAAAGATCCATTGCGCACGGGCTGTCATGACCTACTTCCTCTATATCGCCGCCGCCGGCGCGGAGATCGCCGGCTGCTTCTCGTTCTGGGCCTGGTGGCGGCTGGACAGGACCGTGTTGTGGCTGGTGCCCGGCACCCTGTCGCTCGTGATCTTCGCCTGGCTGCTGGTCTTGACGCCGGCCGATGCGGCCGGACGTACCTATGCGGCTTATGGCGGCATCTACATCGCGGCGTCGCTGGCGTGGCTGTGGCTCGCCGAGGGCGTTCGCCCCGACCGCTGGGATATGGCAGGCGCGGCCCTGTGCCTATGCGGGGCGTCCGTGATTCTTTTCGCGCCGCGCGGAGCCTGACCGATGGAACTGCCGGCAGCGCTCAGGCAGGGCGTCGACGACGTCCTCGATAAGACGCCGCTGGCGACGCTCAGACAGGCGGCGCGGACGCTCTCGGACCGTTATCGCGCAGAAACCCGCGACGGACGGCTGCACATGGCCGACGAGATCGCGGTCAAGGCGTACTTGGCCGCAAGGCTGCCGGCGACCTACGCGGCCGTACGCGCCAGCCTCGGCGCGCTGGCCGAGGCGCGGCCTGATTTTTCGCCACGAACCCTGCTCGACGTCGGGTCCGGCCCGGGCACGGTGCTATGGGCCGTGGCGGATGCCTGGCCCGGCCTCGAGGCGGCGACCATGCTGGAGGCGAGCGCCAGCGCGCGCGCCATGGGCGAACGGCTCGCCGCCGGCGGTATCGCCGCACGCAAGGCTTGGCTGGCGGGCGACGCGACGCTCGGTCTGTCGGATGCCGGACCCGCCGATCTGGTGACGCTGGCCTATGTGCTGGACGAGTTAGCGCCGGCAGCGATCGTCAAACTCGTCGACCGCCTGTGGGCGGCGACCGGCGACACACTGCTGGTCGTAGAGCCTGGCACACCCGCTGGCTGGCGGCGCATCTTGGACGTGCGCGCGCAACTTATCGCCACCGGCGCGCATCTTCTCGCGCCCTGCCCGCATCACGCCCCCTGCCCGCTCGCCGCGCCCGACTGGTGCCATTTCTCCCGGCGCGTCGCCCGCTCGCGCCTGCATCGCCTGACCAAGGACGCCGACGTGCCCTGGGAAGACGAGAAATTCGTCTACCTGGCCGCCTCGCGACATGCGCCGGCGCAAGCAGGCCGCACGGCGCGCGTGCTGGCGCCGCCAAGGGCAGGATCGGGCAAGGTCACGCTGAAACTGTGCCGGTCGGACGGAGGCGCGGCGGAGCGGCTGTTCACCAAACGCGACGGAGACACTTTCCGCGAGGCGCGCCGAGCGGATTGGGGAGACGCGTTTCCAGGATATCGTTCTTGATATGTTCCATCCTTTTGCTATGTTTCCCAATCTTTCGAGTCAATGGGATTCGGGACGACGGAATATAGTCCTGTGGACGAGATCGCTCTGCCTGTGAATCACGTCGTTTGAATCGCTGTTGATGCATTCAGGTCGACGCGAAACCTGTGTTGTTCTGATACCCGTGGGCAGATTGGAATCGGGGACGACATGGCAGAGGCGGCTAGAAAATTCGGCGCGGTGGCGGAAACGCCGCTCTATCGCGAGGCGCCGAACAACATCGAGGCGGAGCAGGCGCTGCTTGGCGCCATCCTGGTCAACAACGACGCCTTCTACCGCGTTTCGGACTTCCTCAAGTCGGCCCATTTCTACGAGCCGCTGCACCGCAAGATCTTCGAGGTCTCGGCGGAACTGATCCGCATGGGCAAGATGGCCAACCCGGTGACCATCAAGACCTTCCTGCCGGCCGACGACAAGGTCGGCGACATGACGGTGACGCAATATCTCGCCCGGCTGGCGGCCGAGGCGGTCACCGTCATCAACGCCAACGACTACGGCCGCGCCATCTACGACCTCGCCACCCGGCGCGCGCTCATCACCGTGGGCGAGGACATGGTCAATATCGCCTACGATGCGCCGGTGGACATGGCGCCGTCCGAGCAGATCGAGGACGCCGAGCGGCGCCTGTTCGAGCTGGCCGAGACCGGCCGCTACGACGGCGGCTTCGAGGCGTTCTCCGACGCGATCAAGACCGCCGTGGACATGGCGAGCGCCGCCTACCAGCGCGACGGCGGGCTTTCGGGCATCTCGACCGGCTTCCAGGACCTGGACCGGCGCATGGGCGGCCTGCAATCGTCCGACCTGATCGTGCTTGCCGGGCGCCCGGGCATGGGCAAGACCTCGCTCGCTACCAACATCGCCTACAACGTGGCGGCGGCCTACGTGCCGGCGCAGCAGGCGGACGGTTCCTTCAAGGCGGCGAACGGCGGCGTCGTCGGCTTCTTCTCGCTGGAGATGTCGTCGGAGCAGCTCGCCACCCGCATCATTTCCGAGCAGACGGAAATCCCCTCCTCCAAGATCCGGCGCGGCGACCTCACCGAGGCCGACTTCAACAAGCTCGTCGCCTACACGCAGGAAAACCACAAGCGGCCGCTGTTCATCGACCAGACGGGCGGCATCTCCATCGCACAGCTTTCGGCGCGGGCGCGCCGCCTCAAGCGCCAGCGCGGGCTCGACCTCATCATCATCGACTATATCCAGCTGATGACCGGTTCGGGGAAGCGCGGTAACGAGAACCGCGTACAGGAAATCACCGAGATCACCACCGGCCTCAAGGCACTGGCCAAGGAACTCGGCGTGCCGATCATCGCGCTGTCCCAGCTCTCGCGACAGGTGGAAAGCCGCGACGACAAGCGCCCGCAGCTTTCGGACCTGCGTGAATCCGGCTCGATCGAGCAGGACGCCGACGTGGTCATCTTCGTCTATCGCGACGAGTATTATCTCAAGAACAAGGAGCCGGACCGTGGCTCGCCCGAGCATCTGACCTGGGAAGAGAAGATGCGCGACGTGCAGGGCAAGGCCGAAGTCATTATCGGCAAGCAGCGCCACGGCCCGACCGGCACCGTGCCGATGGGCTTCCAAGGCGAATTCACCCGCTTCTTCGACCTCGCCGAGGACAGCCACCTGCCGGAGCGGTTCGAGTAGACCGCTGGCAAATCCGCATTTCATGCACTATATGGAATGTGCATGAAATGCAGGGAGAGCATCCAATGATCAAAGTGGGCGCTGCGGAATTCCAGCGCAATATCGGCCGCTATCAGGACTTGGCGCTGACGCAGCCCGTCGCCGTGACCCGCAACGGACGCGAGCGGACAGTGATGATTTCGACCGAGGAATATAACCGGCTGAAGCGGCGCGACCGGCAGGTGTTGCGGCTGGAGGATTTTACCGAAGACATGATCGAGGCGATCGCAAGGGCGGAACCATCTCCAGAAGCGGAAGCCTTCAATCACGAATTTGAACGCTGACTTTGCCACACCTCCCCAAGCCCATTCCCGGCCTTGTCATCCGCTATAGCTATCTTTGGGCTGCTGAACATGATGAAGGACGCGAAGATGGCCGCAAGGATCGACCTTGCGCTGTCGTGCTTGCTGCGTGGACTGCTGCCGGTGTTCCCTCCGTCGTCGTTCTGCCGATAACACATAGCCCACCGACGTCTGGCGATCTGGCAGTTGAAATTCCCCGTCGGACAAAACTACGTCTCGGCCTGGACGAAGATCGATCATGGATCGTGCTTTCGGAGGCCAATAGATTCGCGTGGCCGGGACCAGACTTACGGCCTTCCGTTGCAGGCGACATGGCAAGCGTAGCTTACGGCGAGCTTCCCGGTGACCTGTTCCGAGAAATGCGCACCACGTTCGTCCAAGCGTATCGCGAGCGGCGGGCGCGCCTGGTTCAAAGATCGTCATAATGGCCAAATCCCGCACACAGTTCGTCTGCCAGGCCTGCGGCAACGTCTCTTCGCGCTGGGCCGGTAAGTGCGAGGCCTGCGGCGAGTGGAACACGCTGGTGGAGGAAGGCACGGCCGGCGGCATCGGCTCGGGGCCACAGGCACTGAAGAGCCCTCGCAAGGGGCGCGCTGTGGCATTGACCTCGCTCGACGGCGATATCGAGGACGCGCCGCGCATCGCCTCCGGCATCGGCGAACTCGACCGCGCCACCGGCGGCGGCTTCGTCCGCGGCTCCGCGCTGCTGGTCGGCGGCGACCCCGGCATCGGCAAGTCGACGCTGCTGACGCAGGCGGCCGCCGCGCTGGCCAGGCAGGGCCACCGCATCGTCTATGTCTCGGGCGAGGAAGCGGTAGCGCAGATCAGGCTGCGCGCGCAGAGGCTCGGCGCTGCCGCATCTCCAGTCGAACTGGCGGCCGAGACCAATGTCGAGGACATCCTCGCCACCATCGCCGACGGCCGAAGACCGGATCTCGTCATCCTCGATTCGATCCAGACGCTGTGGACGGACCTCGCCGATTCGGCGCCCGGCACGGTGACACAGGTGCGCGCGGCGGCGCAGGCGCTGATCCGCTACGCGAAATCCACAGGCGCGGCGATGGTGCTGGTCGGCCACGTCACCAAGGAAGGGCAGATCGCCGGACCGCGCGTGGTCGAGCACATGGTCGACGCCGTCCTCTATTTCGAAGGCGAGGGCAACCATCATTTCCGCATCCTGCGCACGGTCAAGAACCGTTTCGGCCCGACCGACGAGATCGGCGTGTTCGAGATGTCCGACAAGGGCCTGCGCGAGGTGCCGAACCCGTCCGAGCTTTTCCTTGGCGAGCGGCACGCCGCGTCGCCGGGGGCGGCGGTGTTCGCCGGCATGGAGGGCACGCGCCCGGTTCTCGTGGAAATACAGGCGCTTGTCGCCCCGTCCTCGCTCGGCACGCCGCGCCGTGCCGTGGTCGGCTGGGACGGTCAGCGCCTCGCCATGATCCTGGCCGTTCTGGAGGCGCATTGCGGCGTGCGCTTCGGCCAGCACGACGTCTATCTCAACGTGGCCGGCGGCTACCGCATCTCGGAGCCGGCGGCCGACCTCGCAGTGGCGGCAGCGCTGGTTTCGTCGCTCACCGGTCTTGCCCTTCCGGCCGATTGCGTCTATTTCGGCGAAATCAGCCTATCGGGCGCCGTCAGGCCGGTTGCGCATGCGCAACAGCGCCTCAAGGAGGCCGAAAAGCTGGGCTTTTCAAGCGCGGTGCTGCCGTTCGGCGGCCCGAAGGGAAGCGAGGAGATCGCCGGGGGGATCGGGGCCGGCGCCTTCCAGCCGACCGAGCTTGGCGATCTGGTGGCGCGCATCGCCGGCTCCCGCCGCAGCCGCGCCCCGGATGAAGACTGATGCGGCCAGGGAAAAACAGCCGAGGGGACCGGGGACATGCCGATTACGCTGCTTGACGGAATTCTCGTCGGCTTCACCCTTGTTTCGGCAATGCTGGCGATGGTGCGCGGCCTGTCGCGCGAAGTCCTCTCCATCATTTCCTGGATCGCGGCGGCCGCCGCCGCCTTCTTCTTCTACAAACCGGTGCTGCCTTACGTGCAGCCCTATATCGACAATCCGAAGATCGCCATGGGCGCGGCAGCCGCGATCGTCTTCATCATCGCGCTGATCGTCGTTTCCGTCATCACCATGAAGATCGCGGACTGGATCATCGATTCGCGCGTCGGCGCGCTGGACCGAACCCTCGGCTTCCTCTACGGCGCCGCGCGCGGCATCCTCATCGTGGCCGTCGGCCTGATGTTCTTCAACTGGCTGGCCGGCGACAAGGCCCCTGCCTGGATCACCGAGGCCAAGTCGCGGCCGCTGCTGGAGCAGATCGGCGGCTATATCGAGAGCGTTCTGCCGGAAGACCCGGAGAACTCCATCCTGAAAAAGCTCAACCCGGACCAGCCGGCAACACCGGCACCGGATGCCGCGACGCCGCCTGCCGCCGATGGCGACCAGGCCCTGCCCGACGACGGGAACGACGGCGCCCCGGCGGACGGCGACCAGGCCTCCCCACCGGCCGATGGGCCGGACGATTCCGCCCCGGCCGACACGCAGCCGGCAAATTGATCGACCGTGATGTGCATTAAAGCGCCGGGCGCGTTGCGTTCCGGCTGCTTGCGCTCTATATGGCGGTTTTAGCGGATATGGGGCTCAAGAGCCATGGCAGACGCACCTGACGTTTCTCCGGGCGACGTGCTTTCCGCCGAGGCGGACGACCACTTCCATGACGAATGTGGCGTGTTCGGCATTTTCGGGCGGCAGGATGCAGCGGCCATCGTCACGCTCGGCCTGCATGCCCTGCAGCATCGCGGCCAGGAGGCGGCCGGCATCGTTTCCTACGACGGAACGCAATTTCACGTCGAGCGCCATGTCGGCCTGATCGGCGACACCTTCACCAAGCAATCGGTGCTCGATCGGCTGCCCGGCAGCCGCGCCATCGGCCACACCCGCTACGCCACCACCGGCGGCGCGGGCCTGCGCAACATCCAACCCTTCTTCGCCGAACTGGCTGACGGCGGCTTCGCGGTCGCGCACAACGGCAACCTCACCAACGCCATGACCGTCCAGCGCACGCTGCAGAAGCAGGGCGCGATCTTTTCGTCCACATCGGACACCGAAACCATTCTCCATCTGGTTGCCATGTCGAAGGAGCGCGACCTCAACGCCCGCTTCATCGACGCGGTCCGCCAGGTCGAGGGCGCGTTCTCGCTGGTGGCGATGTCGTCGAAGAAGATGATCGGCTGCCGCGATCCGCTCGGCATCCGGCCGCTGGTCCTGGGCGATCTCGACGGCGCCTGGATCCTGGCTTCCGAGACCTGCGCGCTCGACATCATCGGCGCCCGCTTCGTGCGCGATATCAAGCCCGGCGAGATGGTCGTCGTCACCTCGAAGGGTATCGAGAGCATCTTTCCCTTCGAGCCGCAGAAGAATCGCTTCTGCATCTTCGAATACGTTTATTTCGCCCGCCCCGATTCGTCGGTGGAGGGCCGCAACGTCTACGACGTCCGCAAAGGCATCGGTGCCGAGCTGGCACGGGAAAGCCCGTGCGAGGCGGACATCGTCGTGCCGGTTCCCGATTCGGGCACGCCGGCGGCAATCGGCTTTTCCCAGGAAGCCGGCATCCCGTTCGAACTCGGCATCATCCGCAACCACTATGTCGGGCGCACTTTCATTTCGCCGGGCGATTCGATCCGCCACATGGGCGTCAGGCTCAAGCACAACGCCAACCGTAGGATGATCGAGGGCAAGCGCGTCGTGCTGGTCGACGATTCGATCGTGCGCGGCACCACCAGCCAGAAGATCGTGCAGATGGTGCGCGACGCCGGTGCAAAGGAAGTGCACATGCGCATCGCTTCGCCGCCGACGCGCGCGTCCTGCTTCTATGGCGTCGACACGCCGGAAAAGTCGAAGCTGCTCGCCTCGCGCATGTCGGTGGAAGAGATGGCGGAATTCATCCGGGTCGATTCGCTCGGCTTCCTGTCCATCGACGGCCTTTACCGCGCCGTCGGCGAAGCGGGCCGCGACAACGAGACCCCGCAGTTCTGCGACGCCTGCTTCACCGCCGAATATCCGACCCGGCTGGCCGATTTCGAGCATTCCGACAATGTGCGTACGCTCTCGCTGCTGGCGGTGGGCGGATCCTGATGCTCGAAGGGCGCACCAGGACAAATCAACAGTAATCATCCCATGCCTGATACCATTCCCGACCTCACCGGCCGCCTCGCGGTCGTCACCGGCGCCTCGCGCGGCATCGGCTACTTCATCGCCAAGCAGATGGCGGCGGCGGGGGCGCATGTCATCGCGGTCGCGCGCACCGTCGGCGGGCTGGAGGAACTGGACGACGAGATCAAGGCCGAGAACAAGCGCTCCGGCAAGGGCGAAGCCACCCTGGTGCCGCTCGACCTGGCCGATATGGAGGGTATCGACCGGCTTGGCGGCGCCATTCACGAGCGCTGGGGCAAGCTCGACATCCTCGTCGCCAATGCCGGCGTGCTTGGCGTCATCTCGCCTATCGGCCATGTCGAGGCGAAAACCTTCGAAAAGGTGATGACCATCAACGTCACCTCGACCTGGCGGCTGATCCGCTCCGTCGACCCGCTGCTCAGGTTGTCCGACGCGGGGCGCGCCATTGTGCTCTCCTCGAACGCCGCGCATTCGGCGCGCGCCTTCTGGTCGCCCTATGCGGCTTCCAAGGCGGCGGTCGAGACGATGACGCGGTCCTGGGCGGACGAGACGAAGAACTATCCGCTACGGGTCAATGCAGCCGATCCAGGTGCCACGCGCACGGCCATGCGCGCCCAGGCGGTTCCGGGCGAAGACCCCGATACGCTGCCGCATCCCTCCGAGATCGCCGCGCGCATCCTGCCGATGGCAAGCCCGGCACTGACCCGCACCGGCCAGATCTATCAGGCCAAACACGACCGCTGGGTATCCTACCAGCAGCCCGCCTGACGCCGCGACGCGTTCGCGCAGATCGCGCAACGGCGCTTCCGCCGAACCGCCGGACTTGATAGAGTCTCGTGCGACTCTCCCATCCTGCCTTTGAGGAAACGCTCATGTCTTCGACCATCGCGCTCGTCTGGTATCTCGTCGTCGCCGGCCCGCAGGGCGGCATGGTGGTGCTGCCCAGCACCTTCGATACCCGCGAGCAATGCGCCTCCGCGGTCACCGAATATCAGAAGCAGCCGATGCCGAACGGCTGGTCGGTGTCCTGCATCCCGAGTGCCTCGCCTTACGCCGACATGGGCGACGACGAGGGCGAAGACCCGAACGCGTCCGCCCCGCAGCAGTAAGCACCGAAAAGGGCGAGGCGAAGCCGTCCGCGCGCTTTTGTCGGCGGGCGTGGGGCAATGTTTGCACCGCCCGGCTTTTCCGGATCGTCTCCACTCCTGCCAACAGGCTGGCAGGAGCAGGTCGCTAGGATCATGCGGCAATGTCGGAGGCATACATGGCTGTCAGCGGCACGATCGAGACCGAACGGGCGCTCGGCATAGGCCTCGTCATCGCTTCGGCGGCCGTGTTCGGCCTTGCCGGGGTGCTCACCAAGTCGATCCATACCGATCCGCTCACCATCACCACCTGGCGCGGGCTGGTCGGCGGCCTGCTGATCGCCGTCTACGTGGCATGGCAGAGGCGCCGTGCGCGAACCCGGCAACCTTTGCGCCTCGGCTGGCGCGGCTGGCTGATGGCGACGACCGGGGCGCTGGCCAGCATCGCCTTCATCGCCGCCTTCAAGAACACCTATGTCGCCAATGTCGCCGTCATCTACGCGACCGCGCCGTTCATCGCCGCGCTGCTCGGATGGCTGATCGCCGGCGAGCGGGCAAGGACGAAGACGCTTGCCGCCGCCGTGCTTTCGCTGACGGGCGTGGGCATGATCGTCTTTTCCGGTCTCGGCACCGGCCAGCCGCTCGGCGATGCGCTGGCGCTGCTGATGACCTTCGGCAGCGCCCTCTACATGGTCATGATCCGCAAATTCCGCGATACGCCCGTGGTATGGGCGGGCGCCGTGTCGGGGCTGGTCCTGTTCGTCCTCGGCTGGTTCGTCACCCGGCCGCTCGCCGTGTCCAGCCACGACGCATGGCTGCTGGCAGCGTTCGGCGCCTCCTTCGCGCTCGCCTCCGTGCTGTGGACGGAAGGCGCGCGGCGCATTCCCGCCGCCGAGGCCGGCCTGCTGGGTTCCGCCGAAGTGCCGTTCGCCGTGCTGTTCGGCTGGCTGTTCCTGAGCGAGCTGCCTCCCGGCATGAGCTTCGCAGGCGGCGCGGTGGTGCTGGCGGCCGTTTTCGCCCATGCCGGGCACGACTGGCATAAAGCGCGTCGGCAGGATCGATTCGCCGCGCAGAAGGCCTGAAATTATTTTTGGGCCGCCGCGGAACCATCCCCGATCCCGTGCATTTCGTATGCGACGGGTCTTCCCCAAGTCCCCCCAAACCCCTCGACCCGTCTCCCTCCCAGCCGACCGAAAGGTCGGCTTTTTCTTTGCCCGGATGCAGGCGAGTGGTCCTGCTTTTCGACGCCATGCGATTGACGCCGCAAAATCATCGTCTAGGTTTCGCCTTCAGGCGGCCGGCAAGAGACGCGACGAAACGAATACGGGGAGTGATGCGGCATGACCCTGACGCTAACCCTGCTTGCGTGCCTGGCCGGCGTGTGGCTGCTGGCCGCGCTGACGTCGAAGGTCCGCCTCGGCCTCGGTCTGCATCAGGCCCTGCTCTACGCACCGCTCAAGCTTCTCTACCGGATCGCCGATTCGCGCGTGAAAATCGCGCGCAGCGCCGATGCGCCGGTCATTTACGCGATTATCCACCAGTCGCGGCTGGAACCGGCGCTGATGCTGTCGCTGCTGCCGGCGGACACGCTGCACATACTGGACGAGGCGTCGGCCCGATCCATGTGGCTGGAGCCGTGGCGCGAACTTGCGCGCACCATTGCCTTCAACGCCGAGCACGTCTTCGTCAGCCGGCGGCTGGTGCGAGTCCTGAAAGGCAGGGGCCGCCTCGCCGTCTATCTGCCCGACGAGGTGGAGCCGGACGTCAAGTCGTTCCGCCTCTATCGCGCCGTGACGCGGATCGCCACGCAGGCCGGGGCGCGGGTCGTTCCTGTCTTCGTTTCCGGGGCGCGCATATCGCCCTTTTCGCTGACCCCCGCCGACAAGGCCCCACGCCGCTGGTTTCCCCGGCTTTCGATCAGCGCGCTGGAGCCGCTCACGGTCGAGCAGCTCGTCGCCCTCAACGGCGATACGCCCAGCAGCGCCAGCAACGCGCTGTTCGACCGCGTCGCCGAGGCGCGGCTCGCCGGCACGGATTTCGACCGCAGCCTTTTTTTGGCCGTGCGGGACGCCGCGGACCGCGTGGGCGCCTCCTTCGCAGCCGTCGAGGACGTGGTTTCGGGCAAGCTCACCTATCGCGAGTTGATGACCGGCGCGCGGGTGCTGGGAAGCCGGCTGATGCTCTCCACCCGTTCCGGCGAAGCGGTCGGCGTACTGCTCCCGAACGCCAACGCGGTGGTGCTGACGCTGCTTGGTCTGCTGTCCGCCGGCCGGGTGGCGGCGATGGTCAATTATACGTCTGGCCCTGCCAACGTCACCTCCGCTATCCGCACCGCCGCGATCCGAACGGTGGTGTCCTCCCGCGCCTTCATCGAGAAAGCCGGGCTGGACGATATTGTGCAGGCGGTGGAGGCCGGTGGCGCCAATTTCGTGTGGCTGGAGGACTTGAAGGCGCAGGCGACGCTGGCCCAAAAGCTTTCGGCGGCCCTGCTGTGGCGGCGCCCGCTGCACCGGCAGGATGCGGCCAAGCCGGCCGTCATCCTGTTCACCTCGGGATCGGAAGGCACGCCCAAGGCGGTCGTGCTGTCGAACCGTAACCTGCTCGCCAACGCCATGCAGGCCGAAGCGCACATCAGCATCTCGGCGCAGGACGTGCTGTTCAACGTGCTGCCGGTGTTCCATTCGTTCGGCCTCACCGGCGGCACCATCCTGCCGCTGGTCACCGGAATCCGGCTGTTCCTCTATCCCTCGCCGCTCCACTACAAGCTCATTCCCGACGTGGCGCGCCGGGTGCGGCCGACCGTGATGTTCGGCACGGACACTTTCCTGGCGAATTATGCACGTACGGCCAAGGACGGCGACTTCTCCTCGCTACGCTTCATCGTCGCCGGCGCGGAAGCCGTGAAACCGGAAACGCGCAAGGCCTACCGCGAGCGTTTCCAGGCCGAGATCGTGGAAGGCTTCGGCCTGACCGAGGCAGCGCCCGTGGTCGCCGTCAACACGGCCACGCACGGCCGAGAGGGGACGGTGGGACGCCTGCTGCCCGGCATCCGTCTCAGGCTGGAGCCGGTCGAGGGCATTGCCGACGGCGGCCGGCTCTGGCTTTCCGGTCCGAACATGATGATGGGCACGATGAGCGCCGACCGACCGGGCGAGTTGCAGCCGCTGGACGGCTGGCACGACACCGGCGACATCGTTTCGGTCGATCGCGAGGGCTTCCTGACGATCCGCGGCCGCGCCAAGCGCTTCGCCAAGATCGCCGGAGAGATGGTTTCGCTGGGCGCTGTCGAAATGATGGTGCAGGCGCTGTGGCCCGAGGATCGGCATGCAGTCGTGTCCGTGCCGGACAAGCGGCGCGGCGAGCGCATCGTGCTGGTGACGACCGCCGGAGACGCCGACGCCGAGCAATTGCGCCAATACGGCAAGGCGCATGGAGCGGCCGAACTCATGGTGCCGGGCGACATCGTCAAGGTGCCGGAGATACCGGCGCTGGGTTCCGGCAAGACGGATTACGTGGCGGCGCGCCGGATGGCGATGGAGCAGCTGGGCGCCAGCGCCGCGGCCTGACGCCGTCAGATAGCCGGGAAACAGGCCTCAGCTAATCCCGGCCGGTGGTTCCTTCGTCCACATCGGGCGGCAGCAGCGCCTCGCCTTCCTTGCGGGCGCGCTTGGAATAGGCGATCACCGAGAAGGGCAGGAAAACCAGATAGGCGGCGACCGACGCGGTCAGCGTGTACCAGGGATAGCTCACCAGCAGCAGGAAATAGAGTACCACCGCCAGGATGACCGGCAGGACACGGTCTCCCGGTATCTTGGCGCTCTTGCCCGAATAGACCGGCAGGCGCGACACCAGCAGGAAAGCCACAAGCACGGTGAAGGCGACGCCGGCATAGACGACGGCCCTTGTCGGGTGCAGCCCCAGAAACGACAGGTAGAGCGGCAGCATGACTACCACCGCACCGGCCGGTGCGGGAACGCCGACGAAATATTCAAACTGCCAGGCCGGCCTGTCCTTCTGCTCGTCCAACACGTTGAAGCGCGCCAGCCGCATGCCACAGGCGATGACGAACAGCAGCGTGGCTATCCATCCGGGAGAGCCGACGCGATCGAGCAGATAGGCATAGAGCACCAGCGCCGGCGCAACGCCGAAATTGACGATGTCGGCGAGCGAATCCATCTGCGCGCCGAATTTCGACGTAGCCTTGAGCAGGCGCGCCAGCCGCCCGTCGATGCCGTCGAGGAAGGCCGCAAGAAGCACCATGACGACGGCCGTCTCGAAGCGTCCCTCGAAGCCGAAACGGATGCCCGACAGGCCGGCGCAGATCGCCAGCACCGTCACCAGGTTGGGAAACATCAGCCTGAGCGGAATTTCGCGGATGCGCGGCCCGCCCTGGCCGTGTGGCTCGAATTTCTTGAACGGTGCGCCCACGCTCAGGAAACCCGCACGAGCGGCGCCGCGTTCGGACCGCCGAATTCGGCGATGACCGTCTCGCCGCCGACCGCCGTCTGGCCGACGGCCACGCGCGGCATGGCCGAGACCGGCAGATAGACATCGACCCGCGAGCCGAAGCGGATCAGGCCGAAACGCTCGCCGATGGCCAGCGTGCCGCCTGCCTCCGCCCAGCACAGGATGCGCCGCGCCACCAGGCCGGCCACCTGGACGACGGCGATGGGGCCGTTGGGGCTGTCGACGACAAGGCCGTTGCGCTCGTTCTCAACGCTCGCCTTGTCGAGTTCCGCGTTCAGGAAACTGCCCGGCCAGTGCTCGATGCGGTCGATGCGCCCGCGCACCGGGGCGCGGTTGATGTGGCAGGAAAAGACATTCATGAAGACCGAGATGCGGGTCATCTCGCCCGCGCCCATGCCGAGCTCGCGCGGCGGCACGGCCGGCCCGACCGACGACACCACGCCGTCGGCGGGGCTGATGACGAGACGATCGTCCACCGGCGTCACGCGCTCGGGGTCGCGGAAGAAATAGGCGCACCACGCCGTCAGGATCAGGCCGATCCAGAACAGGGTGGAGGAGAAATAGCCGAGGACGAGCGTGGCCGCCGCAAACCCCGCGATGAAGGGATAACCCGCGCGGTGGATGGGGACGAACGCGTTCCTGACGGTGTCGACGAGATTCATCGGAGCCGGCTCCGTTTCGGGTCCGGCCTCTCTAGCCGAAACGCCCGCCAGCCGCAACGCACCAAAGCGGGAGTTGACGGGGACCGTCCTTCCGGGGCCGCGTAGCGGAACCCGGAATCCAGAGCAGCAACGTTGCCAATCTGAGCCTTCACGGGCAAGGCCGGCGGACTGAATTCCGGGTTCCGCTACGCGGCCCCCGAATGACGCCAAGGAACGACCACTCGGCGTCCTGCACTGCAGGGGAGCCTGACTGTCTACAGGTATCTAGATGCTGCTTCGCTCACGACTTCAACGGCGCGCCGGGGACGTAGAGCGCGATCGGCCGGGTCTCGTAGACGGCGGTGGGATTGACGGCGCGCAATTTGCGCGCGATCTCGACCGCCTCGTCATGGTCCGCGCAATCCACGACGTAGAGTCCCAGCAATTGCTCCTTCGTTTCCGCGAAGGGACCGTCGATGACCGTCCCCTCGCCCGGTCCCCGCAAGGTGCGGGCATCGGACGTGCCTTCCAGCCGCGCCGCCGGGCCCATCGCGCCCTCGGCGACCAGCCTGCCATGGACGGCAAGAAGGTCTTTCATGAGCGCCGCATCCTGCTCGGGCGTCCACGGTTCGAAGGCGTCGTCGGCGTGATAGGCAAGTATGGCGTAGAACATGGGCGCGGCTCACGAGTTGCGGAAGCGCCACTATCGGCAATGACGGCAACAAAAGCCAGCCGGGAGGCCGGCATCCTGACAGAACCGGCCGACCCTTCAGTCCGCCACTTCCGACGTCCGCCGACGCACGACAACCCCTAGTTCGTCCGTCTCGCGGGCGATGCGCAGCCGCTCCTCGGCTTCCGTCGCCTCGCGCTGGCGGTCCCACATGGAGGCATAGAGGCCGTGCTCCTTCAACAGCGTCGCGTGGGTGCCCCGTTCCGCGATCAGACCGTCCTTCAGCACGATGATCTCGTCTGCGGAGATCACCGTGGACAGGCGGTGGGCGATGACGATGGTAGTGCGGCCGCGGCTGACCAGGTCGAGGGCCGCCTGGATTTCCTGCTCGGTGTGGCTGTCCAGCGCCGAGGTCGCCTCGTCGAGGATGAGGATCGGCGGCGCCTTGAGGATGGTGCGCGCGATCGCCACGCGCTGCTTCTCGCCACCGGAAAGTTTCAGCCCGCGCTCGCCGACCATGGCGCCGTAACCTTCCGGCAAGGTTTCGATAAAGGGGCCGATCTGCGCCAGTTCGGCGGCGCGCTCCACGTCCTCCTCCGTGGCGTCCGGCCGGCCATAGCGGATGTTGTAGGCAATCGTGTCGTTGAAGAGCACCGTGTCCTGCGGCACCATGCCGATCGCCGCGCGCAGGCTGTCCTGCGTCACGTCGCGCACGTCCTGCCCATCGATAAGCACCGCGCCCGACTGTACGTCGTAGAAGCGGAACAGAAGGCGCGAGATGGTCGACTTGCCGGCGCCCGAGGGTCCGACAATGGCAACCGTCCTGCCGGCGGGTACGTCGAAGGAAATGCCCTTCAGGATCTGGCGGTTGGGATCGTAGGCGAAATGCACGTCGCGGAACTCGACGCGGCCGGCGCCGATCTTGAGCGGCTGCGCGCCCGGCCTGTCGGTGACCTCCTGCCGCACGTCAAGCAGGTCGAACATCTGCTCGATGTCGGTCAGTCCCTGCCGGATCTCGCGATAGATGAAACCGATGAAGTTGAGCGGCACCGAAAGCTGGATCAGCATGGCGTTGATGAAGACGAAGTCGCCCACCGTCTGGGTGCCGTGCATGACCTCCCAGGCGGACATGCACATGACGATCGCCGTGCCGAGGCCGAAAATCGCGCCCTGACCGAAGTTCAGCCAGCCGAGCGAGGTCCAGATGCGGGTGGCGGACACCTCGTAGCGCGCCATCGCGCGGTCGAAACGCTCCGCCTCCATCGCCTCGTTGCCGAAATATTTGACCGTCTCGAAATTGAGCAGCGAATCGATCGCCTTGGTGTTGGCGTCGGTGTCGCTGTCGTTCATGTCGCGGCGGATCGAGATGCGCCAGTCACTCGCCTTGACGGTGAACCAGACATAGACGGCCACCGTCAGCGCCACCACCGCCACGTAGCGCCAGCCGTAGGTGAAGGCGAAGATGCCGGCCGTCAGCGCGAATTCGAGCACGGTCGGCGCGGTGTTGAGCATGATGAAGCGCACGATGGTCTCGATGCCCTTGGTGCCGCGCTCGATGATGCGCGACAGGCCGCCGGTGCGGCGCTCGAGATGGAAGCGCAGCGACAGTTCGTGCATATGCACGAAGGTGCGGTAGGCAAGCTGGCGCACGGCGTGCTGGCCAACGCGCGCGAACAGCGCGTCGCGCAGCTGGTTGAAGCCGAGCTGCGTCAGTCGGAGCACATTGTAGGCGATGACGAGGGCGATTGCGCCGCTGAGGAAAGCCGGCAGCATCTGCGGCTCGTGCCCTTCGCCGGCCAGCGCGTTGGTGGCCCATTTGAAGAAATAGGGGCCGATGACCAGCACGACCTTGGCCACCACCAGAAGCAGCGTCGCCCAGGTGACGCGCCAGCGCAGGTCCGGCCGGTCCGCCGGATACATATAGGGCCACAGATTGCGCAGCGTCTTGAACGTGCCGGATTCGGCGGAAACGGTTTTGTCGGCCACTGGGTTCTGCCTTGTGGTTTCGCGCGGTTCAGCCGACGCGGCAATCGTCGACCAGTGCCGCCAGGGACGCCGAGAGGCCCCTCAGCGCATCCGTGTCGAGTTCGTAGCGGGATCGCTGCCGGTCCGGCGAGAAACGGACGAGGCCGGCATCGACCAGCACTTTCAGATGCTGCGACACGGTTGACTGGGCAAGGTCGAGCCGCTGCACCACCTCGCCGCAGCAGCAGGCCGGCGCTCCCGAGAGATGGCGCACGATGCGCAGCCGCGCCGGGTGCGACAGCGCCGCCAGGCCGGCTGCGAGCCCATGCTCGTCAGGCTTGGTGCAGGCTACGGGATCAAGAAGAGTTTCCATCGTTTATCGGCGATAGACGATGGAAAGGTTTTACGCAAGACAGTTTGACGAGGGAACCGTTTACTCTGGCCACAAACGCTAAGTCATCCCGGCCAAGCGAGCTTGCGAGCGCAGAGCCGGGATCCTATTCCGGAACATCTCCATCGCCGAGGCCAAGGCATCGGTCCCGGACAGACCGCCTCCGCTTTGCTTGGGCGGGCTTGCGGGATGACGACGGCAGTTTCTCCGCCGAAAACCTACTCGGTCTTGGTCGGCGGCGTGGCCGCCTGGTCGCCGAGCGCCTTCAGGTCGGCGGCCTCGCCTTCCTTCGACGTCCCGGGAACGCGGAACACCTGTCCCGGCCAGATGCGGTCGGGATCGCTGATCTGGTCCTGATTCGCCAGATAGATGGTCGAATAGCGCACACCATGCCCGTAGACGCGGCGCGAAATCTGCCAGAGCGTATCGCGGCGACGGATGATGACCGCGCCATCGGCGTGTTCGAGCTTGGGCGATACGGTTTCCGGCACGCCGTCGGACGGCTGCGCCGCGGCGACCTCGGGCTGCTTTTGCGGTTCGGAGGCGGCGGGCGCCGACAGCCCGGCGGACGGGGCGACACCGGCGACGGGCGTTCCGTTGTCCGTCGATCCTGCCTCGGTCGGCGCGCCCGATGTCCCGGCCGAGGGATTCGCTGGCGCGGTGTCGGCGGACTGGCTGGCCCCGCTCTCGGGCGCGGCCGCGCCACCGGGCGCAGGCGGGGCGACCGCGGCCACGGACGCCCCCGGTTCGCGCTCGAACGGCACCGTAGCCCGCGCCACCACCTTGGCGCCGCCGGCGTCGAGGGCATCGACGCGGACCGTGTAGGTGCCGACCGGCAGGTCATGCGTCGCCTCGACCAGGAAATGGCCATCTGGCGATGTCGTCGCGTCGCCGAGCAGAATCTCGTTGGCGTAGGCGCGCACCTTGCGGCCGGGATCGGCCGTGCCGGCAACGAATATCTTGCTGCCGTCGATCTCGACCGCCTCGACCGCGATTTTGGGCGCGCCGGGAACCGCGGGCTGAACCGTTGCCGGCTTCGGTTCTGCCGGAGCAGTTGCGGTTTGCGCAGGTGTATCGGCCGTCTGAGCGCCGGCTGCCGGCGATTGTTTCGCCGCTTCGGGCGCAGGCGCGCTCCCTGCTTCGGGGACAGCAGCCGCGGAAGGGGCAGCAGGCTGACCAGGCTGCATGGCCGGCGCGGGAACCGCCATCAGTTCGGACGCCTTGCCTGCCTCCTCCACCATGGCGAGAACCTGTCCGCCCGGCTTGTCGGGCACCGAGACGACCGCGGTCTGCTGCGAATTCGAGACGGTGTTGTCAGGCGTAGTCGAGCGCAGCAGAAGCTGGTAGTCGCCCGGTTTGAGCGGATCGTCGAGGACGATGGCGAAGGCGCCGTCCGGTCCGGCCGTCGTCGAGCCGATCACCGCCGCGCCGTTCAACAGTTCCACCCTGGCGTTCGGCGCCGCGTTTCCGGCGACGACCAGCGAACCGTCGCCCTCGACGCGGACCACGTCGAACGTGGGCAGGACGGGACCGGCCGCGACGGCCGGAGCAGCGCCCTGCTCCGGCTTTTTGGCGGGAGCCGTACTTGCGGCCGGCGCGGCCGGCTTCATGGCATCCGTACCGGATGGCACCGATGCCTCCGTCGTCGGCTTGACCGTTTCGCCCGCCGGCGGCGTCACATCATGCACGCCGGTGCCGGGCGACACCTCAGCGGGATTTTCCGGCTTGCCGGGCGGCGGATTGAGCGCGGCCACCTCGGCCGGCGGCTGCGGCTTGAAATACGGATCGAGCGCGCCCGACACGTAAGCGACCGCCGCAGCGGCAATGATGCCCCCGCCGGCGAACAGAACAGCCTTCAATGGTGTAACAGCCATGTTGATCCCGCCCCTTAGCCGCCTCACGCCGATCTAGCCTGTTTTGCGATAGGCGACAAGAAAAAGCCCCTGACAAGCCTTGACCTCACCGCCCTTCCAATCACCAATCGTCGCCATGAACACGATTCGATCCGTCTGCGTTTACTGCGGCTCCTCGCCGGGCCGCGACGAAGCCTATATCGACGCCGGCCACCAGCTCGGACGCTCGCTCGCGCAATCGGGAATCCGACTCGTCTACGGCGGCGGCACCAAGGGCATCATGGGCGCGGTGGCCCAGGGAACGCTCAAGGCCGGCGGCAAGGTCATCGGCATCATTCCGCGCTTCCTGATGAACAAGGAAGCGACCGAGGCCGCGCTGGGCAATCTCGACGAACTCGTCGTCACCGACAACATGCACCAGCGCAAACACAGGATGTTCGAAGAATCGGACGCCTTTGTGGCGCTGCCCGGCGGCATCGGAACCGTCGAGGAGATCATCGAGATCATGACCTGGGCACAACTCGGCCATCACCGCAAGCCGATGGTGTTCGCCAACATACGCGGCTTCTGGAACCCGATGCTGGCGCTGCTCGATCATATGGCGGAGGAAGGCTTCATCCACACCGCGCACAGGGTCAAGCCGCTGGTCGTCGACAGCGCCGAAAGGATCGTCCCGGCGATCATGGCTGCAGCGAGCGCGGACCAGACGCCGACCGAGGGTCAAGGTTCCGTCATCGACAAGATGTAGAACGCGCTCCATGAGCGGAGCCTATTCGACCGGAGACGACGAGACCCTGACGACCGGAGCGGACGGGCTGATAGCCAGGTTCGGTTTCGGAAGCGACGGATTCGCATCCGGCGACAACCCGCTATGGAACTGGTCGAACTACTCGCTGGCCGACGTGCGGGCCAGGCGTGCGATCGAGGCGGTCGAGGCCATCCCGGCCGTCGTGCGCGCAGCGCTTCTGGCGCCCGACCAGGCGCTCTATCTCGACTATGACGACGGTTGGCTGCACGGCGTCATCGCCGACATGCACCACCGCCACTACAACGAAGGCCAGGAAACCGGCCATTTTCACTTCGCCTTCAACGACACGGATATGGTCAGCGCGCGCCGCCACCCGCTCCAGTCGGTGGACGACGTGCGGCACCTCATTGTCCAGCGCAAGAAGGCTATCCACGGTCCGGCCGAGTTGCTGGAACTGATCATGCGCCATTCGCTGGAAAGGCTCTCCCGGGAATTGCTCGGGATCGGCGGCCAGCTCGATTCCATCGAAGACCGCGTGGTGGCGGACAAATGGCGCGAAGAGCAGGCAAGGCTGAACGCGGCGCGGCGACGGCTGGTGTTCATCCACCGCCATGTCGCGGCGATCGCCTCGCTGTTCCGGCAGGTACGCCATCTGCAATATGACGACCTGCCGGAACCGGTCGCGGACATGGTGGACCGGCTGGCCAGCCGTTCGGAGGCGCTGCTCGCCGACAGCGAGCAGATCCATTCGCGGGCGCGACTGTTGCAGGACGAGTTGATGGCCAAGCTGTCGGCCGAATCCAACCGGTTGCTCTACGTGTTGTCGGTGCTGACCGCGATGCTGTTGCCGACCACGATCGTTTCGGGCCTGTTCGGCATGAATGTCGGCGGGGTCCCCCTTTCGCAGGACCCGAGCGGCTTCTGGGCGATCTCGGCGCTGGCGGTGGGGCTTGCGGCCGCCGTTCTCCTGTTCGTGCGGCGGCTAAGGGGAAAAGGCTGAGCCTACCGCGCCACTGCCACCTGCGCGCGCCCGGAAAACATCGACCAGGAATAGAGCGCCAGCGCCGTCCAGATTAGGCCGAAGGCGAGCCCGTCAATCACGTCGAACGGCTCGTGGAAGATGAACACGGCGATCAGGAAGACGATCGTCGGGGCTATATATTGCATGATGCCGATGGTCGAGAGCCTCAGCAGCTTGGCGCCGAAGGCAAAGAGCAGCAGCGGCACGGCCGTGACCGGGCCGCAGCACATGAGCAGCAGCGTGTCGCGCCAACTGCCCGTGAAAATATGGCTCTGGCCCGTCGCGAACAAGAAGGCGATATAGAACACGCACGGGATCGAGAGCAGGAGAACTTCCAGAAGGAAGCCCTGGCTCGGCCCGATCGGCAGCGTCTTGCGGAAGAAGCCGTAGGCGGCGAACGAAAAGGCCAGCGCTAGCGACACCCAGGGCAGCTTGCCGCCCTCGACGGTCAGCACGACGACCGCGACGGCCGCAATGGCCACCGCGGCCATCTGGAGCCTGCTCAGCCGCTCACCCAGGACCACGGCGCCGACGACGACCGAGACCAGCGGGTTGATGTAGTAGCCCAGCGCCGTCTCGACCGTGCGCCCGACGGCGATGGCCCAGACATAGATGCTCCAGTTTATGGTGATGAGCACCGCCGTCAGCGCCGCCATCGACAGCATGCGCGGCGAGCGCAGGGCCGCCTTGAAATCGGCGGTGCGGCCAAGCCAGACGAGCACCGCCGCAGCGATGGGGACCGACCAGACGATGCGGTGCGCGATCACTTCGGCGAGCGGCAGATGCGCCACCGCCTTCATAAAGAAGGGCAGCAGGCCCCACAGGAAATAGGCGGCAAGCGCCAGGACGAAGCCTCGGCGGGAATCGGCTGCGGTGAGGTCCTGCACGGGCTGGGCGGTCATGGCGCAACGCTATGGCCCAGGAAGCCAGCCGAAACCATCGCAAAATTCTGATGGTTCATGGACTTCCGGTGATGGACCAAAGCTCCCTCCCCCTTGAGTGGAGGGATCGCGCGCGCCTACTCCGCCGCCACCAGCCCCGCCATGTCACGGTTCTTCATCAGCTTGAAGACGATGGAATCCATCAGCGCCTGGAAGGACGCGTCGATGATGTTGTCGGAGACGCCCACCGTCCACCAGCGCGCGCCGGTGCCGTCATGCGATTCGATCAGCACACGCGTGATCGCCTCGGTGCCGCCGTTGAGGATGCGCACCTTGAAGTCGGCAAGCTGCATGTCGGCGATTGCGGCCTGATACTTGCCGAGATCCTTGCGCAGCGCGATGTCGAGCGCGTTGACCGGACCGTGGCCTTCCGCGACAGACATCTTCTCCTCGCCGTCGACCAGCACTTTCACGATGGCTTCCGAAACGGTCTTCAATTCGCCGTTGGCGTCGAAGCGGCGCTCGACCATGCAGCGGAACGAGGTGACGCGGAAGAATTCCGGCAGGCCCGACAGCATCTTTCTCGCCAGCAGTTCGAAGGACGCGTCGGCGCCCTCGTAGGCGTAGCCCTCGGCCTCTCGCTCCTTGACGGCGGCGATCAGCATGTCCAGCCGATGGCCGTCCTTCGGCACGTCGATGCCGCGCCGCTTCAACTCGGCCAGGAAGTTGGCGCGGCCGCCCTGGTCCGATACCATGACGCGGCGGCGGTTGCCGACTGCCTCGGGCGGCACGTGCTCGTAGGTTGCCGGTTCCTTGACCAGCGCAGAAGCGTGAATGCCCGCCTTGGTGGCGAAGGCGGAGGACCCGACATAGGGCGACTGCGCTTCCGGCGCGCGGTTCAACAGTTCGTCGAAGGCGCGGGAAAGGCGGGAGATATCGGCGAGCTGCTCACGCGAAATGCCGGTCTCGACCCTTTCGGCGAAAGCGGGCTTCAGCAGCAGAGTCGGGATCAGCGTTACCAGATTGGCGTTGCCGCAGCGCTCGCCGATGCCGTTCAGCGTGCCCTGGATCTGGCGCACGCCGGCCTCGACCGCCGCCAGCGAATTGGCGACCGCCTGTCCGGTATCGTCATGCGCATGGATACCCAGATGATCGCCGGGAATGCCCGCCGCGATCACCTTTTCGACGATGGCGCGCACTTCCGAAGGCTGGGTGCCGCCGTTGGTGTCGCACAGCACCACCCAGCGCGCGCCGGCCTCGTAGGCCGTTTTCGCACAGGCCAGCGCATAGCCCGGATTAGCCTTGAAGCCGTCGAAGAAATGCTCGCAATCGACCATCGCCTCCTTGCCCGCAGCGCAGGCGGCCTCGACCGAAGCACGGATGGCGTCGAGGTTTTCCTCGTTGGTGCAGCCGAGCGCGACGCGGACGTGATAGTCCCAGCTTTTTGCGACATAGCAGACGGCGTCGGAACCCGCCTGCAGCAGCGCCGCGATGCCCGGATCGTTGGAAGCGGAGACGCCGGCGCGCTTGGTCATGCCGAAAGCGACGAATTTCGCCGCCCGTGTGCGTTTGTGCCGGAAGAACTCCGTGTCGGTCGGGTTGGCGCCGGGATACCCGCCTTCGACGTAGTCGATGCCGAACTCGTCCAACATCTGCGCAATGGCGATCTTGTCCTCGACGGAAAAATCAATGCCCGGCGTCTGCTGGCCGTCGCGCAGCGTGGTGTCGAAAAGGTAGAGGCGGTCTTTGGTCATGCACACACCCGTGAGGCTGGCGCTCTACGGCGCCCCCCTCTGTCCTGCCGGACATCTCCCCCACACGGGGGGAGATCAGCTGTCACTTCGGTCTTCGCCAATCGCCAACGTTGCAGGAAAGGCGAACAGGCGGAAGCTGCCGATCTCTCCCCGTGTGGGGGAGATGTCCGGCAGGACAGAGGGGGGCGCTGTCCCGTCGACTTTGCCCACGAAACGCGTTTCATACTGCCTTCCCCGCGAACTTGTCGGTGGCGTAGATCAGCCGGTCGAGGATGCCGGGTTCGGTGAAGGCGTGCCCCGCACCTTCGATCAGGTAGAACTCCGCCTTCGGCCAAGCCTTGTGCAGCGCCCAGGCGTATTTCGCGGGACAGGGCATGTCATAGCGGCCGTGGACGATCAGGCCGGGAATGTCCTTCAGTTTCCCCGCGTCGCGCAGGAGTTGCCCCTCCTCCAGCCAGCCGGCATGGACGAAATAGTGGTTCTCGATGCGGGCGAAGGCCAGCGCGTAGTCCGCCTCGGAAAAGACGTCGCTGGTCGAAGGCTCGGGCAGCAGCGTGATGGTCTGGCCTTCCCAACTCGACCAGGCGACCGCCGCCTCGATCTGCTTCTCACGATCGTCGCCCACAAGCCGCTTGCGATAGGCGGCCATCATGTCGCCGCGCTCGGCTTCCGGGATCGGCGCCTGGAACCGCTCCCACTTGTCGGGAAACATCTCCGAGACGCCGAACTGATAGTACCATTCGAGTTCGGGGCGCGTCAGCGTGTAGATGCCGCGCACGACGAGTTCGCTCACCCGCTCGGGGTGCGTCTCGGCATAGGCGAGCGCCAGCGTCGAGCCCCAGGAGCCGCCGAACACCAGCCATTTGTCGAAGCCCGCCATCTCGCGCAGCCGCTCGATGTCGGCGACCAGATGCCAGGTCGTGTTGGCCTCCAGCGAGGCGTACGGCGTCGATTTCCCGCAGCCGCGCTGGTCGAACAGGATGACATCGTAAAGCTTCGGATCGAACTGACGGCGCTGCTTGGGCGAAATGCCGCCGCCCGGCCCGCCATGCAGGAATACGGCGGGCTTGGCGCCTTTGGTGCCGACCCGTTCCCAGTAGATGGTGTGGCCGTCGCCGACATCGAGCATGCCTGTCTCGAACGGTTCGATCTCGGGGTAGAGGGTGCGCAGCGTGGTCATTTCTGTTCTTTCAGCGGCCAGGTTTCGGTGTCGTGGTCGGGATGCTGGTAGGAGACGAGATCGGCGAGGTAAGGCGCTTCGCCGAGGTCGGCCATGGTCTCCTCCTCGGGCAGGGTCGGGACGGCATCGACATAGGGAAGCTTCGCCTCGGTGCCCCACTGGATGACCGGCGCAATCTCTTCCGGATGGTCGAAGGCGCCGATCGTCAGCGCTGTCCCGTCAGGCGCGGTGAAGGCGAGCGGCGTGCCGCATTTGCTGCAAAAGCCCCGCTTTACATGGTTGGACGAGCGGAAGGTGGCCGGCTTGCCGCGCGTCCATTCCAGCCGCGCCCCGCGGACCGAGACGAGCGGCAGGTAGAAGTTGCCGGATGCCTTCTGGCACATGCGGCAGTGGCAAACGGAGCCGTCGCCCAGCGCGCCCTCGACCCGGAAGCGCACCGCGCCGCACTGGCAGCCGCCGGTGTAGACGGGTTTGTTGTCGAGGCTCATCGGTTGACACCTTGCGCCAGCTTACCCCCACCCCTAACCCCTCTCCTCAAGGGGGAGGGAGATTTCAGGATCGTGTCTCCTGACTGCCGCAAGTCATCGCGAGCGAGGCGAAGCGCAGGGAATCCCCCTCCCCCTTGAGGGGAGGGGTTAGGGGTGGGGGTATTCTTCGACAACCTCATCGATTCACTCCGGCTGATGACACACGGCCTCGATATTGTTGCCGTCGGGATCGAACACGAAAGCGCCGTAGTAGTTCGGATGGTAGTGGGCGCGGAGGCCGGGCTCGCCGTTGTCGCGGCCGCCGGCAGCCATCGCCGCTTCATAGAAGGCATCGACCTCGGCGCGCGTGTCGGCGGTGAAGGCGTAATGCCGGCCGGGACCGGTCTCGTCCGCCTCATGCAGCCAGAACTGCGGCCGGTCGTAGCCATAGCCGCCGACCTTGACGCCGCCGGTGAACTCCTCCGGCACCATCATGACCAGCGAAGCGCCGAGCGGCGCCAGTGCCGCATCGTAGAAGCGTTTGGAAGCGTCGAAGTCCTTCACGGCAATGCCGGTGTGATCGATCATGACTGTACTCCCAGGGTTCGTCCGGCGGCTTGTGCCCGCGCGTCATGCGCCGTCAGCCCGGCCGCGATCACAATATGCTGGCAGACATTGTCGAGGTCGCGAAGCACATCGTCATTCCAGAAGCGCAGGACGGTCCAGCCGTCCTGTTGGAGACGTTCCGTTCTGGCCAGATCGGCCGCAGCTTGTTCATCTTGCCCATGCTGCGATCCGTCGATCTCGACAATCAGCTTGTATGTCGGGCAGGCGAAATCAACGATGTAGCCAGCAACAGGAAACTGTCTTCGAAACGCCAGCCCCATGAGGCGATGGGCACGCAGTTCATTCCACAGCTTCAGTTCCGCGTCGGTCATGACGCGGCGCATGGCCTTGGCGTTCTTGCGATTTTTCGGCGAGACGGGCGTGTGCGGCATATCAAGTCCCGCCCGTTGCCTGCGAGAAGGTCAGCGCCCTACGTCGCCCCCCTCTGTCCTGCCGGACATCTCCCCCACACGGGGGGAGATCAGCCGTCGCGTCGGCTTGCGCCAATCGCCAACGTTGCAGGAAGGGCCGACAGGCGGAAGCTGCCGATCTCCCCCCTTGTGGGGGAGATGTCCGGCAGGAAAGAGGGGGGCGCTGTCCCGCTGACTTCACCGTTCCTGCAAAGGGTTCAGTCGTCACCGCTTGACCTCCCAGGTTGTCACGCGTTCGCCCGTCGCCGGGTCCTTGCCGTCCTTCAACTGGATACCCTGCGCCAGAAGCTCGTCGCGGATACGGTCGGCCTCGGCCCAGTTTTTTTCGCGAATGAAGGCGAGGCGATAATTGATTTGATCCTGAATCTGCGCCTTCGCCATGTCATCAAAATTTGGCAAGTTACGCATCCAAGTATCATAGTCCGGCATCAGGCCGAGAAACGTCAACGTAGCGTGTAATGTCGGGTGAGAAACTCCATCAGAATGCAACGAAGGATCGGACAGCTTATTCATCTCCATCACCGCCCCCCAAAAATTCAGATCATCGCAGAGATGGTCAATGACATTTCTGGATACCTGAGCGGTAGGAGGCTCTTTAAAGAAAACGCCTTTTACCCACTTATCGAGTAAGCTTTCCGCCTCCTCCAATCGTCTCACGCTGAAATCGATCGGCTCGCGGTAGTGGGTCATCAGCATGGCGAGCCTGAGCACCTCGCCCGGCCATTTGCGGCCGCCGAAGGTCTCCGTCTCCAGCAATTCGTGGATGGAGTAGAAGTTGCCGAGGCTCTTCGACATCTTCTGGCCCTCCACCTGGAGGAAACCATTGTGCAGCCAGTAGTTGGCCATCACGTCGGTGCCGTGGGCGCAGCGCGACTGGGCGATCTCGTTCTCGTGGTGCGGGAAGATCAGGTCGAGCCCGCCGCCGTGGATGTCGAACACCTCGCCGAGATAGGCGGCGGACATGGCCGAGCATTCGATGTGCCAGCCGGGTCGGCCCCTGCCCCACGGTGACTCCCAACCGGGCTCCTCGGGCGAGGAAAGCTTCCACAGCACGAAGTCGCTGGGGTTCCTTTTGTGTGCATCGACGGCGATGCGGGCGCCGGCCTGCTGCTCGTCCAGCGGGCGCTTCGAGAGCTGGCCGTAGTCGGGCATGGAGGCGGTGTCGAACAGGACTTCGCCTGCGGCTTCATAGGCATGGCCGCGTTCGATGAGAGACTGAATCAACGAAATCATGTCGGCGCGACCGTCGGCGCGCGGCTGCACGAACTCGGTGGCGCGCGGCTCGACCGTCGGCGGCAGGCAGCCAAGGGCGGCGACATCCTCGTGGAACTGGCCGGCGGTCTTTTCCGTCACGCGGCGGATCGCCTCGTTGAGCGAAAGCCTGCCCGCCGCGATCTCGCCACCGAAATCGCGGAGCGCCCGCGCGTTGATCTTGTCGTCGACGTCGGTGATGTTGCGCACATAGGTGACGTGGGCTTCGCCATAGAGGTGGCGCAGCAGCCGATAGAGCACGTCGAAAACGATCACCGGCCGCGCATTGCCGATATGGGCGAAGTCGTAGACCGTCGGCCCGCAGACATACATGCGCACGTTCGCCGCATCGATGGGGACGAAATCCTCCTTCGCGCGCGTCAGCGTGTTGGTGAGGCGCAGGCCCCGGAAACCGGATGCGTTTCTATCGGACATAAATCTCCCTCGGCCTGCTGGCCGGGGCGTTTGTCCTGTCTGGTGAAAGATGAGGCGAAAACGTCCGGACCAGCGCGTGCGCTAGCCAATAATCGAAATGCCACAAATGGCGCCAGAAATGGCGAACGACGTTTTCATGCGCGGCTTTATCGCCTTCGCCCGTGTTGCCGTCAAGTCGCATCTTCCGGCGAAAACGCCGCCGGGTTCGGCACAGGCGCGCCGTGCAACATTTTATTAAACATGTCGGCACAGCGTCGAAACATTCGCCGGCTACTACGCGAGCCGCCCAGATTTCGGCGGAATCGGGCATCATTGCGCAGTCGCCAGAGGGGACGGTATCCCCGGGGACAAAGGGATTTCAGACATGCCTCGCACCACCAAGGACGTTCGCCCCAAGCAACCGGCGCTCGCCCACCAATACCGCGCCATCGGCCCGGCGGCCGTCGCGGCGGCGCTTCTTCACATGACCAGGAAGCAGAAGCCGGTCCAGAAGATCATCTCGCCCCGCCCGGCGTGATTTTCATGCGGCGCGGCCTACTGCCGATGCTGTAACTGGCACGGCCCCACGAAACGGGCGTCGTCCCGGAAATCTCTCTGGAGCGCAGCGACGAGAGATCATCCGGGATCCATTCCGTGACGGTGACGATTTGCCGGGATCGGGCACCTCCATATCCGAGGCCACGGACTGGATCCCGGCTCGCGGTCGCTTCGCTCCCTTGGCCGGGATGACGCCCGTTTCCGCTAAAACAAAGTCATCTGACCGTCATCGGCGCCGGGCTTCCGGCGCTTCGGCGTTTCCGGCGTCTCTTCTTTGACCGGCATGTAGGGCGCCTGGATGTCCGGCTCCGTATTAGCGACCTTGTTGACCCGATCCGAAACCGCGACGGCCTCGAAATAGCCTTCGGGCGCCGGCCTGAGCAGGTCGGCCATGTCGCGCGGTTCGTAGGTGCGGCAATCCAGCCATCGGGCGAAGTGCTCGGGCTCGATCAGCACCGGCATGCGTTCGTGGATGGCGGCGATGTCGGCGCTCGCGGCAGTCGTCAGGATGGCGCCGGTGTCCATCTCCGATCCGCCCGGTTCCATATAGGTCTCCACCAGCGCGGCGAAGGCCACCGGTCCGCCGTGCCGGGGCCGCAGCCAGTAGGGCTGGCCGCGCCGGCCGTTCGCCTGCTTCCTCCATTCGTAGAAGCCGCTGGCGGGCACCAGCGCGCGGCGGTGGCGCATGGCGGCGCGAAAGGACGCCTTGGTCGCGGCCTCCTCCGAGCGGGCGTTGATGAGCAACGGAAAATTCCGCGTGTCCTTCACCCAGCCTGGAATCAGTCCCCAGCGCACCAGCATCGCCTCGCGATCGGGCAGGTTGGAGCCCGGCGCGCGCGGGCCGGCGGCGACCACCGCGAGGATCGGCTGCGTGGGGGCGATGTTGTAGCGGGCGGGAAATTCCTCCAGTTCGCCCAGCCCGAGAAAGGCTGCCGTCTGGTCGGTGGTCGCCGTCAAGGCAAAGCGTCCGCACATGATCGAGCCTCGCGGTACGTGTCGGAAAAGAAACGAAGGTGGCGATGGAAGCGCGCGGCTTCAACCGTTAAAAGCGGTCTGCGAAAGCCATCCACAGCCATCGCATCGTGAGACAATTGTTGTGCATCAAGATTTTGCTGGCCTCGCTCGGCCGCCACCCCCACCCCTGTCCCCTCCCCACAAGGGGGAGGGAGACGCCAACACCACCGCTCCGCTCAAGACCACCGCGTCGACGCGACGTGGCGCTGCCGCGAAATCCCCCTCCCCCTTGTGGGGAGAGGTTAGGGGTGGGGGTGCGCGACCGTCGAAAATTTCCCCACAAAGGAAGAGACCTCACACGCGACTGATCCAGACATAGGAACGGTAAATCATGAATAGCAGACCGGAACTGCCGGCGGTGTCCGTCGCCGTCGTGCGCGGGGACCGCGTGCTGCTGGTGAAGCGCGCGCGGCCGCCTTCGCAGGGCCTCTACGCGTTCCCGGGCGGCAAGGTCGAGCCCGGCGAGACGCTGGAGCAGGCGGCGCGGCGCGAACTCATGGAAGAGACAGGGCTGACGGCGCGGGCCTTCAGGCCGGTCGAGACCATCCTGATCGACGGCGCCGGCGAAGGCCATCCGGTCAACTACCGGCTGACGGTGTTCGGTGCCGATTATCATCACGGCGAGCCCGAGCCCGCCGACGACGCCGAGAGCGCCGCCTTCTACACGCTGGCCGAGATGCGCGCGATGCCGCTCGCCGGCTCCGTCTTTACCATCGCGGAAGAATTGCTGGCTTCCGGCGGAAATGGCCTTGCCTGACGCCCCGGATGCCTTGCAGGCGACAAATTGTTTCGCCACAAGGTTTTATGGCTAGAGGTCGATCCTTGTCGGCAATCGTGATGGCGGCCGCACTCGCGGCATCGCCGCTGCCGGCGCGGGCGGCGGAAGCCCCGTTCGAGCCGGGGCTGATGCGGCTGGCGGAAATCCTTGGATCCCTGCACTTCCTGCGCAATCTGTGCGGCGAGAAGGGCGACCAATGGCGAGCGGAGATGGAGAAGCTGCTGGCCTCGGAGAATCCCGATCCGGCCAGGCGCGCCCGCTTCATCGCCTCGTTCAACCGCGGCTACCGCTCCTTCGGCAGCACCTACAACCAGTGTACCCCATCCGCCACGGAAGCCATCAATCGTTACATGAAGGAAGGCGAAGACCTGTCGCGCGACATCGCCTCGCGTTATGGCAATTAAGACTGCGTTAACTTTTTTGCCAATGCCGGGGTGCGCTGCTGCGAGGCTGTGCTAGACTCTTAACGGGACATTAAAGGGACGCTTCAGGTTTGATCCGCATTTTATGGATCGACGGTAGCAGAGGGTTTGAGTGGCAATGGAACATACCGCCAGCGATATCGACGCCCTGGTCAGGGAAGAAAAGCGCCTGACGGCGGCCGAAAGCCACAGCGAAGCCTGGGCCGAAGGGCTGTCGGCAGGCATCGAACCCGATATCATCGCCGAGGCCGCGCTGGAGACAGCGTTCGGCGAAATGCTGCGCGCCAGCGGTGAGACCGCCGCGCTCGCCCTGCTCGACAGGATGCGCGAAAAGGTCATCGAAGGCGCGTTCGAGCCGTGCCAGGTCCGGCATTGACCGGCACGCCGGGAACGATACCGACCTCGACACACCGCCTGGAAAGCGCTTCGGGCAGCCTGGAGGCAGGGACCGTGGAATTACCTGATCCATCGCGGCGGACCTATGCCGCCCTGTCGCTGCTTTTTGCTTCGCTCTTCGCAGCTTCCCTCTTTCTGGTCGGCAGCGAACCGGCCGCTGCGCTCTCGGAAATCCAGCGCGAGGAATTGCCTTCCGCGACGCCGCAGACGCCTGGCGACGAAGACCAGTTGTCGCCCGTCGACGAGGTTCCCCTGCCCAATCCGCCCGGTGCCGCCCCGCCCGCCGGCGATCAGCCAGCGTCGCCCGAAGACCAGGACGAGCCGCAGCAGGTCGAGCCGGCGAAGCCCGGCCAGGGCGGCGACGTGACCAATCCGCGCGTCGATCCGGACAAGCCGCAACCGCAGGTCGTCTACGACCTGTCCCAACTGCCCGAACCGGTGCGGCGCATGCACGACCTGATCGTGGAAGCCTGCAAGAGCGGCGACATCGAGAAACTGCGGCCCCTGATCGGAACCGGGACTTCCATGACCCAGCTTTCGCTGGCCGAGATCGACGGCGACGCGATCGATTTCCTCAAAAGCCTGTCCGGCGATTCCGAAGGCCAGGAAATCCTCGCCATCATGGAAGAAGTGCTGAACGCCGGCTACGTCCATCTCGACGCCGGCACGCCGCAGGAACTTTATGTCTGGCCGTATTTCTTCGCGCTGCCGCTGGACAAGCTCGACGCCCGCCAGCGCGTGGAACTCTTCAAGCTCGTCACGGCCAGCGACTATGACGACATGAAGCAGTTCGGCGCCTATATCTTCTATCGCGTGGGCATAGCGCCCGACGGCCGCTGGATTTTCTTCGTGGCGGGGGAGTGATCGCCCGTCCGCGTACTGCTCTCATAGAACAAATCTATCCGCATCTCTGCCCCTCTGATACTTGGCTCGCCTGAACAGGAGGCCCCGTCAACCGACATGAACGGTTTGGCCGCATGAGGCGATGCACAGAGGCCGTCATTCCGGGGCCGCGCAGCGGAACCCGGAATCCAGAGCGGTGACGCTGCCAAGCCGGGCCTGAACGAGCAAGGCCGGCGCGCTGGATTCCGGGTTCCGCTGCGCGGCCCCGGAATGACGCCAATGAGAGTGGCGTCGCCAAAGAAATCTCTCCACACCCTCACTACCTCCCCCGATACTTGGCCCGAACAGGAGGCTGCAATGGAGGAGTGGGAAACAGGCTGGAACCGCGATGTGCTGGAGCGCATCGTGGCGCTGCTGTTCTCCCTAGCCGATCTGGCCGACCGTACCGTCGGCCTTTCCGTTCATCGCCGCCGGCATGTGCTCGGCATCTTGCGCGGCGGCGAGGCCGAGGCTTGGGCCTTCCTCATCGGTGGTATGGCTCCCAGTGCGCCGGCCCCAACTGATGCGCCGGACACAGCCGACGACGCCTTGCGCCTCGCGGCGCGTCTGCGCGCGCTGGCGCTGCTGCTTATGGCCTTTCTGGCGCGGGAGTTCACGCTGCCCGGCGCGGCCAACCCGAGCGTCGGGCGGCAGACACCTGCTTGGTGGGCGGATTGTCAGGCGTTGTTGCCCGCGCCCGACACGTCATGAGTGTGGCCGCCGGCGCATTTCCCGACAATAGCCAGGGCGGATTTCCGCAGCGTGGCGACGATGAAGCACGCCCCCCCTCAAAGGGCGGAGGAAACCAGCGCCTCGGAAAACTCCACCGCCCTGCCCTGCGCCGGCGTGACGATCTCGCCTTCCCACATGACGCGGCTGCCACGAATGATCGTGCCCACCGGCCAGCCGGTGACCTCGCGTCCGTCATGCGGCGTCCAGCCGGCTTTGGAGCCCTGCTGGGCGTTGGTGATCGTCTCGCGGCGCTTCAGGTCGACGACGGTGAAATCGGCATCGTAGCCAGCGGCGATGCGGCCCTTGCGCGCCATGCCGAAGATACGCTGCGGACCATGGCTGGAGAGGTCCACGAAGCGCTCGATGGTAAGACGCCCCGCATTGACGTGATCGAGCATCACGGGAACCAGCGTCTGCACGCCGGTCATGCCCGAGGGCGAGGCAGGATAGGGCTTCGCCTTTTCCCCCAGCGTGTGCGGCGCATGGTCGGAGCCGAGCACGTCGACGATGCCCTGCGCGATGCCGCGCCATACGCCGTCGCGATGGCGGGCCGCGCGCACCGGCGGGTTCATCTGGAGCAGCGTGCCGAGCCGCGCATAGTCGTCCGCCGTGAACGTCAGATGATGCGGCGTCGCCTCGCAGGTAGCGACGTCCTTGTGCTGTTCGAGGAAGTCGATCTCCTCGGCGGTCGAGATATGCAGCACGTGGATGCGCGCCCGCTCCCGCTTCGCGATGCGCACCAGCCGCTCGGTGCAGGTGAGTGCCGCGATCTCGTCCCGCCAAACCGGGTGCGAGGACGGATCGCCCTCGACACGCTCGCCGAGCCGTTCGCGCAGGCGGAATTCGTCCTCGGAATGGAAGGCGGCGCGGCGGCGCGTGTTCCTCAGGATCGAGGCGACGCCTTCGTCGTCCTCGACCAGAAGGTCGCCGGTCGACGAGCCCATGAAGACCTTGATGCCGGCAGCGCCCGGCAGGCGCTCCAACTCGCCGAGATCCCGCGCATTGTCGCGGGTGCCGCCGACCCAGAACGCGAAATCGCAGTGCATGCGGCCGGTGGCCCGCCGCACCTTGTCGGCGAGCGCGGCCTCGCTCGTGGTCAGCGGTTTGGTGTTGGGCATCTCGAAGACGGCGGTGACGCCGCCCAGCACGGCCGCGCGCGAGCCGGCCTCGAGGTCTTCCTTGTGCTCCATGCCGGGTTCGCGGAAATGCACCTGGCTGTCGACGACGCCCGGCAGGACGTGCAGGCCGGCGCAATCGATCGTCTCGCCGGCGGAAGCCCGGCCGAGATCACCGACCGCCGCGATGCGGCCGTCCCTGACGCCGACATCGCGGACGCCCTTGCCGTCCTGATTGACCACTGTCCCGCCTGTCAGGATGAGATCGAAGGTGGCTGGCATGGCGGTCCATCTCTCTTGCAGGGGAAGTGGCAGGGGCTTACGTAATGGCCGACCTTTTTGCAAGCTTCAGGCCCTCTGCCGCCAATGCCTTCCATCCAGTTGAACGACCGCGCGCTGATCGATGTCTCCGGCCCGGATGCCGAGCATTTCCTGCAGAACATCCTGACCACCGATCTCGACCAGCTCCAACACGGCCAGGCCAAACCCGGCGCGCTACTTGCGCCGCAAGGCAAGATCCTGTTCGACTTTCTGATCTCGCGCCTTGGCGACGACGGCTTCCGGCTCGACTGCCGGGCCGATGAGGCCGACGATTTCGTGCGCCGGCTGATGCTCTACCGGCTGCGCGCCAAGGCGGAGATTTCCAGGCCGGAACAGCCGGTTATCCGGGTGAGTTGGGGAAATGATTCCGGTCGCTCACAAAATGAGTCAAACCGGATGGTGGATACGCGCTTCCGGTTGGAGCCGGTCTTTCGAACCTACGGCGCCGCCGTACTCCCAGCCCCTCCCCTCAAGGGGGGTGGGGGTACGGCGACAGACGCCTATACCGCCCTGCGAGTCGCCAACGGCGTGGCCGAAAGCGGCGCGGATTACCAGCTCGGCGACGTCTTTCCGCATGACGTGCTGCTTGACCAGACCGGCGGCGTGGGGTTCTCCAAGGGCTGCTATGTCGGGCAGGAAGTGGTCTCGCGCATGCAGCATCGCGGCACGGCCCGTCGGCGCGTGCTTCTCGTCGAAGCGGCAGACGCCCTGCCGTCGCCCGGAACGGAGCTGACCGTCGACGGCCGCTCCGTTGGTGCGCTTGGCTCCAGCGCCGGCAATCGCGGCCTGGCGATTGCACGGATCGACCGAGTGAAGACGGCCTTGGACGAAGGCAAAGCCATCCTTGCCGGCGACGTGCCTGTGTCACTGTCCATCCCGGGTTGGGCGACCTTCACTTTTCCGCAAAGTCCATCGGCGGAGGACGCCTGATGGCGCCCGACCGAGCCGGCGCGCCTGCGCGTGCGTGGCAGCGCATGCTGTCCGGCCGGCGGCTCGACCTGCTCGACCCGTCGCCGCTCGACATCGAGCTGTCGGACATCGCCCACGGCCTCGCGCGCGTGGCGCGCTGGAACGGCCAGACCTATGGGGACCATGCCTTCTCGGTGGCGCAGCATTCGCTGCTGGTCGAGACGATCTATGCGGAACTCGTTCCGCAGGCGACGCCCGAGCAAAAACTGACGGCGCTGCTGCACGACGCCCCGGAATATGTCATCGGCGACATGATCTCGCCGTTCAAGGCGGTGATGGGCGGCAGCTACAAGGAATGCGAGCAGCGCCTGCAACGCGCCATCCACCTGCGCTTCTCGCTGCCGGCCGACACCCCGGCAAGGCTGAAGCAGGACATCAAGCAGGCCGACCAGATCGCTGCCTATTTCGAGGCCACGCATCTCGCCGGGTTCTCGGCGAGCGAAGCGACGCAGTTCTTCGGCCGGCCGCGGGGCTTTTCAGCGGACCGACTGGACCTTGCCTCCCGCGCGGTGACCGAAATCCAGGATGCGTTCATCGGCCGCTTCGACGAGATCGAGCGGTTCAGGACGTAGGGCCTATCGCCCCTGGCGCTCCAGCCGGTCGAGGAACCACTGGGTGAGCCGACGCCACACTTCGTCCTTCTCGCCGGTGTCCTCGCAGCCGTGATCGACGTTGGGGTTGTCATTGACCTCGATGACGAAGATGCCGTCCCTTGTTTCCTTGAGATCGACCCCATAAAGCCCGTCGCCGATGCAGCGCGCCGCCTTGACGGCGGTCTGGACCACATCGTCCGGAGTCTCCTTCAGCGTGAAGGTCTTGAAACCGCCCTGATCGGGTTTGCCGCTCGCCTTGTGGTGGACGATCTGCCAGTGCTTCTTGGCCATCAGGTAATGGACGGCGAAGAGTGGTTGACCACCCAGGACGCCGATGCGCCAGTCGAACTCGGTGGGAATGAATTTCTGCGCGATCAGCAGGTCGGATTCCTCCATCCACTCGGTCGCCAGCGCCTTCAGTTCCTCGAACGTCGAGCATTTCCTGACGCCGCGCGAGAAGGACGAATCCGGGATCTTCAGCACCAGCGGAAAGCCCAGCGTCTCGGCCGCCACCTCGAAATCGGCCGGGCCGGCGATCATCACCGTCGGCGGCACGGGCACCTTGTTCGCCGTCATCAGTTCGTTGAGGTAGACCTTGTTGGTGCAGCGGATCATCGACAACGGGTCGTCGATCACCGGCATGCCTTCCTGCTGCGCACGGCGGGCGAAGCGGTAGGTGTGGTTGGAGATGGTCGTGGTTTCGCGGATGAACAGCGCGTCGTAGTTGGCGAGCTTCGCCAGGTCCTTGCGGGTGATCGGCTCGACCTCGACGCCCATCTTCTCGGCGATGCGCGCCCAATGGCGCAGCGACGAGATTTCCGAGGGCGGCAGTTCCTCCTGCGGATCGACCAGGGTGGCGAACGTATAGCGCGCCGGCGTGCGCGTTTTGGTGTCGCGCCATTCGCGGCCGGTGTAGATTTCCATGCCGTCGAGGAAGCGCTTCTTCTCGTCCTCGCCCATGCGGGCCACCGGATGGAAACCGATCTTGCGGATCGAGGCCCATTCGCCGCCGTCGGCGATCGCGACCTCCAGCGCCGGCGCGCGGAACCAGTCGAACAAGAGCCGGGCGAAGCGGTCCCAAGCCTTCGATGGACCGATGCCGAAGAAGATTTGCACCTTGGCCGGGAAGGTGCCGCCAAGGTCCTTGCGGCATTTGTTCAGCGCCAGTTCCAGTTCCGGCAGGGCATGTTCGTAGAGCTTGCGCTCCGACAGGTCGATCATCGTCTCGACGGTCGGGATCACCCTGTGGCCGCGCGACGACGCCAGCAGCGAGGCGTAGTAGCCGCGGCTCTGATAGGCATAGCTGTTCGACAGGTTGATGACCTTGGGGCGCTGACCCTTGAACAAGGCCGGATGAGCCAGATAGTCGCGATTGGTGATGATCTTGTGCGGCGTGGCCGCCGGATCGATGTCGTTGAGCCTGCCGGTGAGGATGACCCAGGTCATTTGAGCGGTGTCCGATCGGATTTGCCGAGGGTGATTGCCGCGCGCAGTCCGTCGCGGCCGAACTGCGCCATGGTCATGAAGATCTCGTAGGGCACGGGAATGTTGGCGGCATCCAGCGGCGTCTCCTCGCGCTCGTCCTCCACCCAGGGATCGTGGATGAGGATGTGGTTGCCGTCGTCGCCGATGGCAAGGACCCAGTGCGGCACCTTCTTGCCGAACATCAGGAAGCCGCTGACGAGCACGAGGACGAGTTTTCCCTCGCCGAGCGCCGCCCGGATGTCCTCCAGCGCGAAGGCGCGATAGTCGACCGGAATCCTGTAGTCCTCGGCACGGCGCCTGAAATCGACCTGCGCCAATTCCATCACCCGGCGCTTTTCCTCACTGCGCACAGACTGGAGGAACAATGCGCCGTAGAAGGAGACGAAGATTTCCGCCGACAGGCCGCTCTCATGCGCGGTGACGGCGAGACCGAACGGCTCGCAGCCGCCGGGGCCGGACATCATGAAGACCGTGGTCGCCTCGCGCCAGAGGCGGATCTCCATCACCGGATCCGGCACGAAAGCCGCGTCGAAATGGGCCATCGCCATCATCAGGCAGCAGGGACCGCAGGTGAAATCGCAGGTCTGCTCGTAGAAGGGAACGGCGGTCGCCACCGGCACGCCGCCGCGCAGGGTCTTCTCATAGCGCAGCGCGGTCGCGCCGTCCTCGTAATAGTCCGGCTCGCGCCCGATGCGGCGATAGCCGGCCTTCTCGTAGATGCGGATGGCGCGCGCATTGTCCTCGCGCACTTCGAGCCTGAGCAGCAGGCGATCGTGATCAAAGGCGGCGGTCTCGGCGGCGTCCAGAAGCAGGCGTCCGACCCCCTGCCCGCCGAAATCCGGTGCCGCGGCGATCGAATAGAGCCGCGCGACCCCCGACCCCTTGCGGAAGAGAACGATGGCGTAGCCGACGAGGCGGTCGCCGGATATTGCGACAAGCGCTTCCGCCGTCTCGCGCTCGATCAGCGCGCGAAAGGAACGGCGCGAAATGCGGTCGCCTGGAAAGACGGCGTTCTCGATGGCGGCGAGGTCATCGATGTCGGACGCGAGGGCCTTGCGTATTTCGACCGACATGAACGCCCTGGGCGACCTCGACAAGGGAGGAAAGGCTTCGAATCATGGCACGGCCACCCCTCGACCACGCCTGGATCGCGCTATCGCGCCGGGATTTGGGCTGAATTGTGACGACCGCGCCGAGGGCTTTGCGCCCGCGTCGCCACCGTTACAGACTCATGCCCGCGACAAGCTGGCGGTAGGCGCTGGCGGCTACGGCGTCGAGCCTCTTATCGGGCATCGAGCCGACGACGGCGCAGCCGTAACCCTTGTCCAGCCAGTAGACAGCGCGCGGCCCGCGGCCGGTCCCGGCATAGGTTCCCTTGCCGCTGACAGCGGGCTCGGCGGTGATGAACATGGACAGGCGGTTGCCGCCGCCATCCTCGTAGAGCAGCATGGCAGCCCTGTTCTCGCCTGCCGGCAGCAGGCGCCCGCCGACCAGATGAAAACCTTCCGGGGAAAGGTCTGGCGACACGAGCTTGAGGCCGACCCGCTTCGAAAGCCAGACCTCCATATGGTCCTTGTCGCTGGCAGGCACATCGACGGCGTGGCGCGTTTCCGCCGCGTAGATGACGTGGGCGGCGATGGCCTCCTCGGCCAGTTGGTCCTTCGCGGACGTGTCACCCTCCAAGCGGTCGGCCCCGGCGAGATAGCCGCCGGCGCCTCCGACAGCCAGAAGCAGCACCGCGGCCGCAGCCATCCACCAGCGCGAAGTCCGGTGCGTCCGCTGGACCGGGGCGTCGTCAGCCAGGATCCGTGCCAGCCGCGCGGGAACGGGCTCGTCCAGCACATCCGAAAACGCATCCCGCAGCACCCTGCCGTCGGCCTCGTAGCGCGCGCTCCTGGCCTGCATCTCGGGGTTTTCAGCCAGCCACTCGTCGAAGGCCTCGCGCTCGTCCGGCGGCAGTTCGCCATCGAGCGCCAGATGGATGTCCCGTTCGGAAAAATCTCGCCTGGTCATTTCTCGACAACCCTGATCACCCGCCGTCGCGCCGTATCGTCCAGCAGCGCGCGCAATTCCTCACGCCCGCGCGCGATGCGCGACATCAAGGTGCCCGCCGGTATTCCGAGGATGCTGGCGGCCTCGGCATAAGAAAACCCTTCGATGGCGACGGTGACGAGCGCCGCGCGTCGTTCCGGGCTGATCGATTGCAGCGCATCGATGATCTCGCGCGAAGCCACGTTCTCCGCCTGCGTGGCGGGCACCGAAAGCGCCTCGTCATTGTCGAGCGAAAGCACCGCCGTCTCGTTCCGGCGCGCCTGCCGGCGCATCCGGTCGATGAAGAGATGGTGCATGACGGTGAAAAGCCATCTCCGGGGGCTCTCGTCGCGCTGCCAGTTGTCCAGCCGGGTCAATGCGCGTTCGAGGCAATCCTGGACGAGATCGTCTGCGGAATCGCGGTCGCGCAGCAGCGAGCGCGCATAGCGCCGCAGCCTCGGTATCTCGGCCAGGATGGCCGTCTTCCTGTCATCCATGTCGTTGCCCTGAGGCGACCTCGACGCTCGTGCCATCCGATCCACGACCGGCCGGATATGGTGCGAACGACCGGGAAGGCATCAATATTCCCGACAGCCGTCACGTCACGACGACTGCACGGCCTCGCGCGGTCGTGCCCTGCCCAGCAGGCGCTGGTAGAACAGGCCGATACCGATCAGCACCGCGCCGAGGCCGATGAAGGACAGCGCCCGCAGCACGCCTTCGAGCTCGGACATGTCGAACAGGAAGACCTTGAGCACGGCGGCGGCGATCAGGGCGGCGGAGGCGATGCGCAGAACCTGGGAGGCCAGCATCACACCGAGCACGAGGATGACGACGCCGAGCGCCAGCCAGAGCGCGGAGTAGCTGTATGTCTCGAACTGGCCGAGACCGCTCCACAGGCCGATGAACTCGCCCTTGAACAGCCGGCGGACCGAGAGTGTCGCATAGGCGAAGGCGAGCAGCGCGGCCATGAGTGCCAGCATGGAGGAATACCAGCGTGGCCGCTTGCCGCGCGCATAGAAGGCCAGCCCGCCCGCAGCGACCGCCGGCAGCAGATAGGCCAGGAACAGCAGGTTGAAGACGGGGATCGATCCTGTCGATTCATCCGTGAACAGCGGATTGAGCCACAGGAAATGATTGCCGACGACGAACAGCGCCGACACCACGCCGATCCCGAGCGAGCCGTAGCGCATGACCGCGCTCGGCGAGCGACTGTCGATGGCGATCAGGATCGCGGCGAAGCCGAGCGCCAGAAGCGTGTAGATCGCCTGTTCGGAAAGGGTGAGCGCGCCCGCGTCGATGACGCCGCCGTGCATGGCATGGCGCACCAGCATGGCGACCGTCAGCAGGGCGAACAGCGCCGCGCCCGCTTCCATCGCCAGGCGCGGCCTGCCCCCGGTGGTGCGGGCCAGTTGCCAGGCGCAGAAGGCGAAGGCGAGCGCCGGGATGCCATAGCCCGGCAGCAGCCAGTTGAACACCGGCGTGCGCGACAGGAACGCGGCGCCGACGATCGTCGGATCGTAGGCGACGCGGGCGATCACCGCGATCATGAAGCCGACCGACAGCCAGCCGAGCACCGGCCAGGAGCGCCGCCGCGTCGCCAGCGCGGGCAGGATTGCGGCCGCGCCGGCCAATACCGTCGTCATGCCGGAGCCGAAGGCCATGTGCAGCGCCAGAACGAGCGCCAGCCCGGAACCGATGAGGACGGCGGAAACGGCTGGCCCGCCTTTCGGCGCAGGCGTCTCGCCGCGGGAAATCCATTCGCCCGCGGCTGCGAAGACAACGGCCAGCAGCAGCGCGACGGCCGCATGGGCAAGATCGACGTCGATGTTACCGAAGGCGACCCAGAGCGTCGCCAGCACGAACAGCGGAACGGCCACGCCCCAGCCCGCCCACGACGCGGATTTGCGCGGCCAAGTGAGGAGGCGGCGCGCGGACCAGAACCCGGCGCAAGCGAAGACGAGGCCGAGCAGCACGCCGACCCAGGCCAGCGGAGGGCGCGACGGGGCCATCAGCAGGCCGTCGAGAGGAATGCCCGCCGGCGGGAAATCGAGCCAGTCCGTGCGGGCTGGCAGCGCGTTGAGGAAGATCAGCACCGTCGCGAGGCCGGCCGCGTGAAGCAGCGGCAGGGTGCGAACGCGATACATCGCGGCGGCCAGCATCGCCAGCACGAGGATTGCGGCGCGCGCCGTGCCGTTGCCCGTGGCAAGGTAGGGATCCAGCGCAAGAGCGCAGGCGAGCAGGCCGACGAAGACGGCAGGAACGGCGGACGGCCAATCCATGCCGGACGGGTTCTCCCCTTCCCCGTGGCGCCGGAGCCAGGCGAAGACGAGAACGGCGAGCATGACCAGCCCGATGAAGAGCACGATCCGGTAATCCGGCACGAGGGCGACGCCGAGATAGAACAGCGCCCACAGGCCGGTCCCGAAGAAGGCGGCCGCCATCAGGAAGGACCAGGAGCGGATGCGGGCGATGACGCCGGTGGCGGCCAGCACGACGGCGAGATAGCCGAACAGCGCCCATTCGTTGTGCGACTGCGATTCGATCAGCAGCGGCGTCGCCAGCGCGCCGAACAGGCCGATGCCGGCCAGCGCCAGACCATGAACAAGGGCCGCCGCTACCGTTGCCACGGCAATCGCGCCCAGAAGCATGAACGCCGCGGCCGGCCCGATGAAACCGTAGACGGCGTGGGCCGCATAGACCGTGCCGAACAGCGTGAAGGCGCCGGCGGCTGTGAGGATCGCGGGAATATAGGCGCCGGCGACACCTTCCACAGGAACCTTGAAGCCGGTGCGGCGGATGAACTCGCCGCCACCGACGAGGAGAAGGCCGAAGGCCGCGGCCATGACCAGCCGCACATGCGGACCGAACAGGCCGGATTCGATCGTGTAGCGGACAAGGAAGAGACCGCCGAGCGCCAGCGCGACCCCGCCGACCCAGACCGCCCAGCGCGTGCCGAGGGCGGTTTCGATGTCGGGTTTTCTTGCCGGCGTTTCAACCCCTGCGCGCCCGGGCTCGTCCGCTCCGGTTTCGGCCACATCGGTTTCAGCCGCAGCCTGCGCCATTGCCCCAACAGCCGGGATTTCTTCGGTCTGTGCCTGGGAAGGCAGTTCGGCTTCGTCGCGGGTATTCACGCCATCGGCCGCGGTTTCGGCCTGCTTCTCGGCGCCCGCCAGGCCTTGCGCTTTCTCGCCTTCGGCAATCGCCTTGGCCGCCGGCGCGCCCGACAGGACCAGACCGCGCAAGGCCGCGACCTCGCGCTCGACGAGAGTGAGCCGCTTCTGCTGGCGCGACAGATAGACAAGCAGCACGATGATGACGGCAAGGCCGAACAGGCTGTCGAACATGGAGGTTCCCTCAAACGCGGGCGATCGTCAGGCGACGGTTCCCGCTGCTGCACGCGACATCACGACGGCGCGCGATCCCTCTACGCAGCCGTCTCCCCCGAAGCCGGAGCGACCGATACACGATGTTTGCGCAATGCCGCAAGGAAGGCCGCGCGCGAGGCAGGCTCCTCGAGGCCGCGCGGCTCGTAGACATGGCGTGAGAAGAAGAAGCCGGTCAGACGGAAGGCGTCCTCCACGGCCGCGGCATCGCCGCGCAGGCCGGAGCCGCGCCTGAGAAAGGCCGGCAGCGCCAGCATCCGGTCGCGCCAGGGCTCGCCGGCCTCGCGCGAGACGGCCTTGCCGGATTTCGGCGAAACGTAGACGAGGTCGTCGCCGCGACCGGTCGCGGCGCAGCGCGACAGGTCGAGGCCGAAACCAAGCTCGTCGAGCACCAGCAGTTCGAACCGGGCGACCAGTTCGCCGGCGGCGTCGGCGTCCTCCAGATGCGGGATCATCACGCACAGCGTCTCGAACAGGCCGCCATGCGGATCGCGCTCCGGCAAAAGGCGCAGATGCGCGGCCAGAAGCTGAAGCGCATGCACGGCGAGCGCGCTGTCCATCAGCCTCGCCGCATTCATCTCCAGCGCCTCTGCCTGGAAGATGCCGAGGTGCTCGTCGAGGCGGGCGCGCCAGACCAGATCAACCCTGTTTCCCGGCTGCAGCACCGGCAGTTGCTTGCGGGAACGGCCGCCACGCACCAGCCCCATATGCCGGCCGTGTTGGCGCGTCATCGCCTCCAGGATGACGCTGCTTTCGCCATGCCTGCGGGTGCCAAGGATGATTCCCTCGTCGCGCCACTCCATGAAGGGAGCTTTGACGGCTTCGACGGCGAAATCAAGGAGCGAGAAGCGGTCCGCGCCGGGCCGAACCGGCCCTATTGCGGAAAATCCAGTCCCATCTCGCGATAGCGCTCGGGATCGTTGATCCAGTTCTCGCGCACCTTCACGAACAGGAAGAGATGCACCTTCTGCTCGATCATCTCGCCGATCTCCTTGCGGGCTGCCTCGCCGATGGCCTTGATCGTGCGACCCTTCTCACCCAGCACGATCTTCTTCTGGCTGTCGCGCTCGACATAGATGACCTGCTCGATGCGCACCGAGCCGTCCTTCTTCTCCTCCCATTTCTCGGTCTCGACATGGGAGGAATAGGGCAATTCCTGATGCAGCCTGAGATAGAGCTTTTCACGCGTCACCTCGGCGGCGAGCTGGCGCATCGGCAGATCGGAAATCTGGTCCTCGGGATAATACCACGGGCCGGCGGGCAGCGTTTTTGCGAGATAGTCGAGGAAATCGCCGCAGCCGGAGCCGGTCAGCGCGGAGATCATGAAGGTGCGCTCGAAGGAAACGCGCTCATTGGCGACTTTCGTCAGCTCCAGCAGCGTCTCCGGCCTGACCCGGTCCACCTTGTTGAGGAGCAGCAGCTTCGGCTGGCGCACGTCGGCCAGGCGATCGAGGATGGCGTCGGCGTCGCCCCTGATGCCGCGCTCTGCATCGATCAGAAGCGCCACGACATCGGCATCCTTGGCGCCGCCCCAGGCTGTCGTCACCATGGCGTCGTCCAGCCTGCGGCGCGGCTTGAAGATGCCGGGCGTATCCACGAACACGATCTGCGCGGCGCCATGCGTAACGACCCCGCGCACCAGCGCGCGCGTTGTCTGCACCTTGTGCGTGACGATGGAAACCTTGGCGCCGACGAGCCGGTTCACAAGCGTCGACTTGCCGGCGTTCGGCGCGCCGATCAGGGCGACGAAACCGGAATGGGTGGGATCGGAATCGGCAGCGACGGCAACCGGGGTTTCGGGAGTATCATCCTCGGCGGTCATGGCGTGCCCTCCTGCGTTTCCCACACGCCTTCGCGCCTCAGCATGGCCGACGCGGCAGCCTCCTCGGCGGACCGGCGCGAACCGCCCGTGCCGGAGGCCGGCTCGAAGCCGGCAAGACGCACGGATACGGTGAAGACCGGCTCGTGGTCGGGACCCTCGCGCCGGTCGATGATGTATTCGGGGCGGGCATCGCCGATGCGCGCGGCCCATTCCTGCAGCTCGGACTTCGGGTTCGGCGGCTTGGCGACGACGGTATGGATGCGCGGCTGCCAGAGCCGCAGCACGAAGCCACGCGCTGCCTCCAATCCGCCGTCGAGATAGACGGCGGCGATCAGCGCCTCGACCGCGTCGGCGAGATAGTTGCCTCCTGCCCCGCGCGTGCGCGCCTTGAGCGCCGCGTCCGCGCGCACGAAGCGGTCGAGTTCCAGTTCGACGCCGACCTGCGCGCATGTCCGTGCATCGACCAAGGCGTTGAAACGCGGCGCGATCTCCCCTTCGGAAGCGTCGGGGAACTGCCGAAACAGCATGTCGGCGACGATGAGGCCAAGCACCCGGTCGCCGAGGAATTCCAGGCGTTCGTTGTTGGCCATGGCCCTGACCGCGCTGGAATGGGTCAGCGCGGTTTCCAGGAGACGAAGATCGGCGAAGGCGTGGCCTGTCCGTTCGGCGATAGCGCGCGCCAGTTCATCTCCGGTGGGGCGCTTCAGACCCATCGCCCCGGTCAATTGATGAAGTGGAACAGGCGCGACAGGCGCAGCGAACTGGGCCACTCCCACACTTCGAGCGGACTTGCCTCGTTCGCGATGGAGAAGAAGATCATGTTGGCGCGGCCGACGAGGTTCTCGTCAGGCACGTAGCCGACCGTGAAGCGGCTGTCGCTGGAATTGTCGCGATTGTCGCCCATCATGAAATAGTGGCCGGGCGGCACGAGGAATTCGCGCGTGTTGTCGCCGATGGAGTTCGGCGACAGGTCGAGCGTGTCGTAGGAGACGCCGTTCGGCAGCGTCTCGCGATAGACGTCGACCGGGCGGTCGACCTCGGTCACGTCGGGATTGTCGATCTGGCCGACCTTCTCGCGCGGCACGGCGACGCCGTTGATGAAGAGCTGGCCGTCCTTCATCTGGATGTGGTCGCCTGGCAGTCCGACGACGCGCTTGATGTAGTCGATGGACGGGTTCGGCGGGAACTTGAACACCACCACGTCGCCGCGCTTGGGCTCGGAACTCCAGATGCGGCCGGAGAACAGGTCGAGCCCGAATGGCAGCGAATAGCGCGAGTAGCCGTAGGCCCATTTGGTCACGAACAGGTAGTCGCCTTCCAGCAGGGTCGGGCGCATCGAGCCGGACGGAATGGAAAAGGGCTGGAAAAGAAAGGTGCGGATGACCAGCGCGAGAATGAGCGCCTGGACGATGACGCTGACGGTTTCGCCAAGCCCCCCGGACTTCTTTTCGGTTTTGTCGGCCACGCTCATGTCGTCCTCGTTGATGGTCTGGTTCTATAAGGGCTCGACGCGCGCGGAGCAACGCCGTTACCCGGTCCTTGGGCCGATCAAAGCAGCGCTTGTGCGGCCGGCAGGGCTTCTATGATCACAAAGGCTTGAGCAAGCGGATAATCGTCCGTGATCGTGAGATGGATGGCGGCCTTGTGACCGGCCGGCATCAGCGATTCCAGGCGCGCGGCCGCGCCCCCCGTCAAGGCCATCGTCGGCTTGCCGCCGGGCAGGTTGACGACGCCCATGTCGCGCCAGAAGACGCCCTGCGCCATGCCCGTCCCCAGCGCCTTGGCGCAGGCCTCCTTGGCCGCGAAACGCTTGGCATAGGAGGCGGCACGAGCTGCCCGCCCTTCCGATTTCGCCTGCTCGATATCGGTATAGACGCGGCGGATGAAGCGCTCGCCGTGGCGCCCGAGCGTCTTCTCAACGCGCCGGATGTCGATCAGGTCGGAGCCGATGCCGATGATCATCGGGCGGCGGTGCCGATACCGTGCCCCTGTGGAGGGGCGGCGGCGCGCCGGCTGGCACTGCGTTCCTCGATGCGCCTGCGGCGCTGCTCGCGAAACGCGCTCATACCCCAGCGGGTCAGTACGTAGAACAACAGGCCGAACACGATGCCGAGCGGCACCGCCCCGACGACGATCGGCTCAAGGACAGGCCGCCACAGCCTGCCGAAGGAGACGTGCTCCATCATGGAGCCAAGATTCGCGGGCGTGCCGTGCGCAGGCAGATGCCGATGCAGGATGAGCTTGCCGGTCTCCCACGACGCGCCCCACAGGAAGGGAACGCTGAGCGGGTTGCCGCCCACGGCGGATGCCAGCAATCCGGCAACCAGGTTGCCGGCGATCAGCCAGGAGACGATCGCGGCGATGACGAAATGCGAACCGAGCGGAAAGAAGGATGCGAACACGCCCGCGCCCACTCCGGCGGCGACCGCGTGAGGCGTGGCGTTGATGCGCAGGATGCGCTTGGAGAAATATTGCAGCGAGCGCGAAAACGAACGGCGCGGCCAAAGCCACACGCGCACGCGCTCGCTAAACGGTTCCGTCTTCCTGCGCCTGAACAGCATCCCGCCGACCGAAATTCCTTACGCTGACATCGTTTCAAATATTGCGGCTGCCGGGTTTCACCGGCGGTATGGCGGCAAGCTCCGGCGGCAGTCTGTCCGCAGGATACGCCGGAACCTCATATTCGGCGAGTGCAATCAGGGGAACCCCGATATCGGTCTTGCCGGCCGAGCGGTCGATGATGCAGGCGGCGGCCACCACCTCCGCACCCAGGTCGCGCAGGCATTCGATCGTCTCGCGGATGGACAGGCCGGTCGTCACGATGTCCTCGACGATGACGACGCGCGCGCCCTTCCCGATCTCGAAACGGCGAAGGCGGAAGACGCCCTGCTCGCGCTCGACCCAGATCGCCGGCACGCCGAGATGGCGTGAGGTCTCATAGGCGGGGATCAGGCCGCCGATGGCGGGGCCGACGACATAGTCGATCCGCCCGTCGACCGCGCCGCGGATCTTTTCGGCCAGCGCGCGGCAGAGCTTCTCGGTCTTGTCGGCGTGCATGAAGACGCGCGCCTTTTGCAGGAAGATCGGGCTGCGCAGGCCGGACGTCAGGATGAAATGGCCTTCCAGCACGGCGCCCGCCGAGCGGAAGACGCCCAGAACCTCCTGCGTATTCATGCCCCTATCCGCTCCTTGCCGTTGCTGCCGGTCATCCGTTTACACGCTTGGCGTCGCTGACGCTCGCATTTTCCTTGAGCTGCGATAGCAGCCGGTTGAGATGCTTCAAATCCCAGACCTCGAGATCGATGAGCATTTCGGTGAAGTCGGGCGCGGTGCGCACCATGGACAACATATGGATATTGGCGTCGTTCGACGCCACCACCTGGGCGATATCAGCAAGCGAACCCGGCGCGTTGATGGCGGTCACCGAAATGCGGGCCGGGAACCGTTCCTTGTTGTTCTCGTCGATGTCCCAGCGCACGTCGATCCAGCGTTCGGGCTGGTCGTCGAAAGCGGTCAGCGACGGCGACTGGATGGGATAGACGGTGATGCCGGAGCCTGGCTGCATGATGCCGACGATGCGGTCTCCCGGCACCGCGCCCTCGGGCGCGAAGCGCACCGGCAGGTCGCCGCGCACGCCGCGGATCGGCACCGCAGAGTCCTCCAGGCGCTGGGTCTTGTCGCGACGGGAGCGACCGGGAATGTGGAAAAGCATGCCGGCGGCGTTGCGGATGCGCGACCAGCCCTCCTCGCGTTCCTGCTTCGGCGCGGCGGTGACGCGCTCGTCCTTGTAGTCGGGGAACACCGCCTTCAGCACGTCGTTGGAGGAAAGCTCGCCGCGGCCGACCGAGGTCAGCACGTCCTCGACGTCCTTGCGCGCCAGCCGGTGGAGCACCGGCTTGAGGTTCTCCTTGGCGAAGGTCTTGCCGTTGCGCTCGAAGGCGCGTTCCAGGATGCGCAGGCCGAGACCGGAATACTGCTTGCGAATGGCGTTCTTGGTGGCGCGGCGGATCGCCGCGCGCGCCTTGCCGGTGACCACGATGGATTCCCAGGCCGCCGGCGGCACCTGCGCCTTCGAGCGGATGATCTCCACCTCATCGCCGTTCTTGAGTTCGGTCATCAGCGGCATGACGCGGCCGTTAACCTTGGCGCCGACCGTGGTGTCGCCGACATCGGTATGAACCGCATAGGCGAAATCGATGGGCGTGGCGCCGCGCGGCAGCGCGATCAGCATCCCCTTCGGGGTGAAGCAGAACACCTGGTCCTGGAACAGTTCCAGCTTGGTGTTCTCCAGGAAGTCCTCGGGGCTGTCGCCTTCGGCCAGTTGTTCGATGGTGCGCCGCAGCCAGGCATAGGCGTTGGTATCCTTCGAAATGGCGTTCGCGGCCGGCTTTCCGGAGCCCTCAGCGGAGCCGAAGTCCTTGTAGATGGAATGGGCGGCGACGCCGTATTCGGCCACCGTGTTCATCTCGTGCGTGCGGATCTGCAATTCGACGCGCTGGCGCGACGGACCGACGATCGTGGTATGGATCGAACGATAGTCGTTCTGCTTGGGCGTCGAGATGTAATCCTTGAATCGTCCCGGCACCATCGACCAGGTGGTGTGGATGGCGCCGAGCGCGAGATAGCAGTCCTCGATCGTGTCGACGACGACGCGAAAGCCGAAAATGTCGGAAAGCTGTTCGAAGGACAGCGCCTTGGCTTCCATCTTGCGGAAGACGGACCAGGCCTTCTTCTGCCGGCTCTTCACCTCGGCATGGATCTTGTATTTCTCGAAAAGACTGGCGAGCGCCTTTTCGATCTCGGCCAGCACGCCCTTGTTGCGCTCGAATATCTCGGCCAGCCGCGCCGTGACCATCTGGTAGGCTTCGGGATTGATGTAGCGGAAGGCGAGATCTTCCAGTTCCTCCCGCATTCCCTGCATGCCCATGCGGCCCGCCAGCGGTGCATAGATCTCCATCGTCTCCTCGGCGATGCGCAGGCGCTTGTCCTGGCGCATATGATCGAGGGTGCGCATGTTGTGCAGCCTGTCGGCGAGCTTGACCAGGAGAACGCGGACGTCCTCGGAGATCGCTAGAAGCAGCTTGCGCAGGTTTTCCGCCTGCTCAGCCTTCTTGGAGACGAGGTCGAGTTTCTTCAGCTTGGTCAGTCCCTCGACCAGCTTGCCCATTTCCGGTCCGAAGAGATCGTCGATCTCCTGGCGGGTAGCGCTTGTATCCTCGATCGTGTCGTGCAGCAGGGCCGTGGCGATCGTGGCCTCGTCCATGTGCATGTCGGTGAGGATCGCGGCGACTTCGAGCGGGTGCGAGAAATAGGGGTCGCCCGAGGCGCGTTTCTGGTGGCCATGCTTCTGCATGGCATAGACGTAAGCCTTGTTGAGCAGCGCCTCGTTCACGTCAGGCTTGTAGCGCTGGACGCGCTCGACAAGCTCGTACTGACGCATCATGGGCGGTTTCTCACGCAGCAGAAATAGAACATGCGCCGCAATGTATTGCGACGCATGTGATAAATAACCATGAACGCTGCGGCACGGAAGTACCGCAGCCTACCGGAATCAGTAATCGTCGCTCTTCTCGGGCGGAACCAGGCCCTCGATGCCGGCCAGCAGGTCTTCTTCCGTCATGCGGTCGAAGGTGATGTTGTCTTCCGGCTCGTCGGAATCGGCAGCGACGGGCGCTGCGCCCTGATCGGCGATGACTTCGCTCTCGGGGGCTTCCGGCTCGTCCACCTCGACGTGCTTCTGCAGCGAGTGGATGAGATCTTCCTTCAGGTCGCCCGGCGAGAGGGTCTCGTCGGCGATCTCGCGCAGCGCCACGACCGGGTTCTTGTCGTTGTCGCGCGGCACGGTGATCTGACCGCCCTGGCTGATCTGACGGGCTCGGTGGCCGGCCAGCAGCACGAGTTCGAAGCGGTTGTCGACCTTGTCGATGCAGTCTTCAACGGTTACGCGGGCCATTCAATGCCCCTTTCATGCTCTGGATTTCATGGAAAACTGGCGCGCTCCATACTCCGAACAGCAGCGAAATACAAGCGCGATGCGCCTTCTCCGCCCCAGTCGGCGGCGAACGATCACAATTTCTTGCGGCAAGGGACGACGCCCTTGGATTGCCGCGAATCGGGCGTTATCTGCAAGAAACCGGCTGAAGTTCTTCTTGGGGAACCACGCTTCCGGCCGGACGTATTTACCGCATTGCTATTGCCACGAAGGATATTTTCCATGTTTGACCCACGCGAGAAGATCGCTCTTTTCATCGACGGCGCCAATCTCTACGCGACTTCCCGCTCGCTGGGCTTCGACATCGACTACCGCAAGCTGCTCGCCAGCTTCCAGAAGCGCGGATACCTGCTGCGCGCCTATTATTACACGGCGCTCGTCGAAGACCAGGAATACTCATCCATCCGCCCGCTCATCGACTGGCTGGATTATAACGGCTTCAAGGTGGTGACGAAGCCGGCGAAGGAGTTCACCGACTCGACCGGCCGCCGCAAGATCAAGGGCAACATGGATATCGAGCTGACCGTCGACGCGCTGGAGCTCGCCGATACCGTCGACCACTATGTGCTTTTCTCGGGCGACGGTGACTTCCGCACGCTGGTCGAGGCGCTGCAGCGACGCGGCCGCAAGGTCTCGATCGTCTCGACCATGACCTCGCAGCCGCCCATGATCTCGGACGATCTGCGCCGACAGGCGGATCATTTCATCGACCTCGCCTCGCTGAAGGCCGAAGTCGGCCGCGATCCTTCCGAGAGGCCGATGCGCCGGCCCGAACCCTCCGAACCCGACGAGGACGACGACTATTGAGGCGGCCATGACGGCCGTCTCCGCCGAACCCGACCGCGACTGCCCGCTCTGCCCCCGCCTCGTCGCCTTTCGCGAGGAATGGCGTGCGAGGGAACCGGCGTGGTACAACGCCCCGGTGCCGACGTTCCTGCCGCCCGAAGGCTTGGAAAGCGTGCGTCTTCTGGTCGTCGGTCTGGCGCCCGGATTGCGCGGCGCCAACCGCACCGGCCGTCCGTTCACCGGCGACTACGCGGGCGACCTGCTCTATTCCACGCTGATCCGCTTCGGCCTCGCGCGCGGCCGGTTCGAGGCACGTCCGGACGACAGCCTGCGACTGGTCGGCACGGCGATCACCAACGCGGTGCGCTGCGTGCCGCCGGAAAACAAGCCGACCTCGGCCGAGATCAACACCTGCCGGCAGATCCTGATTTCGACCATCGACCGGTTTCCAAACCTGCGCGCCATCGTGACGCTCGGCGCGATCGCGCATCAATCGACGGTCAGGGCGCTGGGCAAGCGACTGTCCGCGCATCCGTTCAAGCACGCAGGCCGGCATGATTTCGATGGGTTGACGCTGTTCTCCAGCTATCACTGCTCGCGCTACAACACGAATACCGGCGTGCTGACGGAAGCGATGTTCACGAGCGTATTCGAGGACGTCGCTGCGTTCCTGGGTTCATGATGGACACTTTGTGTATATGATGGTAATATACATCCATGATCGACTGGGGTCGGATCGAAGGATTTGATTGGGACGCCGGCAACGATCGGAAGAGCGCCGAAAAACACGGTGTCGGGCGATCGGAATCCGAGCAGGTTTTCTTCAACGAACCGCTTCTGGTGGTCGTCGATACGGGACACAGCGTCGCCGAAAGCCGATTTCATGCTCTCGGCCATAGCGATGGGGAGCGGTTGCTCCACATTACATTCACCCTTCGCAGGGATGCGCGCCTGATCCGGATCATCTCGGCGCGCGACATGAGCCGCAAGGAGCGGGTCCTCTATGAACAGACAGACTGAATCTCATCCGCCCTTCACGACTGAAGCCGAGGAGAGGCGGTTCTGGGAAACCCATGATTCCGCTGACCATGTGGACTGGAGCAAGGCGGAGAAAGTACGCCTGCCCAATCTCAAGCCGTCCACGACGTCGATTTCGCTGCGGCTTCCCGTGTCCTTGCTCGAACGGATCAAGGTTGCGGCCAACAAGCGCGACGTGCCGTATCAATCGCTGATCAAGGCGTGGCTGTCGGAGAAGGTGGACACCTGACTGCCGATCGCTCCCTGCCGGGATTCCATTGCTTCGCAACTTCCCGGCGTTCGGCGCCTGTCATGATGCCACCGGCATCATGACTTTCGCGCTTCGCGCGAAAATGGCTGCTCACCCCCGCTCCTTGAGCAGGCGCCCCTTTTCGCGCGCCCAGTCGCGCTGCTTCTCGGTCTCGCGCTTGTCGTGCAGCTTCTTGCCCCGGGCGATCGCCAGGAGGAGCTTGGCGCGGCCTTTGTCGTTGAAATAGATCTTCAGCGGCACCAGCGTCATGCCCTCGCGCTCGACGTTCTGCGCCAGTTTCGCCCGCTCGCGCTTCGACACGAGCAGCTTGCGGCGGCGCCGCGGCTCGTGGTTGAAGCGGTTTCCCTGCAGATATTCCGGCAGGTAGGAATTGATCAGCCACAGTTCCCCGCCCTCGACCGAGGCGTAGGACTCCTGGATGTTGGCCTGCCCCTGGCGCAGCGACTTGACCTCCGTGCCGGTGAGCACCAGCCCGGTCTCGACCGTGTCGAGCACCTCGTAGGAGAACCGCGCCTTGCGGTTCTCCGCGACGGTCCTGTTGTTGGGATCGGCTTTCCTGATCTGGTTCATGGCGCCCCGAGGTAGGGCCTGCCGGTCAATTTATCAAGCCGGCATGCTTCATCGCGGCGTCGATCTTTTTGGCAGTCGTCTCCTCGACCGTCACCAGCGGCGAGCGCGTGACGTTCTCGATCTTGCCCAGCCTGAACAAAGCGTATTTCGCGCCGGAGACGCCGGGCTCCATGAAGATCGCCTTGTGCAGCGGCAGCAGCCTGTCCTGAAGCTCCAGCGCACGCTCATGATCGTTGGCGAGCGTGGCCTCCTGGAACTCCGCGCAGAGCCGCGGCGCGACGTTCGAGGTAACGGAAATGCAGCCCACGCCGCCATGCGCGTTGAAGCCCAGTGCGGACGCGTCCTCGCCCGAAAGCTGGACGAACTCCTTGCCGCAGGTCATGCGCTGTTCCGAGACCCGCTCCACCTTGCCGGTCGCATCCTTGACGCCGACGATGTTCTTGAAGTCGTGCGCCAGGCGGCCCATCGTCTCGGGCGTCATGTCGATCACCGAGCGGGGCGGAATGTTGTAGATGATGATCGGCAGGCTGGTCGCCTTGGCGACGGCGGCGAAATGCTCGTAGAGGCCGCGCTGCGTGGGCTTGTTATAATAAGGAGTGACGACGAGGGCCGCATCGGCGCCGGCCTTCTCGGCATATTGCGCCAGCCCAATCGCCTCTTCCGTGTTGTTGGAGCCCGCGCCGGCCACCACCGGCACACGGCCCTTGGCGACTTCGACACAGATCTTGACGACATGGCGGTGCTCGTCGTGGCTGAGCGTCGGCGACTCGCCGGTCGTGCCGACCGGCACGAGCCCCTTGGTGCCTTCCGCCAATTGCCATTCGACGAAGGCGCGAAAGGCTTTCTCGTCAAAGCGCCCGTCCTTCTGGAACGGCGTCACGAGCGCGGTGAGCGAGCCTCTCAGCATTTTTCGATCCTACTCCATGAAAATTCGGCTTGATCCGGGCCTGTCCCGGATGCCGGGTTCTAGCCCAAGGCGGGGCCGCGCACCATAGTCTCGACACCGTTTCGGAGCAAGAAAAGCCGTGCTTTGAGCGAGAGTCCGGCGCTAACCTTTTGTTCACGCTGCCTTCATCGACCATAGCTACGATCAGAATCCGGGTTTTCCGCCCAGACGGGCCTGACGAAGCCAGGAACGGAGCTTTCGGATCAATGACCGCGAAACGGTCGCATCGCCGCCTTGCCGCCTGCCTGTTGCTCGCCTCCCTGTCGGGGGTGGCGATCGCGGCGGGTCTCGATGCGCGGCCGACGGCGGCGATCGTCATGCCGGAGCGGACGGACGCAACCGGCGTCACAGGGCTGAAGAGCGGCCTTGACGCCCTCTCCGGCGGGGATATCGACGCTGCGCGCCAGCAACGCGACGGCCTCGCGGCCGGTACGCTGGACCACGACATACTGGCATGGGCGATCGCGCTCTACGGCGGCGACCGTGTTCCGAGCGGCGAGATCGCGGCGACGGCCGAGGCGCTGCCCGGCTGGCCGGGTCTCAAGACGCTGCGCCGCAACAGCGAGCGCGCGCTCGCGCGGGAGAACCCCTCGCCCGATGCGGTGGTGATGGCCTTCAAGGGAAGCCAGCCGCTGACCGTGGAAGGCACGATCCTGCTTGCCCGCGCCTATGTGGCGCTCGGCAATGTGGAGGCCGCGCGGTCCGTTCTCGTCCCCTTCTGGCGTCGCGAGAAACTTCAGACCCGCGACGAGGCGGCGATCATTGCCGAGTTCGGCGGCATCATCCCGGCTCCCGATCATCGCGTCCGCATGGAGCGCATGTTCTATTCGGATCGGGTCAATTCCGCCAATCTGGTCGCCGCGCTGGCCGGCGCGGGCGAACTCGCGAAGGCGTGGACGGCGGTGATCCGGGGCGAGCCCGACGCGGCCAAGCTGCTCGACGCCGTACCGGCCGCGCAGCGCTCCGCCGGCTACCTGTTCGCCAGGGCGGAATACCTGCGCAAGCAGGGCAAATACAAGGAGGCCGCCGCCGTCCTCGAGGAAGCGCCGACGGATCGCGAAGCCTTGGTCAACGGCGACGCCTGGTGGACGGAGCGGCGCGTACTCTCACGCGAGCTTGTCGACGCCGGCGACATGCGGACCGCCTACGACCTCGTCGCGGCGCATGCCGGCGAAAGCCCCGCGAACGCGGCGGACGCCGAATTCCACGCCGGCTGGTACGCGTTGCGCGGGCTCAAGAACCCGGCGAAGGCCGAAACGCATTTTCAGCGCATCGCCACCATCGCCGAGGGACCGATCTCGCTGTCGCGCGCCTATTATTGGCTCGGCCGCGCCGCCGAGGCGGGCGGACCGGGCGATGCACAGGACTTTTTCGCCAGGGCGGCCGCCTACGGCACCACCTTCTACGGCCAGCTTGCCGGCGAGCGGATCGGCCGCAGCGTTCTCGATCTCGCGGACCCGGTGCCGAGTGACGCGGACCGCCGGACTTTCAGCGCGCGCGAGGCCGTCGGCGCGATCGCGCGGCTGCAGGAGGCCGGATACGAGCGCTACGCCGACGCGCTTTATATCGATCTCGCCGGGCAATTGACCAATCCGGGCGAAGTGGCGCTGCTGGCCGCGATGGCGGAACGGCAGGGCAATCATTTCCTCGCGCTCAAGGCCGCCAAGATCGCGGCCGGCAACGGCGTCGATGTCGGCGGACTGTCGCATCCGCTGGGCGCCATTCCCGAAACCGCCGATATTTCCGGGTCCGGCAAGGCGCTCGCCTACGCGATCGCGCGCCAGGAAAGCGAGTTCAACGCAGGCGCAGTCTCACGGGTCGGCGCGCTCGGCCTGCTCCAGCTCATGCCCGATACGGCGAAGCAACTGGCCAGAAAGGCCGGCCTCGACTTCTCGCAAGCCCGGCTGACCAGCGACGCCGGCTACAACGCCACGCTCGGCGCCGCCTTTCTGAGCCAGCAGCTCGACCGCTTCGACGGCTCCTATATATTGACGTTCGCCGGCTACAACGCCGGGCCGCGCCGGGCCGCCCAATGGGTGAAGAAATACGGCGATCCCCGCGGCAAGGACATCGACACGGTCGTGGACTGGATCGAGCGGATTCCCTACACGGAAACGAGGAGCTACGTGCAGCGGGTGATGGAGAACTATGAAGTCTACCGGATGCGGATCTCGGGCCGGTTCGACATCGTCGGCGACCTTCGCAACGGGCGCACATGACGAGCGGCGAGAACCGTAGCGGCCTCCGGCAGCCCGTCATCCCGGAATTCGCTTTCGAGCGAAGCGAGAAAGGAATATCCGGGATCCAGTCCGTGACCTTGCCGATGTTCCGGGATGGATCCCGGCTCTCGCCTCGCGGGCTCCGCCGCTCGGCAGCGGCCGGGATGACGAAACGACGATCGGGTTGACGCTAGGCATCGGCGGCCGATCACGCCTTTCCCGAGCCTGAGACAACGATACGAATGAGCAGCGGCAACGGCTTTTCCGATTTCTTCTATCCTTCCCGTGACGGACTGCGCCTGCATGCGCGCATCTACGAAGAGGCCGTGGCCGGCCGGTGGCCGGTCATCTGCCTGGCTGGCCTGACGCGCAACGCGCGGGATTTCCACGACCTTGCGCTTTTCCTCTCACAGCGGACCGCGACGCCGCGGCAGGTGATCTGCTTCGACTATCGCGGCCGCGGCGAGTCGCAACATGACGACGAGATCACCAACTATACAGTCGCGATCGAAACCGGGGACGTGCTGGCTGGACTTGCCGGGCTCGGCATTTCCGAAGGCTGCTTCATCGGCACCTCACGCGGCGGGTTGATCGTCCATCTCATCGGCGCCATGCAGCCGGCGCTGCTGAAAGCCGTCGTCCTCAACGACATCGGCCCGGCGATCGAGCCGGCCGGGCTGGAGCATATCCGCTCCTATCTGGATCCTGCGCCCGCGCCGAAGCCGTTCAGGGCGGTCGTGGAATCGCTGCGCGCTGTGCACCGGACGGACTTTCCGGCGCTTGACGATCGAGACTGGCAATCGATGGCGCTGGCGCTCTACCGCGACGATGGGACCGGGCGATTCATACCCGATTTCGATGCGAAACTGGTCCGGACCCTTACCGGCCTCGACCTGACGAAACCTCTGCCCGCTCTGTGGCCACAATTCGATGCGCTTGCGCGCGTGCCGATGATGGTGGTCCGCGGCGAGAATTCGCGCCTGCTCTCGATCGCCACAGTGAACGAAATGGCGCGGCGTCATACGGGACTGCGTGTCGTCACCGTCCGGGGACAGGGCCACGCGCCTTTCCTCGAAACCGGCGCGCTGCCGCAGACGATAGCAGCGTTCTTCGACGAAGCCGAGAGAGGGGGCGAAGCGGAAGACGGGACGGCCGCCTGATCCGGTTCACCCGCCGATCAAAAGACGATCGCTCGGGCGGGGCAGCCTCTCGCGCGTGACGCCTACGGCGTAAAGCCGTCTTGCGCTTTCCTCAAAGGAGACGGCTCGGAAATCAGCTTCAACCCCTGCTCCGGGAGAGGTTCGGCCGTTTCGCTCGCGCCCAAAGAAAAACCCGGACGCTTTCGCGCCCGGGTCTTTTTGTTTCAAGCGAAACGTCGCTTAGAAGTTGCGCTGGAAGCGGATGATGCCGCCCCAACCGTCTTCGCCGCGGGCGAGGCCGTCGTTGTAGTCGGTGTCGCCCACCTTGTTGTAGTTGAGTTCCGGCTTGATGACGAAGCCGGGAACCAGCTCGTAAGCCACGCCAACCGCGACGCCGATGTCTTCGGCATCGTCGTATTCAGCCTGAGCGTAGAGGGTGGCCTTCTCGGTCGCCTTGAACTGGCCGCCGCCCCAGACGGCCCAGTCGCCGCCCCAAGGCTTGTACTCATAGCGACCATGATCGTCGGCGCCGCTGCCGTAGCCGAACATCACGAACAGCGAAGCCTGGTCGTTGATGTTGACGTCGGCGCGGACCTTGCCGGACCACTCTTCCCAGACGCTGTTGTAGGCGACGACGCCGCTGATGGCGCCCCAGCCCTGGGTGAACTTGGCACCAAGCAGGACATGCGGAACGTAGCTGTCGATGGTGTCTTCGTAGCCCTGCTCCAGACCGACGATCGCCGAGAAGCCGTTGCCGGCGTCGAACGTGTAGTTGATCTGGTTGGTGTTGGCGGCGTCACCATACTCGATGATCGAGTCGTTGACCGCAGCGCCGGCGTAACCGGTCCAGTCGGCGAAGACCGAGTCACGATAACCGATCAGCAGGCCGCCAAGCTTGATGTACGCCGAATCCAGACCGGTGGTGCTGGAGCCGGTGGAGTAGCCGTCTCCAACAAGATCACCGGTAACCGGATCGATAGAGCCAGCCGTCAGGCCGGTGCCCCAGATCGCCTTGATGCCGATGTGGGTTGACAGGGTGCCGTATTCGGTCTCCTGCCCGGTATCGGCGTTCAGCACGATCTTGGCCGTCTTGTTCCAGGTGCCCTGATAGTCACCGTCTTCCTTGTCGCGGTTCCACAGACCGTCGATGCTGTGCTCGCTGCCGACGGAAGCGTCGTAACGGACATAGCCGCTGATGCGCAGGCAGGTCTCGGTGCCGGGGATGTAGAAGTAGCCGGCGCCATAGACGTCGCAGATGCGGACGTATTCAGCCGGCTCCGGCTCGGCGACGACGACGGCGTCGGCGGCGCGCGCACCGGAGACTGCGACCAGAGCCGCAGCGGAGCCGAGAAGAAGGCTCTTGATGTTCATTTTCTGACCTCCAGTCAAAAGTTTAAAAACGGGTCTGGGTAATTCTTTGCTGAAGGACAGCTTTCCCTGCCCCATCCCCACTGCTGAAAAAGATGCGCACCGCGCCGCTTCTTCGAAACCGACATTACCCATCGGTCGGCGCGGTTCAACAGCGATCATGCCGGGAAAAGGCTCACCGAGGCTCTATGCAAAACCGTTGTTGCACAAATGACACGATTTGGGCGGCGGCGGAAAGCTCTCGTTAACCCTGGCGGGCGCTTTGCCCCTTGCAAAGGCACGGGCGAGCCTGAAACGCACCAGAATCAGCACGAACAGAGTGGTGGTGGCCGAAAACCGGCCTTTCTCGCCCGCATCATCTTTTTGCAGCTCGCCGAACGACCCTTATTGATTGTGCGTCGCCTTTTCTTTATCCACCGCCGCAACGGAGAGGTGGCCGAGTGGTCGAAGGCGCTCCCCTGCTAAGGGAGTAGACCTCAAAAGGGTCTCGTGGGTTCGAATCCCATCCTCTCCGCCATCCTGCTTCGCTCTTCGAGCTTCGCAGGATTGGCGAAACCCTTCATGCGAAGCAGGATGCCCTCCGAAGCTTCAGCGAAGGAGGGCCTTTCGTGTTTTACGTCTACCTTATTGAAAGTCTCGCATCGAGCGGACAGCGTTATGTGGGTGTGACGACCGATCTCAAGCGGCGTCTCCAGGAACATAATGACGGCAAATCCTCCCATACATCCAAATTCAAGCCTTGGCGTCTGGAGACTTATGTCGCGTTTTCCGATCGAGCCAAGGCAGAATCTTTCGAGCGATATCTAAAATCCGGTTCAGGTCATGCCTTTGCCAGCAAGCGGCTATGGTAGAGTTTATAGTGCCGACCCAGATCCCTGATCCATCACTTCCGGCTCGTCTTGCAGACTTCATCAGACAACCCGACCCAAAGTCACCCTCCTCCATCTCATTGTAATAAAATAGTAATCCGTCTCAAAAACCGAAATTTCCACGCCTCCGGCCGCGATTCTGACTGGAGGTCAGAAAATGAACATCAAGAGCCTTCTTCTCGGCTCCGCTGCGGCTCTGGTCGCAGTCTCCGGTGCGCGCGCCGCCGACGCCGTCGTCGTCGCCGAGCCGGAGCCGGCTGAATACGTCCGCATCTGCGACGTCTACGGCGCGGGCTACTTCTACATCCCCGGCACCGAGACCTGCCTGAAGATCGGCGGCTATGTGCGCTACGACGCTTCCGTCGGCAGCCAGTACAACGGCTATGACGGACTCTGGAACCTGGATAAGAGGAAATTCGCCGACGATACCGAAAAGTGGCAGGGCACCTGGAACAAGACGACTAAGATCGTGCTCAATGTCGACACCGGGCAGGAGACCGAATACGGTACTCTGGCCACCCACATCGGCATTGTCGCGAAAAACACCACCGGCTATGAGGCGGATGACGATGGCGATCCGACCGGGCTGTCGACGACGACCAACAGTGCCGGGCTGGATTCGGCTTATATTAAGCTCGGTGGGCTGATGATTGCCTATCGCGACTCGATCTATGCCGACTGGACCGGTTACGCCGGCGCTGCGGTCAACAACTCGTTCATCGAATACGGTGACGCCGCCAACACCAACCAGATCAGCTACACGTTCGACGCCGGCAACGGATTCTCGGCGATCGTCGGTCTGGAGCAGGGCTATAGCGACACCATCGACAGCTACGTTCCGCATGTCGTTCTCGGCGCCAAGTTCACCCAGGGCTGGGGCGGCATCAGCGGCGTCGTGGCCTACAACAGCGTTCAGGACGAGTTCGCCGGCAAGATCCGCGCCGACGTTAACGTCAACGACCAGCTTTCGCTGTTCGTGATGGGCGGCATCGGCAGCGACAAGCACCGTGGCACAACGGACAAGGATGCGTATTCGTACGAATACAAGCCTTGGATGGGCTCCTGGGCTATCTGGGGCGGCGGTTCGTTCAAGGCGAACGAGAAGGCCACCATCTATGCCGAGGCTTCCTATGATGCCGACAAGGACGCGGCTGTTTCCGTCGGCGTCGCCTACGAGCTGGTTCCTGGCTTCACCATCCAGCCGGAAGTCAACTACACCCGCTATGGCGAGCACACGGACTACAACTACATGGGTGCCAGCCCGGATAGCGCCACCAAGGGGCCGAAGAAAGACGGCTGGGGTGCAGTCGTCCGCTTCCAGCGCAACTTCTAAGTCAAAGAGAAGTTTCGTGTGAACGAGCAAAGCCCGGGCAGTCAACCGCCCGGGCTTTGTCTTTCGGGTTGGGCTTGGGACGAAAAACGGTTTCCAGGGGGAAGTATCGGCAGAAAAGGTTCGCGTGCCGCCTTTGAAAAATATGGCGGAGGGGCAAGACGGGTAAGCGCAACCTGTAACCTTGAAAAGGCATCTCCCGTTGATTAGGAATACCTGATCCATTGGGGGATGGGTCAATAATGAACAGTGACGCGCGTCGGAGCGATGAAGTCTCCGATTTTTTTCCTGCCTTCTCGTCTCCGAACGTCAAGATCAATTATGGCGTTCACATACGAGAGGTGAAGTCCTTCAGCATCAGCGAGCTTTATTCGGCCTATCGCGACATTTTGTGGGATGACGGGCGGCATAAATACAATGTCAGCTCGTTCATCGGCGAGATCGACGAGATTCTGCTCGGGCAGCGCTTCAGCGCTTTCGACCAGAACACCCTGGACAGCCTGATCGGCACCTTGCGCCAACGCGGCAACAGCAATGCGACCATCAACCGGAAGATGGCCGCGCTCAGTAAATTGCTGCGCAAGGCGTTTAAAATGGGCGATATCCACAGCCTGCCGGAATTCCGCCGGCAAAAGGAGCGAGCGGGCCGCATTCGTTTTCTTGACGGAAGCGAGGAGGACCGGCTGTTCGCCGCCATCCGCAAGCGCAGCGAGGATGCCTGGCGCCTGTCCGTGTTCCTGGTCGATACCGGATGCCGCCTCGGCGAGGCGCTCGGGCTGATCTGGAACGACATTCACGAAGGCCGCGTCTCCTTCTGGATCACCAAATCCGGCCGCAGCCGCACTGTGCCGCTGACCGCCCGGGCACTGGCCTCGACGGAAATCAAATTCGAAGGACGCCGGCCCAAGGGGCCTTTCACCGCGCTGAGCCAGGCGCAGTACAGGGCGATCTGGAACGACGCGAAGACGGAAGTCGGGCTCGGCGACGACAGCCAGGTCGTGCCTCATATCCTGCGCCACACCTGCGCGTCGCGGCTGGTTCAGGGCGGCATCGATATCAGGCGCGTCCAGATGTGGCTCGGCCACCAGACCTTGCAGATGACGATGCGCTACGCCCACCTCGCGACCTACGATCTCGACGGCTGCGTCACCGTCCTCGAAGGACGCTGCACCCAGCCGAAAAGCGGGCGCAAGGCCGGAAAGTAGGACGGGGCGGACCAATCTTCGTCCGCTTGTCCTCACATTCGCTTCTGCGGACAAGGCGAAGGCCGGATGCCCTCTTCCGATCGGACGGGGACGCAAGTCACCGATGTCGCAGTGTCCCCCCGCGCCTGCGGTGCACCGTACCCCCACCCCTAACCCCTCCCCTCAAGGGGGAGGGAGACTTTGCGGCAGCGCCACAGTTTGCCGACATCCGTGATTTAAAGATGTCGCCCGAAAGTGCGCAGTGGTTTTGGGCGACCTGCGAGGAAACCAAGGCTGGCAGCAGGACATATGAATCCGATCAAACGCCTCGTGCTGCAGGGCAAAACACCGGCGCCATAATCCCCCTCCCCCTTGAGGGGAGGGGTTAGCGGTGGGGGTACGGCGCCCTAAACAATTGTCGCGTGCCTCGCATCCTTCCGCACAGTCAGGTGCCGACGCTTGCGCCTGTTCCGGACGCGCTGTAGCAAGAGGTTTTTCCGCGAGCTTTCCCGATGCGCAAACGCCCTCCTCTCACTCCGGTCGTCGCCGCCCTGCCGGAAATGGTGCCCTTTGTCGGCCCGGAGGCGCAGGAACGGGAGCGCGGGCGTCCTTTCCGTGCCCGCATCGGCGCCAATGAATCGAGCTTCGGCCCGTCGCCGCGCGTCATCGCCCACATGGCGGAGACGGCGCGGGACCAGTGGATGTATTGCGATCCCGACAATCACGACCTCAAGGCGGCACTGGCGGCGCATCTCGGCATCGGCATCGACAATGTCGTCGTCGGCGAAGGCATAGACGGACTGCTCGGCCTCGTGGTGCGCATGTTCATCGCGCCGGGCGATGCGGTGGTGACCTCGCTGGGCGCCTATCCCACCTTCAATTTCCATGTCGCCGCCTCCGGCGGGCGACTGGTCGCCGTGCCTTACGAGAACGACCATGAGAATCTCGACGGCCTCCTGGAGGCCGCGCGGCGCGAGAAGGCGCCGCTGGTCTATCTGTCCAATCCGGACAATCCGATGGGAAGCTGGTGGGGCGCCGCCGAGATCAGGCGTTTCATCGAAGCGCTGCCGGAAACCTCGATGCTGGTGCTCGACGAGGCCTATTGCGAGCTCGGCCCGGCCTCGGCGATGCCGGCGATCGATATCGAGCGGCCGAACCTGGTGCGCATGCGCACCTTTTCCAAGGCCTACGGACTGGCCGGCATACGCTGCGGCTATGCCTTCGGCGAAAGCCGGATCATTCGGGACTTCGAGAAGATCCGCAACCATTACGGGGTAAGCCGCATGGCCCAGACGGCCGGTCTCACCGCGCTGGCTGACCAGGCCTATCTCGACACGGTGGTGGCGCGGGTGGCGCGCGGGCGCGCACGAATTGCCGAAGCCGCGGAGAGAAACGGCCTGACGCCGCTTCCCTCGGCCACGAATTTCGTGACGATCGACTGCGGCAAGGACGGCGCCTTCGCCGGGAAGGTGCTCAAGGCGCTGCTCGATCGCGACGTCTTCATCCGCAAACCGATGGCGCCGGGCCTGGACCGCTGCATCAGGGTCAGCGTCGGGCTCGATCACGAGCTCGACATATTCGCTGAAGAACTGCCCCGCGCGCTGGCAGACGCGCGCGGCTGAAACTTCACGCTTTCACAAGGGCGAGGGCAGGCAGATCGAGACCGGTGGCGCGCAGTGTCCAGCGCCGTCCGTCGCCGCGGAACTCCGTCGCGCCCAGCGGCGCCACGTCGATATGCGCAAAGCAGGCGGAAGGTGCCACCAGAACGCCGAGGATCGCAGCACGGATCACGGCCGGATGCGTGACGGCGAGCGTAACGCCGCCGCGTCCGAGCAGATCGTCCAGAAAGCGCCCTGCCCGGCCGTAGACCCCGGCGAAGGCTTCCCCACCCGGCGGCCGCGCTTCATGGTCAGACAACCAGCCGGCGAGACCGGCCGGATCGGCTTGTCCGATCTCGGCAAGGCTCCTTCCTGCCCATTCGCCCATGTCCTGATCAGCGAGAGCCGGCTCCGGGGCCGGTTCGGGAGCGAAAAGCCGGGCCGTCTGGCTCGCGCGCAGGGCCGGGCTCGTCAGCACACGGTCGAAACGGCCTGCGCGGCCGGCAGCGGAGCCGGCGCGCTCCAGGAAGACATCGTCGGCCGCGTCGTCCGACGGAAAGACCGCACGCCGCATGGCGCTCGTCGGGCAGCAGCAAAGAAGGATGAGTTTCTGGGCCATGCGATTCCCCGGCTATCGCCCGCCATCGAACCTCATGACGCGCTCTTTGAACAGGGGCGGAAGCACACGCGCCTTCGTTGACACTGTGGAAGGCCGAAGATACTGTCGTGCAACGTATACGGGCGTGGAAGCCGGTGAGAATCCGGCGCGGTCGCGCCACTGTGATCGGCTGTCGCTTTTCGACACGCCGAAAGTCAGATCTTCCCCCTATACGTCAATGCAACGGGACGCAGGATCCCAAGGAGAGACGAATGTCCAATATTGCCGTCGCAGTGCCAGACGTCCGCCCCATACCGGTCAAGGAAATCCTTCCCTGGGCCATCTTCGGCGGGTTGCTTCTGGTGATCGCCATTTATTTCGTCGGCGCCGAGGAAGGCGCAACCTCGCTGATTCGCGGCATGTATGTGCATGAATTCGTTCATGACGGCCGCCATCTGCTCGGCTTCCCCTGCCACTAGAAGGGGTATCGGACATGGTTGGAAATCTTTTGCTCCGCGGCATGCTCGTCGGGGTCGTCGCCGGCTTGCTCGCATTCGGCTTCGCTCGCGTTTTCGGTGAACCGCAGGTGGACCGCGCCATCGCCTTCGAGGAACAGGCAGCCGCGGCCGAACAGGCGGCCAGCGGCCAGCCTGCAATGGAAGAGCCGGAAATCGTTTCCCGCACCACCCAGACCGGTATCGGCCTGCTGACGGGTATCGTCGTCTACGGCGCCGCCGTCGGCGGCCTGTTCTCGCTCGTCTTTGCCTACGCCTACGGCCGCCTCGGCAATCTCGGCCCGCGCGCCACAGCCGGCTTGCTGGCGCTGGGTGCGTTCATCGCGATCGTGCTCGTGCCGTTCACGAAGTATCCGGCCACACCGCCGGCAGTCGGCAATCCTGAAACCATCGGCGCACGCACGGAACTGTTCTTCGTGATGATCGTCGTGTCCCTGATCGTGGCCATCGCTTCTATCAGCCTGGCGAACCGGCTGTGGGCCAAACACGGCGCCTGGACCGCGTCGATCATCGCCGGTCTCGCCTTCGTTGCCGTGATCGTGATCGCGGAATATGCGCTGCCGACCGTCAACGAGGTGCCGGAGAATTTCTCGGCCGACCTGCTGTGGCGCTTCCGCACGGCCTCGCTCGGCATCCATGCCGTGTTGTGGACGGTCATCGGACTTGGTTTCGGGGCGCTTGTCGAACGCAGCCATATTCTCGACAGCCGCCGGACGACGCTGTCCGCACGGCCGGCAACCCGCTGATCAAAAAAATGCCGCGGCGCTTGCGATCCGTCGTCCGCGCCGCGGCTTTCCTTGCCGGAACCTGTCTGGCCGCGACCGCCGCCAGCGCCCATTCCATAGGCCCAGTGGCGGACGACAGCGGCATCTCCATCCCTTCGCTGACCCACGGACAGATGGCGGTCATCGCCTCTTATCGCAGCGAAATCCTCGCTCTCGCCGCGCGGCAGGTCCATACGGACGAAGCGTTCCGCCGGCTGATGAACTACGGCGCCATCCAGTACACCTATTGCCTGTGGGGGCTGGTTCCCGGCAGCCTGCGCGACGAGGACAGCCCCTTCAACGAGTGCAGCCACGCCTATCTGTCGGCCGCGCAGGCGCTTCTTCTCTACATGCGCGCGATGCCCGCAAACGAGCCGGGTTTCCAGGCCGATGTCGAATCGCTCGTCTCGCGCATCGATGCCGACATGGTGCGCAGCGGCGCCTCGCTAGTGCTCTGCCGCTTCAGCGGCGAGGCTTTCAATACGGCGAGCCTGATCCGCCCGGTCTGGTCCGACATTCCGTCCCATCCACCCAGCCTGATCGCCTTCGGCATCCTGGCAATGGGGCTCAGCGCGGGCGCGATCGGGCTCGTGGGCGGTGGCCGCCGCGCTCGCCCCTCGACCTGAGAACCGGACTTCAGCGCTCCTCTCGCCGGAACGGCTTCAACAGCGCCGAGGGCGCGACCGCATTGCGCGACATCAGCGCCATTGCGACGATGGTGAGCACGAAAGGCAGCATCAGGAACGCCTCGTAGGGAATGTGGCCCAGCCCGCTCGCCTGCATCCTGAGTTGCAGGGCGTCGACGAAGGCGAACAGCAGCGCCGCGCCTGCCGAACGCCACGGGTCCCAGCGGCCGAACACCACCAGCGCGATCGCCACCCAGCCGCGGCCGGACACGACGCCGAAGGTGAAGGCGTTGAACTGCGCCATCGTCAGGAACGCGCCGGCCAGTCCCATCAGCGCGCCGCCGAGGATGACGGCCGTCATGCGCGTGCCGATGACGCTGACGCCCGCCGAATCGGCCGCGCGCGGGTTTTCGCCGACCATGCGCACCGAAAGGCCCCACGGCGTGCGGTAAAGCACGAAGGCGGAGAGCGGGATCGCGACGATCGCCAGGTAAACGAGACTGAACTGGCTGAACACCGCCGGCCCGAGGATCGGAATATGCGACAGCAGCGGAATGGCGACGGGCTTGAAGCCGTCTATGCTGGGCGGCACCGACTGCTGGCCGAAGATCAGCCGGTAGAAGAAATAGGCGATGCCTGAGGAAAACAGCGTGATGCCGATGCCGCAGACATGCTGCGACAGGCCAAGCACCACGGTGAACAGGCCGTGCAGCGCCCCCATCAGCGCGCCGGTCGCGGCGGCGGCGAGCACGCCCAGCCACAGGCTGCCGGTGAAATAGGCGGCGGTGAAGCCCGTCATCGCCGAAAGCAGCATGATGCCCTCGATGCCCAGGTTCAGCACCCCTGCCCGCTCCGAGAACATCTCGCCCAGCGTCGCGAAGGCGAGCGGCGTGGCAATGCGGAGGATGGCGGCCAAAAAGCCGACCTGGAAGATCTGGTCCAGCACCGCGCTCATGACACGCCTCCCGTGCGGCGGATGCGGTAGGCGGTGAACAGAAGCGCCACCAGCATGGACAGCAGCGCCGTGCCCTGGATGACGTCGCTCAGGAAGGCGGGAACGCCGGTGGCGCGCGACATCGCTTCCGCGCCGGTCATGACGGCGGCGAGGAAGATGGCGGCGGGAACGACGCCGAGCGGATTGAGCCTGGCCAGCATGGCGATGACGATGCCCGAATAGCCGTAGCCCGGCGAAATGTCGCTCATGACCTGGAAATGCACGCCGCCGACCTCGCCGACGCCGGCCAGTCCGGCAAGCCCCCCCGACAGGATGGCGGCGGAAAGCAGCACGCGCTGGACATTGATGCCGCCATAGCGCGCCGCTTCCGGGTTCTCGCCGGTGACGCGGATCCTGAAACCGAGCGTCGTGCGGGAAATGACGAACCAGACGACAGGCGCTGCGAGCAGCGCGACGAGCACGCCGAGATGCAGGCGCGTTCCCTCCATCAGGACGGGGAAATTGGCCGAATCCTCGATCGGCGGCGAGATCGGATAGCCGCTCAACGGGTCCTTCCAGGAGCCCTCGATCAAGGCCATCAGCGCGTAGAAGATGATAGAATTGAGGAGCAGCGAAGAGACCACGTCGTCCACCTTCAGCCGGACCCGCAGGATGGCCGGAACGAGCGCGACCGCTGCTCCGGCCGCCGCGCCGGATAGAGCCATCAGCAGCATGGCCAGCGGGCCGGGCATCGGGATGGCACCGACGGCGCAGCTTGCGATCGCGCCGGCCAGCAACTGCCCTTCGGCGCCGATGTTCCAGAATTTGGCCCGGAAGGCGACGGCGACGGCAAGTCCGGTGAAGATCATGGGCGCCGCGCGCACCAGCGTCTCGGTGATCGCGTAGCTGTCGCCGAAGGCGGAGGAAAACATCACGCCATAGGCTTCGAACACCCCTGCGCCGGCCAGTGCGATCAAGCCCGAACACAGGACGAGCGCCGCGACCACGGCCGCAAGCGGCAGCGCCAGGTTCATCCAGGCGGGGGTGCGCTGGCGCGCTTCGAGCCGCAACGTCATGGTTCCCTCGCCTCGGCTTTCCCGACTTCGGTCTGTCCGGCTCCCGTCATCAGCATGCCGAGCCGCGCCACCGTTGCGTCGGCGGCGTCCACGATCCCGGCGATGCGTCCCTCGTACATCACGGCAATGCGGTCGGAGAGGACCAGAAGCTCCTCGAGGTCCTCGCTGATTACGACGATGCCGCAGCCTTTCGAGCGCAGGTCGAGGAACTTCTCGTGCACGAAGCGCGCCGCGCCGATGTCGAGGCCGCGGGTCGGCTGCGCGGCGATCAGCACCCGAGGGTCGAAAGCCAGTTCTCGCGCCAGCAGCGCCTTCTGCAGATTGCCGCCCGACAGCGCGCCCGCACGCACGAACGGGCCGGGGCAGCGAATGTCGTAGGCGCGGATCTGCTCCTCGGCGAAGGTACGAATGGCACCGGGCCGCAGCAGGCCTTTGCTCGAAAACGCCGCGGTGCCGATGCGCGGCAGCACCATGGAATCGGCGAGCGGCAGGTTGGTGACAAGACCGGTGGTCATGCGGTCTTCGGGGATGCGGCCGAGGCCGAGCGCCTGCACCTCGACCGGCGTGAAGGCAGTGACCTTCCTTCCGGCGATGGACATTTCGCCGGACGACGGCCGCACCATGCCGGACACGACGTCGGCCAGCGCCCGCTGGCCATTGCCGGACACACCGGCGACGCCGACGATCTCGCCCGACCGCACCGTCAGCGACACGTCGTGCAGCTTCATGCCGGCGTGTCCGGCTGTCGATATGCCGGCGAGCGCCAGAACAGGCTCGCCGGGGCGGGAAAGCCCCTTCACCGGCGGCACGATCTCGTGACCGCACATCAGCCGCGCCATTTCCGAGGCGGTCGTGTCGGCGGGCGCATCGATGCGGCCCGCCACCTTGCCGTGACGCAGCACCACGCAGCGATGCGTCAGCGCCCGCACCTCGTTCAGCTTGTGCGAGATGAAGATGATGCCGAGCCCCTGCCCCGCCATCGAGCGCAAGGCGGCGAACAGGCCCTCGACCTCGCTTGGCGCGAGCACGGCGGTCGGTTCGTCTAGGATCAACAGGCGTGCGCCTCGGAACAGCGCCTTGACGATCTCGAGACGCTGCTGCTCGCCGACCGACAGCCCCGAGACCGGGCTGTCCGGGTCGAGCTTCAGGCCGTGCTCATCCGCGATCGCGGCAAGCCGCGCCAGCGTGCCGGCGCGGTCGAGGCGACCGTTCCTGCCCGGCATACCGACCAGAAGGTTCTCCAGCACCGTCAGCCGCGAGGCGAGATGGAAATGCTGATGCACCATGCCGATGCCGGCGGCCAGCGCGTCTGCCGAGTTGGTGATCGTCACCGGAGAACCGTTGACGCGGATTTGACCGGCATCCGGCTGGTACGCGCCGAACAGGATGTTCATCAGCGTCGTCTTGCCGGCGCCGTTCTCGCCGAGCAGCCCAAGGATTTCACCCGGCGCGACCTCGAGATTCACGTCCTCGTTCGCCTTCACCGGCCCGAAGTTCTTGGAGATGCCGCGCATCTCGATGAGGGGTGGAAGGGAGGTCAAGGACAATTCTGAACGGCTTCAGTGAGTGACGGGACGGCGTGGCGAACTGCTCTCCTCTCCCCGTTCACGGGGAGAGGATGCCGGCAGGCAGGTTAGGGGCAACGCGGACGCTAGATTGGTCCGGCGCCGCCCCTCATCCGGCCCATCGGGCCACCTTCTCCCCGTAGACGGGGAGAAGGGAAAAGGAACTAATCCGAAACCGGCGTGTTCTCGTCAACGTCGACGCGGAAGTTGCCTTCCAGAATCTCGGCCTTCTTCTTCTCGACCATCTCCTTGACGTCGGCCGGCAGGATGTCGTCGAACTTGTGGTAGGGCGCCAGCGACGAGCCGCCCTTGGCCATGCGCGAAAAATCGCCGTAGTCCTGCGCCGTATAGACGCCGGCCTTCACCAGTTTCACCGCCTGTTCGACCGTCGGATACATGTCCCACACCGGGCCGGTGATGACCGTGTCGGGCGCCAGGCTCGACTGGTCGGACATGTTGGAGATGGCATAGACCTTCTTCTCGGCCGCCGCCTCGATGACGCCGAAGCGCTCTGCGTAGATGACGTCGACACCGGCGTCGATCTGCGCGATCGCAGCCTCCTTGGCCTTGGGCGGATCGAAGAACGAGCCGATGAAGGTGACCTTCTTCTTCACGTCCTTGTTGGCTTCCTTGGCGCCCGCAAAAAAGGCGTTGACCAGGCGGTTGACCTCCGGGATGCCCATCGCCGCGACCGCGCCGACCACGCCGGACTTCGACATCTTGCCTGCGATCATGCCCGACAGATAGGCCGGTTCATGGATCCAGTTGTCGAAGACGCCGAAATTCGGCTCGGCCGGGCCAGCGCCCGATCCGAACAGGAAGGCGGTCTTGGGGAACTGCTTGGCGGTGCGGCGGGATTCGCGCTCGGCGGCAAAGGCGTCGCCCATGACGAGGTCATAGCCTCCTTGAGCATATTCGCGCATGACGCGGCCGAAATCGGCGGTCTGGACCTTTTCCGACCATTTGTATTCGATGCCGAGTTCCTTCTCCGCCTTCTGCAGCGCCACATGGATCTGGTGATCCCACGGCTCCTCGATCGGCGTGGCGAAGACGGCGGCGACTTTCACCTTCTTGTCCTGCGCGAAGGCAAGGCGCGGCAGCATGACCGCCGTCAGGCCGGCTGCGCCCAGGCCCAGAACCTCGCGGCGCGAAAATGGCCGGCGCGGACCGGCAATCCTGTTTTCATTGCTCATGGCTTGACCCCTCTGCTGGCGCCGGTTGCGACCGGCGATCATTCTTTGGAACGCCAGACTATGAAACGGCGCCCGATGTTTGTCCACACGGTCAAATTTTGTGCCAGCGGTTGTCCCCCGATGAAATCGAAGCGTCTGCCGTACCGCCCTCGAACGGCCGGAAACGACCGCCACAGCATTCTTCATTTGAATTAATTGAACGTCCGTTTTATTATTGCCCCATTACGGAGGAGAAATGGCGCGCAAGGCCGGATCCGATGGAGAGAAGACCGAGGCGGCGATCCGCGAGGCCGGCGCCCGGCTCATCGCGCATCACGGCTACGAGGCCGTCTCCATGCGCAAGCTCGCCAGCGCGGTCGGAGTCCAGGCGGCGGCGCTCTACCGCTATTTCCCAACCAAGGAAGACCTTCTCCATTCTTTGATGCTGCGCCATATGGAGGGCCTGCTTCAGGCCTGGGTTGAGGCGCGACCGCAGCAAGAAGATCCTGCCGTGAGGCTTGCCGCCTTCGTCGACAACCATATCGGCTTCCACATCGCGCGGCGGCACTCGACCCACGTCTCCAACATGGAACTGCGCAGCCTCTCGCCCGAAAAGCTGACACAGGTCCTCAGGCTGCGGGCCGCCTACGAGAAGGAGTTGCGCGCCATCCTGCGCGACGGTGCCGAGAGCGGCGCCTTCGCCGTGGACGACGTGGGCCTGACGGCCATGGCGATCATCCAGATGATCACCGGCGTCATCGTCTGGTTCCGGCCGGACGAGCGTCTGTCCGTTACCGACGTGACCGCCAAATACCTTACAATGACCATGCGCCTTGTCGGTGCAGGCACAGTCCTGGAGAACGGCCATGTACGACCGTACGATGAAGTTCGGGCATGACGAGGAGATCGAGGCGCTGCGCGAGACCGTGCGGCGCTTCGCGCAGGACAGGATAGCGCCGCTGGCGGCCGCGATCGACCGCGACAACGACTTCCCCATGCCACTTTGGCATGAGATGGGGGCTCTCGGTCTGCTCGGCATCACCGCAGATCCGGACTGCGGCGGCTCGGGCATGAGCTATCTGGCGCATGTGATCGCCATGGAGGAAATCTCGCGTGCCTCCGCCTCGGTCGGGCTCTCCTACGGCGCGCATTCCAACCTCTGCGTCAACCAGATCAACCGCTGGGGCACCGCCGTGCAGAAGCAGAAATACCTGCCGGCGCTGTGCTCGGGCGAGACGGTCGGCTCGCTCGCCATGTCGGAGAGCGGCTCCGGGTCGGACGTCGTGTCGATGAAGTTGCGCGCCGAAAAGCGCAACGACCGCTACGTGGTCAACGGCACCAAGATGTGGATCACCAACGGGCCGGACGCCGGCACGCTGGTGGTCTATGCCAAGACCGAGCCGACCATGGGCTCGCGCGGCATCACCGCCTTTCTCATCGAACGGGAGATGAAAGGCTTTTCCGTCGCGCAGAAGCTCGACAAGCTCGGCATGCGCGGCTCCAATACCGGCGAACTCGTCTTCGAGAACGTCGAGGTGCCGTTCGAGAACGTGCTCGGCGAGGAGAACAAGGGCGTCGAGGTGCTGATGTCGGGCCTCGACTACGAGCGCACGGTGCTGGCCGGCGGGCCGCTCGGCATCATGGCCGCCTGTCTCGACGTCGCCGTGCCCTATGTGCAGCAGCGACGCCAGTTCGGTCAGGCGATCGGCGATTTCCAACTGGTGCAGGGCAAGCTCGCCGACATGTACGTGACCGCGAATGCCGCGCGCGCCTACGTCTATGCCGTCGCCGCCGCCTGCGACCGCGGCGAGACCACCCGCAAGGACGCGGCCGGCTGCATCCTGTTCGCCGCCGAGAAGGCGACGCAGATGGCGCTCGATGCCATCCAGCTGCTCGGCGGCAACGGCTACATCAACGACTATCCCACAGGCCGCCTGCTGCGCGACGCCAAGCTCTACGAGATCGGCGCGGGCACGAGCGAGATACGGCGCTGGCTGATCGGACGGGAGATGATGGCGGAAGGATAATCTAATGGCAGATTGCAGAGTATTTGCCATTTCCAGTCATAAATGCCATATTGGGAAGATTGTGACAGGAGACGGTCCCATGCCCTCCCGCAAAGGCCTCGCCGAAGAGACCCAATCCTTCGACTACGGCCAAGGCGAACTTGCCTCGGTAAGGCATACGCGGCTGAAGATCGATTCCGCCGGCCGCATCGTCATCCCCGCCGAAATGCGCGCGGCCATGATGGTCAAGCCGGGCGATATGGTGACGGCCGAGGTCGTGAACGGTGAGTTCCGCCTCGTCTCGCCCGAGGTGGCGCTGAAACAGGTACGGGCCTTCGCGCGCAAGTGGAAGGCGGAGCATCCGGGCGAGAGCGTCGTGGACGAATTGATTGCCGACCGGCGGGAAGAAGCACGGCGCGAAGACGAACGTTATGCCCGCCTCGAACGCGAAGCGGCGGAAGCGGCAAACGAGACGTCTCGATAGTGGGCGGCTACGTTATCGACGCATCCGCGTTTCTCGCGATCGTCCGCGACGAGGCCGGTGCGGACGCCGCTGCCGCCAGATTGCCGGGAGCCGCCATGTCAGCCGTCAATGCCAGCGAAGCACTCATGCGCGGCGTGGAGAAAGGCTTTCCCCTTGCCATGATGCGCGCGTTCCTCGGCTCGCAGCAGGTCCGGCTCATCCTCTTCGACGAAGAACTTGCCATCGCCGCGGCACTGCTGCGTCCGGTTACGAAGCGCGCCGGGCTTTCTTTTGCCGACCGCGCCTGCATCGCCACCGCGATCAGGCTCGATGCGACGGTCGTCACCGCCGACCGCGTCTGGGCCGATCTCGATCTGCCCTGTAAGGTCGAACTGATCCGCTGATAGAGCTTGTTCCGGAGCATCCATGCCCGCCCTCGCCTCCTCCGTCTCCCCCACCTCCGAAACCTTCCGTGCGAACGCGGAAAGGGTGCGCGATCTCGTCGCCGACATCTCGCAGAAGGCCGAAGCCATCCAGCGCGGCGGCTCGGAGGAAGCGCGCCAGCGCCACGTCTCGCGCGGAAAACTGCTGCCGCGTGAGCGGCTGGCGCAGCTGCTCGACGCCGGATCGCCCTTCCTGGAGATCGGCCAGTTCGCGGCTTACGGCATGTATGAGGACACTATCGCCTCGGCAGGCATGATCGCCGGGATCGGTCAGATCGAGGGCCAGGAGGTGATGGTCGTCGTCAACGACGCCACGGTGAAGGGCGGCACCTATTATCCGCTGACCGTGAAGAAGCACCTGCGCGCGCAGGAGATCGCAGCCCAGAACAATCTGCCCTGCGTCTACCTGGTCGATTCCGGCGGCGCCAACCTGCCGAACCAGGACGAGGTGTTCCCGGACCGCGAGCATTTCGGGCGCATCTTCTACAACCAGGCGAACATGAGCGCGGCGGGCATCCCGCAGATCGCCTGCGTGATGGGATCCTGCACGGCTGGCGGCGCCTATGTGCCGGCGATGGCCGACGAATCCATCATGGTGAGGAAGCAGGCCACCATCTTCCTCGGCGGTCCGCCACTGGTGAAGGCGGCGACCGGTGAGGTCGTAACGGCGGAAGAACTGGGAGGCGCCGACCTCCACACCCGCGAAAGCGGCGTGGCGGACCATCTGGCGGTGGACGATGCGCACGCACTGGCGATCGTCCGGCGCATCGTCAAGAACCTGAATCGGAACAAGGCGGTAAGCCCTGCCCTGCAGAAACCGATTCAACCGCTTTACGCGGCGGACGAGATCTACGGCATCGTACCGACGGACCTGCGCCAGCCCTACGACGTGCGCGAGGTGATCGCCCGCATCGTCGACGGTTCGGAACTGGACGAATTCAAGACCAATTACGGCACCACGCTGGTCACCGGCTTCGCCCATCTCTACGGCATGCCGGTCGGCATCATCGCCAACAACGGCGTGCTGTTTTCAGAATCGGCGTTGAAGGGCGCGCACTTCATCGAACTATGCTGCCAACGGAAAATCCCGCTGGTCTTCCTGCAGAACATCACCGGCTTCATGGTCGGGCGCAAATACGAGGCGGGCGGCATCGCCAAGGACGGCGCCAAGCTGGTGACGGCAGTGGCGACCGCGCAGGTGCCGAAGGTGACGATGATCATCGGCGGCTCGTTCGGCGCCGGCAATTACGGCATGTGCGGCCGCGCCTATTCGCCCCGCTTCCTGTGGATGTGGCCGAACGCACGCATCTCGGTGATGGGCGGCGAGCAGGCGGCGATGGTTCTGGCGCTGGTCAAGCGCGACGGCATCGAGCGCAAGGGCGGCCGCTGGAGCGCGGAGGAAGAGGCCGAATTCAAGCGCCCGACGCTGGAGAAATACGAACGCGAGGGCCATCCGCTCTATTCCTCGGCGCGGCTGTGGGACGACGGCATCATCGATCCAGCCAAAAGCCGCGAGGTGCTGGCGCTGTCGCTGAGCGCGGCGCTGAATGCACCGATTTCCGAGACGAAGTTCGGCGTGTTCAGGATGTGAGGGAAGTCGAATGACTTTCGGGGTTTTCATCCATCGCTCAGATTCGATCTATAGCGACATTCCGGCTGAAAGCTATCAATTTCCGCCGCAATATCTCGGGCGGGTTCAGGCCTGCATTGGAGACTGGATCGTCTATCTCGAACCAAGCAAGGTGCCGCAAACACGCGGCTACTTTGCGGTGGCAAAAATCCAGCAAGTCATTCCAGATCCGGGCACGGCTGGCATGTATCGGGCTATCGTCGAGGCCGGAACTTATCTCGAATTTGCTGATCCCGTTCCGTTTACGGGCCCTGCTGGCCCTATCGAAAGCGGCCTTTTGAACGACGAAGGTCGAATTTCAGGGCGCGCGCAATCAGCGGTTCGGCCGCTTTCGCCAGCCGACTTCCGCCGGATTGTCGAAGCCGGATTGGACGAGCACGAAGCCTTGCTCCCGCGCGTCGGCGATGCCGCTTCCGACGGATTTGAGGATGAGCAGGCGCCTTTCGTCCATGAGCAGGAACGTGTGCGGGTCGAGCGCCTCGTCTCACGCGTCATGCGCGACCGCGTGTTCCGAAGCCTCGTGCTCAATGCCTACGACCAGCGCTGCGCGGTCACCGGACTCAAGCTGATCAATGGCGGTGGACGCGCCGAAGTTGAAGCCGCCCATATTCGTCCAGTCGAGGCCAACGGGCCAGACAGCTTGCGCAACGGGATCGCACTATCTGGCACTGCGCACTGGATGTTCGACCGGGGCATGATCGGCCTTGCCGATGATCTGACCATACTGGTGTCGCGGCAGGTCAATGACCAGGAAGGGGTGCGGGCGATGGTCAATCGCAGCGGACTCGCGATCGTGCCTGAACGCGCAGCGCAGCGCCCTCACCCGCAGTTCCTAAAATGGCACCGCGACAACTGCTTCAAGCAGTAGCAAGGGCCAACAGCGCTATCCGCCCTACCCCATCGGGCTCCGCCGCATGATGCCCAGCACCAATAGTGGCAGGAGCGTGGTCAGTACGATGGCGATGAAGGCCATCGCCATGCCGAGGCCGATCGAGCCCTGGTCGAACTGTCGCCAGATGAAGGTCGCCACCGTCTGCACGCCGACCGGCGCGACGAGGATGGAGGCGACCAATTCGCGCGAGGCGACGGCAAATACAAGCAGCATGGAGGAGATCACGCTCGGCGCGATCAGCGGCAGGAGGATGCGGCGCAGCGCCGTGATGCCGGACGCGCCGCAGACCCGCGCAGCGGCTTCCAGGCTGTCGCCGATCTGGAGAAGCGCTGCGTTGGTGTAGCGCACCGGATGCGGCAGCAGGATGCAGCAATAGGCGAGCAGCAGGATCAGCGTCGTGTTGTAGGGCGTCACCGGCAGGAAAGGCTGGTTCCAGGCGAGGATCAGCCCCACCGCCACGACGATGCCCGGCAGTGCGTTCGGCAGCATGGCGAGCACGTCGATGGCGCGCCGGCCGCGCGTTCCGGTCTTGACGACGACATAGGAAACCAGCGCGCCGAGCAGGCCCGCGATCAGCGCGGTCGCCACCCCGAGCGACAGGCTGGTGCCGAGCGCCCTGAGGCCGCCGGCGGAATCGTCGAGGATCGCGGCGAAATTATGCAAGCCGAGATTGCCGGCAACCAGGCCGCCCGAGATGGTCTTCTGCATCGCCGTCGCCAGCACGGCGAAAAGCGGCACCCCCGTAGCGAGGAAGGCGACAAGCCCGAACAACGCCATGACTGGCACGGCCAGGCGGCCGAGCGGGCGCTTGTCCCTGGCCCACGGGCGGCCGCCGGTGGTCTCGAAGGAACGGCCTGCCAGAACCCGCCGCTGCACGAGGAAGGCGAGGAAGGACAAAAGCACGAGCAGGAGCGAGATGACGGCAGCACCCGGCAGGTCGATCGGCCAGTCGGAAATCCTGAGGTCGATGCCGCTCACCAGCACCTCGAAGCCGGCACGCCGTCCGAGCGCGGCAGGCGTGCCGTATTCCTCGATCGCCATCGCAAAAACGAGCAGCAGGCTCGCGGCCAAGCCGGGCGTCGCCAGCGGCAGGGTGACGCGCCAGAAAGCACGCACTGGCGAGGCGCCGAACACCCGCGCCACGTCGGAATAGCGCGCACCCACCGCCTCGACGGTGCGCGAGACGGAGAAATAGACCACCGGGAAGGTATTGAGCGCCATCACCAGCGTCATGCCGCCGAGCGAAAACAGGAAGGACGACAGGTTGAAACCGGCAAGCTGCTGGAGATAGCCGTTCGGCTGCAGCGTCATGATCCAGCCCAACGTCGCGATATAGGGCGGGATCATGAAGGGGACGAGGAAGAGCACGTCCCAGACAGGCGCGAAGGGAATGCGGAACAGCGCCCGAGCGACACCGAGGGGAACGGCAAGAACCGCCGCGAGCGCGACGACCGCCAGACCGAGCAGCACGGTGTTGACGGTCATGCCGACGAGATCGCGGCTGGCCAGCGTCTCGACCAATGGCGCGAAGGGTGCTGCGAACGACCCCGAACCGAGCCCCGGAAAGAGCGCTTGCAGGACGATGAAGAGAAAGGGAACGGCGACGAGCAGCACGAGCCCGGCGCCGGCGGTCCACACCGCCGGCCGCGCGCCGCCCATGCCGGACGCCGTCATTTCGCTTACTTGAAGATATCGGCCATCTGGCCGAGGATCTCCTTGCGCTTGCCGTACACTTCTGCGGTGTCGTATTTCAGCAGCTTGAGATCGCCGATCAGCGGGCGGTTGGCGGGAATGTCGGTGCGGGCCGGCATCAGCATCTGGTCGGCCACCATCTTCTGCCCTTCGTCGGACAGCATGTAGTCCACGAATTTTTTGGCGTCGTCCTGGTTCTTCGACCATTTCATGATCATGATCGGACGCGGCGCGACGACCGTGCCGGACTCGGGGAAGATCACGTCGATCGTCTCACCCTTTTTCTTCGCGTTCAGCGCGATGTAGTCGACCGCGCCGAACACGGCGGCCTTGGCGCCCTGAAGCACCGGGTTCAGCGCATCGGCGTTGGCGCCGGCGATGACCGCGCCGTTGGCCTTCAGTTCCTTGAACAGCTTCCAGTCGTCCTGCGCGGCCAGCGCCGCCGTCAGTTCGAAAGACGAGCCGGACTTCGCGGGATCGGGGATGTTGACAAGGTCCTTGAATTCGGGCTTGGCCAGATCAGCCCAATCGGCCGGCTTCGGCGTGCCGCTTTTGGTGTTCCAGACGATGCCGAGGCCGGAAACGCCCTGTGCGACGGCCGTATCGGTCTTGAGGAAATCCGGCACCTTGGCGGCGTTCGGGCTGGTATAGGGAACCAGCCAGTCGCGCTTGGCGAAATCGCTGGCCGTGTCCCACGAAGCCGAAATGACGACGTCGACGACCGGATTGGACGCCTCGGCCTCGATGCGGGCCATGACCTTGCCGGTGGTGGCCTGGAACACGTTGACCTTGACACCGGTCTTTTCGGTGAAGCCGGCCGACAGTTTGTCGATGAGTTTCTGTGGCCCGGCGGTGTAGACGGTGACGTCGGCGAGCGCCGAGGAGGCGAAAAGACTTCCTGCTGCGAGCAGCGTCGCGGCGAGGACCGATTTCAAGGCAATGGACATATCCCTATCCCTCTGATTGGACGTGATTGATCGGCTCCGCCGGAAACCAGCGGAGATGGCTGGGCTCCAGGGCGAGCCCAATTCGTTCGCCCGCATGAGCGCGCGTATCGCTTGCAACCTGGACGGTGATGCCATCTCCCGGCTGCCCCAGCGCTACGGTCAGCGCATAGCCCTCGCCGCGGAACAGCGATTGCACGACGACGCCCTCCATCACCGCCTCGCTGTCGCCGGACGGCCGCAGGACCTTGCGGGAAAGCAGGATTTTCGCTTTCCCGGCAGGGCAAGGCGGATCAGGCGGTGCCGGTATCGCAACGCCGGCCTTCTCCAGCCGCCACACCCCGTTCGCAAACACCGCGTCGGCAACCGCACCGAGCTTGAGGAATTCCGCCACTTCCGAGGAAGCGGGCCTGTCCACAAGCGTCTCTGGCGATGCGAGTTGCGCGATCTCGCCCTTGCGCATTACCGCCACCTCATCGGCGAGGGTGAAGGCCTCGCCGTGGTCATGCGTGACGTAGACCGCCGTCAGGCCGAGACCGGAGACGAGTTGCGCGATCTCGCCGACCAGCAGTTCGCGCAACTCGCGGTCGAGATTGGACAGCGGCTCGTCGAACAGGACGATGCGGGGCGCGGCGACGATGGCGCGGGCGATGGCGACGCGCTGCTGTTGCCCGCCTGAAAGGTCGGCCGGCCTGCGCTCGGCCAGACCTTCCAGCCCGACCCGGGCCAGCGCCTCCGTGACCATGCGGCCGCGCTCCGGCTTCGAGACCCGGCGCATCTCGAGCGGAAAGCCGACATTGGCCGCCACGCTCATGTGCGGCCAGAGCGCGTAATCCTGGAAGACCATGCCAAGCGCCCGCCGTTCCGGCGGAACGAACGCGCCGGTCGCGGCATCCGCCACTTTGCGGCCATCGATGCTGACGGCGCCACAAGTGGGCGCCAGCAGGCCCGCCAGCAGCCGCAGCAGCGTGGTCTTGCCGCAGCCGGACGGGCCAAGCAACGCCAGCGTCCTGCCGCGCTCCAGCGACAGGTCTATGCCTCGCAGCACCGGCGTTTCGCCGTAGCGCTGCTCCAGCGCCTCGACGGCGATGGCGCTAGCCTGCAACGGCTTGTCTGGAGAAAGCATCGAACGGATTTCTGTTGGTGGCCGGCCGCTCCGGCATTGAAAGACAAAGGCCGGCGCCCCTCGCCGTACCGCTTGCACGGCAGTAGAGACCACAGATGACAGGAATATTACAATTCGATGAGACGGCTACGGATCGTGGGGCATGGCCCGCCGACGCCCTATCGACGCGAATCGAAGGTCGGTGCTATCTGCGGTTGATCGACGGAGGACGCGATGAACGAGACACCGCCCGGCGCCGAGCCACTTCACCATCACATCAGGCGGATGCGCGGCCGCGACCCGCATGAAGCGCATCGCGTGGCGACACCGCTGGAGCTTCTGTTCGATCTCACCTTCGTGACCGCCTTCGGCGTGGCGGCGTCGCAGTTCGCGCATCTCCTGGCGGAAGGTCATGTCGGCGCCGCGCTGATCGGTTTCGCGTTCGCCAGTTTCGCGATCTGCTGGGCCTGGATCAACTTCTCATGGTTCGCATCGGCCTACGACACCGACGACTGGGTGTTCCGCCTCGCCACCATGGTGCAGATGATCGGCGTGCTGGTGCTGGCGATTGGGCTGCCGCGCATGTTCGCCTCGCTCGACCATGGCGGGCATGTCGATAATTCGATCATGGTGCTGGGATATGTGGTGATGCGCGTGGCCATGGTGTTCCAATGGCTGCGCGCGGCAAGGCAGGACAAACAGCGGCGGCGCGCCTGCCTGACCTATGCCGTCGCCATCTCGATCGCGCAGGTCGGCTGGATCATGCAGATCCTGTTCGACTGGCCGCTGGGAACCACCATCGTGCTGGTCGTCGTCCTGGGCCTGATCGAACTGGCCGGGCCGGTGCTCGCTGAAAACAAGGACGGCGGCACCCCCTGGCATGCGCACCACATCGTGGAGCGCAACAGCCTGTTCGCCATCATCGCGCTCGGCGAAGGCGTCGTCGGCACGGTGGCCTCGCTGTCCGCCGTCGTCGACGAACAGGGCTGGACGGTGGACGCCGGTCTCGTGGGCGTCGCCGGCATGGGCCTCACCTTCGGCATCTGGTGGGTCTATTACATGCTGCCCTCGGCGCAAGTGCTGCACGCCCATCGCGAACGGTGCTTCGTGTGGGGCTACGGCCAGATGGTGGTCGTGGCCGCCATCGTCGCCATCGGCGCCGGACTGCACGTCGCGGCCTATTTCATCGAGCACAAGGCGCATATCGGCGAATTGGCGGCGGTGCTTGCCGTCGCCGTTCCCGTCGGAGTTTTCCTCCTCGCGATCTACGCGCTCTACGCCTATCTGGTGCGCAGTTTCGACCCGCTTCACAAATGGCTGCTCATGGGAACGCTGGCGGTGGTGCTGACAGCCGTCGCCGCGGCAACGGCGGAGGTGGACATGGCGATATGCCTCGTCGTCCTCATGCTCGCCCCGATGGTCACGGTCGTCGGCTACGAGATATGGGGCCACCGGCATCAGGCGCAGGCGCTTTCGTCGGACCAAGGCCCGACGCTGCACTGAGCGCCGGGCCGAGCCCCCGTCGATCCGATCAACCGCCTTTGGCGCCGATCGCGTCGAGCTCGGCGACGGCATCCGCCGGCAATTCCAGTTCCGCCGCGGCGAGATTCTCGCGCAGATGCGTGCGCGAGGACGTTCCGGGAATGAGCAGGATATTGGGCGAGCGCCGCAGCAGCCACGCGAGCGCAACCTGCATAGGCGTCGCGCCGAGCCTCGCCGCGACGCCGTTCAGCGTCTCCGATTGCAACGGGCTGAAGCCGCCGAGCGGGAAGAACGGCACGTAGGCGATGCCGTCGCGGGCGAGCCCGTCGATCAGGGCGTCGTCGTCGCGATGAGCGATATTGTACTGGTTCTGGACGCAGACGATGTCGACCATCGCCCGCGCCTCGGTGATCTGCGCCGGGGTGACGTTGCTCAAGCCGATATGGCGCACGAGACCTTCCTGCTGGAGGTCGGCAACCACGGAAAGCGGCTCTTCGATCGAGCCTTCCGCGGGGCCATGCGTGTCGAACATGATGCGCAGATTGACGACCTCCATCGCGTCGAGGCCGAGATTGCGAAGGTTGTCTTCGACCGCGCTGCGCAGGTCCGCCGGCGCATAGGCAGGCAGCCATTCCGCCTGGTCGTTGCGGCGGGCGCCGATCTTGGTGACGATGGCGAGATTGCCGGGATAGGGATGCAGCGCCTCGCGGATGATCCGGTTGGTGACGTGGGGGCCGTAGAAATCACTGGTGTCGATATGATCGACGCCGCTTTCCACCGCCTCGCGCAAGACGGCGAGCGCCTCCTCGTGGTTCTTCGGCGGGCCGAACACGCCTGGTCCCGCAAGCTGCATGGCGCCGTAGCCGAGCCTCCTCACGGTTCGATCACCAAGTCTGTAGGTGCCGGACTTTTCAATGTTGGTCATGAATGCCTCCTTCAGCGGATGGCCGACAGATAGCGCTTGCGCTGGCGTTCGATAAGAATACACAATCTGAACGGGCTGTGCGGAAATCAGGACAATGAATGCGGATCTTGCCGACCTGAATGCGTTTGTTGCCGTGGCGCGTGCAGGCGGCTTTCGCGACGCCGCACGCCGGAGCGGCCGCAGCGCGTCGGCGCTGAGCGATGCGGTGCGCCGGCTGGAATCGCAGCTCGGGGTGCGGCTGCTCAACCGCACGACCCGCTCCGTCATGCCGACCGAGGCCGGCCGGCGCCTGCTGGAAAGGTTGACGCCGGCGCTGTCCGAGGTCGAATCCGCGCTCGACGTCGTCAACACCTTCCGTGACCGACCTGCGGGCACGCTGAAGCTCAACGTGCCGATCAGCGTCGCCCGGCTGGTGTTGCCCTCGATCGTGCCGCCCTTTCTCGAAGCCTATCCCGACATCCGGCTGGAGGTGGTTGCGGAGGAAAGCTTCGTCGATCTTCTCGCCGCCGGCTGCGACGCCGGTATCCGCTACGACGAACGGCTGGAGCAGGACATGATCGCCGTGCCGATCGGCCCGCGCACGCAACGCTTCGCGGTCGCTGCCGCGCCAGCCTATCTCGACCGCCAGGGCCGCCCGCTGCACCCGCGCGACCTGCTCGCGCACGCCTGCCTGCGCGGCCGCTTTCCTTCCGGGGCGCTGGCGGCATGGGAGTTCGAGCGCGACGGCGAGACGGTGACGGTGGATCCGACCGGCCCGCTGATCGTGGGACTGGGCGGCGCGGCCGAGCTTTCCGTGGACGCCGCCGTGGGCGGGATCGGTATCGTGACACTGTTCGAGGACTGGCTGCGCCCCTATTTCGAGCGCGGCGACCTGGAGCCGGTGCTGGAAGACTGGTGGCCGTGCTTCTCCGGTCCGTTCCTCTACTATCCCGGCCGCCGGCTGGTCCCTGCACCGCTCAGGGCTTTCGTGGATTTCGTGAAAGAGAGCAACCGATATCCAGGAGACCTTTCTTGACTGTCTCTCGTTTGCGATACATATTTGCGTGATGAACGCACGTACCTCCATGCTCCATGTCCGTGTCGACGACGACACCAAGGAACAGGCTGCTACCGCGCTTGAAGCGATGGGGCTGTCCATGTCCGACGCCGTCCGGCTGTTTCTCAAGCGCGTCGTCGCCGACCAGGCTTTTCCGCTGGAACTCAAGGTGCCGAACGCGGCCACCCGGACGGCGATGGCGGAAGCGGACGAGATTGCAGCAAAAGGCAAGGCGCGATTTGGGTCCGCCGACAATGTGATGGCCGACCTTGAAAAGGCCGCGGGAAAGTAAGCGCGCGGCGCAACCGCGCCGTTCGGACTACACCAGGCAATTTCTCAAGGATTGGGAACGGCTTTCGCACGCCGGACGGCACGACATGAACCGTTTGAAGCAGGCCATGCTGCTGTTGATCGCCAATGACGGGCCGCTTGGACCGGAATGGAGCGATCACCTGCTGAAAGGCGACTGGGCCGGCCATCGCGAGTGCCATGTCGGCGGCGACTTTCTTCTCGCCTACAAGATCGACGACGAAGGCAGGTCGGGACAGGTCATTTTCGTTCGTGCCGGCACGCATGCGGAATTGTTCGCGGAATGACCGGGTTCCCCAGACCTTGCACCCTGCCCCATCCGGCATACCTATAGAAACGAATCCATTCTTCCGGCGCCTCCCGCCGGACCTGTAATCGGGAGCACGACAGAATGCCCATCGCCCCCATCCGCCATTCGCTCGTTTCGCTGCGGGCCATCGTGCCGGACGACGCCTTCACCGCCTCCGCTCTGGGAACGGAGCGGGAAGGATCCGGCGTCGTCATCCGTGAGAGCGGGCTGGTTCTGACCATCGGCTATCTCATCACCGAAGCCGAGGAAGTCTGGCTGACCCGGCACGACGGGCGCGTGGTCGCCGCGCATCCGCTGGCCTACGATCAGGAAACGGGCTTCGGCCTCGTTCAAGCACTGGGCGACCTGGGTCTGCCGGCCCTGCCCTTCGGCGATTCCGCGGCAGCGCGGGTTGGCGATCCGATCATGCTGATCGACGGCGGCGGTCACGCGGTCGAGGGCAAGATCGCCGCGCGGCAGGAATTCGCCGGCTACTGGGAGTACCTGCTGGACGACGCCATTTTTACCAGTCCGGCGCATCCGTCCTGGGGCGGTGCCGCACTGGTCGACGCGCAGGGCACGCTGCTCGGCATCGGGTCGCTCAGGCTCCAGATGGCGAGCGGCGGCGACGTCGCCGATATCAATATGGTGGTGCCGATCGACCTCATCGAACCGATCTTCGACGACCTGATCAAGCGCGGCGCGGTGAAAAAGCAGCCGCGCCCCTGGCTCGGTGCGTTCTCGGCCGAACACAACGGCAAGGTGGTTGTCATGAGCGTCGCCGACAACGGCCCGGCCGAAAAGGCGGGGCTGCAACCGGGTGACGTGATCTCCGACATCCGCGACCAGGAAGTGCGCGGGCTTGCTGATTTCTACCGCACATTGTGGTCGAGCGGGCCGGCCGGCGTCGAACTGCCGCTGCGCGTGGTGCGCGACGGCCGCGAGGCATGGCTGCGGGTGAAATCCGCCGACCGCGACGCCCTGTTGAAGAAACCGCAGCTGCAGTGAGGCCTTTCTCCCCCGACCGAGGGGAGATAAAAGGCTTCCATGTTCTCGAAAATCCTCATCGCCAATCGCGGCGAGATCGCCTGTCGTATCATCCGTACCGCGCGAAGGATGGGCGTGCGCACGGTGGCGGTCTATTCCGACGCCGACGCGCACGCCCTGCATGTCGAGATGGCGGACGAGGCGGTGCGCATCGGGCCGGCGCCGGTCGGCGAAAGCTACCTGGTCGCGGAGAACATTATCGAGGCCGCGCGCATGCGAGGCGCCGAGGCGATCCATCCCGGCTATGGCTTCCTGTCGGAAAATCCGGATTTCGTCGACCGGGTCGTGGCAGCCGGACTGACCTTCATCGGCCCGTCTGCAGCTTCCATTCGCGCCATGGGCCTGAAGGACGCCGCCAAGCGCCTTATGGAAAAAGCCGGCGTTCCGGTCGTGCCGGGCTACCACGGCGAGGCGCAGGAGATCGTCGTGCTCGCCTCCAAGGCGCGCGAGATCGGCTATCCGGTGCTCATCAAGGCGCGCGCCGGCGGCGGCGGCAAGGGCATGCGCCGCGTTGATCATCCCGACGATTTCGCCGAAGCGCTGTCGGCCGCGCGGCGCGAAGCCAAGGCCGCCTTCGGCGACGACCGCGTGCTGGTGGAAAAATATGTCGAGAAGCCCCGCCATATCGAGGTCCAGGTGTTCGGCGACAATTTCGGCAACGCCGTGCACCTGTTCGAGCGTGACTGCTCGGCACAGCGCCGCCATCAGAAGGTCATCGAGGAAGCGCCCGCTCCCGGCATGACGGCCGAGATGCGCCAAGCTATGACCGAGGCGGCCGTGACCGCCGCCCAGGCCATCGCCTATTCCGGCGCCGGCACGATCGAGTTCATCGTCGACGCCTCTGAAGGGCTGCGCCCCGACCGCTTCTGGTTCATGGAAATGAACACGCGCCTGCAGGTCGAGCATCCGGTGACGGAGATGATCACGGGTGTCGATCTCGTGGAATGGCAGTTGCGGGTTGCGGCCGGCGAGAAGTTGCCGGCTATACAGGACGACATCAAGCTAGACGGCCATGCCTTCGAGGCCCGCCTTTATGCCGAAGATCCGGCAAAAGGCTTCCTGCCGGCGATCGGCACGCTCCATCACCTGCGCTTTCCCGAGACTGCGCCGCCGGAAACGGACATGCGTATCGAGACCGGCGTGCGCCAGGGCGACGCGATTTCGCCCTGGTACGATCCGATGATCGCCAAGCTGGTCGCGCACGGACGAGATCGCGCTTCGGCGCTGGCGGGGCTGCGCGCGCTGCTGGCCGGGACCGAAGTCGCCGGCTCGACGGTCAACACCGCCTTCCTCGATGCGCTTGCAGCCGATCCCGAATTCGCCGCCGGCGATGTCGATACCGACCTGATCGGAAGAAAGCAGGAAAGCCTGACCGATGCGCCGGCGCCGGATGCAGGAATTGTCGCGGCGGCGGTGCTGGCCGCGGCTGGTCTCGACGACAGGCCGTCGTCGGACGGCCCGTGGTCCACGCTCGCGGGATACGCGCATTTCCACGCCGCGCCCAAACGGATATCGCTTCGCCACGACGACCAGGAGACCACGGCAGGCGTCGCCTTCAAGGATGGCCGTGCCGTGGTCACGCTGCCCGGAGGCGAGACGGTCTCCCCGCCCGATCATCCCCGGCTCGCGCGTTGGCCGGGCCATGTCACCGTCTTCGACGGAGCCGTGAGCTATACGTTCGCCATCCCCGATCCGCTTGAGCAGTCCGAAGACGCCACCACCGGCACGGGTTCGCTGCGGGCGCCGATGCCGGGCCTGGTCAAGCTGGTGAGGGCCGCCAAGGGCGAGGCCGTAACGAAAGGCCAGCCACTTCTCGTTCTGGAAGCCATGAAGATGGAGCACGTCATCGCAGCACCGCATGACGGCCTGATCGCCGACATCGCAGACGAAGGCGCCCAGGTCACGGACGGCGCGGTGCTGGTGCGGTTTTCCGAACAGGCCTGAGGACGGGCATCGGAGCCTTCGGCACGATGGGCGTGAGGCCGCAACCGCAGCATGATCTTGTAAATTGTACGGAAATCCCGTATATCATCACCTGATGAAAGACAGGCTCGGTCCTACCAAGGACGCGGCCAACCTTCGCAAGCATAAGGTGTCGCTGGCCTTCGGCGATCGGATTTTCGAAGACGGCAACCATCTCGTCATTCCGTCGATCCACGAAATCGATGGCGAGGAGCGGTTCAAGGTGGTCGGGATGGTGGAAGAAAAGCTGTTCACCGGCGTTTTCGTCTGGCGAGGTCAATTGCCTCGCTTCATCTCGGTCAGAAGGAGCAATAAAGGTGAAGAACGAACATATCGCGCTGACTTCTGACCCGGCCGACGTTGAAGATTTCGATGTAACGATTGAGGCCCTTGACCGGGCCCAGCGTGCTCGCCTGATCCGCAAGACGCGAACCGGTCTAGGTTTGTCCCAATCCGAATTCGCCCGTCGCTTCCGGGTTCCGGTCGGCACGTTGCGGGACTGGGAACAGGCGCGCGCCACCGCGCCGGATTTTGCCGTCGCTTACGTTCGCGTCATCGGTCGGTATCCGGACATGGTCGCCAAGTCGGTGGCTTAGTCCCAGCACTGACGAGACAAGCCAAGCCGACAAACCGGATTGCGACGATGAAAAAGGCCGGGTTCACCCCGGCCTGTTTCATTTTCCGAGCTATCGCATAGTGATCAGGGCTGGATCGGCGCGTATTTGCCGTCGTGCCACTGGTTGATGTCGTAGCTGGCGTTCTTCATGTCGCCCTTCTCGTCGAAGACGACGTCGCCTACCACAGTGTGGATCGGCTCGCCGTTCTTCAGCGCCTCGGCTACCTTTGCCGGGTCTTCGCTGTTCGCGCGCTCGATGCCCTGCGCGAAGGCCTGGATCACCGCGTAGGAGAACAGGGTGAAGCCTTCGGGCGTGAAGCCGCCGGCCTTGATCTTCTCGACCGCTTCCTTGGCGTCCGGCTTGGCCTGCGGGTCGGACGGGAACACGAACATCGTCCCCTCGCCCGCCGGCCCGGCGACCTGCCAGAATTCCGGCGAGGCGATGGAGTCGGGCATGATGAGCTGGAACTTGAAGCCCTGCTCGGCGGCCTGGCGCAGGATCAGGCCGGCCTCGGGGTGGTAGCCGCCGAAATAGACCACGTCGGCCTTCATTTCCTTCAGCTTGGTGACAAGCGCCGAATAGTCTTTTTCGCCTGCATTGATGCTTTCGTTGAGGACTTCCTTGAGGCCGTTCTCGTTCATCGTCTTGCGGACGGCGTCGGCGACGCCCTGGCCGTAGGCGCTCTTGTCATCGAGAATGACGACGTTCTTGCCGGCATATTTCTTGGCGATCCACGGGCCGATGAAGGCGCCCTGCTGATCGTCGCGCGTGTAAAGACGCATGATCGTGGTCCAGCCCTTGGCCGCGGCGTCGTCGGTCATGACGGGATTGGACGAGGCCGGGCTCATCATCAGAGCGCCGCCCTCGGCATAAACGGCGGAGGCCGGAATGCTCGAACCGGAACAGGCGTGGCCGTCGATGAACATGACGCCGTTGCCGAGGATGCGGTTGGCGATCGACACGGCCTGCTTCGGATCGCACTGATCGTCCTCGATGTCGAGCTTGACCTGCTTGCCCATGACGCCGCCCTTGGCGTTGATGGCGTCCGCGGCGGCCTGCGCGCCCTGCTTGAACTGGTCGCCGATGGTCGCGAGCTGGCCGGTCATCGGCCCCGCGACGGCGAACGTGATGTCGTCGGCCCGAGCCGCCTGGCCCCAGGCCATCATGCCGAGAAGCGCGGCACCCGCCAGGTATTTCGCAATTTTCATGAACAAGCCTCCCCAATGCTTGCGCCGCCGTCTGCGGCGCTGTTCCACCCACGCGGCAAGATTCCATCGCCTTGCCGCATTGTCTTGGCGCATCGATAGCACGCCATTGGTCCTGCAAGCTACAGCAACCGGCAGAAAGACGAAAGCCGCGCCGGCTCATTTCGGCCGGTCGCGGCTTTCGCGAAGGAACCTGCCCGATGCCCCCGGCTTCAAGCAGGTTCCCGCCTTTCCTGTCGCCGCGCGGCTGGCCGTTGCACGGCTGCCGCGTCTGGTCTTTGGGCAAAGCCTTGTCCGCCCTGATTGCGCCTGAGACGCGCAACCCCGGCCGGTTGATCCCGGCCCTTTTCCCCCTCCGGGAGTATCCGGAAAGCGCCCTCGCCCTGCGGCACGCGCTCTTTAATGAACCGTCATCCACTCGCGTGCTTCGCGCAGCGCCCTGGCGATTTCGACTTTCGACATCGTCACCGAAAGCTCCGAGCGAAGTTCCGCCGCCCGCAGCGAGCCTTTGATCGCGGCGATGTTGAACCATTTGTGGGCGGCGATGACATCGATCTCGCAGTCGCGACCGGTTGCGTACATCATGCCCAGTTCGAAGAGAATGTCGGCCTGCGCGGTGGCGCCCATGGCGCCGACACCAGCTTCAAGCATCTCGAAACGTGCCATTTTGCAATCCCCTGTTCAGGTCCCTGTTGTCTCCCGAGAGCCCCGTCATTGTCCCCTGGCGGGCTGCTCTTGCGATGCTTTCGAGAATGCCGGCGACGCTTGAATTGCGCGTTAAATGGCTTGCTTAATTTGGAGAAAACAAAGCTGAAACAAGAGGTAAACGGTACCAAGCGTTAAGGATAGGAATCCCGCGATTGCAGCGTTTCGCCTAAAATTCGAAGAAAATGCCGGTGTCGAAGCTCAACGATCCGGTAACCAAGGAAACAGGCGGCCCCTTCACCGCTTGCGGTCTTGTGCCCTTCCAGGACCGCTCCAAGGTCCGCAGGAACCAACGCGATTTCTCCTGCGCACCGGCTTTCCCATCGGTCGACTGTGCGCTAGCTTACGTTTGCGTAAACGTCGCACCTGCCGCGACGCCGCCAAGGGAGGACACGACATGCTTCGCACGACAGGCCTGGCCCTCGCGGCCATCGCATTCATGGCCGGCCCGGCGTTGGCCGATCCGATCGAGGGCAACTGGAAGACCGCGTCAGGCTCGACGGCGGCAATTTCCGGCGGCGGAAGTTTTACGATCATACTGAAGTCCGGGAAGTTCGCCGGAAAGACGATCGGCTCGCTCAAGCCGTCCGGCAGCAACAAATATGCAGGCTCGATCACCGATCCCGAGACGGACAAGACCTATTCCGGGAAAGCCACGCTTTCAGGCACTTCCCTGAAGATGAGCGGTTGCGTGCTGGGCGGCCTGATCTGCAAGAGCCAGACCTGGACGAAACTCTGAGAGACAATCCCCGTCCCCGGCCGGCGCGGCAGGAGAAGTGTACGCCGGTCGCCTGCCTGATGCGCCCCAATTGCGGAGCCTTCGGGCGACGCACGGCATTCGATTAAACTGCCGTCAATCATTTTGAACCCCGCATGAACGGCTGCCTCAGGGGCAGTTCAGGCGAATTCCGGCATTTTGGCGTCATGAACATGGAGACGCCGAAATGCTCGCCCGCCGCTTCACCATCGTATGCCTGCTGATGATGCTGTTCGGCATGGCCTTCGCCATCCTGGTGGCGGAGACCAGCCACGCTTCCCACCGCTGGGACGACGGCCGCGGCTGCGGCGTCTTCTGCTCGGCACTCATGAGCGATTAAGCGCCGGAAAGAAGCCAAGACGATGATCCGCATCAACGCCAATCTGAGAACGATCCTGCGCCTGCTCCCGCGCACCGCCGTCATGCTTTTGCTGCTGGCCGCTCCCGTGCTTGCGGTTCCCGGCATCAATTCCGGCGGCGGCGCCACCATCGAGGCGCCCGCGCTGCAAAAGACGGGCGCAGGCTTCGTGCTTCTGATGAGCCTGCGGCGCGGCTGACGACAAATGGGTGACGCCAGCGGCTGACGCCCCCTCCCAAGTGTCGCAATCCGCCCTTATAATGGGTCATGGAAAAGCGAGTCTATCCCCAGGCCATCGAATCCGTCGTCATGCCGGAGCCGTATCATCGGCAAAGCTTCGACGACGCCCATGAAGCGGTCAAGGCGCTTCAGTTCCTCTATGACCGCAACACGCGCTTCCTGCGCGACTCGTTCGCGGCGCTTGCGGCTGGCGGCGACCTCAACAGACGCTATCGCGCTTTCTATCCCGAAGTCGGCGTCACCACGACCTCGTTCACCCAGGTCGATTCCCGGCAGGCCTACGGCCATATGCCGACCCCTGGCCACTTCTCCACCACGATCACGCGCCCCGACCTGTTCGAAGCCTATCTGACGGAACAGTTGCGGCTCATCATGCGCAATCACGGCGTGACAGTGTCGGTGTCGGAATCGGAAACCCCGATCCCGCTGCATTTCGCCTTTCTCGAAGGCACCTACGTCGACGCCGCCGCGGCCGAGCGCATCAAGCGGCCGATCCGCGACCTGTTCGACGTGCCGGATCTCGACGGCACGGACGACCAGATCGCCAACGGCACGTTCGAAGTGGCTCTGGGCGAAGCGCGGCCGCTGGCGCCGTTCACCGCGCAGCGCATCGACTATTCGCTGCATCGGATGGCGCATTACACGGCGACCAGCCCGCAGCATTTCCAGAATTTCGTGCTGTTCACCAACTACCAGTTCTACATCGACGAGTTCTGCGCCCGCGCCCGTGCCCTGATGGCGGAGGGAGGCGGCGGCTACGAAGCGTTCGTCGAACCGGGCAATCTCGTCACCCTGGCCGGCGACAGCGACCCCTCGGCGGGCGCCGCGCCGCCGCGCCTCCCGCAGATGCCGGCGTATCATCTCAAGAAGCCGAACCACGGCGGCATCACCATGGTCAATATCGGCGTCGGGCCGTCCAACGCCAAGACGATAACCGACCATGTCGCGGTGCTGAGGCCGCATGCCTGGGTGATGCTCGGCCACTGCGCCGGGCTGCGCAACACGCAGGCGCTGGGCGACTACGTGCTGGCGCATGCCTATGTGCGCGAGGACCACGTGCTGGACGACGACCTGCCGGTGTGGGTGCCGATCCCGCCGCTGGCCGAGATCCAGGTGGCGCTGCAGGAGGCGGTTGCCGAAGTGACCGGGCTTTCCGGCTACGACCTCAAGCGCATCATGCGCACCGGCACAGTCGCCACCATCGACAACCGCAACTGGGAACTGCGCGACCAGCGCGGCCCGGTGCAGCGGCTCTCGCAATCGCGCGCCATCGCGCTCGACATGGAATCGGCCACCATCGCCGCCAACGGTTTCCGCTTCCGCGTGCCTTACGGCACGCTGCTGTGCGTTTCCGACAAGCCGCTGCATGGCGAATTGAAGCTGCCGGGCATGGCCAGCGAGTTCTACAAGCGGCAGGTGGCCCAGCACCTCACCATCGGCATCAAGGCGATGGAGAAACTGGCCGACATGCCGATGGAGAACCTGCACTCGCGCAAGCTGCGCAGTTTCTCGGAAACGGCTTTCCAATAGGCAGGTCCGGTCGGGCGCAAGACGATCGACCGCTAGCACGGCGCTCTATTGCCCGTTCACCAGACCGAGGATCAGGCGGTGCATGTTGCCGCCTTCCCGGAATTCCTCCCGGTCGAAGTCGCGCCCCTGCTGGCGCTGCGTCGCTGACGCCGCCGCCAGCCGTGCGGTCAGTTCCTGCCTGATCTTCCTGCAGGCCGGATCGTTCTCCGCGGTGAAGCCGACCGAAAAGCCTTCGATGGTCCTGACCATCTCCCTGATGCTTTCACCATGCACCTTCTCATGCGCGAGGACGCCGGCGGCGAACCTGTCCCAGCGGGCTTTGACGGCCGGCGCCAGTTTTCCGGAGGGCTTGGGCACGGTGTAGGTGATGGTGAGCCAGGGTCTGGCGGCGGCCAGTACGCAGGCATTGCCGCGCGGCTCGTATTTGCGCGACCATTTGAGATCGAAGGTGGTGTGGGCAATCGCCCGCGTCGGCCCGACCTTCGGCCCGCGCTCGCCGATCGACATATAGAGGTCGACGCCGCTGCTGCCGCTGATCGGATAGGTCACGATCTTCTCCGAGATCGTTCCCCCTGCATGCGCTGCCGCCACGGCACCGAGCAGAAAGAAGAGAGACGCGATCAAGCGCAGTTGACGTCCGTTCCGCATCGCCGCGATGGTCCTTTGCCTCTATCCGTTGTAAAAGCCTTCCTACCATCAATGGGCCGTATTTGTCCGCACAACGACACGCCATGAACCCGATCCTCCAAATCCTGCGATCGCCAGTCTCGCTTGCCTGCGCCGCCATGCTGGGCCTCGCCCTGATGCTGGCCTTCGGTCTTGCCGGTGCATGGTCGCCCTGGCTCGACGCCTTCGCACACTTCCGGGTCCATTTCGCCCTCGCCGCGGCTCTGCTGGCGATCGTACTGCTGGCGACGCGCTACAGGTTGCTGGCCGCTTCAACTCTTCTGTTCGCCTTCGCCTGCCTGTGGACGGTGCCGGGCATGTCGACATGGCTGAGCCTCGGTTCGGTGCAGGCGGCTTTCCAGCCGCACAGCGGCGACCAGCCGACCTACCGGCTGCTGCAGATGAACCTGCGCTTCAACAATCCGACGCCGGAAAAGGTGCTTTCGCTGATCGGCAGCACGCGTCCCGACATCATCACCTTCGAGGAAGCCTCTCCCATGTGGCAGGACAAGCTGCAATCGCTTGCCCATGCCTATCCTTTCAGCATCTATTGCGGCAGCGTCTTCGGTTCGGCCATCCTGTCGCGGCGACCTCTCGCCGAAGGCACCGAGGCGGCCTGCCACACGGCGGGGACGCTGGCGACGGCGACGGTCGATCTCGGCGGCCGCCCGGTCGACGTCGCCGCGATCCATATGGGCTGGCCATGGCCGCGCCAGCAGACGTGGCAGATCAGGTCGATCTCCGGGCCGCTGGGAGAACTGGGCGCCACCGCCATCATGGCCGGCGACTGCAATGCCGCGCCCTGGAGCGGCGCCGTCAATCGCATCGCCGAGCACGGCGGACTGACCGTCATGCCTTCGGTCGGGCCGACCTGGATGTGGCGGCGGCTTCCGGACGCGCTGCGTTTCGCCGGCCTACCGATCGACCAGGTGTTCTCGAAGGGCGACGTCGTCATCCATTCGGCGCACAAGATGGCACCGGCCGGCTCCGACCATCTGCCGATCCTGGTGGAGTTCTCGCTGCGACCGCAAGCGCCCAAGCCGGAGAACGAGGCCAGCAGCGCTACCGTCTCGGCCGATCCGGAGATGGCCGCCCTCGGCGGCTGAAGCAGCGGTTCAGGGCTCCGCGATCAGGGCCTCGACCAGTTTTTCGACGTGGCCGCCAGGCCCGTGTTCCTTCCTGTCGTAAGCCTGCTGTTTCAACTCGTATTCGGCCTTGATCGCGTCGATGCGGCGATGCGCGGCGGCGCGCAGGCGGCGGCAGAACGGATCGTCGGACAGGCTCATGCCTGCGACCTTCCCGGCGGCATCGGCGACCATATCGATGGCGATCCTGCCATGCCCGCGTTCATGCCGGCGCGTTCCCGCCAAGAAGACCTTCCATCGCTTCGCCAGCGGCGGCGGCAGGTCGCCGGCCTCGGGATAAGTATAGGTAAGGCGCAAGGTCGAATCGGCCTGGACGATGCGGCAGGCGCGGCCCGCCGTTTGCGTAACGAGATTCCAATCCACCGCATAAGTCGTCTGCGCGACCGAGCGGGTCATGAAACCCTGCATCGGGCCGGTGCGGCCCATCGCGCCGATCAGGTCTGCGCCGGTTTCCCCGGAGACCGCATAGGTTCTGGTCTTGAGCAGCACCGTGACGCCGGCACCGGCGGGCGCAGTGAAAGCGCAGGCGGCGGCAGCGAGCAGGATGGACAGCGAAAGCCGCATGGTCACTCCGGAGCGAAGGGCGGGCAAATCACGCCCGGCCACGTCGTTTCAACGCATGAGCGCCCGACACCTGTCCTCTGCCTCGCGCGCCTACATATTCTGATAGACTGGTCCCTCGCCGCCCTGCGGCGGCACCCAGTTGATGTTCTGGTTGGGGTCCTTGATATCGCACGTCTTGCAGTGGACGCAGTTCTGCGCGTTGATGACGAAGCGGACGTCCTTCGCCGCAGGGTCGGCAGCGGGGTTGCCGTCCTTGTCGACCCATTCGTAGACGCCCGCCGGACAGTAGCGCGTCGAAGGTCCCGCGAAGACGTCGTGCTCGGACCGCTTCTGGAGTTCCATGTCCCTGACCAGCAGGTGCACCGGCTCGTTCTCGTCATGGTTGGTGTTGGACAGGAACACCGACGACAGCCGGTCGAAGGTCAGCACGCCGTCGGCCTTGGGGTAGTCGATCCGGCTGTGCTTCGACGCCGGCTCGAGCGCGGCGGCGTCGGTCTTGCCGTGCTTCAGCGTACCGAAGGGCGAAACGCCGAACAGCGTGTTCAGCCACATGTCGAGCCCGCCCAGCGCGATGCCGGCCAGCGTGCCGAAACGCGACCACAGCGGCTTGACGTTACGTACCCGCTTCAGGTCGCGGCCGATGTCCGAGGCGCGCCATGCCGCCTCATAGGCGACCAGTTCGTCGTTGGCGCGGCCGGCGCGGACGGCGTCGACGACATGCTCCGCCGCCATCATCCCCGACAGCACGGCGTTGTGCGATCCCTTGATGCGTGGCACGTTGACGAAGCCGGCCGAGCAGCCGATCAGCGCGCCGCCGGGGAAGCACAGCTTCGGCACCGACTGCCAGCCGCCTTCGGTGATGGCGCGCGCGCCGTAGCCGAGGCGCTTGGCACCCTCGAACGTGCCACGGATCGCCGGATGCGTCTTGAAACGCTGGAACTCCTCGAAGGGCGACAGATACGGATTCTTGTAGTTCAGGTGCACGACGAAGCCGACCGCGACCATGTTGTCTTCGAGATGGTAGAGGAACGAACCGCCGCCGGTCTTCATGTCGAGCGGCCAGCCGAACGAGTGCTGGACCAGCCCCGGCTTGTGGTTTTCCGGCTTGACCTGCCACAGTTCCTTGAGGCCGATGCCGAACTTGCCCGGCTCACGGCCTTCGGAGAGGCCGTATCTGGCAATCAGTATCTTGGCGAGCGAGCCGCGCGCGCCTTCGCCGATCAGCACGTATTTGCCCATCAGCGCCATGCCGGGCGCATAGTTCGGACCGTGCGAGCCGTCCTTCTCCACGCCCATGTCGCCGGTGATCACGCCCGTCACCGCGCCTTCGTCGTTATAGACGAGGTCCACAGCCGCGAAGCCCGGATAGATTTCGACGCCCAGAGCCTCGGCCTTGGTCGCCAGCCAGCGGCAGACATTCCCAAGCGAGACGATGTAGTTGCCGTGGTTATTCATCAGCGGCGGCATCATGAAGTTGGGCAGCCGGAAGGAGCCGGCAGGCCCGAGTACCAGGAAATGGTCGTCAGTCACCGGCGTCTTGAAGGGATGGTCGGTCTCCTCGCGCCAGCTCGGCAGCAGACGGTCGATGCCGACCGGATCGACGACCGCGCCGGAAAGGATATGCGCGCCGACCTCGCCGCCCTTCTCCAGCACCACGACCGACAGGTCCGGGTCGAGCTGCTTCAGCCGGATCGCAGCGGCCAGCCCCGCAGGACCGGCGCCGACGATCACCACGTCGAACTCCATGCTCTCCCGTTCGATCTCGCTCATCATCTTCTCCGCACTGGCTTGGCCGCCCGGCCGTCCGGATCGGCCGTCTGGCTGGTGGCAATCTTTGCTGGCTTTGCGCTCCATAGCGCATCAATTCGCGACGCGAAACCGGCGCAGCGGTGACAACGCACCGGTCCACGGCCCGCTGGGCAGGAATAATCCAAATGACGTTAACGTAAACGTCATTTTTGTGCAATGAAAGCCGACTTCCAGATGCGGAGCGGATCGGCCATACTCCGGCCATGCGTGGTCTCGTCCATGCCTGCATCGCCGTCGTGGGATCGCGCTTCCGGCGCAACGTCCCGCTTGCGTCGGCGCTCGGTGCCGGACTTGCGCTTCTTTCGATAAATCCGGTCCTCGCGGACCCGCAAAAGGTCTGGGCGGCCGGGGCCTACTCCTTCTCGGACGAGTTGGGCGGCTTCCGCATCACAGGCGCATCGGGCAGCGGAGCGCGCGACGATCCGCTCGTCATCACCGAAGAGCTGGAATCCGCCACGCCGGTGACGCTGACGATCCGCACCACCAAGCCGATCAAGGCTTTCGCGGACGCGGCCGAATATGCCAACGGCATCATGTACATGCGCATCGAGGCGCTCAACAACAGCGGCAAGGCGTGGGTCGAGTTCGAATTCGAGTTGCAGGAGACGCTCGGCCAGCCGAGCGTGTTCGGCGACGGATTGTCCTTCGACCAGCGCAACAGGAACCCGGACAACATCGTGTCCAGCAACTACGCGAAGTTCGACCGCAACTTCGAGCCCTATGACCGCCTGCTGTTCACGCAAGGCAACGTCGATCCGCTCAAGACGGTCGAATTCGAATTCCTGATGACGGACTACACGCCGCGCTGGACTTTCTATCTGGTGCAGGACCCGCGCATCCCGTCGAGCTGAGCCGTGGCCGCGCGCCGTCTCGGCCGCATTGCCGCCGCAGCCGTGGGCACCGCGCCAGCGGCGTCATCCCGGAAGCCTTGCCGAGCGCAGCGAGAGCAGGCTATCCGGGATCCATTCCGGAACATTCCAAGGTCACGGAATGGATTCCGGCTCTGCGCTCGCAAGCTCGCTTGGCCGGGATGACGGATGCCGGCGCGGCGGTCGGGGAGCGGCCGGTTGGCGCTGCGTCGCTTGCGACTATCCCGACCTGGTCTCTTGCAAATATCTTCCGCGGAGACAAAGGTGCGGCCATGACGACCAGTTTCCCCGACGCCGGCATCGATCTGCGCGAGCTCCTGAGTTTCTATGCCGATGCCGGGGTGGACGAAGCGCTGGGCGAAGAGCCGGTCGACCGTTTCGCCGAGGCAGCGAAGGCCAGGGCATCGGCCGATGCCGCCGCAGTCGAAAGACCGTCCCCGCCGGCTCCCACGCCGCGGGAAAACAGCCAACCCGCCACGGGGTCGGTTCCTCCCTCCCCTGCGGCGCCGCGCGCGACCACACCGCCGCCGGCAATGGCCGTGCCGGACCAGGCGCAGGCCGCGGCGGCACGCGAACTTGCCCGCAGCGCCGGCACGCTGGAAGAACTGCGCGCGGCGATGGCCTCCTTCGACGGCTGCAATCTCAAGTTCACCGCCAAAAACCTCGTCTTCGCCGACGGCAACCCGCAGGCCGATCTCATGCTGGTGGGCGAGGCGCCAGGCCGCGACGAAGACATCCAGGGCCTGCCTTTCGTGGGGCGCTCCGGCAAGCTGCTCGACCGCATGCTGGCGGCGATCAGTCTCGACCGCAATTCGGCTTATATCGCCAATGTCATTCCGTGGCGGCCGCCCGGCAACCGCACGCCGACGCCGCACGAGACCGAAATCTGCCGGCCGTTCATCGAGCGGCAGATCGAGCTCGTGAACCCGAAAGTGCTGGTCAATCTCGGCGGCCCCTCGGCCAAGACGCTGCTCAACACGACGGAGGGCATATTGCGGCTGCGCGGCAACTGGCGCGAGCACGTCACGCCGTCCGGCACGGCGATCCCGGCAATGCCGACGCTGCACCCGGCTTATCTGCTGCGCACGCCTGCCCACAAAAGACTGGCCTGGCGCGACTTCCTGGAAGTGAAGACGAGGCTGCGCAGCCTGCAAGGCTGAGCGCTCAGGCCGCAGCCGTGGCGCCCCGAAGTCCCAGCAGTTGCAACACGCCCAGCAGGGCAACGGCGAGTGCCTGCGCGGCGACGAATGCAATTCCGAGAGCGTTCGGCGTGATCCCGCCGAAGGCGAGCAGGCCGAAACAGGCGGCGCACCAGAGCAGATTGATGCCGGCGATGTCGACCAGCACGATCTTCGGAACCGTCTTGCGGCGCACCACGACAATGAGTGCAACCACCCACGGCACCAGCAGCAATCCGGCGCCGGCGAGCAGCGCTCCTGGCAAAGCCAGCAGCGGCGACAGGCAGGAGGCTCCGGCTGCCATCAGCACGGCCCCGCCGGTGCTGAAGACGATGTCGGCGTAGAGAACGGTGCGCAGGAATCCGGTGAGTGTGATCGGCATGACGATTTCCTCGGTCTTCAGGTCTCGGGGTGATCCATCGGCAGGTCGCCGAAGCAAGGCCACTCTGATCGTTCCAGGGGGTGCAGGCGATTACCCGCCAGGTAATGGAATCGGACAGGATTGCCCGCTAGGATCTGCCGATACGGAATGAGGAAACGGCCGATGAACGGAACGGCGAACGCCGTCGGCGATCTGATCCGAGAATGGCGTGCGCGCCGGCGCATGAGCCAGCTCGACCTGGCTGCGGAGACCGATATCTCGCAGCGGCACCTCAGCTTCGTCGAAAGCGGGCGCGCCGCGCCGTCGCGCGACATGGTAATCCGGCTGGCGGACGGGCTCGACGTGCCGCTGCGCCAGCGCAACCGGATGCTGCTGGCGGCCGGATTCGCGCCGCACTACAGCGAGCGGCCGCTGGCCGACCCCTCGCTGTCGCCGGCGCTGGAGACCGTGAAGCTGGTGCTCAAGGGGCACGAGCCATTCCCCGCCTTCGCCGTCGATTCGCACTGGACCATGGTGGCCGCGAACGATGCCGTCGCCCCCCTCATCTCCGGCGTCGAGGATCCGGCGCTGCTGCAGGCGCCGGTCAACGTGCTGCGGCTCTGCCTGCATCCCGGCGGACTCGCGCCGCGCATCGCCAATCTGGCGGAATGGCGCGCCCACCTGCTGGCGCGGCTCAAGCGGCAGAACGAGATCTACGCCGACCCGCTTCTGGAGGAACTGGAGGAGGAACTGCGCGGTTATCCGGGAGGGGTCTCGCAGGGCCGGATCTTGCATGACGAAGGCACGGCGATCGCCCATCTGCTGAGGCTCAAGGCGGGAAAGGACGTGCTGTCCTTCATCGGCACGATCACCGTCTTCGGCACGGCGCTGGATGTCACGCTGTCCGAACTGGCGATCGAATCCTTCTTCCCGGCCGACCTCGAAACCGCAGCCCATCTGACCAGGCTGGCACGGGAGCGCTCCGGCTAGTGCCGCGGGCGTTCTGACGAACGCGGCTCCGTTGCTCCAGCTTTTCTTGGCCGCATTTGTGCGCACGCCAGACGATCCCGTCTGGCTGCAAAATACTCTAACCCTGAGGAGGCACGAGTTTTCGCGCTGCCCCGCGCGGCAGGCCGAGCTGGCGCTCGCGCCAGATGATGAAGATGCCGGCCGCGACCACGATGGCGCCGCCCACCACCGTGCTCATCCGCGGCACCTCCGAGAAGATGAAGAAGCCGACGATCACGCCGAGGATCATCGACGTGTATTCGAACGGCGCGACGACCGACGCCTCGGCGTAGCGATAGGCCTGCGTCATCAGGATCTGCGCGACGCCGCCGCAGAGGCCGGAGCCGATCAGCAGGGCGGATTGCGCAGGCGACAGCCACTGCCAGCCGAACGGCAGCGACAGAAACGAGGCGGCCGTGGCGGTCAGCGAGAACCACAGGACGATCGTCGCCGTCCGTTCGGTGTGAACGAGGCTGCGCACCAGGATCATCGCCACGGCCGACACGGCGGCCGCGATGAGAACGGCGATGACCCCGAGCAGTTCCTGGTCGTCCAATCCGCCGGGCGAGGCCAGAAGGGTCAGGTCCGGCCAGGAGATGATGAGAACACCGGCGAGCCCGACCGCCACCGCCGTCCAGCGATAGAGGCGGATCGTCTCGTGCAGGAAGAGCGCGCTGAAGACGACCACGAGAAGCGGCTGCGCATAATTCAGCGTGATCGCTTCCGGCAGCGGAAGCCGGGTGAGGGCGAAGAAGCCGAGCGCCATCGACGTGACACCCACGAGCCCTCGCGCGATGTGATTGAACGGTCTGGAGGTCGCCAGAGCCGAACGCAATTCTCCTCGTCTCGCCATGAAAAGCAGGATTGGCGGGATGGCGAAAAAAGAACGGAAGAAAACGATCTCGCCAGCCGGTACGTCGCCGGCTGCCTTGATCAGCGTCTGCATGGCGACGAAGACGGCCACCGAGGCCACCTTCATGCCGATGCCGGTGAGCGTGCTTTCGGAAGCGGCCGCGACTGCCGTCACGACGCGCTTGCGTCGTCGATCGCAGCCCAGACGCGGGCCGGGGTCGCCGGCATCTCGATATGGTCGATGCCACAGGCTCGGTAGAGCGCATCGGTCACAGCGTTGAGCGCCGCCGGCGTCGCGCCGATCGTACCGGCCTCCCCTGCCCCCTTGATGCCCAGCGCATTCGTGGTCGAGGGCACGTTGCGGGTCTCGAAGTGGAAGAAGGGAAAGTCGTCGGCGCGCGGCATGGCATAGTCCATGAAGCTCGCCGCCAGAAGCTGGCCGTCCTCGCCGTAGACCGCCTCCTCACAAAGCGCCTGACCGATGCCCTGGACCACGCCGCCATGCACCTGGCCCGCCAGCAGGATCGGGTTCACCGTCGCGCCGAAATCGTCGACGATCGTGTAACGCACGACCTCGGTGCTGCCGGTGTCGGGATCGATCTCGACCTCGCAGATATGCGTGCCGTTCGGATAGGTCGCCTCGTCCTGCACGAATTCGCCGAAGCCTTGGAGGTCTTCCGGTTTCTTCGCGGCCTTGGCGATGGTGGCGAAGTCGACGGTTCGGTCCGTGCCGACGATGCGGGCGACGCCGTCCTCCAGTTCGATGTCGCCGGCCGAGGCTTCCAGTTCGTCAGCGGCGATCTGGCGGATTTTTTCCGCCAAATGTTCGCCGGCGCGCGCGGCCGACACGCCGCCGAGCGGAATGGAGCGCGAGCCGCCGGTGCCGCCGCCGGACTTCAGCTCGTCGGTGTCGCCCTGCCGCACATGGATGCGCTCGATCGGCAGGTTGAGCTTTTCCGAGACGAACTGCGCATAGGCGGTAGCATGGCCCTGCCCATTGGTCTGCGTGCCGATCTTCAGCGTCACCGTGCCGTCGCCGTTCAGCGTCACATGCGCCGGTTCCGAGCCCGGAAAGGCGCAGGCCTCGATATAGGTTGCCATGCCGATGCCGCGGATTTTTCCACGCGATTTCGCTTCGTCCAATCGCTCGGAAAACCGATTCCATTCAGCGCGTTGCAGCGCGAGGTCCATGTGGCCCGCGAACTCGCCGGTGTCGTAGAGCCGGCCGGTCTGGGTGCGATAGGGCATCTGCTCCGGCCTGATGAAATTGCGGCGGCGGATCTCGTCCGCCCCGAGGCCGAGATCGCGGGCGCAGGCATCGACCAGCTTTTCGAGCAGGAAGGCCGCCTCCGGACGCCCCGCGCCGCGATAGGCGTCGACCGGACAGGTGTTGGTGTAGACGCCGGTCACCGACACGTCGAGCGCCCGGATATCGTAGACGCCGGTCGACATGGTGACGCCGATGAAGGGAATGAAGGGACCGTACTGGGAGATATAGGCACCCATATTAGCCAGCAGCTTGACCCTCAGCGCCAGGAAGCGTCCGTCCTTGTCCATCGCCATCTCGGCGGTGACGACGTTGTCGCGGCCCTGCGCGTCGGTGAGGAAATGCTCGGTGCGGTCGCCCGTCCATTTCACCGGACGGCCGAGGCGCTTGGCGGCCTCCAGCACCAGCGGATACTCGCGGTAGACGAAGGTCTTCGGTCCGAAGCCGCCGCCGACGTCGGGCGTGACGACGCGCAGCTTTGTCTTGTCGATGCCGAACACGTCGGCAATGATCTTCTGCATGGAATGGACGCCCTGCGAGCCGGTGGTGAGGACGAAGCGGTCCTCCGCCTCGTTCCATTCGCCGAGCGCGCCGCGCGGCTCCATGTAATTGCAGACGAGACGGTTGTTGACGAATTCGATGCGCGTCACATGCGCGGCTTCGGCGAAGGCGGCATCGGATTTCGCCTTGTCGCCGGTGTGGTGCTCGAAGGCGCGGTTGGAGCCGAGTTCCGGCCAAACCAGAGGCGTTTCCGGATCGAGCGCGACGGCGGTGCCGGACGCCGCGTCCTCGGCCTCGTAGTCCACCTCGATCAGTTCGGCGGCGTCCTGCGCCTGCGCGCGCGAATCGGCGACAACGAAGGCGACGGCGTCGCCGACATACTGCACCTTATCCCGGCACAGGACCGGGATGTCGCGCGTCGGCGCCCGCGTCCCGTCGGGCTGCTTCTGCATGACGCCGGACTTCAGGTCGGCGATGTGGCCGATGTCGGCGCCCGTCAGGACGAGGTGTACGCCCGGCGCCGCCCGTGCCTCGTCGAGCGATCCGAGGGTGAAGCCCGCCTTCGCGACCGGGGAGCGCAGCACATAGCCATGCAGGACGCCTTCCGGCTGGATATCGTCGGTGTAACGGCCCTTGCCGGTGATGAAGGCGCTGTCCTCGACCCGCAGCACAGCCGCGCCCATCCCGAATTTCGGTGTGGCAACCGTCATGAAAACCTCGCGAAAATGGCTGGAAGCTATGCCTTGAAATAGGCTTGCCCGTAGTGTTGTCGAGGGAACTCTTCGTGTAAAGAGCGCTGGCGCCAACTTTTTTGGACCAGACGCCGGACGGCAGGAAAGACGGAATGCGGACAGACACCGGACAGGTCTTCAAGCTGGAAGACTATCGGCCGAGCGACTACGCCATTCCCCGCACGGAATTGACCTTCCGGCTCGCCCCAGAGGCGACCGTGGTGACCGCCACTCTGACCGTCGAGCGGCGCGAGGACACGGCTCTCACGACGCCTCTTGTCCTCGACGGCGACGGACTGGCGCTCAGCCGCCTGGAGATCGACGGCAGGGAACCGGACCCGAGCGCCTATGACGCGACGCCCGACAGGCTGACGATCCATGTGCCGCCCGCCGCGCGGCAATTCCGCCTGACGATCGAGACGGTGGTGAACCCGTCGGCCAACCAGGCGCTGATGGGGCTTTATCGATCGAGCGGCGTCTACTGCACCCAATGCGAGGCGGAAGGGTTTCGGCGGATCACCTACTTCCTCGACCGGCCCGACATCCTGTCCGTCTATACGGTACGGATCGAAGCGCTACGCGAAGAAGCGCCTTTGCTGCTTTCCAACGGGAATCCGGTCGAGAGCGGCGACCTGCCGGACGGCCGGCATTTCGCCGTCTGGCACGATCCGTTCCCGAAGCCGTCCTACCTCTTTGCCCTGGTCGCCGGCTACCTCGGCAGGATTTCCGACCGCTTCACGACCATAAACGGCCGCACCGTCGAACTGGGCATTTACATCGAGCACGGCAAGGAACCGCTCGCCGCCTACGCGATGGACGCCCTCAAGCGCTCGATGAAATGGGACGAGGAGGCGTTCGGGCGGGAATACGACCTCGACGTCTTCAACATCGTCGCCGTGTCGGACTTCAACATGGGCGCGATGGAGAATAAAGGCCTCAACGTCTTCAACGACAAATACGTGCTGGCCGACCGAGAAACGGCGACCGACGCCGACTTCGCCAATATCGAAGCCATCATCGCGCACGAGTATTTCCACAATTGGACAGGCAACAGAATCACTTGCCGCGACTGGTTCCAGCTTTGCCTCAAGGAAGGTCTGACCGTTTACCGCGATCACGAGTTTTCCGCCGACCAGCGCTCGCGGGCCGTCAAGCGCATCGCGGAGGTGCGGGCGCTGAGGGCGCTCCAGTTCCCCGAGGATCAGGGCCCCCTCGCCCATCCGGTGCGGCCGCGCCGCTATCGCGAGATCAACAACTTCTACACGGCGACGGTTTACGAGAAAGGCTCGGAGGTGGTGCGCATGATCCGCACCATCCTCGGAACAGAAGCGTTTCGCGCCGGCATGGATCTCTACTTCGACCGGCATGACGGCGAGGCGGCGACGATCGAGGATTTCCTCAAGGCGTTCGAGGACGCGTCCGGCCGCGACCTGTCCCAATTCGCGCTGTGGTATCACCAAGCCGGCACTCCGCACCTGGCCGTGACGTCGCGCTACGATGCGGCCGCCAAGGAACTCACGATCGACATCGAGCAGTCCGTGCCGCCGACGCCGTCGGAGACCCGCAAGCGTTTGATGCATATTCCGCTCGCCTTCGGGCTCGTCGGCAAGGACGGCCAAGACATGCTCGCGTCCTCGGTCGACGGCGCGACCGTGGAGGACGGCGTCATCCATGTGCGCAAGCGCAGGCACTCCGTTACCTTTTCCGGCATTTCCTCGCGTCCGGCGCTTTCGCTGAACCGCGGCTTTTCCGCTCCGATCACTCTGTCGGTCGAACAGAAGGCGGAGGACCTCGCGTTTCTAGCCGGTCATGACAGCGATCTGTTCGCACGCTGGGAAGCGCTGCATACGCTTTTCTCGAAAGCCATCATCACCGCCTATCGCCGGCTGCGCGGCGGCAAGGCGGCGGAATTCAAGCCGGAACTCGCGGTATTGGCGGGTGCTATCGCCGGCGACGAGGCGCTTGAGCCTGCCTTCCGCGCCCTGGCGCTGACCCTGCCGAGCGAAGCCGACATCGCCCGCGAGATCGGCGGGGACATCGATCCGGAAATCGTCTTCGCCGCTCGCCTCGCGCTGGCACAGGCAATCGCCGCGGCCAACCGGCAAGGGTTCGAGGCTCATTACGCCACTATGGCCGACGGCGGCGAATTCAATCCCGATGCGGCCAGCGCCGGCAAGCGCGCGCTGCGCAACATCCTGCTCGACCATCTTTCGCTGCTTCCCGACGGCGCCGGTCTCGCGGCTCGGCATTTCCGCGATGCGACCAACATGACGGACCGGGCGGCGGCGCTTGCCGTTCTCGTCCATCGCCATGGGGAGACGCCGGAGGCTGCGGAAGCGCTAGCACGTTTCGAAAGCACCTATCTCGCAGACTCGCTGGTGATGGACAAATGGTTCCAGATCCAGGCCAGCGCTCCGGGCGCCGAAACGCTCGACAGGGTGAAGGCGCTGATGCGGCACCCGTCCTTCTCGATGAACAATCCCAACCGCGTGCGTGCCCTCATCGGAACATTGGCGAACGCCAGCCAGACAGGTTTCCACCGCGCCGATGGGGAAGGCTACCGGTTCCTGGCGGACACAGTCGTGGACATAGACCGGCGCAATCCCCAACTGGCGGCGCGCCTTGCCACGGCCTTCCGGTCGTGGCGGTCGCTCGAGCCGACGCGGCAGGAAAAGGCCCGCGCAGCGCTTCTGTCGATGGCCCAGGCCAGCGATCTTTCCGCAGATCTCGGCGATATCGTCCAGCGAACCCTGGCTTGACCCTTGGCCCGACGGCCGTTTTCACCCGTTTAGCCGTCTTTTTTCGCAATGCCTCTGGACAACGCGAATCACCTTTGATTCTTTACTGTCGATTCGGATGTGCGGCGTTGCCGGATCGTCAAGCGGGACAAGTGCTTCGGGGAGAGCCATTGATGGCCAAGGCGGACGCGTGGAGCGCGCCCGGCAGGATCGTTTTTGCCAAACGCGGCGCGGCGCGAGGCAGACACGGGCTTGCCGGCAACACGCGCCTCATCGCCGAACCTGCCTATCGCAGGCTGCTGGCGACCGAGCCTGTGCTCAGAAAGCTCATTCCCACGCTGATCGTCATCTTCCTGGTCGTCGTCGCCGCATTGCGCGTCCTTTCGCTGATGAACTGGCATGACGAGATCGAGCGCAACGCCAAGTCCATGCTGACGCTCGCCGCCGGTCAGCTGGCGCTGGCGGCGACCGATGCGGGCGGCGACAAGCAGACCTTGCTCGACGACATCGCGCGCAGGAGCGCGCTCGGCACAGATCAGGTGCTGGCGTTGACGGACGGCAAGTTCAAGGTGCTGGCGGTCTCGCCGCGGTCGATGCGATGGGAAGGGCGCGCCCTGGACGACATCGTGACGGGCGGACAGCCCCTCTTCCTGTTCGGCGACCGGGCCGGCGTCATGGACGTCGATATAGGCGGCCAGGACTGGTATGCGGCCGTCATGCTCGCAAAATCCGGCGGCGTCGCGGCGGCGGCGCTTGTTCCGCGGGACGCGGTCTTTGCCGAATGGCGCCGGACCCTGTCGCTCAACGTCACGCTGTTCGTCCTGACCTCGGGCGTGCTCATCATCGTCCTCTACGCCTATTTCAGCCAGGCGACGCGGGCGCAGCGCGCCGACCGCATCTACATCGAGGCGCACCAGCGCATCGACATGGCGCTGGTGCGCGGGCGGTGCGGCCTGTGGGACTGGGACATGGCGCGCGGGCGCATGTACTGGTCGCGCTCCATGTACGACATGCTGGGCTACGAGCCCTGCGACACCATGCTGTCGTTCGGCGAGGTGGACGACATCATCCATCCCGACGACGGCAACCTGTTCGAGCTCGCCAGCCGCATCGTCGCGCGCGAGATCGACCAGATCGACCAGGTCTTCCGCATGCGCCATGCCGACGGCCATTGGGTCTGGATGCGCGCCCGCGCGCAGGTCATGGATCGCGACGCGCCGGAGATCCAGCTCATCGGCATCGCCGTCGACGTCACCGAGCAACGCCATCTGGCATTGCGCTCGGAAGCCGCCGACCTGCGCCTGCGCACGGCGATCGAGAACATCAACGAATCCTTCGTCCTTTGGGATTCGCAGGAACGGCTGGTGATGTGCAATTCGAAATACCAGCAGGACAACGGTCTTCAGGACCGCGACGTCGTTCCCGGCACATACCGTTCGCGGCTCGAGGAAAAGATGCTGGCCTATGCGTCGGAGCGCAGGCTGGCCAACGCCAACGGCCCCCGGGGCGGTTCGACCTTCGAGCGGCAATTAGCGGACGGGCGCTGGCTGCAGGTCAACGAGCTGCGCACGCGCGACGGCGGCATCGTCTCGGTCGGCTCCGACATCACCCAGATCAAGCAGCACCAGGAAAAGCTGGTGGACAGCGAGCGGCGCCTGATGGCGACGATCCACGACCTCAGCCTGGCGCGCCGTGCCGAGGAAGAACGTGCGCTGGAGCTCGTAGAGCTCAACCGCAAATACATGAAGGAGAAGGATCGCGCCGAGGCGGCCAACCAGGCGAAATCCGAATTCCTCGCCAACATGTCGCATGAGCTGCGCACACCGCTCAACGCCGTCATCGGCTTCTCGGAACTGATGGAGCAGAAGCTGTTCGGCCCGCTCGGCTCCGAACGCTACGAGGAATATGCGCGCGACATCAACGGCAGCGGCAAGTACCTGCTGGGCGTCATCAACGACATCCTCGACATGTCGAAGATCGAGGCCGGCCAGTTCTCGATGGACCGCGAGCAGATCGACCTGTGCCCGCTCATCAAGGAAACTGTGCGCGTGGTCTCGCTGCAGGCGGCCGCCAAGTCCATCACCGTGGAGACGCGCATCGCCGACTCCATGTCGCTGGTCGCCGACCGCCGCGCCATCAAGCAGATCGCCATCAACCTGCTGTCGAACGCGGTGAAATTCACCGGCGAGGGCGGCCGCATCACCGTGCGCGCGCGCAACGCCTCCGGGGCGATGATCCTGACGATCGAGGACAATGGCTGCGGCATCCCGAAGGGCGCGCTCGGCAAGCTCGGGCGGCCGTTCGAGCAGGTGCAGAACCAGTTCTCGAAGAACCATGCCGGCTCCGGCCTCGGCCTCGCCATCTCGCGCTCGCTGGCGGAACTGCACGGCGGCGCGCTCAAGATCCGTTCGACCGAAGGGGTCGGCACGATCGTGTCCGTGCGCATCCCGATGAAGACCAGGAAGAAGGCCGCGCGGACGATGAAAAAGGCGGCCTGAACCGGCTGCCTATCGTTTCCCGGAACGAAGGAGCCGATCGAAATCGGCCCTGACCTTGTCGGCCGTTTCCTTGAGATGCGCTTCCAGCACCTTGAAATCCGGCAGATCGGTCTGCGCGAGCAGCAGGTCGGCAAGGCCGGGCGGCACGTCTTCCCTGTCGAACGGCCCGGTCAGGCAAAGCCGGATGATCTGCGTCAGAGCCACATAGAAAGACCAGGCGGCCGAGAGATCGGCCCGCGTTCCGGCATCCGCGAACCTCGGCGAAAGGCGGGCAAGGAGATCGGCCGTATTGCTCGTCCGCTCGCCCTCCTCGATCCGGCTGGTTATAGCGGCCACCTGCGCGATGAACTCCAGATCGATCAGACCGCCGCGAACAAGCTTGATGTCCCAGATATCACGCGCAGGCTTCTCTTCTTCGATGAGATCGCGCATCTCCCCCGCATCTGAGGCGATTTTGGCAAAATCGCGAGGCTTCACAACGATGTCGGCAACCTCGGCATCGATCTCGTCGCGCAACGTCCGGTCGCCGGCCACGCTGCGCGCCCGCGACAGCGCCATCTGCTCCCAGGTCCAGGCTTCCGTGCGCTGGTATTTCAGGAAGGCTCCGAAATGGGTCGCGACCGGCCCCTTGTTACCGGAAGGGCGCAGCCTGAGGTCCAGCTCGTAGAGGACGCCCTCCGCCGTCGGCGCCGATACGGCGGCGATCAGGCGCTGCGTCAGCCTTGCGTAGTAGTGCGAGGGGGCGAGCGGCTTGTCGCCGTCGGACTCCTCGGCGACGTCATCGTGGTCGTAGAGCAGGATAAGGTCGACGTCGGAGCCGGCGGTGAGTTCGCGGCTGCCGAGCTTGCCCATGCCGAGCAGCGCGACCCGGCCGCCCGCCACGTGGCCGTGGCGCAGGGCGAACTCACCCTGCACCGCCTCGAGCGCGGCATCCAGCGTCAGGTCGGCCAGGTCGGAGAAGGCTTTCCCGGCGCGCGCCGCGTCGATGGCGCCGGCGAGCAGCCGCACGCCGATGAGGAATTTCTGTTCCGAAGCGAAAATTCGCAGGCGGTCCAGCACTTCCTCGTAAAGGCGGTCGCCTTCCAGAAAGGCCGCAAGGCGCGCCGACAGATAGGCGCGATTCGGCAGTTCGGCGAGCAGCGCGGGGTCCAGCAAGCCGTCGAACACGTGCGGACGGCGGGTGATGATCTCGGCCAGGCGGGGTGCCGCACCCATGATGGTGGCGACGAGCCGCAGAAGCGCGGGATTGGACTGAAGGAGGGAAAAGAGCTGGACGCCTGCCGGCAGGCCGGCGAGGAATTCATCGAAGCGCATCAGCGCATCGTCGGCGCGCCGCGTCTGGCCGAAGGCTTCCAGAAGCGCCGGCGTCAGTTCGGTCAGGCGCTCGCGCGCTTCGCGCGAACCGGTGGCGCGATAGCGGCCGAAATGCCAGGCCCGGATGACGCGGCAGATGTCGCTCGGCCGCTGGAAGCCGAGACGATGCAGGGTCTGGAGCGTGTCCGGATCGTCGACGTCGCCGGTAAAGACGAGATTGCCGACACCGGAGGACAATTCCGGCGCGGCCTCGAACAAAGCCGCGTAATGGCTTTCTACCTGCTGCAAGGCGGCGCGGAAGGCCGTCGAGAAGGCATCGAGATCGGCAAAGCCGAGCAGACGGGCGATGCGCTCCAGCCCTTCGTCGTCCTCGGGCAGCGTGTGCGTCTGCTCGTCGGCGACCATCTGGACGGCATGCTCGACCCGACGCAGGAACCAGTATTGCCGACCCAGCGCGTCGCGCGCCTCCGCGGTTATCCAGTTACGCTTCGCGAGTTCGGCCAGCATCGGCACGGTTTCGCGGCCGCGCAATTCGGGAAAGCGGCCGCCTGCGATCAATTGCTGGGTCTGCACGAAGAACTCGATCTCGCGGATGCCGCCGCGCCCGAGCTTGACATTGTGGCCGCGCACCGCGATCTCGCCATGCCCCTTGTGGGCATGGATCTGGCGCTTGATCGAATGGACGTCCGCGATCGCCGCATAGTCCATGTATTTGCGCCAGACATAGGGCTGAAGTTCCTTGAGGAAAGCCTCGCCGGCGGCGATATCGCCAGCCACGGGGCGCGCCTTGATCATGGCGGCGCGCTCCCAGTTCTGGCCGCGCGCCTCGTAGTAGGTGAGCGCGGCCTCGACCGGGATCGCCAACGGCGTGGAGCCGGGATCGGGGCGCAGCCTGAGATCGGTGCGGAAGACATAACCGTGCTCCGTCCGGTCCTGGAGGATGCGGACCAGCCGGCGGGTCAGCCGTGCGAACAGATCCGTCGCGTCGAGCGGATCGATGACGGCGGGCGCTTCGGGATCGAAGAACGAAATCAGGTCGATGTCGGAGGAGAAATTCAGCTCATGCGCGCCGAGCTTGCCCATGCCGAGCACGATCCACCCGGAACCGCGCGCGGGCTGCACCGGGTCCCCGAGCTTGAGCTTGCCTTGCCGGCCGGCGTCGATGAGCAGGAAATCGACCGCCGCGCGCGCGCAGGCATCCGCCAGCCTGCTCAGCCGCCGCACCGTTTCGACCGTGTCCGCCTCGCCTGCAAGATCGGCCAGCGCGATGAGGAAGTGCGCCTCGGTCTTCAGGTGGCGCAATTCCATCATCATGCGGGCTTCGGAAGCCTCGTCCTGCGCGGCCAGACGCCCGATCTCGTCCAGAATAGAGTCGAGGCGGGCCTCCGCGCTCGTGGCCAGCAGCGCCTCGAGCATCTCCGGTCTGCGGCGCGCCAGATCGCGCAGGAAAGGCGACAGGTCGAAGACGGCAGCGAGGAAATCGCGCAATGGCCCGGTCTTCCGCAGCCGCGCGGCCAGCCCGGCAAGTCCCGCCTCGACCGCGGATTCGGCTATCTCGGCGATCTCGCCTGCCGCGCGCGCGGCATCGAGGGGAGACAGCACCGTTTTCGGCGAAGAGAGCCAGTTTCCACCCTCTTCCGTCTCCGCCCGGCTGCGTCGTGCCATTCCGGCCTCCTGCGTCAATCCCCGTCCCGCTCGGGGAAGTCCATGACGACGGATAGTCCAGGATTGGCGGGCAGCAGATCAAGCCTGCCGTTGTGGAATTTCATGATTGCCTTGGCGAGCGCAAGGCCGAGGCCGGAACCCGGCTGCGAGCGGCTCTTTTCCAGGCGCACGAAACGCTCGGTGACGCGCTCGCGGTCCGCGTCGTCGGGGATGCCCTGGCCATTGTCCGCGACGACGACGCGAATCCGGCCATCCGCGTGTTCAAGCGACACGCGGACTTCGGGCGAAGAGGTGGAATCGATCGAATATTTGATGGCGTTGTCGACGATGTTGGACAGCGCCTGGCCGACCAGTTCCCGGTTGCCGTCAATTGCCAGCGGCGGCTCGGCATCCACCACGAGCCTGACGCCAGCCTCTTCGGCGACCGGTTCGTAAAGCTCCACGACGTCCTGAACGGCAGCCTTCAGATCGACGCGCGTCAGATGTTCGGCGGAATATCCCGCCTCCAGGCGCGAGATCATCAGGATGGCGTTGAACGTCTTGATGAGATGATCCGATTCGGCGATCGTCGCCTCCAGCGCCGCCCGGTAGTCGCCGGTCCTGTGCTTGCCCGACAACGTCGCCTCGGCACGGTTGCGCAAGCGCGTCAACGGCGTCTTGAGGTCGTGGGCGATATTGTCGGAGACCTGTTTGAGGCCTTCGTTCAGCATGGCGATGCGCGCGAGCATCGTGTTCAGATTTTCCGAAAGACGGTCGAACTCATCGCCCGCGCCCGTCACCGGCAGACGGCCGGCAAGGTCGCCGCCCATGATGCGGCGGCTAGCTTCCGACACGCTGTCGATGCGCTTCAACGCCGCGTGACCGACGAAGAACCAGATCAGGATGCCGCCGAGCCCCATCATGCCGAGCGCCAGCATCAGGGCGCGCCGCACCACATCCCGGAAGCGCTCCGGCTCGCCGAGATCGCGCCCGACCAGCATGATCATCTGGTTGGGCAAGCGCAGCACCAGGGCAATCGCATTGTGGCCCTTTTCGCCCTGGGCCTGCGTCTCGCCCTGCCCCGTCGCCCGCTGGCGGTCGATCTCGGCCTCGCCATAGCGCCGGTAGTAGAAGGGCTTGTTCGTCCAGCCCTCGCGGCCGAGCACGCCGGGTTCAAGGCTCTCGACGTTTCCGGTCAGGATCTGCCCGTTGGCGTCGGCGATCAGATAGAGATTGGCGCCCGGCTGGCGGGAGCGCTGCTCGACGAAGCGCACGAGCAGAGGCAGGCCGCCGCGCTGGTAGGCACGGGCCAGGCCGACGACCTCGTCATTGATGGTTTCCTGCGTCTGCACCGTCAGCATGCGCACCGACAGCGAGGTCATGTAGAAGACCAGCGCCACCGCGCAGATGGCGAACAGCAGGAGATACAGCGCCGAGAGACGTGCTGCCGTCGTCTTCATGATGGCGGGCACGGAAAGCGCCATGATTTCCCGCTAGCCGCTTTTCAGCATGTAGCCCGCGCCGCGGACCGTGTGAAGGATCGGCGTTTCGAACCCCTTCTCGATCTTGGAGCGAAGGCGCGAGACGTGCACGTCGATGACGTTGGTCTGCGGATCGAAATGATAGTCCCAGACGTTTTCCAAAAGCATGGTGCGCGTCACCACCTGCCCGGCATGGCGCATCAGATATTCAAGCAGCCGAAACTCACGGGGCTGGAGCGTGATCTCCTGGCCGGCGCGGCGGACCGAGTGGGAAAGCCGGTCGAGTTCAAGGTCGCCGACCCGGTAGACCGTCTCGCTTTCCTTGGCGCCGGCACGTCGGTTGAGCACCTCGACCCGCGCCAACAGTTCGGAAAAGGCATAGGGTTTGGTGAGATAGTCGTCGCCGCCGGCGCGCAGGCCGGTGACGCGGTCATCCACCTCTCCCAGCGCCGACAGGATCAGGACCGGCGTGGTGTTGCCGCGCGAACGCAAGGCGGCGATGACGGAAAGCCCGTCGCGACGAGGCATCATGCGGTCCACTACCATGACGTCGTAATCGCCGGAATCGGCGAGCGCGAAGCCGGTTTCGCCGTCCCCCGCGACATGGGCGGTGTGGCCCGCCTCCGAAAAGGCCTTCTGCAGATAGTCTGCGGCCTCTCGATCGTCTTCGATGACGAGAATCTTCATCGGGCCGTTATAGGTGATTTCGACGGGCTTGGTGGAAGGCATTTGCACGGTCCCGGACAGTTTTTGGACCCGAACGGAGCCGGGGCCGGAAAATCATGCGGCAGCGGGATGGGACCCGCTGCCGCCGGCGCCGGACGCGAAGACTGACAATCGCGCCCGGCGCCGTGCTTCCTGTGCGGGGCTCGGGGGTGTTGATCCGCCGCACCGGAATGGAAGGGTCATCCCTTGGCGATCGGCAGGGCGACGAAGCGGTTGTTGTCGTCGCGGCTGATCTGGACAAGCACCGACTTGCGGCCGGACTTGGCCGCATCGTCCATCGCGCGGGTCACGTCGCCGGTGGTCGACACGTCCTGCGAATTCACCGCAGTGATGATGTCGCCCGCCTGGATGCCGCGGTCCGCCGCATCGCTGTCAGGATCGACGTCGGTCACCACAAGGCCCTTGCCGTCATCGGACTTGGTCACGGTCAGCCCAAGGTCGGCCAGCGAGCTCGGCTCGTCGGGGCTAGCTTTCTGATCGTCGGTCGAGGCCTGCTTGTCGCTGTTGGGCAGCTTGCCGAGCTCGACATTGACGCTTTGGGTCTTGCCGTTGTGGAGCACGGTGACATCGACCGTCTTGCCGGGCGCATAGTCCGCGATCATGCGAGCCAGGTCCTTGGTCGAGTCGATATCCTTGCCGTCGACCTGGGTGATGACGTCGCCCGCCACGATGCCGGCCTGCTTGGCGGGGCTGCTCGCCTGCGCGCTCGCCACCAGGGCGCCCTTGTCGGACTTCATGCCAAGCGATTCGGCGATGTCCTTGGTGACGGGCTGGATTTCGACGCCAAGCCAGCCACGCGCGACCGAGCCGTTCTTGATCAGGTCCTCGACCACGGTTTTGGCCGTGGAGGCCGGAATGGCGAAGGCGATGCCGACATTGCCGCCGGACGGCGAGAAGATCGCGGTGTTGATGCCGACGACCTGACCGTTGAGATTGAAGGCCGGACCGCCCGAATTGCCGCGGTTCACGGCGGCGTCGATCTGGATGAAGTCGTCATAAGGGCCGGCGCCGATATCGCGGCCGCGCGCCGAGACGATGCCGGCGGTGACGGTGCCGCCAAGGCCGAACGGGTTGCCGACGGCGACGACCCAGTCGCCGACGCGCACCTTGGAGTCATCGGCAAAATCGACATAGGTGAATTTCTGACCGTTGCCATCCACCTTGAGAACGGCGAGGTCGGTGCGCGGATCGGTGCCGATCAGCTTGGCGTCGAGTTCCTTGCCGTCGTCCATGACGACCGTGAAGGCGGACCCTTCTTGGACCACGTGGTTGTTGGTGACGAGGTAGCCGTCGTCGGAGATAAAGAAGCCGGAGCCCTGCGCAACCGGGCGCGGCTTGTCGCTGCGATGATCGCGGTGGGCGCGGTGATCCTGATCCTGGTACGGATTGCCGAACTGGCGGAACTGCTTGAAGAAGCGGCGAAGCTGGGGATTGTCGGGCAACCCGTCCTGACCGTTGAAGAAGTCAGGACCGTCGTCCGCGGTGGGCTGGACATTGGCCTTGACGCGGACGCTGACGACCGCCGGCGAAACCTGGGAAACAACGTCGGCAAAGCTCGGGACCTGGGGCGCCTCGACCTTGACGGCGTCCGCGAGAACCGGAGCCGTGCCTGTGGTGACGGCACCGAAGCCGATCGCGCCGGCTATCGCGAGCGAAGCGGCCGCGGCCATCAGGCGATTGCGAAGAGGGGAGGAATTCTTGGGGGCAGTGCTCATCGATCTGGTATCCTCTTTGGGCCGGGATGCCTGATCGGCATCCTCTGGTCAAAGAGGTAGAGCGGCCCACATTACCGGGCCATGTCCGGTTCGTGAAACTTTCGTAATGTTGAAAACCGGCCTGCCCGGACTTGCTCAGTCGCGTTGCAGAAGCGATTTCAGCTCGGTTTCCTCAGCCTCCGTCAGAAGCTGCGTGTCGATCTTGCGCCGCGACCGGACCGAGCAGACAAGGACGATACCGCCGATGACGAGCAGAAGCGCCGGCGTCGCCCACAAAAGCGCGTTGCGCAGATCGAAACGCGGCTTCAGCAGCACGAACTCGCCGTAACGGGAAACGATGTAGTCGACCACTTGTCGGTCGCTGTCGCCGGCCTTCAGCCGGTCCCGCACGAGGATGCGCAGGTCGCGGGCGAGATCGGCGTCGGATTCGTCGATGGACTGGTTCTGGCAGACCATACAACGCAAGCCCTCGGAAATCGTCCGCGCGCGCGCCTCCAGCGCGGGATCCGCCAGCATCTCGTCCGGCTTCACCGCATGGGCCGGTGCGGCCAGCACCACCGGCAGAAGGGCAATGAAGAACAGAAGGCGTCTGATCGAAGTCATGACGCACCGGCAGCGGATACCGGCACCGGCTTCCTGCGACGCGCCGGCACGCCGATGCGCAAGCGGCGATCCGCCAGGGAGAATACGCCGCCGATCATCATCACCAGGGCGCCGCCCCAGATCAATGTGACGAGCGGCTTCCACCATATCCGCACGACCGACCCGCCGTCGCCGGTCTCGTCGCCGAGCGAGATGTAGAGCTGGCTGAAACCGATGGTGCGGATGCCGGCTTCCGTGGTCGCAGTCTGACGGACCGGGAAGAAACGCTTGGCGGAACTTATGTCGGTCTTCACGGCACCATTCGCATAGAGGAGTTCGAAGCGGCCGCGGCTCTCGCTATAATTCGGTCCCTGTGCCGGGAAGAGCCCATCGAAACGCAGGCTGTAGCCAGCCATGTCCACCGTCTCGCCGGGCTGCATGGTGAGAATTTTCTCGACGCCGAAGCTCAGCGTCGCGACCATGCCCAGCACCGTCAGCCCGAGGCCGAGATGCGCCAGCGCGGTCCCGAAGACGGAACGCGGCAAGCCCACGAAGCGCCGCGCCACCACCGGCAGCGAAACCGAGCCGACGCCCGACTTCATCGCAATGTCGGTGAGCGCGCCGCAGATCAGCCAGACAGCGAGGCCAATGCCGAGCGCCGAGAAGACCGACGCACCATCGATGAGAACATAGGAAACCAGCATGACGAGTAATGCCGCGGCAAACGCCGCCATCAGCCGTTGTGCGGCGGCATAGGCGTCTCCCCGCTTCCAGGCCAGCAGCGGCCCGAAAGGCACCAGCAGGAGCAGCGGCACCATCAACGGCACGAAGGTCAGGTTGAAGAACGGCGCGCCGACGGAAATCTTGCCGGCGGACAAGGCTTCGAGAGCCAGAGGATAGAGAGTACCGACCAGAACGGTCGCCGTCGCGGTCGTGAGGAAGAGGTTGTTGAGAACCAGCGCGCCCTCGCGCGAAATCGGCTGGAACAACCCGCCCGCCGCCAGCGCGGGCGCCCGCAGCGCGAACAGCGCCAGCGAGCCGCCTATGAAGAAGATCAAGATGCACAGGATGAAGACGCCGCGGGTGGGATCGCTGGCAAAGGCGTGGACGGATGTCAGCACGCCGGAGCGCACCAGGAACGTGCCGAGCAGCGACAGAGAAAAGGTCAGGATCGCCAGAAGCAGCGTCCAGATCTTCAGCGCCGAGCGCTTTTCCATGACGATGGCCGAATGGAGAAGCGCGGTGCCGGCGAGCCACGGCATGAAGGAGGCGTTTTCCACGGGATCCCAGAACCAGAAGCCGCCCCAGCCGAGTTCGTAATAGGCCCAGTAGGAACCCAAGGCGATGCCGCCGGTCAGGAATATCCAGGCGACCAAGGTCCACGGTCTCACCCAGCGCGCCCAGGCGGCGTCGATACGGCCGTCGATGAGGGCCGCGACCGCGAAGGAGAAGCAGACCGAAAAGCCGACATAGCCGAGATAGAGAAACGGCGGGTGAACGGCGAGGCCGAAATCCTGCAGCACGGGATTCAACTCCCTGCCTTCGATCGGGGCGGGCACGAGGCGCGTGAATGGATTCGAAGTCGTCAGGATGAAAAGAAAGAAGACCGCGCCGATCATGCCCTGCACGGCCAAAACGTTGGCCTTCAAGGTGGCGGGGAGATTTGCGCCGAAGCAGGCGACCAGGGCGCCGAAAAAGGTCAGGATCAATACCCACAGGAGCATGGAGCCCTCGTGATTGCCCCAGGTTCCGGTGATCCTGTAGAGAAGCGGCTGCAGCGAATGCGAGTTTTCCCACACGCTGACGACCGAGAAATCGGACCTGACATACGCCGAGACCAGGGCGACGAAGGACAGCGCCGTCATGGCAAATCCCGTCACCGCGACGGGACCGCCGACCGCCATCATGCGGGTGTCGCCCGTCCTTGCGCCCAGCAGGGGCAGCACGGTCTGCACCAGCGCCAGCGCGAAGGCGAGAACGAGTGCGAAATGACCTATTTCGACCATGACAGAGGTCCCTCTAGTCGCTCTTGCTCTCGACCCACACGCCCTTGGCCTTGAGGCCGTCGGCCACTTCCTTGGGCATATAGCGCTCATCGTGCTTGGCAAGAACGCTGTCTGCGTCGAACACGCCGTCGGAGCCGAAACTGCCCTCGGTGATCACGCCCTGCCCCTCGCGGAAAAGATCAGGCAGGACGCCCGTATAGGTCACCTCCACGGATTTCTGATGGTCGGTGACCGCGAACTTCACCGTCGCGCCTTTCCCGCGTTCGACGGTGCCGTCCTCCACCAAGCCGCCGAGGCGGATGCGCTGGCCCGGTCCGAGGTTCGCCGCCGCCAGATCGGCGGGCATGTAGAAATAGGACGCTTTCTGGCCGAGCGCGTAAAGCGTCAGCCCCATCGCCGCGCCGAGAAAAGCGAGGCCGCCCAGGATAACGGATAGCCGTTTCTGCTTCCGCGTCATCATCTACTCCGTCGCCGACAGGCCGAGCGACGCGGCGAAGGCGGTCAGTTGCTTCGCCTGCTCGCTTTCCGGCGCGAATGCGGCCAAGCCGCGTTGCAGTGCCTCGCGCGCCTGCCCGGTCCTTCCCAGCACGACATAGGAGCGCATCAGCTTCATCCAGCCGTCCGCATCCTGCGGGTTGTGACGAAGCCTGTCATCCAACCCCGCCACCATCGTCTCGATCATGGCAGCCCGGTCCTCGGATGTCATCGAGGATGCCGCGGCCACATCGTCGCCTGTCGGGCTATCCGCCTGCGGCGCAGCTGTCGCCGGCGCCTTGTCGAGTTCGGCCAGCGCCTCCGTCGCGGCACCGCGCCAGGGTGAATCCGGCGGCAGCTTCTCCAGCATGACCTGCCAGGACGATCGCGCCTCGTCCTTGCGACCTTCCTGGGCCATTGCGATGCCGAGATAGAAACCGGCCTTGGCATCGGCGGGATCGAGCGCCCGCGCCGCCTCGAATGCGGCCTGGGCGTCCGCGGTCACGATGCCCGAAGCCGCATAGGCCAGGGCTTCGCCCAGTCCCGATTGCCGGGCCGCCGTCGCGCCCGACAGGCGAATGGCATTGCGGTAGGCCGTCACGGCATCGGCGTAGCGGTGCATCCGGACATAGATGGGTGCAAGAACATCCCAGCCACGCCCGTCGTCAGGATTGGCGGCAAGGTGCGCTTCCGCGCGCGCCACCAGTTCGTCGATGGAACTGTCCGCGGGATTCTTGGCGAGACGCTCCGCCAGCGGTTGCGGCGGCAGATCAGGCGAGCCCAGCGCGCTGTACATACCCCAGGCGACCAGAGGCACGGCAAGGACGGTCGTCATCGCCACGAGCCGGCCTTGCCGTGTCGGTGAGGCGGAGTCTCCGGCGTGTGCGCCGCCGACCGCCAACCTCAGGATCCGGCGGCCGATTTCGGCCCGAGCCTGCTCGGCTTCCTCCGCAGGGACAACGCCGCGCGCGACATCCTTGTCAACTTCGGCAAGCTGGTCGCGATAGACTTCGAGATCGTGATCGGCGCCCGGCTCGGCAGGCCGGGACGGCCCGCTCAGCGGCCAAAGCACGGCGAGGCTGGCGCACAGCGTGAGACCGATGGCGACGACCCAAAAAAACATGGCACATCCAATAGCCGGGCACGGTCGGCCTGCCAACCACAGGATGCTGCGACGCTTTGGCAGAATTCCGACCTGTTGGCCGGGCCTACGTCAACGGCGTCCAGCTTCCGTCGGAATTGCGGCACGCGGTCCCGCGCGCCGTGGTGGAGGCACTGCCGATCACGACGGTCTGCGTGTATTGCCGGCAATCCTGCGAACCGACCCGGTAAGGTTGAGCGGCGACAACCTCGCCCGAATGCCCGGAAACGCCCTGCCACGCAACCTTCTGGCCGCTGGCGGTATATTCGAGGGCCTTATATTCGGCTTCAAGCGCGCTGCGTTTCTCGCCGGCATTCAGCCCGGCGCCGATCGTGCCGCCGACAAGACCGCCGTTCATGGCCGAAATCCTGGAGGCCGCCGTGCCGCCGCCGGCCAATCCCAGCAGGCCACCACCGCTCCGGCTCGTAGTTTGCGAGGTCGTGCCGCAGCCCGCCAGAGCGGCCATGGAAGCGGCAGCGAGAATCGTAAGAATTTTCATGCCCGATACCGGATTCAAGTCACCGCCCGTCACAATCAGGCTCGGCGATAGTGTTGATATTTGGCCGAAATTTGGCCGCTTTGCCGCCGGTTTCCATTCACGCGGCGCTCCTTAAACAGATCAATGCCCGCAGCCCTCCCATAGCCGAGCGTTCCAACGCAAAAGAGCCGCCATATTCCTTCACGAGATCGGCCACGATAGCGAGGCCGAGCCCGGTGCCCGGCTTGGTTTCGTCCAGACGGCGCCCCCGCTGCATGGCCTCGCGTGCCTTCTCGGCGGGAATTCCAGGACCGTCATCTTCTATCGCGATCTCGAATCGAGCGCCCTCCCCCTGATCGACCAGCGGAACGACCGATATCGTCGCGGCACTTTTTGCCCATTTCATCGCGTTTTCCAGGAGGTTGCCCAATATTTCCTCGAGATCCTCCCGCTCGCCCGCAAACAGGATAGCATCCGCAGGCAGTGACGACGACAGCTTCACCCGCGGATTCAGCTTCTGGACCACACGGACCATTCGTTCGACCAATGGGCCGACCGGCGTGCGATACACGACGCTGTCGCGCTGCGCAGCCACCCGCGCCCGCTGCAGATAATGCTCGACCTGTTGCTGCATCGAAGAAGCCTGATCGGCGATCAGTTGCCCTTTCGCGCCGCCCAGGGCGCGGCCTTCGTTCAGCATGACCGCAAGCGGGGTCTTCAGCGAATGGGCCAGATTGCCGACCTGTGTCCGCGAGCGCTCGACGATGCGCCGGTTGTTCTCGATCAGCGCATTGGTTTCGTTGGCGAGCGGCTCAATCTCGGTGGGAAAGCTTCCGGAAAGGCGTTGAGCTGTGCCCTCCCTGACCTGGGCCAGCGCATTGCGCACTCGCCGCAAGGGCTGCAGCCCGAACAGGATGGCAGCGGCGTTAATGGCGATCATGCCGACGCCGAACAGGGAAAGGTAGGTGAGCAGGCGGTGCTGGAAGGTCGTGACCTCCTGCTGCAGTTCCGTATAGTTTCCCATGACCCGGAAGCGCGCCGCCCTGTTCTGGGTGTCCAGCACGAATTCGCTTTCGAAGACCCTCAGTTCCTCGCCGTCGAGACCTTCGGTCATGTAGCTGCGTTGAAACGCCGGATTGAACGGCACCTTTGAAACGTTCGGGGATGGGATTGGCCGAGTCATCGAGGAGGAGCGCAAAACGCCGCTGACGCCCTCCGATGCCGGCTCCACCGACCAGTACCAGCCGGAATCGGGTTGCGAGAAGCGAAGGTCTCCAAGATCCGGCGAACCGGACAGGATGCCCTCTTCGGAAATGCCGACGGAGCCGATGAGATTGAAGAGATGGGCTGAAAGCAGACTGTCGAAACCGCGTTCACTGGTCTGGCGATAAAGCGTCGTTATCAGCGTGAAGATGATGACGAGCGTAACCATGGCCCAGATCGACGACAGGGCCACGACGCGAAACGTCAATGAGCGAACCCAACCGCCGGGTCGGGAGGATTGCACTCGCGAAGATGTGCCGGGGAGCGGTTTCGCCTTAGGCCTCCGGTTCACGCATGCGATAGCCCATGCCGCGCACGGTTTCGATCATGTCGACGCCCATCTTCTTGCGTAGCCGTCCGACGAAGACCTCGATCGTGTTGGAATCCCGGTCGAAATCCTGATCGTAGAGATGCTCGACGAGCTCGGAGCGGGAAACGACCTCGCCCATATGGTGCATGAGATAGGCAAGCAGGCGGAATTCGTGGGAGGTCAGCCTGAGCGGCACACCGTCGATATCGGCCTTGGAAACCCTTGTGTCGAGTCGCAGAGGGCCGCATGTGAGTTCCGAGGACGCGTGCCCGGCGGCGCGGCGGATGAGCGCCCTGACCCGCGCCAGGACTTCCTCGATATGGAAGGGCTTGGTGACATAGTCGTCCGCGCCGGCATCGATGCCGGAGACCTTGTCGCTCCAGCGGTCGCGCGCCGTCAGGACCAGTACCGGCATTTTCCGGCCGTCTCGCCGCCAGCGCTCAAGCACGCTGATGCCGTCCATCTGTGGCAGACCGACGTCCAGAACCACGGCGTCGTACGGTTCGGTATCACCGAGGAAATGGCCTTCTTCGCCATCGAAAGCGCGATCGACGACATAACCGGCATCCACCAGCGCGTCACCGATCTGGCGGTTCAGGTCATTGTCATCCTCAACGACGAGTACGCGCATCCTCTCCCCTTACGATAGGTCGAAAGCGGTTCAGATATAGGCCGATTCCGGCGTTGCTGGAAACGGACCTGTCCATCATCACTTCTGAGGAACCACGACCTCGGCGCGGCGTGGCCGCTGACCGTCCTTCCCCGGCACCAGCACGACGATTACACAGACGGCCTGGCCGCCGCGGGTGGATTGCGACGCCTTGGCGAGTGTGCCGCCCTTCTGAGCGGCCACCTGTTGGCCAACGGCATAGCAATCGGCAGCGACCGAAACGACGGTATTGTCCATTCCGGGAACCACAACGGGAACCGCCATCGCGGACGGCGCGCCGAATGTCGCGCTGGCCGTCAACGCCAGCGCGACAAAGGTGCGAAATCGAGAGAAACGCCGTTTCATGACCGGCGTTCTAAAGCTTCGCTGCTGAACATGGAATGAACACGTGGAGTCCCCTCTCTCCTTATTGCAGAACGCGAGCGGGCGACGCCCCCGCCAGCCCCGGCAACCTTAACCGATCTTCTTGCTGGCCCACAACCGGCCGAAAATGGCCACAAGGCCGGAAAATGCGGTGACGGCCTGCACCACCGTATCCGTCAGGGACGACCCGTCTATCGTGTCGACCGGCAGACCGGTAAGGCCGACGGCGCCGATCAGAACAGTCACCACCGAGGCCCAGATCGTGCGGGAAAGATACCAGGGTTTGGTTGTCGTCATCATTTGCTCCTTTCAGGCTGCACTCGGATTCACACCAGCGCAATGCGCCGGGACGCAGGAAGGCCTCATCCCACCGCTGTGCTGAGTTGGCGGACCGTCACGTCGATTTCTGCGGGCAGGGTTGGAAAATCGGCAGCGATCGCGGTCGCTGCGTACAGCCACGACGGCGCGGCGGTGGTCACCACGCGAACCGGCGAGCCGCCTGCGACGGCGATCGTCACCTCGTAGGATTCGCTTTCCTCACCGAGCGGAATTTCGCTCGCCTCCCACCGGTCGGCGTCGAGGCGGCCGCACCGTATCCAGGAAATTGCAAGATCGGCGCCGTCCCACTGTCCGCGCAGATGCACCGGGGCGTACGGGAGCAGCGCGCGCACGCCGCCGATCTGCGTCGCAGTTACGAAATTGGCATCGGATATATCCGAGCCAGCCGAGCCGACGCGCCAGTTGAGTTCAAGCCCCGCCTCGCCCGGCTGAAGGCCGGCCGGGACGACGGCATCGTCCAGCATGACGAAATCGGCGTCAACCGGCGCACCAGCCACAGCCGCATCGCTGGTGCCGAGTTGGCCACGCAAGAGATCCGAGAGTTGCCAGACACCAGCGGAGATTTCCTCAGCGCCACGGAATTGCAGGATTTCCCATGGCCCGGCCGAAGACCGCACCGCCGCCGCATTGCCACCATTGAGAAGCTGAAGAGTGGCGATGCTGGAAACGGCCGCATCAAAGAGTTCGACGACGACAGCGGTCGAACGGTCCAGCCGGCCGGTGAACCCCGGCGGCAATGCTTCGACGAGGCGGCCAAGCGCCGCAGGCGCCGTAATCGTGGTGCGCGCCGTGAAGCCGGTGTCCTCGGGTGATGCGAAAAGAGCCTGGCTGCGCCACGGCTTGCGCCACGCCGCTACCCTGAACTGATCATTCGCGTCGCCTGATCCGACGGCGGCCGGCAGATCCATGAACAAGGCTTGGGGAGGTCCGGCCGCCGGCGATGTTTCCACCTTTCCGGACGGCGCCGACGCAAGCCAGGTGGCGGGCGCGCGCCGTATGATCCGGCGCGCCGTGACCTTGCGGAAAATGCCTTCGTCCACGCCGGTGACGAGGAGTTCGGAAGAGCCGTCGTCGCCCGGTAATCGTATGGTGGCGCCGGGAACGACATCGGCCCGCTGTCCGGCGACAGAGAAGGTCGTCGTCTCGCGTCGCGACCATGAGCGCTTCAGCCAATCCTGCAGCAAGGCCCTTCCCTGGCCGGCATCGAGGGAACCCGGGAAGGACAGGGTACGCTGGCGGCTTCCCTGCGCATCCGGCCATCTGCCGCGAGCCGATACGGTCTGGTACTCGGCAAGCGCGTCGCGGAAATTCAACAGGGCTTCCGCAGGCAGGTCATCGTCCGGATCGCGAACCGTTTCAATCAGGGGATCGTCGCCGGACCAGGCAAGTTCGTCCAATTGAAGCGGGCCGGCCGCGTTGCCGCCGGACTGCCGGAAAACAAGGCCTTCGGGCGCTTCGCAGACCACGATGTCGAAAAGGTCGATCAGCGATTCCAGCGCCTCGCGGGCAGATGTCGGATCGTCGAGGACGAAGCCTTCTACCGTCCCTTCGAGGCCGGACACGTCGGCGGGCGGCTGGCCATGATCAGCCAGGATGGCGCCGACGAGAGACGCCAGGTCCGGATTGGCCAGCCGACCGTTGAGCCAATGGCCGCGAGACCAGTTCAGCCCGTCCGCCCAGAGGTCGCTGCGCAGCGGAAACGCCGGATAAGGCCGCGCGTCCCAGGCCCAGAGATAGAGGCGCGAGGCATCCACCATGCGCCCGCCATAGACTGCGGATACCGGGTTGGCTGCCTCGTCGAAGCCGAGGGCCGCTGCATCCCAATGGGCGAAATGCGCTTCCAGGAACCGCCGTTGCGCCAGATCCGAACGACCGCCGTTCGAAAAATAAGGTTGGCTGCCTTCTATGGATTTCGGATCAGGGAAAACATTCGGCTGATTGGGACCCTTGTCCACCGCAGGGCATCCAAGCTCGGTGAACCAGACCGGTTTTCCCTGTGGCGCCCAGGCGGTGGGCGTATCGCTCTCCACGCCCGCGATCCTGTCGAAATGCGGGTTCGACCACCAGGACGCGATGTCCTTGTAGCGATAGATCCAGGGCTTGCCGTAGGATCCGTCGCTGATGGCGCTGCGGTCGCGCGCGGCACGCGCTCCGCCATCCGGATAATACCAGTCGAAGCCCTCGCCACCGGCGACGCCGGCCCCCAAGCAGTTCGGATCATAAGGTCCCGCAAAACCGTCCGGGTTGCCGCCCGCATAATCGGCGTCGCGCCAGTCGGAAAGCGGCATGTAGTTGTCGATGCCGACGGCATCGATCGCGGGATGCGCCCACAATGCGTCGAGATGGAAAAAGACGTCGCCGCTACCGTCGGCCGGGTGATGGCCGAAATATTCGCTCCAATCCGCGCCATAGGAAATGCGAGAACCCGCACCGAGCACCGACCGGACGTCCGCAGCCAGGGCGCAGAGCGCCTCCACGAAGGGGAAGGCGTCGGACGCGTCGCGCAGCGTAGTCAGGCCACGCAGCTCGCTGCCGATCAGGAAGGCGTCGACGCCGCCGGCCGCGGCCGCAAGCCTCGCGTAGTGAAGGATAAAGCGGCGATAGCCCCAATCGTCCGGATTTCCGGAAAACAGGACCGTTTCCCCGGTCGCCGAAAACTGTTCGGGCAGCGCCACCCCACAGAACGCCTCGACTTGCGTCCTTGCCGAAGCGCTGCGATCGGCGCTGCTTTCTCGAAGCGGTGCCGGATCGCAGGTGATGCGGCCGCGCCAGGGATAGGCCGGCTGCCCTGTTCCACCCTCGGGGTCGGGCAGCGCATTGCCGTCGGCAATATCCATCATCATGAAAGGATAGAGCGTGACGCCGAGCCCGCGCGACTTGATCTCGGCAATGGCATCGAGAACGCTCCGGTCCGACGGAGTGCCGCCATAGGCAGAAACCCCGTCGAATGTGGAGACATTGCGCGCTTCATTCCGCGAAAGCCCCGACACAAGCCACACCGCGGAGAGCCCGCCTCCGTTCGCACTCGTGACGGCAGGCTGAATCTTGCATTGGCCCGCCCTGAGGTCGTCGCCGAACCAGGCGACGACCAAGGCCACGTTTTCAACATTGGGGCATATCGCCTGCAACTCATCGAGCGATGCGACGATATCGGTGCCGGCGAACAGGACGTTGCGATTGACCGACTGCTGTTCGCCGGGCCGGAGCTTGCGCGTGACCGGGAGCGGCGAAAGCCCGTATTCGATCGCCCCCGGCAGCAACGCTACCGCCCTGACGGACTTGTGGAAATCGCCGACGGGACGGATGACCTCGAATTGCAATTGCGGAATTCGATTGCCGTAGTCGCCGATGGCGAAACGATCGAGCACGACATAGGCGACGTCGCGGTAGGCCGGAGCGTTTCCTTCTCCCTGCCTGGCCTCGATCAACGGATCCGGCAGTTGGTCGCTTGCGCCGCGATAGATGCGCAGCTCGACGCTTTCACGATCGACCTCCCGGCCGTCGGCCCAGATCCGCCGGATGCCGGCGATCTCGCCCTCGCATAGCGCCAAAGCGGCGTTCGCGTAGTAGGAATATTCGGTGACCTTCGGGCCGAGCTTGCCTTGCCGCCGTGTCGAACGGCTCTCCTCGAAACGGGTCGCCCAGATCAGGATGCCGCCCAGCCGCGCGGTGCCGTAGAGTCTCGGCAGTGCGGTTCCTTCCTCGGCCGTGAACGGCCTGGCGCCGGATAGCCGTGGGCCTTCCACATGGCTCGAACCGTTGAGCAGCGCCCGATCGACCGCATAGCCGGCAAGGGCGCCCGCCGCCGTTCCGATCACGCTTCCAACCGGCCCGAGCAACCCGCCAAGATAAGCGCCGGCCGCCTGGAGCAGGATTGTCGCCATCAGATACTCCGGTCGATCGAAATGTTTGGAAAGGCGAAGGCACAAGCGATGCGCCGGCGCCATTGCGGAACCAGTCTCGAACGCACGACCGCGCCGGCGCCCTCATAAGCGTGGACGAAGCAGTCGCTGTCGACGAGAACACCGAGATGCTTGGCCGGCAGGTTTGCTCGCCAGCGAAACAGAAGCACACAGCCGGCTGCCGGCTCCGGTATCTCGTGAAAATGGAAGCTTAGTTCCGCCAACAGGCGGTCGGCGCCGGAGGATTCTGCCCAGTCGGGAGCATACGGGATGGTGTCCCATCGGGTGGTGTAGCTGGCGGCATTGGTCGCCGTGCTGTCCGGCATTGCCGGGCTGATCAGCGCGCCGCTGCGGGCAGGCTGATGAGGGGATCATCGCTCAACTGGCCGACGCT